>Ga0326727_10002195_pt1 | contig 68304 bp, 61 predicted proteins | sample MB2enrmetagenome_FD_207643 | JGI IMG/M metagenome (GOLD analysis project Ga0326727, IMG submission 207643) | Lab enriched peat soil microbial communities from McLean, Ithaca, NY, United States - MB29MY | ecosystem: Environmental > Terrestrial > Soil > Wetlands > Peat | place: USA: New York...
CCGATGCCGCGCCCAATTAACGAACGCAGGCTCGGCTCGATCATTCCGCCTCGAGTCATGAAGCCTGCAGGCGTCCCCGTTCGCGAGCTCGAGGAGGTAATTCTCGGCTTCGACGAGGCCGAAGCCCTTCGCCTCGCCGACCTTGAAGGCCTCTACCAAGAAGCGGCCGCCAGGTCCATGTGCGTATCTCGGCAGACTTTCGGCAGGATTATCGAAACGGCCAGGCGCAAGACCGCCGACGCCATATTGAACGGCAAGGCCCTCCGCATAGATGGCGGAGCTATCACGATCGAGGAAGAAGGAGCGCGAGTCATGAAAATAGCTGTACCGACGAAGGACGGTCTCGTAGACGAGCATTTCGGCCACTGCAAAGAGTTTTCAGTATTCAAGGTCGAGGGCAAGAGCCTTGTACTTGAGACGACTATCGCCCCGGGCGAGAGCTGCGGCTGCAAGTCGGGCGTCGCGGGCGATCTCGCCGCGGCCGGCGTCACTCATGTGATCGCGGGCAACATGGGCGAGGGCGCGTTGCGTGTTCTCGGCTCGCATGGGTTGACCGTGGTGCGTGGGGCCTCGGGCGACGCTCGAGCGGCGGCCCAGGCTTTCGCGAACGGCGAGTTCGTCGATTCGGGCGTAGGCTGCGCTGGGCACGGTGAAGGGCACGAATGCAGCCAGGAGCATAATTCTTAGGAGAAAGTCATCCTTCTGTGCCATTGGTCACCGACAGAGTCTGCAGAGATAAGTAAATTGTTTTTTATCGAAATAGCGTCTTTACTTATCGTGCACTACTGGAGGGATCAGGATGGCCAAGTACGTAATCGTAGGGGGCGTCGCGGGCGGAGCGACAGCCGCGGCTCGCTTACGCCGCCTCGACGAAGGCGCAGAGATCATCCTCCTCGAGCGAGGGGACTATATCAGCTATGCCAACTGCGGGCTGCCTTACTACGCCGGCGGGGTCATCAAGGAGCGATCGAAGCTTTTCGTCATGACCCCGGAGAAGTTCCGCGCTACGCTCGCCGTCGACGTCCGCACCGGCCACGAGGCTTCATCCATCGACGCCAAGGCAAAATCGGTGACCATCGTCGAGAAGGCGACCGGTCGGACTTACTCGGAGAGCTACGATGCGCTGGTCCTTTCGCCGGGAGCCGAGCCGGTCAAGCCGCCAATCCCCGGCATCGATGATGAGCGCATCTTCACGCTCCGTTCCGTCCCGGACATCGACGCGATTAAGGAGCATATCGATGCGAAGCGTCCCGAGCGGGCGATCATCGTAGGCGCGGGCTTCATCGGGCTCGAGATGGCGGAGAATCTGCGCGAGCGAGGCATCTTCGTCACGATAGTCGAAGCGCTCGACCAAGTCATGAATGTCATCGACCAGGAGATGGCTGCGATCGTGCACCAACACATCAAGGCCAAGGGCGTCGAGCTCTATCTCTCGGACTCTGTGGCCGCATTCGAGCGCCGGGACAGTAAGATCGTCGTGAGGCTGAAGTCGGGCAAGGACCTCCCCGCGGATATGGTCCTCCTCTCCATCGGCGTGAAACCCGATACGAAGCTCGCGAAGGAAGCGGGGCTCGAGCTCGATCAGCGAGGGGCAATCCTCGTTGACCAAGGCATGAGGACGAGCGATCCTTTCATCTACGCCGTCGGCGACGCGGTAGCTTGTGTCAGTCCCCTTACGGGCAAGGCGGCCGCGGTCCCCCTTGCCGGTCCCGCGAACAAAGAAGCCCGTATAGTGGCCGATAATATCGTCGCCTCCGTTAGCGGCGCGAGTACCGGCGGCCGGAAATACGGCGGCGCTATCGGCACTTCGATAGCCAAGGTCTTCGACTTGACCGTCGCCTGCACGGGGCTTTCCGAGAAGGCCTGCGATCGCGATCGCATAGCGCACGATTCGGTAATCGTCCATCCCTCGAGCCATGCGGGCTACTATCCCGACGCGAAGCCTTTTTCGCTCAAGGTGGTTTTCGACCGTGATTCGGGCAAGCTGCTCGGCGCACAGGCCGTGGGCTACGATGGCGTGGACAAGCGCATCGACGTCATCGCCGCATTCCTCTCGATGGGAGCGGGAGTGGATGCCCTTACGAAGTTCGAGCACGCCTACGCCCCGCCTTTTGCGAGCGCCAAGGATCCTGTGAACTACGCCGGCTTCGTAGCCGAAAACATCCGCGCCGATCTGACCGCCCAGGTGAGGTGGAACGATGTTGCCCATCTCAAGGCCGAAGGCGCCTTCCTTCTCGACGTGCGAACTCCCGAGGAGTTTGCGCTCGGCCATATCGAGGGAGCCGTCAATATCTCCAACACGGACCTGCGCGCGCGCCTCGCCGAGATCCCGCGCGACCGCTTTATCCTCTTGTATTGCGGCGTCGGCATTCGCGGCTACCTCGCCGAGCGCATACTCAGGCAGAACGGCTGGAAGGACCTGGCCAACCTTGCGGGAGGCTGGAAAACTTACGAGGCTGCGACAGAAGTGCAGACCAATGAGGGCATCTTTAGACCGGGCCTCGCCGCGATTACGCGGGCCAGGCTTGAGCCTGTAGCTTACGCCGAGGGCTCTGGCCAGCCCGAGGCTATCGCCGCGCTCTCTTTCCAGACGATCGAGGTAGACGCCTGCGGCCTTCAGTGTCCCGGCCCGATAATGAGGCTCAAGACCGAGATGGATAAGGCCGCGGTCGGCACGACGCTCAAAGTCCGTGCCACAGATCCCGGATTCGCGCGCGACGCGGAAGCCTGGTGCCATCTCACGGGTAACAGTCTAGTCGGGATAGAGGAGAACAAGGGCATCTTCGAGGCCTCGATCCAAAAGAACGCGAGGGAAGAGCCGAGTGTTTCGCCGACGCTTCGCTCGGTGGGCAAAGAGGCGACCCTCATCGTCTTCTCCGACGACTTCGATCGCGCTCTCGCGAGCTTCGTCATCGCCAACGGCGCGGCGGCTTCGGGAAAGAAGGTCACTATGTTCTTCACCTTCTGGGGGCTGTCGGTGGTCAAGCGCCGCAAGGCGCCGAGAGTCGCCAAGGACTTTATGGGACGTATGTTCGGTATGATGCTGCCGAAGAACTCAGGCAAACTCTCGCTATCTAAGCTCAACATGGGCGGCATGGGCGCTGCGATGATGAAGAGCAGGATGAAGGCCAAGAAGATCGACCAGCTCGAGATCATGATGGAGAGCGCACTCAAGGCGGGAGTGCGCATGACCGCCTGCCAGATGTCCATGGATATCATGGGCGTAGCGCGCGAAGAACTCATGGACGGAGTCGAGATCGGAGGCGTCGCGAGCTATCTCGATGCCGCGAGCGGGGCAAACCTGAATCTTTTCATCTAGCTTATCATCGAGAGAAGTATTGTTACTGATAAATGACTGGCCGCTCCTGATCCTGGATGTTCGTGATGTCAACATTTTCATAGCATAAGCGGAAGAGGAGGAGCGTGACATGGCTGCATCGATCATCATGGAAAAGATAAAGGCTGGCGCCAAGATTATCGACGTTCGCACGACGGACGAGTTCGCGGACGAATCCTATCCGGGCGCCGTCAACATCCCGCTCGCCATCCTGTCTGCAAGGCTCGACGAGCTCGGTCCCAAGGATAAACCTATAGTCCTCTATTGTGCATCGGGCGCCCGAAGCGCGCAGGCCGCTCGGATACTAAAGCAAGCGGGCTATGTCAACGTAACGAACGCCGGCGGAATCGACGACATGCCGCGATAACTACGGCCAGCAAGAAGCGGGAGACCTCAAGCCCGATGCGAAAGCCGAGGTCCCGTTTGGGCGTTCATTATCTCGGCATATCCCTTAGCCCCCCTGCGCTGATCGCGCAGGCGAATCCGGCTTTCTTGAGCATTCGGGCGGCCTTGGCGTTGCGCGAACCGGATGCGCAGTAGAGAATGATGGGTTTGTCCTTAGGTAGTTCGTCCATGCGCGCGGGCAACGAGTCGATCGGAATGTTCTCAGCCTTCGGATAAGAAGACATGGAGAACTCGTCCGGCGTACGAACATCGATGATCTTCGCGCCCGATCGTATTTTTTCGAGTATCAGTGAAGAAGGCGCCTTCTTCGAACCGAGCCGCCGCATTAGAAGATACACAGCGAGGGCCGCTATAGCGATGTAAATAACTGTGTTGTTGTCCATATTCCTCCTTTGACGGTTACGGAGTCAAGATTAGGATGAGCCACCACAGAGAGTCTGTATCCGATGTCACAAAACTAGTCCCCTGAAGCTCGGCAGTAGGATGATGGAACCGCGCGATATCTCCAAGCCGCCGCGCTCTTCCCAGTCCTTGAGTACTCGGCTCACCACTTCCCGCGATGTGCCCAAGTGATCGGCGAGCTCCTGATGCGTCGCGGCGATCCGATGATCGGCCGAATGCGAAGAGGAGTCTATGAGCCATTGATGCAGCCGCTCGTCCACGTGCCTGAACGCGATTTCCTGGACGAGTTCCATCACCTCGGCCATGCGGCTGGAGTACTGGTCGAGCACGAAATTCCGGAAGGAGGCTCCTTCCGCGAAAAGAGAGCGCACTGTATCGCTGGGCATGAATGCCGCGGTTGTAGCCTTCTCGGCTATGACGTTCGCGGGAAAGGATGCCAGGCTCCTTCCGCAGCCCGTGCTCAGGATGCAGCTCTGTCCCGCTTCGATCCGGTAGAGCGTGATTTCCCGGCCCGATTCCGCGCTCTTGTAGACCCGGATGCTACCCTCGAGCACGAAAGGGAGGCTCGAGCAGACTTGTCCTTCGCGCAGTATCGTCGTGCCCAGCTCTATCTCTCTGTAATGAAGCGTATCGAGCAGCGCCTGTCGCTTGCCCCCCGGCCATTCGCTTAGGGGGATCAGGGTACCGAACAACTCTAGAAATCTATTTGCCGATTCGGCCGCTTTTTGCAGTGGCATTTTTTTGGGCCTCCATCGCCTTATGGAAAACAGACGTCGACGATATTCCTTCGAGGCAGGATATCAATTCGAGAAGAGCCTCGTTCATAATCTTGTCCTTATGATAGACGATATCGAAGTCGCGCTCCAGATCGAGAGCCGGTATCTCGATGACCCGAATGCTCTCGTCGACAGCGAGGGCGGAGATCACCGAGAAGTTCTCCTTGTCCACGCGGGCTAGGTTTTTGAGCGCTTCCGTATTGTTGAGTTCGCCGGCAATCCTATAAGGCAGGCCCTTTTGCTTCATGGCGAAGGAGAAGAGCTCGCGCGAGCCTGATCCCTCCTCGCGGATATAGAATCCTCGTCCTTTAAGCTCCCGAGGCGTAAGCCTCCTTTTGCAGGCGGGGTTCTCAGGCGAGCAGACGATGACCAGGCGATCCTTGTAGAAATGTCTTCGTTCAAGGGCCGGAGAGTTCGTCTCGCCTTCTACGAGACCGAGGTCGAGGGTCCCTTCGAGGAGGAGCTTTTCGATGTGCGCGGTGTTCTCTACGACGGGATATAGCGGCCTCTTCGAAAGCGATACGATCATCGGGAGGAGATAGGTGCCGACTGTGACTGTGGCTCCGACGCGGATAGGCCCCGAGAGCCGCTTCCCTCTGATGGATTCCGCGAGATCGTCGCGCGACTTCAGCATCTGCTTCGCATAGCCGAGGCAGATTTCTCCGGCCTCTGTTACGACCAGGCTCTTCCCTAGACGCTCGAAGAGGGCCGTCCCATAGCTTTCCTCGAGCTCCCGGACCGCCTGGCTTACCGATGGTTGGCTGATGGACAACTTGAGCGCGGCCTTGGTCATGCTTCCCGTCTCGCAGACGGCGACGAAGATTCCGAAGTGTCTGAAGGTCATGGTTTATCCATAGGTATTATACTATGATTTTAATAAATATATAGTATTTTACATTGATTTCCATTTTGGCTACCATCCCCGTCTCGAGGTTCAACCATGAAGAGTCCTGCCAACCTATTGCCCGGAATTGCAGTCTCCCTCGCCCTCGCGATACCCGCCTGGTTCCTAGGCAGAGTCGTTCCCATCGTCGGCGCGCCGATATTCGCGATATTGGCGGGGATGCTCCTTTCCTTCCTCAAGCGTCCGAGCTTCCTCGAAGGCGGCATCGGCTTTACGGGGAAGAAAGGGCTTCAGTATTCAATCATATTACTCGGCTTCAGTCTCGATCTCGGCGTCGTGCTCAAGGTCGGCCTAGATTCCTTGGCAGTCATGGTCTTCACGCTTACTGCCGCCTTCGTCACTGCATACTTCGTCGGCAGGGCGCTCAAGATCGACTCTAAAGTAAAGATCCTCGTGGGCGTGGGGACGGCTATCTGCGGCGGTTCGGCCATTGCGGCGACCGCGCCGGTAATCGACGCCGACGAGGAGGAAGTAGCCTACTCGATCTCGACGATATTTCTCTTCAACATCATAGCGGTCTTTCTCTTCCCTGCCCTAGGGCACCTGATGGGCATGTCGCAGAGCGCCTTCGGGCTCTGGGCGGGCACGGCCATCAACGACACCTCGTCGGTCGTCGCCGCGGCTTTCTCCTACGGAGATGGCGCGGGGCGCTATGCCACGATCGTCAAGCTCACGCGGACCCTCATGATCATTCCCGTCACGCTCGTCTTGGCCTTCGCCCGATGGCATGGAGACGAAGGAACGAGTGGGCATCTCAACCTCGTCAAGATCGTTCCCTGGTTCGTCCTCGGCTTCCTCGCTGCTTCCCTCGTCCGAACTATAGGCGTTCTGCCGACGGCCGCAGGCACGGCGCTCCCGGAGATCGGGAAGTTCGGCATCTGCGCCGCGATGGCCGCCATTGGCCTCAAGTCGAATCCGCTGAAGCTCGTCCGCAACGGTGTTCGGCCGATACTCCTCGGGCTCACCTGCTGGATATCGGTGGCTGTCGTTTCGCTGATCGTACAGTGGGCGAGGATCTAGCTATCAACGCCTCGAACAACGAGTCAATCCGGTTGTGAGAGTCTTCTTCAAGCGGACCTTCACTCTTGCTTGGTCCAGTCGATTTTCTCACCGATGCGCGAAGCCAGGGACTCCGTGCTCGCATCGCTGTGATGCTCAAGGCCTGCGGGCGAGATGTGGATCGCTGAACCTGTCCTTACATAATACGCGCTTTATGATGAGTGGCAGTGATGGTCAACTCGTTGCTGCCCTTGGAGTCGATAGTCCTGATCGTGCCGTTGCAAGCGCAGATATAGGTGGAATTGTCATCGACCCAAATTGAGAATGAGGTACCCCGTACGCCGGCTATCGCCGTGGGCGTCGAGACGCGGAAGGAATCCGAGCCCGCCCCTCTTAAGCGATACTTCCTTGACTATGCGGGAGAAATCCAGGAGGGTCGAGGTGTTTTCTTCGACGCTGATGGCGTTTTTGCCGTCGAAGACGATGTCGCACGAGGCGCTGGGCCCAGTCTCGATGGAGGCCATAGGACCGACTTCGCGACCGATCTCGGCGGCCGCGCCATCGATTTTTACATCTCCTTCCATAAAAGACTACCGAGCCGCGCGTAGCCGCGGCCGGGAGGCTTGGGGCGACAGAGGTCGTCGTTTTCTTGGGTGCTCAACCCAAAACGAGCACGAGGGTCTCTGTTTGTGGGGATCTCAGGTAGCGAAATCGAATTTTCAACATGTTTTGTCGGAAAGCTCGGCAATATGTATCGTTAGGCCCCGTGACGGCTAGTCCCTCACGAGCACTCGGGCCCAGGTCTTGGGCACGTCGAAGCGGAGCCTGCCTCCAGAAGCGCGATATGCGACGCCTCCATTGAGCGCGTCACGCCATGTGCCGTCGTCGGCCTTAACTTCCATTGAGGCAGTCGCGCAGGCCGCGTTGACCACTACTACCGCTTTCTGCCCCTCGGCCGATCGCTCGAAGGCGAGGCTCTCCTTCGCTACTGCGAGCTCGCGGTAGTCGCCCGAGCGCAGGGCGGGCATGTCGCGGCGCAGCTGTGCGAGTCTTTTTATCGCGCTCTCGAGGTCGGCCTGTCTGCCCGAAGCGAACGCCTCCTCGATGCTCGGCCTCAATGGCCAATCGGAATGCTCCTCTCGCTTCGCTTTCGCGCCACGCTCCGAGCCGTAATAGACCGAGGGTATTCCGGGCATCGTGAAAAGGAGGCAGTAGAGCGGATACAGATGCTCCTCCTTCTCGAGCTTGGAGGCGACCCTATCCACGTCGTGGTTGTCGGCGAAGGAGTACAGATCGGCGTCGTGGTACAGGCCGCCCTCGCCGAACTGTCGTTTGAGGGCGTAGGCTATCTCGAAGTAATTCGCGTCGCGATGGCTCGACCACAGTCCTTTGTAGCACTCGTAGTTCGTGACTGAATCGAGGACACCCTCTCTCCCGGTCCGTCCCACCCATTTTCGATAGTCGCCGAAGACGACTTCCCCCATGAGCCAGAAGTCCGCTTTACGTCCCCGGCACGCCGAAGCGAGTTCGGAGAGAAAGTCCATGTCGAGGCAATCTGCCGCGTCGAGGCGGATACCGTCGATGCCGTAGTCGTCGATCCACGAGAGCGCCGCGCCAATGAGTTCAGCCTTCGTGCCCTCGTCACGGAGATTCAATTTGGCGAGGTCGTAGTGCCCGGCCCAGCCTTCGTACATGAAGGGGTCCCCAGCCGGACTGTGGCCTTCTCGCACCGACGCGTAACGCGCCGCCTCGGGCGACCTAGGCGCTGCTGGCCCTCGATTGCACAAGGCGTGGAACCAGGGATGCTCGCGCCCTGTATGGTTGAACACTCCGTCGAACACAAGCCTCATGCCCAGGCGCTTTGCTTCCGCCGAAAGCCTTAGAAGCGTATCTCTGTCCCCCAACCTCCTGTCTACCGTCCTCCAGCTCACCGGATCGTAACCGTGCGCTACAGACTCGAAGACCGGTCCCAAGTATAGGGCGTTGAAGCCTAAGTTTTTAATGCGGCCCAAGTCGGAAGTGAGCTTATCCAGACGCGGTACTGGCACTGCGGAAAAGTCGTTCTTTCGCGGCGCTCCGCAGTAACCCAAAGGATACACGTGATAGAAGATCGAGTCCTTCGCCCAACTGTTTGCTTGCATTGCATGCTCCTTTACATACCGGTAGGTATATATATCACCAACCATCCATTTCGAACCGCCGGCAAGTTCGTTGCATTTAGGAGAAGATGCCGTACATGAACTGCCGTACCACAGCTTTGACGACTGCCTCGCTGAGCTCGCTCTGCTTCGCCAGATACAGCCCCACATATGTATCGACCGTTCCGATGAACGCGGCCGTATAAGGAAGCGAGCGTCCCTTCATGTTGCCGTGATACTCGGCGGCGGCCTTGAAGAAGAGCTCGACGTGGCTGTAGAGCGCCCTATTGAGGGCTGCGATCGCCTCTCCTCCCTCGCTTGCAGGGGGAGCAAAGGCGAGGGTCAGGCGGAGGCGGGCGAAGTCCGGTTCAGCGATTGCCTTCGTCGCGAAAGCCCAGGCTAAACCCTCGAGCGCCTGCGGGACATCGTACGGCGAATGCGCAAGGGCAGCCTTCTTGACGGCCGAGAGCAGGGGCCTACCCTTTTCCTCGATGATCACGTCGAGAAGGCCCCGTTTGGAACCGAAGTAATGATAGAGGGTGGGCTTCGTCACCGAGGAAGTTTCGCAGAGTTCGGCTACGCCGACCGCCTCGTAGCCTTGTTCGGCAAAAAGTTTGAGAGAACTCTCGAGGATGATCGCCCTGTTGTTTAGCTCGGCATCCATAAAATGAATATACCGTTCGGTATAGTATTGTGTCAAGCTATAGGCTTTCCTTGACAGAAATGGAGCGGAATGCTATCTCTGTGTGCATCTGAAATATCAGTGGGATTCTAGAAGCTAACTAAATGCCTGGAGAATGATAATGCGAAGGATAAATGCGCATCCTATACTCGAACCGACGACGGTAAAGCGCGAAGTAACATTCCGTTTCGACGGTAAGGAGCTCCCTGGGCTCGAAAACGAGACCATTGCCGCCGCTCTGGTGGCGAACGGGATCTCCCGGTTTTCCCTCCACGCCAAAGGCGCCGCGCCTCAGGGCATCTTCTGCGCGAACGGTCAGTGCAGCCAATGCTCGGTCCTGGTCGACGGGCTTGCGCGTAAGGCCTGCGTGACGCTTCTCGCCGAGGGCATGGACGTGCGGACTATTTCCGGCCTGCCGCGCCTGAGCGAGCGCGATGCGGCCTTCTCGGGCTCTCCGACACGGAGGCTCTCGGTCGACGTACTCGTCGTAGGGGGCGGTCCCGCCGGCCTCGGCGCGGTGAAGGAGCTCGCGGCTCTCGGCCTTAATGTCGCCCTCTCCGACGACAAGGCGAGCTTGGGCGGCAAGCTCCTTTTGCAGACGCACAAGTTCTTCGGTTCCGAAGCCGATTGCTACGCCGGAAGGCGCGGCTTCGACATAGCGGCCGAGCTCGAGGCTCAGGTCAGAGCTCTACCTAACGTGTCGATCTTCACGAACTCGCCCGTCGTCGGCGTCTTCAAGGACGGCGTGGCGGGGATCTACGAGGACAACCGCTCCTACCTCCTTGTGTCCTTCAAGGCCCTTCTTGTCGCGGCGGGAGCGCGCGAGAAGTCGCTCGTCTTCCCGGGCAACGACCTGCCGGGTGTCTACGGCGCGGGAGCTTTTCAAACACTGGTGAACCGCGACCGCGTGAAGGCGGCGGATCGCGTCCTTATCGTAGGATCGGGCAACGTGGGCCTCATCGCGGCTTATCACGCCCTCCAGGCGGGCATAGAGGTCGCCGGCATCGTCGAGATCGCCGACAAAATCAACGGCTACAAAGTCCACGCCGACAAGATCCGCCGTATGGGCGTTCCGATCTACCTTTCGACGACCATCGTGTCCGCGGAAGGCGAGGGTAAGGTCGAGCGCGCGACTGTCGCCTCGGTCGGGAAGGACTGGAAAACCCTGCTCGACACGGCGAGGACCTTCGAGGTCGACACCGTACTCGTCGCCACCGGTCTCTCGAGTTGCGACGAGCTCTACAGGCAGGCCGTCTCTTTCGGCCTCCTCGCCGTGAAGGCGGGCGACGCGGACGAGATAGCCGAAGCCTCGAGCGCCCTCTTCGGCGGACGCATAGCGGCCTTCGCCCTCGCTCGCACCATGGGCCGGAAGGTCGAGGTCGACTCGAGCTGGATACACAAGCGCGATGTCCTTAAGTCGAAACCGGGGGATCGCATATCTCGCGATGCGGTTGCGCCCGGCGATTCCTGGCAGCCGGTTTTCTTCTGCGACGAGGAGATCCCCTGCAATCCCTGCACGACGGTATGCCCGACTGCTTCCATCGCCTTAAGCGGCCGCAAGGGAAGCCTTCTTGACCTGCCCTACTATAGCGGCTCGGGCTGCAAGGGCTGCGCCGCCTGCGTCTGCGCCTGTCCGGGGCTCGCCATATCGCTGGTGCGCAAACTCGATTCGAGGTATTGCGAAGTGGTCCTTCCCTACGAGTTCGACGCAACCAGCCTTGAGCCGGGAGCCAAACGCATGCTCTTCGACGAGGATGGCGCGGAGCTCGAGGAAGCGGAGCTCCTCTCTAAGGTCTTCAACAAGAAGTACCGCAGCTGGGCTTTGCACTTCAAGGTGAGTTCAACTAACGCGACCAAGGCGATAGGCCTTCGCGTCCAGGCTCCGGAGGCGACCGCCTGCCTGCCCCAACCGCGCTTCACCTACGCTCCCGCCCAGGCAATCGTCTGCCGCTGCGAGCGCGTGAGCTTCGGCGAGATCGTATCCTACATCAAGGAGAACGAGGTCCGCGACGTGAACCAGTTGAAGTCGATCCGCGCGGGCATGGGCGCCTGCGGCTCTAAGACCTGCGGGCCTCTGTACGCGGCCGCCTTCCGCGCCGCGGGCGTCGATCCCGGGATGGTGCAGGAAGCGCGCCTACGGCCCCTCGCCGTCGAGGTGCCGCTCGGAACGTTGGGTGACATCGTCGCGAAGGGAGGCGCCAAGTGAGCGCCTACGACATGGTCATCGCGGGCTCGGGCTCGGTCGGCGTGCCCCTGTCCTACTTCTGCGCCAAGAAGGGCCTCAAGGTTCTCGTCGTCGACCGGGAGGCCTCCTGGGGCCGCGGCCAAAACCGGGCCGCTATCGGCGGCCTGCGCGCCACCTTCTCCGATCCGGCGAAGATCCGCATCTGCACCGAGTCTCTCGACATAGTGTCGCATTTTAAGGAAGAACACGGCATCGACATCGAGTGGCGGCAGGGCGGCTATCTCTTCGTCGCCTACGACGAGGAGAAGGAGAAAGCCTTCCGCGATCTCTTGAAGGTGCAGCACGCCGCCGGCCTCGATATCGACTGGATAGGAGCCGACCGCATCGCCGAGCTTGCGCCCGGCATCAACCGCGAGGGGCTCCGCGGCGGGACCTTCAGCCCGGGAGACGGCTACGCTTCCTCGCTCAAGACGAACATGGCCTTCCACAGGCTGGCCTTGGAGGCAGGCGTCGAGTTCCGTTTCGGCGAAGAGATAGTCGGCCTCGATATGGATGGAAGACGCGTCAGGAGAATGCGCACGAACGCGGGAGCATACGAGGGCGCACTCTTCGTGAACGCCGCGGGCGCCCAGGCCGCCGCCATAGCGGCCATGGCCGGCGCCGAGATTCCCGTACACCCTGACTGCCACGAAGCGGGCGTCACCGAGCCCGTCGAGCGTTTCCTCGAGCCCATGCTCGTCGACATCCGCACGGACGACGAGTCCGGCAGCTACTACTTCTACCAGGCCGCAACCGGACAGATCGTCTTCTGCATCACCCCGAACCCGCAGGTCTGGGCGACCGATATCGACAACACTTCTTGGTTCCTGCCCCGCTGTGCGCGTCGCATGCTCGAGCTCTATCCGCGCCTCGCGAACCTTAAAGTCAGGCGAACCTGGCGGGGCATGTACCCCATGACCCCGGACGGCCAGCCCATAGTCGGCTACGCGCGCGAGGCCGAGAATCTTCTCCTCGCAGTGGGCATGTGCGGCCAGGGCTTCATGCTCGGCTCGGGCCTGGGGAAGATCCTCTCCGAGCTCATAGCCGACGGCAAGCGCGACCCCATACTCGAGCAGCTGACGCTCTATCGTAAGTTCGAGGGGATGGAGATGCTAAAATAACAAAATAAGGCCGCCCGAAGGCGGCCTCTACTTCGGCTATGGGCCGATCATCCCCCGATCGGGATTATTTGGTCTAAGTGTATTTCCTTGAATTGCTTGGCGAGCTGGGGCGAGAGCGCGGTGATTTTCATGCCGCCTCCTGCCTGGTCGAAATGCTTGTAGAAGGCCAAGAGCTTTCCGATGCCCGCGCTCGTGATGGAGGGGACCTCCGCTAGATCGAACTCGGCATGCCGGAGAGCCGGATCCTTTGCGAGTTCGGCGAATTTCGCCGATAGCTCGGAACCACCAGCAGTGTCGATCGGCCCCAGGATAGTGATGCGCAGCCGGTCTTGCTCGATGTCTATGTCCAAATCCATGAATTCCTCCTTAGGGGCGATACTCGAACCTAGTCTCGTCGAGCCAGGCCAGGATGGACGCTATCGGCTTATCGCCATGCGCGCCGCCCAGTATCTCGTGCCTCTCGCGCGGGAAGCTCGCGAAGCGCCCGTCCTTGAGGGGTAGGGCCTCCACTGTCTTCTTAAGAGCCTCGAAGGGGACGATTTGGTCGTCCTCCCCGACGAAGAAAGCTGCCTTGCGTCCCTCCAGGAAAGAGGGATCGGCGAGGATTTCCTTTGCCGTCTGGTCGATGTCGGCGGCGAGAGCGTTGGGAATGGAGGCCGCGAAGAGCGGATCGGCCTCGAGCCTTTTTCGCTGCGTCTCGTCGGCCGCGAGGGCCTCCGGCTTCGCGTCCACAGGAACCCCGTACAGCAGTGGCGAAACGGCCACGAGCCGTACGCGGCGGGCCGGGTAGCGCTTGAGGAAGAGGAGGGCGGCGACCGCGCCCAGGGAGTGGGCTACGATCTCGATCTCTCTGCCCCCTTCAGTCGCCTCGATGCGGCGGCAGAGGGCTTCGATGGCGTCGGCCATGGCGAGGACACCGCCGGAGCCCCTTTCGCCCGGGCTCTTGCCGAATCCCGCGAAGTCCGGGGCCACGACTTTGTAGCGCGCGGCCAGGAAGGTCGGTAGGAGGTTAGGGTAGGAGCCGGAATGGCAGCCCAGGCCATGGAGGACGAGGGCTATCCTGTCGTATTCCTTGGACGAATCCTCCCAATATTGATAATGAAGGCGCGCGCCTTTGGAATCAGGGAAGAATGCGCTCAGATGATTCACGGAGTAGGACCCCTTTCGGTGGCTTTCGTCACTTGGAGATCGGGAAGATCCGGTCGAGATGGATCTCTATGAACTGCTTATACAGTTGATCAGAGATGCCTTTGACCGACATGCTGCCCGCCTTCCCATCGATGAACTTGAAGAAGTTCATGATCTTGCCGATACCCGAGGACGTAATGGTTCGGACCGTGGTGAGGTCGAAGACTACCGTCTTGATCCCGGCCATTTCCATCGCTTCCTGCAGTGAAACCCCGAGCTTATGCCCGCCGTCAGTATCGATGTTGCCGTCGATGACGATTGTAAGGGCATCGCCCTTCTTGTCAAGCTCGATATCCATAGCTCCTCCGATCAGTCTAGGATGACGTACTTCTCTACGCTGCCGAGAATGCGCTCGACGGCGCTTATCACTTCGGCCTGGATGTTTATCGCTATTTGCTTCCGCAGCCGTTCGTTGCCTTTGTCGATCCTCTTCTGGTTGAAATAGGAGGGGAACTCGTCGGCCTCGGGCCTGATGGTGAGCGAGGCGGTGATCTGGTCTCCGTCTATCGCCTCTCTGAAGATCGCCGCGACGCTATCCGCGCCTATCGCCTTGACCGCGGGAGCCGGCAGGGCGTCGATGAGCTGTTTCTTCTTATCCCCCTGCGCTTGACCTTTGAGATTCGCTCGGACGTAGGCATAGTAGCGGCCGAGCGCCTCGTCGATGTCCGGCGGATACTCGCCGTCCGTGCGAACCTCGAAGTCATAGTAGGCTTCGGGACCCTCGGCGACGAAGGCCGACCAGATCGCTCGGTATGGATCGACTGCGCCGAGGCTCTCGGCCGAGAGGAGGTATGCGTCGCCGCAAATGTCGACGAGCTCGCCCTTCCTGTCCTGCACGCACAAGGTGGTCCAGCCGAAGGAATCCAGAAGCCGCTCTTGCTCCGCCCTGATGCCGGCGAGTACCGCCTTGGGCAGCTCGCCCTCGGCCATCTTCTCGGCGTAGGACATGCGCGATTTCGAGTAGTAGGCCGGGTAATCCTCGTTCTCGGGGCGCAGCGTGAGGGCCTCGGTGACCTGCCTCCCGTTAATCAGGGGAGGGATCTTAGAAAGCACCGCGTCCTTGCCGTACTGCGAGACGATATCCCCCAAGGCGGTCGCCAGGTTCGCCTCCTTCTCTTCGGGCGTCGTGCCTTTGAGCTCGAAGCGGAGGTATGCGTAGTAACGGCCAGTCTGGTTCAGGTCCTCCTCGAAAACACCGTCGTGGGCGATCGTCCTGTCATACAAGGCGAAGAGGTCGCGCGACGAGAGGCCTGCGGCTATGCCCTCGAGGTCGGCTAGGCGCGCGAGTGCGTCCGCGTTCCCTACGAAGGTGCGCCCCTCGACCGTCACTCCCGCGTCCAGGTCGAGCGAGCGCAGCGCCTCGGCAATGCGCTCAAGCTTATCCACTTACTTCCCCTTCTCCTTCTCTTTTTTCTCGAGTTCTTTGAGCGGCACGCGCTTGCGGGGCGCGACTTCCTTCTCGTGGTAGCTCGCCTTCACGAGGAGCACGGGCGGGATCACGTCCTCCATACGCTTGCGGTCGTCGAAGAAGGCGTTGCGCACGGATGAGGCGTGTATGGCGGTCTCCTCCATGTCGACGTCCGTGCCGACGCCCTCGAGCTGGCCTATGCGGTCGAGAATGTTGAGGATGGTCCTGTTGAGGGGGTCCTCTTGTCCCTTCTCCTTGTCGAGGTGCTTGGCCAGGCCGTTGATGTCGGCTATCGACAGAGGATAGATGCGGTAGCCGTCGCGGGGCGATGAGTAGTTGGACTGCAGGACGCCGAGGATGACCGAGAGGTTCTTGGGATAGATGCCGCCCTTGTGCCACATGGTCATCATCGCGAAGATTTTCCCGATGATGAACTTGTTCGGCTGCACCGGGCTGAGGAGAAGGAATGGGTCGGTATCGCCGATGAGGCTATCGATGACCCAATGATTCTCGATCTCGAGCATGCGAAGGAACACAGGATAGTTCTCGGGAGTCAGCCCTACCGTATTGAGGAAGGATGAATAGGTGATGGCCGCCTCGACGGCCTCGTAGGTGCGGCAGCCGATGATGCCCTGGAGGAGCCTGTTCTCTATACCGTTGATCTGATCTTCCGACCAGCTGTCATTGACAACGATTTCGTCCATAAGTTCTCCTTATCGCTTTATGTCCGTCAGTCGTGGCGGAGAGTCTGGTCGATGTCCTCGGCGAAGAGCGTCCTCGGGGCGACCTCGTCCTTGAGGTAGTCGCCGCGGACCATGAGGACCTGTGGGATGCAATCCTCGAGCTTCTTCGCCGAGTCGAAGAAGAAGCTGCGGATGCGAATGGCTTGCCTGGAGACTTCCTCCATGCTCTCGTCCCAGCCAAGGCCCTGCAAGGACCCGATGCGGTCGAGGATATCGAGGATGCAGCGGTTGAGCGGGAAGTTCTGGCCCTTCTCCTTCTCGAGATGTTTACCGAGGTTGTCGACGTCGGCGATCGTGAGCGGGTAGATCTTGTAGCCGTCCTTGGGCGAGCTGAAGGCGTTCTGCAGAACGCCCAGGGCGATCGACAGGGTCTTCGGGTAGATGCCGCTCGGATGCCAGCGGGTAAGGAGCGTGAAGCACCTGGAGATCACGTAGCGATTGGGCTGGATCGTCGAGAGGAAGAGGAAAGGATCCTCGTCGCCGATGAGAGCGTCGAGCACCCAGTGGTTCTCTATCTCCAGCATTTTCAAGAAAAGAGGATAGTTGTCGGAGGTTAATCCCGAGAGGCGCAAAAAGCGCGTGTAGGCGATCGCCGACTCGACCGCCTCGGGCGTCCTTGACGACATGACCTGCTGGAGAATGCGGTTCTCCACGGTCATGATGTTCTCGCGAGTCCAGAGCCGCGCTTGCTCTTCAGCTTTAGTGGTTGCCATCGTTCCTCCCCTGCTTCACTTCGACCTTGCCTTGGTCGCGCCAACCTTGTTGGCGACACCAGCTTTGCTGGCGATGCCGGATATTTTTTTTGCTTTCGCCGTCGGCTTGGCCGGCGCCTTCGCGGGCGACGCTTTCTTAACCTTAGGCGACTCGGCCGCGCTGTCAAGTTTTTGGGCGGCTCTCGTCTTCGCAACGCCCATCTTGCCGGTCTGCATCACCGATAGGTTCTCTTCCATCTCACGGTCGAATCCCGTGCGCTCGGCCTTGATGGGGCCGACCCGCGCTTCGACCTTGTCGATTATCGCGTTGACCACTCCGAGCTGATTTTGCTCGCTTTGGCTCGCGCCCGATACCTCGCCCCTAAAGCGATAGAGCGCCTGGAGCAGGACTTTCGACTCCTTATCGCTAAAATCCATGGTGCCTCCGTTCGAAATAGCTATCGCGCCCTCGGCGCGCCATTCTGTCTTGCCGAATGGCGTCGGCGCGTGAGCGTCAGTTTATTGCCCTTCGCGTTGTACACAGCTGCGTCGAAGGGGTGCTTGATAAGCCAGAATCCCTTACCCGATACGTCGAGTCCGCTCGGCGCCTCGTCGAGTTTCGATACGTCGAAGCCCTTGCCTTCGTCCTCGATCGTCAGGACCGCTTCCTCCCCGGTTATCTCGAGCCGAAGGCGTATGATCCGATCGCCGTAGGCCGGGTCGGCCAAGCGCTTTTCTCGTTCGGCCTCGTAACGGTCCTCTTGCTCCGAATCCTCGGGCCTGAGCAAAGAGTCGAGCTCGAGGTTCCCGTGTTCGACCGAATTGACGAAGGCCTCTTCAAGGGAGAGTGCGCACTCGTCCTCTCCCGCGTGGGAATCGTAAAAACCGGTCTCGGTGAGGAACTGCGATATGCGACGGCAGACGCGGCTCACCTCGAGGGCCGCGGTCGGCCAGGAAAAGTCCGCCTCGAGCCTGGAGAGGCCGAGAAAGACCGCGTCCCCCGAGCTGCGTTCCTGCGCCTCCTCGGCGAGGGTCGAAAGCACGCGCTTGAGTTCGCGGTTTTCCGGCGGTAAGAGGAGGAGAGCGCCTTCCCTCGCGAGAGCGGCCGCCGCGATGAGCGCGCGGCTATCCGAGCTCACACAGAAGCACCAGGGCCTCGTATCCTCGAGAGCGGCGGCGCGCATGCCCCGCAGGCCCCGCTCGTCGTAGGCGGCGGCGAACACGAAGGCCGCACCGCTATCGTTCACCGCATCCCCGCCCGCGGCCCTGCGGCCAAGGGCCGCCAATGCATCGAGGGTCGGGCGCAGGTCCGCGTCGGCGAATCCGGTCAGCAGTATGTCGGCTATCGCATCGTCGGCCATCGCTACGCCTCGTCCATCCATAAGCGGAATTCGCGAATGCCGAGTGCGATGATCTCCGCGGCTTTTCGAGAGTCCACGATCGGCAGCCTTAGCCGGTCGCGGAATATCATGATGAGGAAGTCCTGGATATTGGCGTACACATCGGCCTGGTCGTAGAAGAGCACAACCAAGTCCTCTCCCGAGGGCTTAAAAACCGAAAAACTCGTCGGCATGAAGACTGGCTTGCGGCCTATAAATACGTTTTGGAAGCGCTTGGTCGTGATGCGCGCGAGCTCGGAGAAGCGGTAGGGGATCATCTGATCGTTCGGCCTGTTGACCGGCTCGACACTCTTGAGGAGATAGCCTGCCGGCTCCGCGATAGCGAAGAGCTTGCAGCCGACCGACTTGAATACAAGCGTGTCGCCATCGGGATAGATATCCTGCAAGTTTTCGTAGCCGATGATCTCGATGACCGAATAACCACTATCGTCGACGAAGCGCACGCATACGATATAGCCGCCATACTTAGGCAATTTATTCCGCTGGAAAGCGTCGAATAGATGGAGGGCGGCAAACTGATGCTTGGTCTCGGGATTACCGTCGACGTCTGCCTGCCCGGTTATCTGGGCATCCCGCTCCGCGGAGGCCTTGATTGCGCTCACATGGCGGCTGCGGACGTCCTTGTAGACATCGTCGTCGTCGAATATCGCTTTAGGCGGGTTTCTTCCTTGTACAACTACAGACATATCGACCATTGCGCGAGCCTTGTTCTCGCTCTTCGCGCTCTGCTTTACTTGGGCCGCTTTGACCGCACGGCCTTCCTTCTTTACTCGAGCGGCGGGCTTTGGGGGCGCGGCCTTCGCCGACGCCTTGGGCGTCGCCGAAGGCGTCGTAGAAGATGCAGCCGCTTCCTTCGCCTTCGCCGAACTCTTGCTCGGCGCGCCCTCGTGAGGCGTGCCGAGCCTGGCCAGTTCCGAGGAGCGGGAGCTCGTGAGCTTTGGGCGCTCCTCTCCCCGAGGCCTTTTCTTGATATCGACGAGGGATGGCTGGCTCCCGTCTCCGCGGGCCCTGCGGCTGACCGGGGGCTTGCGGAGTCCCAGCTCCGACTCGAGGAGGCCGACGAGGAGCTCGCACTCTTCGCGAATTGCCGCGTCGCTTGTGCTGATGCCTCCCCCGTAGATGACCTCGTACTGTCGGACGATCTTTACGAGTTTGCGCAGATCAAGCGCTTCGATGCTCATGGAAACGAGTATAATCGCAGTCCCTGGTTTGTCAAATTCGCATATCGTCTTTCGTTTCTTTCCTTTGACTCCATGCCGCCTCGCGTTTACAATAATTCGTAATGGATTACCTTCAAACCCTAGAATTCAAGATGGCCGCCCTGCAGCGTAAGATCCGGCTCCTGCAAGATCTGCGTTTTTTCGCGGAGACGGCCTCGCCCGACGAGCTCGCCGCTTTCGGCGACGAGCTGCGCTCGGTATCCACCTCGTCCGGGACGAGCCTGGGGTCGATATTGGCCGCTCTTCTCGGCGCTCCGAGTTCGGGCATTGCCCGCGATCCCGGCGCCCAAGCGCCCACTGCTCCTCGGCGAGCGCCTTCGTCGCCTGCGGTCTCCTCTGCTTCGCCTATCGCGCCTGTCCCGGCGCCTCCTGCTCAGGCCGCGGCGGCCGATTCCGGCCCGACGGCCGGAATGGCGTTCCCTGTCGCATCCGGGGGAGCGCTGGCGGAAGCGCTCGCCCTCATCGATGCTTCGATGAAGAGCATCTCCGCCGGCTCGTTCCTGATGGGCTCGGACGCCCAGGACTCGGAAAAGCCCCAGCACAAGGTATCGCTCGGCGCCTACCGCGTCTGCGATCACCTCATAACCAATAAGGAATACTCTCTTTTCGTCGCGGCCAACCCCCAGTGGGGCAAGGATCGCGCCGATCCGAGCCTGCGCGACGAGCACTATCTCGAGGATTGGACGGAATCAGGCTACCCCGAAGGCAAGGAGGACCATCCCGTGTCCTTCGTGTCCTTCCCCGCCGCTCAGGCCTTCGCCGCCTGGGTCGGCAAGCGCCTTCCCACCGAGGCCGAATGGGAGTGCTCCGCCCGAGGCGGCCTCGTCGGCAAGAAGTTCCCGAACGGCGACCAGATGAACGACAAGCTCGCCAACCTCGCCAAGCAGTATCGCGGCACCACGAGCGTCCGCAATTTCGAGCCAAACGGCTTCGGCCTCTACGATATGGCGGGCAACCTCTTCGAGTGGTGCTCCGACTGGTACGGCCCTTATTCCGCGGGCGAGGCCGTCGATCCCAAGGGGCCCGGCTCGGGAGATTATCGCGTCGTGCGCGGCGGCTCCTGGATGTCCGGTGCCTCCGCCCTCCGCGTGAGCGCCCGCGTCGACATGGAAGAGCCCACCTGCGGCCAGGTGGGGATACGGCTAGTCGATAACGGCTGATATCGCTTATCGCGTCATTGGGGCGAGGCGGGTGGCGGGAGAAATCCCTTGAGCCCGACTTTCTTCCGGAGGGCCCAAGGGATTTCTCCTGCCAGGCCCCGCCCTGTCGAGTCGTTTAGATGATTGTTAGTTGTATCGGCGGGTCCTATAGTGACTCTATAACCTGCGCTAGCAGCATCGTCACGTCGTCGCTCGCCTCGGTTCCCTCGGTCCAGGCCAGGAGGTCCGAAAGCACGCCATCCGAGAGCTCTACGGGGCCGGCGCCCGGCCTCGCGGCTATCGAGCGCAGGATGCCCTCGCGGCCGAAGGGCTTGTCCGCGGTATCGGGCGACTCGAAGACCCCGTCGGTGAAAAGGACGAGGGTGTCGCCCTGGGCGAGTGTGACGCTCTTTTCTTCGTAGTCGACGCCCTGCATCATGCCGAGGAAAAAGCCCATGGTCGCGAGTTCCTCCGAGGAGCCGTTTGCACGCACCAGGAGCTGGTTCGGATGGCCCGCGCTGCAGTAGCGCATTTCGAGACTCTCGATATCGATGATAGCGGCGAAAGCGGTGACGTAGTGCCCGGTCGTGAGGATGTTGCCGAGCTCCGCGTTGAGCGACGCCATGAGGGCCGCCGGAGAGTGGGTGGTCTTCGACTCGAGGTCGAAGGCGCTTTTGAACATCGCGGTGACAAGGGCGGGGCCCACGCCGTGCCCTGAGACGTCCGCGATGACCAGGGCGAGGTTCTTCTCGTCCAGCCTGAGGACGTCGAAGAAATCGCCGCCTATCGAGTTGAGAGGTATGAACTTGTGGGCGAATTCGAGGGGCGCGTCGCTCGGGTAGGATCGGGGGAGGAGGCTTTTTTGGAGCTCGCTCGCCAAGTTGAGTTCCTCGACGAGCTGGCGGTTCGCCCCGTCGAGCTTGCCCATCGCTTCGCGGAGGTTTTCGGCTTGCTTTTGCAAGAGCTCGTTGGCGGCGCCGAGCTCCATCACGCGCTGCTCGGCCATCTTAACGCGGATGTCCTCAAGCCGCTTGACCCTCGCGTCTGAGCGCGCGGCCTCTATGTAGCGCTCGTCGGCGAGGCCAAGACCCCAGGCGGCCGCCTCGACGGCCGTCTCGATATGCTTGGCTGAAGGCAGCCTGAGGACAGGGAGCCCCGCTTCCTCGGCCGCGTCGACGAGGGGACGCGCCTTGTCCCCGACAGCGATGACGCAGTCGGACTCGCCTGGGATCGAGTCTGTCGCGAGGATACAGCCGTGCCCTCGCCCTTCGAGGCGGGATGCGATGCTTTGCGCCGCTTCTATGTCGGCGAACAGTGCGATAATCATTTTTGACCGCTCGTGAAATCAACTATAGTGGGCCGAGGCTGTCGGCGCAATGTCATTATCGCCCTTGCCAGTTCGTCCGCGCGGCTTTACGATTGTGTGCATCGGGGAGGCGGTATGAACCATATCTCCAAGAGCTTCTTGGCGAGGGACGGTCGAACGTACAAAAGTCATTCCTGGGAGCTTCGCGAGGGCGGGTACAAGAGGATCGCCCTTCTCGTCGGGAGTGGCGAGCGGCCCATAGATCAGGAGTCGCGACTCGTGCGCTTCCTCCTCGATCGAGGCTTCCGCGTCGTAGCTCTCGACCTCGCCTACGGCGCGCCGCTCGATTCCGGCGCTCCGAGACCCGGCCTGCGCTCTTTCCGGGAAGCGATCGCCGCGTTCGCGGCCGCCAATGAGGCGCCCTACATGCCCTTCTATATAATAGCGAGTTCCTTCTCCGCAGGGGCCCTGCTGCCGATCGCCGCCTCTATGCCCCAAGCCGCCGCCTGGGCCCTTATCGCTCCGGTCGTGGAATTCCCGCCTCTCGGCCTCAGGCGATCTTGTTTTTTCATGCCCAGCGCCGACCTCTCCGTAGGACCTAAGGAGCTCTGTGGAGACCCCGATCTCCTCGAGAAGTGGGCAGACAAGAGCAAGCTCTATAAATTCCGCAAGAGCGAGCTAAAGGCGGCGGGATCGGAGCTCGCCTCGGCCTTGACCAAGGATTTCGGCTGTCCCCTGGCCGCCTTCTCCGGCGAGGCTGATCCCTTCATATCCGAGGCAGGGCGCGCCTCGCTCAAGCAGGCGGGGTCGAAACTCTACGGCTATCCTCGCGTGCGGCACGATCCCGGCTTCGACCGCTACGCGGATAATTACTATGCGGATCTTGGCTCGTTTCTGGACGAGGTCGAGGCGGGGAAGCAGAAGAAATAGGGCTGGCGTGGCCAGCCGCGCGACTGGCCGCTCATTTCACCCGCACTCCATTCACGAAGACGGCCTGGGTACCCTCCGACCAAGCTCGCCACAGGACATCGTGCGCAAGCACGGTACCCGTCGCGACATCGATGAGGCGAGAAACGGTTTCGGAAAAAGCGCCCGAAGCGCGGCTCCTTGAGATGATGAGATGCGTAGCGCCTGTCGCAGAGGCTTCTTTCCGGATCGCCGCGAGGTCCTTTGTGCCGCCGCTTTCCGCGATGGTCGTCTTTGGGAGGCTCACGAGTTCAGTATGAGGGACTTGGGCCAGAGCCGCGGTTAGATCATTCTCAAGGGTTGTCTGCGGATTCTGCGTATCGTTCGGTGTAACGCCGTCGGCCACGGCGAAAAGGCGCAGGGCTAGCCCACTCGCCGCAAGGGAAGATATGTGCTTCACCTCGTTTTCGAACTGGGGATGGTCAGGATTGGGAGGAGGTATCGTTTGCGGCAAAGTTACGTCGCCTATTTCGATATGTTTCGCTCCGGCCTCGCGCACGACATCGTCGAAGAGTATAGTGCCGCGCGGGTCGGGGTGCGGAGGTGCATCGGTTAGCAGGATAACTTGTCGTTTTTCGGCAGTCCAGTCGAATTCTGTCGCCGCCGCGTAGAGGGCCTCGACCTCCGCTTCGGGAATGTCTCCGCCACCGTAAACAACGGCGCTCTTCACGATCCGTTCGATGGCTGAGATGTCAGACGTATAGGGATAATTCCGCGTTATATACTCGTCGGGCCAATAGTCTTTATAGAGGACGACGCCGATGCGAAAATGAGCGAAACCAGAGACGCGCTCGCGAAGCAAAGGTCCGAGATTCTTCCGTATATCGTCGAAATAGGGCTCCATGCTCGCGGTCGTATCCAGGCATAGGACCAAGTCGAGGCTCTGGCCGGCTTTCGTGTCGATGAGAGCGGTTATCATCGACGATGGGCGGTTATCTTTAGGAGGCGGCGCGGAGACAACCTGCTCCTGAAGCTCGCTCGCCGTCGTAACCGTCGCCGGTTCCGAGGAAGGAGGAATCGGCTTTGTCGAGATGGCTATCCTGTAAGGATTATCGTGAAAGGCTCCGCTGTAATCCGCATAGAGTTTCTCGAAGGCTCGGATATTGACATAGGTCCCTTGCCCCACCGCGACCGTGCCGGAGCGGCTCCACTGATAGCCGTAGATGAGGACAGGGGGAATGAGGATATGGAAAGCCTTGCCGAATGCAGCGTCCGGCAGCGGCGTCGACGATATGAGCGAATAAAGCTTGTTCGAGGATGGGAGTTGCTTACCGTTGAGCAGTCGAATCTCGCTCCCATTGACGTCGTTGTAGTCCACGGCGCGATAGGCGAAATTGTCGGCTTTCATGGCGGGATCCTTGGTGGTCTCGGTGAGAAGTATCGAGGCTACGCCGGGTTTGGCGCGGACATAGAGATCGTAGCCTCCGTCATCGCGCGCCGCTATGCGTATGTCATTCGTACCTATGGCGAGATCGGGAGAGCCGTTCGCTTGACTGACTGCCAAGAATGCGCAAGGAATGGATAATGCGAGGACGATCGACGCGAGGAGGCCATTGTGTTGGTGTCTTATACCCATCATAACTCCCGCTCATTAATAGTATTCTGCCCATTATACCACGGCGAGAATGATGTTGACGGCGGTATAATATGATCCTAATTTAGTTCTAGCACAGTCTGTATGGGGGACTGAGCGAAAATGGATTACCGACGAGCCGTATCGGGAAGTTGCGCTGATAAAATCGGTAAAGACTGCCGCATTGGACGAATCATCGCACGAAAGTTAGAGAAGGAGTGTGAATATGCCAAAGCCAAGCACTGTCGTCGAGAATTCGCCGAACCCTCACCCTAAACTGCAGGCGGCCGCCAGGGAATCGATCAGCGGCAATCGCAAGGGATTCCTGGCTGTCCTGCCTTTCCTCGGCCCTGCGTTCATCGCCTCCATCGCCTACGTAGATCCCGGCAATTTCGCCACGAACATCCAAGGGGGCGCCCAGTTCGGTTATGCCCTCCTGTGGGTGATCCTGGTGGCCAACCTCATGGCCATGCTCCTACAAAGTCTTTCCGCTAAACTGGGAATAGCGACCGGTAAAAACCTGGCTGAGCTGTGCCGATTGCGCTTCCCTCGATGGGTCTGCTATGTCCTGTGGATCACGCAGGAGCTCACCGCCATGGCGACGGACCTCGCGGAATTCCTCGGGGCGGCGGTAGGGCTCAATCTGTTGCTCCATATCCCCCTGTTCTTCGCCGCGGGAATCACTGGAATACTCGTGTTCACCATTTTGGCAGTGACCCAGCGAGGCTTTCGCGGACTCGAGCTGTTCATCGGCGGGGCCGCCGGAGTGATCGCGTTGTGCTACGTGATCGAGACCGTGCTCGCCAAGCCGGATTGGGGGCAGATACTCTTTCATAGCGTAGTTCCGAGCCTGCCGGGAAGCGGCGCTGTCCTCCTCTCGGTGGGGATCGTTGGCGCCACCGTCATGCCGCACGTGATTTATCTGCACTCCAGCCTCACCCAGAACCGCGTCGTGCCTCATAACGACCAGGATAAGCACAGGATCTTCTATTTCGAGAAAATCGATGTCATCATGGCTATGGGAGTCGCGGGGCTGGTGAACATGGCGATGCTGTACATGGCCGCCAAGGTCTTCAACCTCACGGGGCATGCCGATATAGCGGATATCCAGACTGCCTACCAGACACTCACTCCCCTGCTCGGTGGGGGCGCCGCCGCGGTGTTTCTGATCTCGCTGATCGCCTCGGGAGTTTCCAGCTCGCACGTGGGAACCATGGCCGGCCAGGTCGTCATGCAGGGCTTCGTAGGTTTTCGCATACCAGTATGGATCCGCCGAATAGCGACCATGATTCCCGCGCTGTTCGCGATCGATCTCGGTCTCGACCCGACTAAGACTTTGGTCCTAAGCCAAGTCGTCCTCAGCTTTACGTTGCCTATTCCCGTCATCACCCTGATCATGTTCACGAGGAATAGATCGCTCATGGGCTCGCTCGTGAATCGGCGTCTCACCACGATACTTGCAATAGCCTGCGCGGTGATCATACTTTCCCTGAATTTTGTGCTGTTGTACCAGACTTTCGGCGGACAGATCGGCTTTGGAGGACCAAATGCAGGGTGAAAAGATATTCCAATCTATCCTCGTTCCCTTGGACGGGTCGCGTCTCGCAGAGTCGGCCCTCTCGACTGCCGTGTGGCTTGCCAGGAAACTGGACGCGGGCATGACTCTCGTTCACGTCGTCGAGAAGAACGCGCCGCGCGAGATCCACAGCGAGAGGCATCTCGTGAAAGCCGAGGAGGCTGCCGCTTACCTCGAAGAGGTTTCCCGTCGCCCCGAACTGTCGGGCCTGCGCATGAACACCCATGTGCACGCGACCGAAGTGAGCGACGTGGCCCGCAGCATCAGCGAGCATTCGGTAGAGCTGGCTCCCGACCTCATCGTCATGTGCACGCACGGCAACGGAGGCATTCGTAACTTCCTGTTCGGAGCCATCGCCCAGCAAGTCATCTCGCTGGGGAGTACTCCGGTCCTGATAGTGCATCCTTCGAAGGAGCCTCAGGCCATCGGAGTGAATGGGGATTTCAAGACTATCCTCGCGCCCATCGACGGCGACCCGGACCACGAGAAGGGACTGCCACTGGCATCGGAAATCGCGCGGGTCTTCAAAAGCCAGCTGCACCTTCTCATGGTGGTGCCGGAACTGCGCGACTTGACCGGCCCGAAGGCGGCGACCTCTTTCATCCTGCCGGGAGCAATGCGAGCCGATCTGGAGATGGAGAGCGCCCACGCCCAAACATACCTCGACGAGCGAGTCGCTGAACTGACTCGGCAAGGGATTCCCGTGGCTTCCGATACTTCCCGCGGCGATCCGGCCCGCGCTATCATAGCGGCGGCTCGCCGTCTATCGGCGGAACTTGTGGTCATGGCGACTCATGGACGGACGGGGACAGAAGCATTTTGGGAACGAAGCGTCGCCTCGCGCGTCGTCTCTCATATCAATGCGCCATTGCTGATGGTCCCTTTGAGCAGGAGCGATGCCTCCTAGGTGAATATTACTTTCTCTTCGCGGCCTTGCATTTCTCTATGACCGCGTCGATCACCTTCACCTCGCACTGCACCGATAGTAGGTAAATGGGGAGCCGGTTGCGGTAGTCTTCGCAGCAGCGCAGGATCGTCTCGCGCTCGGCGTTGCTGAAGTCGGAAGGGCCTATCCGCGAAAGCTGGGCCGACTCTGGTCGAGGTCCCGGCTCAGGCGGTTTAGCTAGCTTGGGTTGGGCTTCCGGCTTAGGCCGAGCCGCTTTGCGACGGCTCGGCTTTGGTTTAACTTTGGGCGTGTTCTCGTCTTTCTCCATCTTCGTGATGGCGCCGAAGATGCTCTGTTCGGGCGAGAGTTTTGGGCCGAGGTCGGCGGGCACGCGGGCTATGCGCTCTTCGAGGCGAGCCGCATTGACCCCCTTTATGAGCTGCTTGCGAGCCATGCGGCCACTTCCTTGGCGAGCGCGCGGTAGTCCTCGGCCCCTGTCGACTTAGGTGCATAGTCGAAGATCGTCTTCTGCGCGTACTGGCTTTCCTCGATGGAGATATTCTTCCTTATCATTGCGCTGAATAGGCTCGCTCCGAGCTTGTCGCGTAAAAGTCCGGCTATCTCCTGGCTGATCACCGTGCGCCTGTCGAAGAGCGTCATGAAGTAGCGCACCGAGGCTAGGGAGGCGTTATTCTCTCTCGCCTCGACGATGGTCTGGTTGAGGTCGCCTAAGCCTTCTTGGCAGAAAAAGGTCGGCTGCACGGGCACGAGGACGTGGCTCGAGGCGAGGAGGGCGGAGACCGTGAAGAGTCCGAGCGAGGGCGGTGTGTCTATGACCGCCAGGTCGAAGTCGCCGGCGAGCTTTGGCAGCTCCCTGCGCAGGACGGTATAGGTCGAAAGGCTGCGCTCGAGGTTCTCCACGCGGTTGAGGGCCGTGCGCGCGGGTACTATGAAGAGGCCGGCCGTGCTTGTTTTGGCGATAGCATCTTTGAGCGAGGCCTTGCCCTGGTAGACCGCCGAAACGTCTGCCTTGAGGCTTTCATAATCGAGGATATTGCGGGTGAGGTTGGCCTGAGGGTCCACGTCGAGCATGAGGACACGCTCGCCTTCGAGGGCCCAGGCGGCCGAAAGCGAGAGCGCTGTCGTCGTCTTGCAGACGCCGCCCTTCTGCTGGGCGATGCAGAGTACTTTCATACGTTCTATTTTTATTATCGGTCAATATTTGCGCCGGGCGCAAATATTGCGAGCGGTGGACAGCCCATGCGCGTCGGCGTTACACTCTAAGTCATGCGTCCCGAAGAACTCGCGACCTCGGTGGGCCGTCTATTCGAGAAAAGTCCTGCATTTCCCGGCGAAAACCTCGCCATCGACCTCATCGCCAACCCGAGGGCGGGGGGCTTTCTTCGCCCCAAGTACTCGAAGCGACATAAGGCTGATCTCGCCGCCCTCGAAGCTTTGGCGGCCGCTCTGCCCAAGCGCGCCACGCCGGTGAGAGTTCAGCTCCATCGCACGGAGCGCTCCGGCCACGCCGCGGACATTGTACGCGGCATCATCGAGAGTGCCGCTCTGGAGAAGGACGGACGGAGGCACATCATCCTCACGGCCGGGGGCGACGGCACCTCCCTCGAGACAGCCACCGCCTTGGTAGAGCTGCCCGCCTCCGAGCGCGGCCGCTTCTCTATCCTGCGCCTGCCCATGGGCACGGGAAACGATGGCTCGGAGGGGCGTAACCTCAAGGTCTGCCTCAGCCGCATCCTCGCGCCGATGGTCAACGAGCCTAGGCGGGCCATCCGCATACTTCCCAATCCCGCCGGCGGCAAGAAGCCGCTATGGTCCTTCAATATCGTCTCGATAGGCGTCGACGCTTTCGTCTGTAGGATGACGAACCGGCTCAAAAGCATCTTTCCAGGCGACTCTTTCAAGTTTTGGGTCGACGTCTCCTCAGTCTTTTACGACAAGATTTGGCCGCCCGAGAAGCTCGGGGTCAAGGCTTACGACGCTGCCGGACGGGAGGTCGCCTCCTTCGAGGAAGTTTTCCTCCTCTGTGCGATGGGCGTTTCGGGGCGGAGACAGTACGGCTCCAACAAGTCCATCCTTCCCGACGACGACAACGTCTGCGAGGTCGCTCAGATGTCTCTCTTCAAGAAGCTCGCCTTCAAGGATCTTATAGCCTCGGGGCGCCATCGCGGCCTCGACTACGTGAGGCTCTTCTCGGCAACGAGGCTCATATTGGACTATCCGAGGAGCATCCTTCTCCAGTCCGAAGGAGAAGTGACCGAGCTCGGAGTCGCCGATTTCCCGCTCGAGTTCCAGCTGACCGATCCGCTCTATAACGTCCTCTCGCCCGCCTGATTTTTTTTAAAAGGTAGGTCTTCGTTCAGCGCGTCGATCTGCGCTCTCTCCTCGGCATTGGCCGAGGGAAGGGCGTTTTTCATTATCGAGGCGAGCTTGCGATCGAAGACGAGGTGGAAGCTCGGCGCGGAGCGTGAGGCGAATCCACGCCTGGCTTTGTGCGGGCTGCCCATGCCGGGATCGAAGGACGCGATACCGTGCTCGAGGGCGTACTCTATTGGCTGGTAGTAGCAGAGTTCGAAGTGGAGGCCTGGGACTTCCCGCTTGTATCCCCAGAAGCGGCCGTAGAGCCGCTCTTCTCCTGCGAGGAGGAAGGCGAGGGCGACGGGCTCATCCCCGTTCTCCAGGCTCGAGCCCCGATCGAAGGCTGCCGAGAGCAGCCAACCGTCGTCGGGCAGGAACTCGGGCAGGCGGAGGAAGAAATCCGGCTCGAGAAATCGCGCGGCCCAGGGGCCGAACTTATCGTTGTGCAATTCATAGAGCTCTGCCATCGTCTCGAGGATGGCCGGATGAGAAGCCGCCTCTTTTGCGTCGATCATGCGCGTCTCTATGCCTGCGGCGGCTATCGCCTCACGCTCGCGACGGACATTGCGCCTCATGTTCTTGGAAAAGGAATCGAGGTATCCGGCGAAATCACCGTAGCCCGAGTCCGTCCAGAGGAAGGACTGATGCTCCCATGCGATGAAATCGGGCGAAGCCGCTAATCGAGAGGCTGTTTCAGGCTCGGGCCAGAGGATGTGGAGTCCGCCGAGACCCGCCTCGCGCGCCGCCTCTGAAGCCGACTCTATGAGCAGGCGCGATAGGACGAGCTCCTCATTTGTGCCTCGTGCCTCGGGCCGTACGAGGACGCGCCAGGCGGGCGCGGGCGTGGCCGGAACCATGCCGACGAGCTTTGGATACCAGGCTTTGCCGAGGCGCTCGGCCAGCTCGGCGAGTTCGAAATCGAAGACGAACTCGCCCCAGGAATGGGTCTTTATATAGAAAGAAGCTGCAGCCACGAGGACGCCGTTCTCTCGCGCGAGGGCATGCGAGGGTATCCATCCGGTCTCGCTCGTCATAGAGCCGGAAGCCTCGAGGAGCGACAGAAAGCCCCAGGAAAGGAGCGGCCTATCGCAGGGAAGGGTGAGCGCGTCCCATTCGTCGGCAGGGACCTCGGCCATGCCGCACGCGAACTCTAGCTCGATGCCTTCCTCCTCGACGCGAGCATCGTCTCGATCTCGCCCTTTGAGAAGTAGTAGGCGCTCCCGCAGTTGTGGCAGACCGTCTCGATCGGCCAGGGACCGACCGTTGCAAGCTCCGTGAGGAAGTCCTCGCTGCCCGAGCCGATGAAGGTCTCGAAGCGCTCCCGCGAGCAGCCGCAGTCGAAGAGCGCGCTTTTCCCGCCGAGGATCTCCGGGAAGAGCTCGCGCATCCGTTCGTCCAGGAAGTCGTGCCGCTTTCCTCCTTTCGAGAAATACAGGCCGAGCTTCGGCAGCGAGGGGATGCTCGCCTCTACTCGAGAGAGGAAGTCGTCGTCCGCCCCGGGCAGGGCCTGAAGGAAGAGAGCGCCCGCTCCGATCGCTCGGCCCTCGCGGTCGAACTCTATGCCGACGTCGAAGGCCGTCCTCGTCTGCTCCGACTCGAGGTAGTAGGCGGCGAGGTCCTCGGCGAGGCGTCCTGTCTTGATCGCCACCGTTCCCACGAAGGGCTGACTCCTGCCTTCCGCGAAACGCGTCATGGTGAGGCTGCCTGAGCCGAAGAGGTTGCGCTCGCCCTGGCTCTCGGGGATGCTCGCCAGCTCGATGGGAGAGCGGAAAAGATGGCCGCGCACCGAGCCGTCGGCCAAGGCCTCGACGGAGAAGCCCTCGGCCGGACCATCGCCCTCCACACGAAGGATGAGCTTGTCCCTTCCTTTGAGAGTCGTTCCGAGGAGAGCGGCGCATAGGTAAGCCCTGCCGAGGAGGAGGGTCTCGAGGGCGCCGAGCCTGTGGTTTGCGCGCATCTGGTTGACCATGAGTGTGCCGCCCAGAAGCGCCCCGCGCACTCGGCCTCCGCCTAGGGTGAAGACGGTTATGCCGTCGGTATCGATGGAGGCGAGGCGCTTTTCTGTTTCAGTGTCGAGGGAGGCGTGGATCATGGTGCTAAAGCTACGCATTGAAGGCGCTCCGGTCAACCCGCCGCGGTCTCTATAGTCGCTCATCCTCCGGGCCGCGTTCGAGGAGTCGAGCTTTGCCTCTCGTCGCGTAGCAGTAGGCACAGCCGCGGGGGCAGCTGCCGTAGCTGCCAATGTCGACGCTTGGGGCGCAGCGGCATGCCTCGCGCTGCCCCGCGTCCTTGCGCCCGGCGCGAGAAGAAAGCGCGGCCTCTCCCCAGATGGAACACGCGAGGCTCTGGTCGACGCAAGCGCCTGAGCCTATGCCCAAGCCTGAGAGGTCAAAAGGCTCCGCGCAAGAGGTCGGCTTCATGCCCTTGGATCGGGCTATCGCCGCGAGGTCGGCGAGGAGAGCGGGGTAGGGCTCGGGCAGGGCGAGAGGCTCGGCTCGAGGCTCGCCTTTCCTAGGGCTGCCGAAGACCGTGTCGTAGTAGCCAGATCGCTCGAGGGCCCGAGCCGTGCCCGAGTACTCGTCGAGGACGCTGAAGACGACGCGTTCTGGTCCGCCTTCCAGGCCCGAGGCGATGAACTCGAAGTTGCGCCTGTGCCATTCGGCATCGATGGCCGGAGCCTCCGGGCCGTGCGCTCCGCCTGGCCGAGCGACGAAGATTGGATCGTAGCGCCAGATGACGCGACGCCCGCCGAGCGCACAGATGAGTTCGCGCATTGCGCCGATAGCCTCGTCGAGCGGGGGCGCGCCCGGCTCGAGTTCGGGCGGGTAACCTGAGATTGTCATCTGGAAATAGATGCGTAAGCCTCGAGCCTCGAGCTCGGCGAGGGAAGGGATGAGAGGGCGGGGGTCGCGGGTCCAAAAGACGAGGAAGTCGACATTCTCGTCCTTGAGGCTCACCCGCGTTATACGATGCACGTCGAAGGGATTGGCTACGAGGCAGTAACCCGCGGCAATCCTGCCCATAAACCATGAGCTGTAGTACGCGGGGATGTCCGTGCGCCGCGAAGCTGAAACGATCATTACACGCTCAGGCGGGATCGAACTCGAGGTAGATACGGTCCATCGTCTCTCCCGGCCTGAAGGAGACGCGTCGGGCGAGGTTGCGGCACATGGCCATCCCCATCCCGCGCCAGCGGCGGTGGGCCGGATCGAAGACGGGCTTGGCCCCGTCCGTTCCGGCGGCCTCCGCGGCGACCGAATCGAAGCTCTTCGAGCTGAAGTAGAATCCGAGAAGTATGGAGGCCGATCCCGATCGGCGCGCGGCCCGCGCTATGAGACGGCCGTCGCACAGCGGGGCGGCGTGCTTGACGATATTGTCGAAGACTTCGCCGCCCGCAAGCTTGAGGCGGCAGCGGTCCCTTTCAGTAAGGAAGAGCAGATTGTCGACGAAGCTTTCGTAGTCGAGGATCGAGGCTGTCTTCGCCTCGAGGACGACAGTGGCCTCGGCCGCCCTGACGCGGGAGCCTCCCCTGCCCATCTAGACCAGCTTGAGGGACTTCACCACAGGGAACTGGTCGCCGAATCCCGTCGAGTCTATGGCGAGCCTCACGATCTCGGAGGGGTTTACGATGGCGAAGCCGTGGCCGGTCGCCTCGGCGTCTTCCATCGCCGTCATGATGACGCCGATCCCGGCCGAGGAGAGGGCAGTGACCTTTTCCATGTCTATCGCCGTGTCCGACTGGGCGATGGCCTTGTACACCTTTTCCTGGAAATCGGTGAAGGTGTAGCTGTTGATCGGGCCGGATACGGCCAGGAGCAGCCTGTGGTGCTCGCTGCGCACGTCGATATCGAGCTGGGTCATTTAAGGCTCCTCTGTTTCATCACGAATAGCGTTATATCGTCTTCCTGTCTGCCGTCGGTGAAAGCGGAGAAATCGTCCATCGCGCCCGAGGCGATCTCGGCTGACGCCAAGGAGAGCCGTGAACGCACGGAACGGCGAAGTCTCTCCTTGCCGAAGCGCTCCCCGCGGAGGTTTTCGCTATCGAGGAGCCCATCGGTCGTGGCCACGAGGACCGCGCCCGGTCCTAGGCCGAGCTTGCGCGGCTTGAGGTAGGGCTTCACGTCCTTTACGAAGCCGAGTATCTTTCCTTCTCCTTGAACTTCAATAAAGGCGTCGTAGGCGGGCGAGTAGAGCATGACCGTAGGCACGCCGCAGTTGATGTAATACATAGCGTCCTTGGAGAGGTCGATGTAGCCGAAGAACCCCGCGAAGAAGGTGCCCTTGGGCAGGTTCTCCTTGATGAAGGAGTTGACCCGGGCAACGAGGTCGGCGAAGTTGTTCTCTACCCTGAGGAAGGTGCGGATCATCGACTTCAGGATGAGCATGTTCATCGAGGCGGACAGGCCTTTGCCGGAAACGTCGCCCATGACCACGAACCAGCGGTCCTGCGAGAGTCGGACGAAGTCGATGAAGTCGCCGCCGAGGCTGCGGGCCGAGCGCGCGATCCAGGCCGCGTCGGCCTTAGGGTGCTCGATGCGGTCGACTTTCTCGAGGGCGAATCGGATGATCTGGTCGGAGAGCGCGATCTCGCGGTCCACCGTGGCCGTGAGCGACTCGCGGGCGATGTTCTTGAGGTAGTAGGCGACGACGAAAAGCCTGCCATAGATAGCCTGGAAGCTTTCCCTGTCGTAGGCAGTGTATTCGCCCCCTGTGCTCCTCGAACCGAGCGAAAAGACGCCGATTGCGCGCCTGCCCTCAAGCGCGATGACGAGGGCCTCGGCCTTGAGCGCCTCGAAGAGCTCAAGGAGCTTGGGCCGCGACTCGGCGTAGACCAGATCCTCCTCGGCCTCCGTCTTGAGCACGACCCTGCTTCCCGTGCTCTCGAGCATCTCCATGAGAGGGCTTTCGCGCGCTACGGTGGCCCTGCCGCCCGTCGGAGCGTAGATCGTGCGAAGGAAGCCCTGGTCGTCGTCGATGAGGACGCAGAAGTCTGTGAAGTCGAGAGATTTCGCCAGGGCCGAGTAGAGCTGAGCGAGGACCGAATCGCGCCCTTGCGAGAGATCGAGAGCGGAGAGTTGGGCCTCGAGGGGGGCGCGATAGTCGCTGTGCCCGACCATGCGCTCGAAGAAGCGGCCCATGAAGAGCTTGGCGAGCATCGAGGCGCCGACGAAGAGCGCGACGGAGAGCAGCACGATGCCGAGGGAGGATGCTTGGCCGACGAGGCTCGCAATCAGCGCCGTAGCTGCCCCCGCGGGAAGCGCGACGACGAGGAGGAGGGCGCCGTAGCCGAGGATATTTCTCCCGATAACGCGCCAGTCGAAGAGCCGCGAGATGCGGAATGCGTAGGCCAGCCCCCCTGCGAGGAGGAGTGCCCCGGCGGGAGCAAAGGCGAAGCTCGGCCGCCTCGCCTCTCCCGCGGACAGAAGGCCGGTCGACAGGAGCACGAGGGCCTCTCCGGCGAGGACGAAGAAGGCAGCGACCGCGGACTTCTGTTTATGTACGAGGCGTTTAGCGGCCAATGCTCGCGCGACGAGGATTAGCGCCGCGAGGACCGCGACGGCTGCGTCGCCGAAGACGAACAGGCTGTAGAGTTTGCCCTCGATGCGGAAGATCGTCGTCCAAGGGCGGTAGACGGAGACGATGTAATCGAAACTCGTAAGCGCGTCGGAGCCCGCGACGGCGGCGGCGACCAGGGCGACGACCCATACGATGCGCCGTACGAGAAGCGGCGGCCGGGAGGGAAAGTCGATCACGAAGAGAAGGATGAGGACGTGCGTCAGTATGAGGAGGGCGCCCGAGCCGCGCTCGAGGCCGAGAGCGATACCCGATCGAAAGCCCGGTGCGGTGAAGGTGAAGACGAGGCCTTGGAGGAGGGAATATGCCGCGAGGACGGCCGCTATGGCCGCAAGTTCGTTTTTGCCACTCTGCTTCGCGCCGCGCCGAAGGGCGTAGAGGAAGAGGGCTATGAAGCACGGGACCGAAAGGAAGGCGAGTATCGTCAGTCCCATAGTCTGCCCACCTTCGCCGCGAGAATGGTGACGTCGTCCTTGAGGTTCTGGTCCCCGGCATAGGAATAGAGCATCGCACTCACCGAGCCGACGAAGTCCATGGCGCTCGACTTGGAAGCCAAGGCGAGACCGTGTTCGAATATATCGGTCTCGCCGAGCCGCACCCCCGAGGCGTTTGGAACCTCGGTCACGCCGTCGGAGGCGAGAAGTATGATCTCGTCGGTGCGCAGGGGGAGTTCCTCCACGACGATTTCGTCGAGGGGCACGAGCCCAACGATGCTCACCGTCGGCTCGAGCCGCACAACTCGCGGACCCGTGGCGGTTTGGCTCACGATGATCGGGTCGGCCATGGCCGCGTTGACGTAGCGGAGCGTCTTCTTGTCGGTGTCGACGAGCCCGAGGAACATGACCGTGTACTTGTCGTCGAAGCCCATGTCCCTGATCGCCGCGTCGACCGACCGGATGAGCGATGCGAGGTCGGCCTTGTCCACGGCGACGCGGATCGTGTTGACGATGATGCCCATGATGAGGGCGGCCGCGAGCCCCTTGCCCGAGACGTCGCCAGCCACGAGGAGGGTTCGATCCTCGTCGATCACTATGGCGTCGTAGTAGTCACCCGAGACATTGACCAAGGGACGGTAGAGAACCGCGAGCTCGAGTTTTTTCGGCCTGGGCATCTCTCGAGGAAGAAATGAGCGCTGGGTCTCGGCTATGAGCTGCCACTCCTTTGAGAGGGAGGCGACCTCGAAGAGCTCGGAGACCGTGGTTACGCGCTCGAAATAGCTCGAGAGCTCGACCTTGAGGGCGCTGAAAGCCTCGGGTTCGATGAAGGAGCACAGTCGGGATAGGACGAAGAGGTGATATCCCGCCGTGCGGACGAGGAAGCCTCTGCTATTCGCTTTTTTCCCGGAAGCGGGGTTCAGGGGAGAGAGGTCGTCCGAGATGAGAAGGACGCCCTCTTCAGCGTCGCGGAAGCCCGAGGCCAGAGCGGAAAGGAGCTCCGTATCGTTCGCCGCCGAGGAAGGGCTCTGGTACACGGTTTCCCAGCTACTCGACTTGACGAGGATCGCGCCCATGTCCGCGGTCTTCTCGAGCTTGTCGCGGATGGCCTCGACGAGGTCCTGAATCGTAAAGGAGACCCCCACGCGCTCGCTGAAGGCCGTGATGAAGCGAGTCTCGCGGCCTCGAAAGCTTAAGGCGTAGGCGCGGCGATCAAGGGCGGTCACGGCCCGGTCCTTGAAGATGTAGAGGATAAGAAAGGCTATCGCCCCCACGGCAAGGGCGGGCAAAAACCCCAGGCCCGCCGCGGCGACGAAGGGCACTATGAGGAATACGAGGGCAGCAGCCCCCGTCGTGCCGATCTCCACTACGTTGCGTGTTGTGCGATACGTCATCGGCATACTTTGTACGCCTATAGAGCTCGGCCGTCAACTTATTTCGGGCCCCCCTGACGCGTTTTTAGGGATGGAACTACTAATTAGCGGCCAGGATTGAATTTATGAAACGTATCAGCACGTCGAGCGCCCGCTCGTTCGCCCCGCCCTCGGGGATGATGATATCGGCGTAGCGCTTGGTCGGCTCAATGAAGTCGTAATGTCCCGGACGCACGACGGTGAGGTACTGCTCGATCACCGAGTCGACGGTGCGGCCCCGCTCCTTAATATCGCGAGTGAGCCTGCGGATGAAGCGGATGTCGTCGGGAGTGTCCACGAAGATCTTGAGATCGAGCCTGTTCCGTACATCTTCGTTCGTGAAGACCATGATGCCCTCGAAGATCACGAGCTTTTTCGGTTCGATGTGGATTCTTTCTTCGGTGCGGCGATTGCGGACGAAGTCGTAAGTGGGCATCTCGATGCACTTGCCCGCGCGAAGCGCGTCCAAGTGCTCGATCATGAGCTCGTTGTCGAAGGCGTCGGGATGGTCGAAATTGAAGGCGGTGATATTCGAGTTAGAGATGTACTCGGCCGATTTGTAATAGTTGTCCTCGGGAATGAAGACGAAGTCCGAGACCATCTCGGATATCTTGCGCACGATCGTCGTCTTGCCGGAGCCCGAGCCCCCGCAGATTCCGATTATCTTGACCTCGTCCATTGCGACTTTACTCTACCGCCGCGCCGCCGTGTCGTCTAGGCTTTCAGCGCAGACTCCACCTCGTCGATAAGGAGGTCCGGCGTGGATGCTCCCGCGGTCAGCCCCACGGCCCCGTAGCCGAAGACCTCGGCGGGAAGCTCGGCGGCCGTCTCAACGAGCCAGGCGGGACGCAAGGCGCGGGCGCTCAGGTAGAGGCGCGCCGTGTTCGCCGAGTTGCGGCCGCCCACGACGACGATGGCATCCACGCGCCGGGCGAGGTCGGCGAGAGCCTCGAGGCGCTCGTCGGTGCAGGGGCAGATCGAGTCCATAGTCTCGAGGCTCGGGAAGTTCTCCGCGAGGGCCGCTCGGATCGCTTCGTACTCCTCGCGTTTTATGGTCGTCTGCGCGATGAGTACCACCTTCCTCGCTTCGACGCGACGCGCCTCCTCGGGGCCGCCGACCACGATAGCGGCCGATTCTCCGCCCGCCCTCGTCGCGTAGCCCGCAATGCCCGTCACTTCTCCGTGGCCCGCGTCGCCGGCTATCACCACGGTGTAGCCTCGTTCGGCGAAGGAAGCGGCCTTGCGCTGGCTCGCAAGGACGCGGGGGCAGGTCGCGTCGACTACGCGGGCAGAGCGGGATTGAAGCTTTGTGCGCAGCTGGGGCGGGACGCCGTGGGCGCGGATCACGACTGTAGCGTCGATCAGGCGATCGTCCAGCTCTTCCTCGGCGAGGGCGTGGATGCCGCGCGCCTCGAGTTCGGCGACGGCCTGGGGATTATGGATGAGGGGGCCGAGGGTGTAGACAGGCCTTTCCCCTTCCGCGGCGCGCAGGGCGAGCCCCACCGCCCGCCTGACGCCCATGCAGCGGCCCAAGACCGCGGCGCGCTCGACTCTCATGAGCCGTTCTCCATAGTCGCGAGGCTCTGCGGAGAGCGCATGCTTGTTCCCGCGTCGGTGCTCGTCTGGAAGCCGAATTGGAAGCCGAATCTTTGATTTTCGCCCAGCGACGAGTCCGTCCTCACGAAGCATTCTCCGAAAAGCCGCGGGGTCGCCAGCAGCATGCCTTGGGCCGCGCCGACATCGAGCGAGACACGGGCGAAGGACGAACTGTGCATGGCAGCCTGGGTATAGGAGCCGCGGCAGCCGACGTCGACAAGTAATCTATTGAAGTAGACGTCGAGGAGATTCGTGTGGATCGCCTGGTCAGCGAGGCGGTAGGCGAGGGTCCCCTCGACCAGGAGGTCGGAGCTCGAGGTATCCAGGGCGGCATATTCGGCATAGGCTGGCCGCCTGTCGCTCGAGAAGACTTCGCTTGTCGCGTCCAGCCTGAGGATCGGCTTGTTCGCCCATGCGCCCCAGACGTCGAGTCGTAAAGGCACTGTGTCGTAGGCGGCGATAATGTGGGTCTCTGTCTTATAGGCGAGGCCGGCGATCTCGACGTCGTGATAGGAGATGAGGTCGAGTCCGCGGCTCGTGCTCTTGGCCGTGCCGTAGACGCGGCCGTACAAGCCGAGCGCTGCGGAAACGGCCCCGTCCCAGGCCGAATAGCCCCAGCCGTAGGGGCTGCCGCTCTCTCCGTCGGCGCGGTCTAGGACCGAGCCTCCAAGCCCAAACGCAACCCCTTGTGGGCTCGGGAAGCCGGGAAGGCTCAAAGTCGCGGAGAGCGAAGCCGAGCTCTGGCGCTCGGGCGCCCCGATCGTGCCGTAGATAAGGTTGTCGCCGAGGCTGCCCGAGAGCTGGACGGGAAGGGCGAGGCTCTCCCAGGCGATCGTTGTATCGGCGAAGGGATAGCTCGTGTCGTAGCCTTCGGTGAGTTGGAATATGTTAGTGTTAAGCGGATCCTCGAACGTAAACATCCCGAAGGGCCGAAAGCTACGGTCCGCCGCCGAGAGGTCGACGAAAGGCAGCCAGCAGCTGAACGGATTCGCATAGGAGAGAGGATTGTAGCCTTCTATTTTCGTCGTCGCGCCCGCCGCCGCGATGAGTCCGTCGCTTTCCGCCTTCTTGCCCATCGGGTCAAAGCTTTCGAGGGTATACGCCATCGAGGAGCCTTGGCTCGCTGCCCAGTCCGCTGGATAGCGGCAGACCTTGTCGCCCTCGGAGAAACGGCCGATATAGAAGACGCGGCCTTTGGCCACGCATGGCGACATGACGCCGCCCGAGTAGTCCGTGCCCTCGAGGACGATCCTGTCGCCCTCGAGGCGGCCGAGCTTGTACATCCTGTCGTCGGAGTCGTAATTGAAATAGAGTATGCCGTCCGCCGCGGAGATCTGGCGGACGTAGGTGAAGAGCCCCTGCTTGTCTCCCTCGCTCTTCACGAGGCTCAGCTTCCCAGAGTCGAGGTCGAGAATGCCGATGTTCCGTTTTCCGTCCACCGCGACGATGAGGGCGACGCGCTTGTCGTCGAGGACCGCTGGCGACGAGTACATGACCGACTCCGAGCCCGAGAGGAGCACGCGGGAGCCTGATTCCGCGGCATAGACTAAGTCGGTGTTATGAAGCTTCGAGACGATGCCCAGCCAGCCTTCGCGGAAGAAGCGCGCCTCGCGCATGTCGGGGACCTTCCTGTCCGTGACGAAGCGCTTGGAGGCTAGGTCATAGGCGAGGGTCTCGACGCGGTCGCGGCCGTCCGGCAGGAAGATCGCGCGCGACACCAGAATCCGTTCATCCGTTCCGTCGGACTTGGCGTCGCTTATGGAGCAATAGCTGTCGGCATCGAAGAGCGCGCGGCTCTTGAGAGTGGCGGCCTCCATGGTCATGGCCTTGTTGGAGCGGCTGTCGACCCAGTAGAGGTTTTTCCCGTCGCTCACGACGCTGTCACTCATCGAGGCGCGGCTCTCGCACCCCAAAGGCCAGAGGATTTCGGGCGCCTCGGCCACCCCGGCGATATCGAGCGACGTTCGGAAGTCGGCCCAGGCCTTGACGAAGGGAATGCCATAGACGCGGTGGAAGGCTTGATAGAAGCCCCATTCGTAAGGATCGAGCGTGAAGGAGAAGACGAGGTTTCCCATCGATTTCCATAATTGGGCGTACTTTCCCATTCCGTAGGTCTTCTGGATGTAGGCGTTGAAGAGCCCGCCATATTCATAGTAGGTGTCGCCCGGGTATTCGTCGTAGAGGGCCGAGGCCTCGAGGGGCGACTTGAAACGGTTTTCGAGAATGTCTTGGTGCATGCGCTCCTTGTACAGGGGATCGCTCGCGCGGCCGGTCACGCCATCGGCGCTCTCGAAACTTACGGCCACGCCTTCGGTCATGAACTCGGGCGTGTTGAGCATTACCGGCGCGACCCAGGAGCCGAAGATGCCCGCGAAAAAAGACGCCCAGGGCGCTTTGATCTGCAGCGAGACGGCATGCGTGAGCTCGTGCAGGAAGAGACCGCGCAAATTGTCGCGGAAAGCAGTCCAGCCTATGTCGAGCGAGGTGTCGTAGAGGATGATGTGCATGTAGGGGAAGGGATAGGTGCCGCCGTTGAAACTACCCTCGTCCGGCGAGATGATCACGGGGATGCGGCCCGGGACCTTCGCCTCGAGCTTGCCGGAGACCTCGTCGTAGACCGAATCGGCCATAGTCGACAGGCGAAGCGCGCTCGGCCTCGAGGCTTCGGGGAATATGATGTCGAAATGTTGTGTCCTGATGCAAAAAAGTTTCTGCCCTGGAGCCACGGTCGGCCCCGCGAAAGCGGCCGGAACGAAGAGTCCGAGAACGACGAGCGCTGTCAGAGCGACGACGGATGTGCGAACGCTTTTAATTTTCATGGCCAACACTATACGCAATTTACAGCCCTCAAGATAGCTCGATCCGGTCTCACCTCTAGTCTTGTCTCTCCCTTGGTTCATGCATATAGTGACAGGATGGTAAGGAAGACTATCGTTGTCGCCCTGGGCGGCAACGCGATTATAAAAGAGGGAACCGAGGGCACGATCGCCCAGCAGTTCGCGAACACGCGCAAAAGCATGGACGCTATCGTCGGGCTCATCCGGGCGGGGCACCGCGTAGTGCTTTCCCACGGCAACGGCCCCCAGGCGGGCGTGCATCTCATTCGCCACGAAGCCGCTTCGGGCCAGGTGCCGCCCTCGCCCCTCAACGTGATCGTCGCCGATACGCAGGGCTCCATGGGCTACATGATAGCCCAGTGCCTCGCCAACGCCCTCGTCAAGGCCGAGATCGAGATGGATGTCGTCACGATAGTCACTCAGGTGGTCGTCGATCCTGCCGATCCCTCCATGACCAACCCCACCAAATATGTCGGGCCGTTTTATAAGGCAGAGCAGGTTGAGAAGCTGCGTGAGCGCGGCTGGATCATTAAAGAGGACCCCGGTCGTGGCTACCGCAGGGTCGTCGCCTCGCCCCAACCCCTCGATGTGGTCGAGAAGGGCACGATCAAGGATCTTATCGACGACGGCAAGGTCGTCATCGCCGCAGGCGGCGGCGGGGTGCCCGTGATGCGCAATCCCGACGGCACCCTCTCGGGCGTCGATGCGGTCATCGACAAGGACAGGGCTTCCGCCCTCCTCGCCAACCTTATCGGCGCGGACGAGCTGTGCATCCTCACCGGGGTCGAGAAGGTCGCTATCAACTACAAGAAACCCGATCAGAAGACTTTCGACAGTCTCTCGGTCGCGGACTGCGAGCGCTACCTGTCCGAAGGGCAGTTCCCTAAGGGCTCGATGGGCCCCAAGATCGAGGCAGCCTGCGATTTTATCCGCCGCGGCGGCCATAAGGTGATCATTACGAACTTGGAAAGCGCAGAGGACGCGATAAACGGCCGCGCGGGAACGCTTATCACCGCCGGGTCAGTAAACTTGACGGTACTTCCGTAAACGTGCTACCTTTGCGCGAATCTTCTCCTAAGGAAAGCGCATGAACCAGCTATTTTCAGGGCTCACCCTGCTCCAGGCCTCGGGATCCGGCAACGCGACGGGTTCGATGATCTCCACTATCGTCACGTTCGGTCTCGTTTTCGTCATTTTCTACTTTCTTATTATTCGTCCCCAGAATAAAAAACAGAAAGAGGCCCAGAAGATGATCGAAGCGGTCAAGAAGGGCGATAAAGTCGTCACCTCGGGCGGTGTACACGCGACTGTGTATGCAGTAAAAGAAAAGACAGTCATCCTCAAAGTCGACGATGCTACGAAGATGGAGTTCTCCAAGGCAGCTATTGCGTCTGTCGAGCCTAAGGGCGGAGACGAGAAGGTAGAGCCTGAAAAGGACCCTGAAAAACCCGCAGAGGAAAAGAAATAAGCAGCACGCATTAGGCCCCTCGCAGTCGTCGCCTCCGGGCGCTCGTTAGCGTATCGGCCTTCATCTCCTCATCTGGAGCGACCGGAATGAGTAAGTTTCAAAGGTTTTTGGTTATTTTGGCGGTACTGGCCGTCTCTTTGGCCTTCCTGTGGCCGACGGCGGGTTGGTACTGGTTTACGCCCAAGGCCGATCAGGCCATCGCCCTCGGCTCTCGCGAGCAGATTCGCGAGTATGCCCGCAGCATGGCGATCACCGATCTTTCCGGCCTCAAAGCCAAGGCGGCCGCTAACGACCCGACCAGGCTCGATGCTCAGAAGTATGCTACGGTCATCCAGGCTTCCGCCAAGGCCTACGACGTGGCCAAGAGAGATAAGCCCGCTACCTGGACTGCCAAGGCCGCGCTCGCTGCCTTCGCGAACGAGAAGGCTGCCTACGACGCGGTAGAGAACATCTATCGTACGAGGGTCCTCGCTATAAAGGCTCGGCAGAAGAAGGCCGTAAAGCTTGGCCTCGACCTCTCCGGCGGCATGAGCGCCACTATTCAGGCCGACCTTCCGGCCCTCTCCAAAAAGCTCGGGCACAACCTCTCCGCGGCCGAGAAGACCGACGCCATGAAGCGGGCTATAGAGAGCCTCAACTCGCGCATCGATAAGTTCGGCCTCTCCGAGCCTACGATCCGTCAGCAGGGTGATGACCAGATATACATCGAGATGCCCGGCGCGGCCGACCCCGAGAAGATCAACGAGATCCTCATGGGGCGCGGCAATCTCGCCTTTTATATCGTAAATAGCGACGCCACCTCTAAGCTCACGAGCTATCTCGCCCAGAACCCGCTCGGTGTCGACGACAAGACCCTGACGGTAGCCGATTCCACCATCGTCCCCGCGGGATTCGTGATCCGCAAGCAGTACACGAAGGATTCCTACGGCCTCGACGAGTTCACCGGCAAGTACATGGTCATCAACGCGACCCCTGGCCTCGACGGCAACCACATCCAGAATGCCAGCACCTCTACGGACTCGATCACTGGCCAGCCCGAGACCACCTTCCAGCTCGACAAGGAAGGCGGGAACATCTTCTACGCCATGACGAGCGCCCACGTTAAGGAGCTCATGGCCGTCGTCCTCGACGACAAGATCAAGGCCGCGGCCACAATCTCCGAGCCCATCCGCGACTCCGTGCGCATGACCGGCTTTAGCGCGGAGGAGGCCACCAACCTGGCCCTCGTCCTGCGCACCGCAGCCCTCCCCGTGGAGCTCTCGCCCGTCAGCACTCAGGCAATCGGCTCTTCCCTCGGAGAGGACGCCGTCCATTCCGGCATCCTGGCCGTGACGATCGCCTTCCTCCTCGTCATCGGCTTCATGCTCCTCTACTACAAGGGCGCGGGCATCAACACCGCCATAGCCGAGGTGCTCAACCTCGTCATCATGGTAGGCATCCTCTCGGCCTTCGGGCTCACGCTTTCACTCCCCTCGATAGCCGGGTTCGTGCTCACGATCGGCGTCTCGGTAGACGCAAACGTCCTTATTTTCGAGAGAATCAAGGAGGAGCTGCGCGAAGGCAAGGGCCGGGTCGCGGCTATCCAGGCCGGCTTCAGCAAGGCCTTCTGGACCATCGTGGACTCCCACCTTACGAACCTCATTTCCGCCCTCTTCATGGCCCAAATCGGTTCCGGCCCCATCCAGGGCTTCGCGATCTCTCTCGCCATCGGCACGATCTGCTCGCTTTTCACCTCGCTCTTCGTCTCGCACCTCATCTTCGACTTCGAGACGGATGTCTTTAGGATGAAGCACGTGAGCATCTCCTGGAGGGTCAAATGACGAGGGTCATCCAGTTCGACAAAGCCTTTAAGTTCACCGTCGCCGTTTCGGTGGCCATCATTCTTGCGGGCCTCATCGGTGCCGGGGTTATGGGATTCCATATGGGCGTCGACTTCCAGGCCGGCCTCAATTCCGATATCGATTTCGTTCCGCCTTCGATGAACGTGAGCTTTGCGGGCGAGGGTACTATGTCCCTGTCGGTATCCAAGGCCGACGCCACATTCATCTCCCGGGCTCCCTCTGGCTCCTCTACGTCGTACACTTTCGCCTTCGCCAAGTATCCCACATTCCAAGCTCTGTCCGACGCCTTCAAGACGGTGCCGGGCGTCGCCGTGGAACTCAAGGCCCCTGGCTCTACCGATTCCAAACTCCTTCTTGGCGCTTCCCAGACTGATGCTCAGATCAAAACAGATTCAGCGACGGTCTTGCATTATGACGCTGTAGGCAGCGCGGCCTTGCCGGTCACTGTCGAGGCGATCCGCGCCGCAGTCAAGGACTTCGGCAGTGTCTCGATCCAGCGAGTCGGGGACGATACCTCTCACGAGTACATGATCCGCGTACAGGATTCGGGCAATGATCCCGCGTTCTCGAAGACCATAATCACTAAGCTCACATCCGAGCTCGGGAAGGTCTATGGCGCCGATAATATTCTCGTGAACAAGTCTGACTTCGTGGGCGCCCGCTTCTCAGAGAATCTCGCCAAGCAGGCGATCTGGCTCACCCTGGGCACCTTCCTCCTGATCCTGCTCTACTGCTCCTTTCGCTTCAAGCCGAACTACGCCATCGGCGCCGTCCTTTCCGTAGTGCATGACGCTCTTATCATGGTCGCCTTCATAGTTTTCACGCGGACTGAGTTCAATACGACCATTATCGCGGCTATCCTCACGATAGTCGGCTACTCGATCAACGACACGATCGTCATCTACGACCGAATCCGCGAGAAAGTGAAGTTTAACCCCGGCGCCCCTTTCCGCGAGAATATGAATCGCGGCGTAACCGAATGCTTGGCCCGAACCTTCATAACTTCGGGCACGGTCCTTCTGTCCGCTATCGCCCTCTTCATCTTCTGCACGGGGAGCATGAAGGACTTCGCTCTCTGCATCATCATCGGCGTCGTGACCGGAACATATTCTTCCTGCTTCATCGCATCGGCCTTTGTCGATGCCTGGGAGATTATCGCTCACAAGAACAAGAAGTCCCTTAAGGGAGCTTCTCCTATCGTGGTCGCCGCTCCGAAAGCCCCTAAGGCCGTGAAGGATTAATCGGTATTGTTCGAATAAAAGGGGCCGCGGTTTATGCCACGGTCCCTTTTTGCTCCCCCGGGGCTTGCCAGAGACATCGAACATTGGCTATATTCCCTATCGCACATGGCGCAGTCAGACCCAAGAGGGCCTGGTAGCGCAGGGAAGTGATTTAAAAATGTGCTAACGCATACGGCGCAGTACCCAAGTGGGAAGGGAGAGGTCTGCAAAACCTTTATGAGAGCGTTCGACTCGCTCCTGCGCCTTAGTAAATAAAGCCGCCTGAAAGGGCGGTTTTATTTTGCTTATTGCAAAATTTAATTTCGTCCATTACCAAACAAAATTTCGTCCATTGCCGAATAAAATTTCATTCATTACCAAATTTAATTTCATCGATTGTATTATTGATTATGCACGATAACGCCCTCATCCTGACCTTGGCCACAGGCTTTTCCCTGGCCCTCGCCTTCGGCTATCTCACGCAGCGGCTGAAGCTGTCGCCCATCCTCGGCTATCTCCTTGCGGGGATAGTCATCAGCCCCTTCACGCCGGGGCCGGTAGCGGACCAAGGCCTTGCCAACCAGCTTGCGGAAGTAGGTGTCATCCTCCTCATGTTCGGGGTCGGCCTTCACTTCCACCTCAAAGACCTCTGGGACGTCCGAAAAGTCGCCCTACCGGGCGCCATAGTCCAGAGCCTTCTCGCAACCGTTCTGGGCATGCTGGTCTCCCATCTCTTCGGATGGCCTTGGTCGCAAGGACTCATCCTGGGCATAGCGATATCCGTCGCCTCCACCGTCGTCCTCATTCGCGTGCTCTCGGACAATGGGCTTGTCGATACTGCCAAGGGCCATATCGCCGTAGGCTGGCTCATAGTCGAAGACGTATTCACGGTCGTCGTCCTTGTCCTCCTGCCTGCCATCGCTACCGCAAGCGGGATCGCCACTGTAAGCGGCGCCGGCACTGCGGGCGGGCTCGGGCCTGTCCTTCTCTCGATCGGCCTCGCCGTTCTCAAAATCGCCATTCTCGGCGTCCTCGTCCTCCTGGTCGGGGGAAAGTTCATCCCCTGGATACTCGCGAAGGTGGCGCGCACTCGCTCCCGCGAGCTTTTTACGCTGTCGGTCCTCGCCATAGCCTTCGTAATAGCCGTGCTCGCCTCCGTGACCTTCGGCGCCTCCATGGCCCTCGGGGCCTTCCTTGCCGGCATGGTGGTCGGCCAGTCGAAGATGAGCGAGCAGGCCGCGGCCGACGCGCTCCCGCTCAAGGACGCCTTCGCAGTTATCTTCTTCGTCTCGGTGGGCATGCTCTTCAATCCTTCTCTCGTGCTCCGGAACTGGGCCCTCTTCCTCGCGGTGATGGGCATCATCCTCGTGGCCAAGCCCTTAGGCGCCCTCTTCATAGTCCTGATCCTCGGGCGCCCCGTTGGAACCGCCCTCACAGTAGCGGCCGGTCTCGCCCAGATCGGCGAGTTCTCTTTTATACTATCGAGCGAGGCCGGCAGGCTCGGTCTTCTCCCTGCAGAGGGCTCGAGCGTCATAGTCGCCGTGGCCCTCGTATCGATAGGCCTCAATCCCCTCGTATTCAAAGGGGCCATGAGGCTCGAATCGGCTCTCCGCGGTAAGAAGCGGTTGTGGAGGATTTTGAACCGCAAAGCGGAGGCCAAAGGAAGCGGGCTCAACTTCGACGCGGCACCGCGTGTCGAAACCGGCAAGGCCGTTCGCGCCGTCGTGGTGGGCTACGGCCCCGTGGGAGTGACCGCCTGCCGCCTCCTCGAGGGCTTCGGCCTCGAGCCGGTGGTGATCGACCTTAACGTCGATACGGTCGCGAGGATCTCGGCCCAGGGCGGCCTTGCGATATATGGGGACGCAGGCAAGGCCGATATCCTCAAGGCCGCCGGCATTGATAGATCTCGCTACCTCGTTGTGACCCTTCCGGATCTCGCCTCGCGAATACCCGTCCTCGTGGCCGCCAGGCAGCTTAACGAGAATATCAAGATATTTTCCCGGGCCCATTACCTCACCGAGCGGGAGGCTCTCGAGGAACTCGGTGTGACGGAAATATGCTACGAAGAGGCCGAGGCCGCAGTCGGCCTTTCGCGCCTCATCCTGACGGAGGAAGGGGCGGACGATGAGCGGGCGGCGGCCTCCATCGACGGGCTGCGCGCCGCCCTTGCGCTCAGGCATAAGGAAATCGGGTGACGGAACCACCCGACCATACCGGAATCTTCTCATCGGCTACGGCGAAGTTCGAGGATGTATACTATACTTAACCTGAAATGGGGCTGTGGTAATGCTCCGGCGAGTAAAATATCATTATCGTTTCAGGGGGGGAGCGTGCCGCAAAGTAAAAAACTCCTTCTTGTCGAAGACGAGGGCATAATCGCTCTGGCAGAGGCCAGCACGATGAGACGCTTGGGCTACGAGATATCCATCGCCAATTCAGGCGAGAGCGCAATTCGGTTGGCGCACGAAGATGCGTCGATCGGCCTCATTTTAATGGACATTGACCTCGGGCGAGGGATCGACGGAACTGAGGCGGCTAAGCGAATCCTGGCTGAACGGAATTTGCCTATTGTTTTCCTCACGTCGCACTTCGAGCGAGAAATGGTGGAAAAGGTACGGGGTATCACCCGCTACGGATACATAATCAAGAACTCGGGCGACTTCGTGCTGCAATCATCCATCGAGATGGCCTTTGAACTATTTGAATCCTCCGAGCGGACCAGGGGAAAGGATGAGGCGCTGCTTAAAGAGCAGTATCTGCTGCAGTCTCTTTTGGAAAATGTTCCCGATTATATCTATTTCAAGGATCGCGAGAGCCGCTTTATCAGAGCAAGTAGAGCTTTGGCCCTGTCATTCGGGATTGGCGATCCAATGTCGCTGATAGGCAAAACGGACTTTGACTTCTTTACCGAGGAGCATGCGCGACAGGCCTACGAAGACGAACAGGAAATTGTCAGGACGGGGCGGATGATGAGGAAAGAGGAAAAGGAAACTCGGAACGATCAGCCCGATGCGTGGGTCTTAACGGTAAAATTACCGCTGCTTAACAAGCAGGGCGATATTGTCGGTACCCTTGGAATTTCCAGGGACATCACCGAACGCAAGCACGCGGAAGAGCGCATTGAGTTTAAGGACCGTTTATACGCAACGCTAAGCAGAATTAATAGAACTATTGTCACGGTCAAAGAACGGACAGATTTGTTCGCCAGAGTATGCGAGATAGCGGTGAATACGGGGCAATTTCGCATGGCGTGGATAGGCGTTTTGAATGAGGCGGACCAAAGTATCGTTCGCGTGGCGCAAAAATCCAGGCAAGAGCATGATGCCCTAGAGTCCAGAAGCGAGATCCTGAGTTCGATCCCCTTAGCCAATAGCCCGATCGGCGCGGCGATCGGCAGGGGTAAAGTCGTTTTATATGAGGACCCTGCGGACCCCGGGCGGAAGCCTACCCTCGGGGGCGATTTGCGTTCTTCCGCCGTCATCCCATTCGGCGCTCACGGGAGGAATATCGGCGTATTGAGCATTTTCACTACCGAGAGTGGGTTCTTTTCTTCGGAAGAGCGAGACTTGCTCGAGGAAATAGGCTTTGATATCTCGCTCGCCTTGGAAAAAATGGAATTGGAAAACGAGGGAGGCTTACAGATGAGGAGGCGCAGTACCGACTAGGCGATGGCTGATCTCTCCCCGGAGCTATTTCCCTCCGATTCTGTAGGTTGTAAGGGATGGCTGGGGTTGCGGTCGGTCTTTTGTTCTATGCAGCCGGCAAAGATATCGGCATCGTCTTCATAGCGCGGTTCGACCTGCAGGATGGCAAGGCTGCGGGATGAAGAATCCTCGTTGTCTCTCCCAAGCCCCAGCTCGTATTGGCCATCGACCCGCACACCGCGCCTTAACAGGCTGCACTTCGTATAGGCGAGTATCAATAGGCGGCAGGAATTGAAAATCTCGAGGGGATCACCCAAATCATCAACACAGAACGCGAGGGCGTCCGTGGCGAAGGAACAATGCACGATGGTATCGTCGATACGTACGTTGTAGAGGATAGCCCGAGCGGAGGGATCGTGGCGCGCAGTCCCATCGTACGTGATAGTCATACTGTTACTTTGCTCCTCGCGTCTTTCGTTTCATCGGCGTTCGAACTGCCATCTCTATAGATTCCAATCTTGTGCTCTGTTCCCATTTATGCAAGGCAATTTAGAGAAAATATTTCGTAAAGCCTAACCTAAAGATCATTTTGTTATGACTGCAAAGCTGGGCGGCGGCTTAGCCCGCATCGCGCTGGAGCACGAAGGTGACGCGACGGTTCTTCCAGCGGTTCTTTGAATCGCTGTCAGGAACCACCTGATCCTTTGCTCCAAGGCCGACAGCCTCCATTCGTCCGCGGTCGATGCCTCGCTTGGCCAGCGCGGAAAGGATAGCCCGCGCCCTGGCCGCGGAGAGGGGGACGAGCTCCTCTCGCTCCTCGACCATGGCCCTGGCGCGGTCGCTCCATTGCGTGGATACGGCATGCCCTTCGATCCTGATCCTATAGCCCGGGAACTGCCCGAGCTTTCTTGCCAGGAGTCGCAAGGTCTCCTGGTTACGCCTAGACTGTTCTTCGCCGACCGCGAGAAAGTCGGCAGTGTCGGGCTTGAAGGTGATGCTGGAGACACTAATGTTGTACTTCGTCTTGCCGGGGAGAAGGACTACTCCGGTGGATATCGTGCTGCTCGCCCGGCCAACTGAGCCTCGCTCGCCCTTGAGCGTCACCACGAAACTGTAGTCCGAACAGGATTCTACGATTGCGCCTGACGAGCTCCGTCCGTCCCAGGTAACTCTGTCCTTGGGCCAGGATCCCTCGAAACTTGCGAAGACCTGTCCAGCGGGATCGTAGACCGTCATCGTCCACGAAACAATCTTCGGCGAGCCCGGTCTGGGCACGATTTTCGCGACAAGCATGGTCCCTTTCGCGTCTTCTCCTGGCGTAAAAACTTCGGTCGAAAATTCTACGGTGGCATCAGGCGCTCCACCGGCCGACGGCGAGGCGGGCGGCTGAAGTGCGACTGGAGCCTCAGGAGGCTCGACCTGGATCGAGACCATTTCCGGGGCGAGGACTGGGGCTCCAGCCATCTCAGCGCAAGCCCGAGTAGGCACCAAAACGAAGACAAGCCCCGCGAAAGCGGCGAGAACAGCGTAGGGCGGACGAGATAGGCTGTGAAACATTGAGTAGTTCATCATAATGTTGATCGTCGGGATAGACAGAGAAATTAACCGGGATTCCCTATTAGGGATCTGAATGCATTACCCGTCGAGCATGACTCCATCTCGCCGCTTGCAGGCGATGCCACGCTATGCCTACTGGATGTCTATCGAGTAGCCTGAGTTCTTAAGAGCCTTGAGCCTGTCGATCTCGGGCTGGGCGAGGATGCCGGAGAGCGGGGCCAGGCTGACCGTGATATTGCCTTCCTCGCGGAGCTTGGCGTTGATCTCGTCCCGAGCCGACTTCTGGAGGGTCGTAAACTTCTGATTCTGTAGCTCGCTCGCCACGAGCTGCATGACGAGGGCCGAAGGACTGACAGTCGCCGCCCTCCTCGACGACGTCGCTCACCTCGTTGTCACTGACTCGGATGTTCTCGCTCTCGCAGTACTGCCGGAAGAGCATCCAGTCGACGGTGTCGAGGAGGATGCCGAGCTTGTCCTTGGACGCGAGGGATATCTTCTGCCCGGAGATGCCCGACAGGCCCGACTCGAGCCTGTCGATATCCGTCTTGTACTCGTCGAGGTAGTACACCTCATTCGTCTTGAGGGTGACCGTGAGGACGGGAGTGCGCGAGGGCAGAGGCACGGTGTTATCGGCCGAGAAACCCAGGGCGGTCGTCAGTGTTATAAACGAGGGGACGAAGACCATCCTCGCCACGGAACGGATACTCATATACTGTCCTTTGACAAGAGAAGAAGCTTGCAAAGTGATACGGGACCAGCCAACCGTCCATGCCCGGGCGAAGCTAACTTCATTTCAGGAGGTAGATGACCGTCCTGCGGTTCTTCCAGCGGTTGACGAGATCACTGTTCGGCACTATGGGATGGGCAGCGCCCTCTCCGACGGTTTCTAGCATGCCCGCCTTTAACCCGCGTTCGACGAGGGCCTTTTCGATGGCCTTGGCCCTCGCCTTGGAGAGCGGTAACAATACATCATTCTGTTCTATCTCTCCCAGCTCCTTGTTGTCCCAATGTATCATCACGGCGTGGCCGACGATTTTGATCTTGTAGCCGGGGAATTTCTTCAGTTCAGCAGCGAGTCTGTCGAGGCGCGAGGTATTCTGCGCGACCAAATCCGGCGCTATGTCCGAATAGTCCGCGGTGAAAGCCTTGAAAAAGATCCTCGAGTTTGGGATACGGTAACCCTGGGCATCCTTGACGACGATGATATCGATTGGAACCATGGAGTCGATAGTTCCGACGTTGCCGTACTCGTCGCGAAGCTTGACCTCGACGGGATAGACTTCGCCGGAAGAGATCAAACCGCCATTATCGGCCTTACCGTCCCAAGTGGCTTGGTAATTCGGCCAAGTGCCGCGGTAACTTTTGAAGAGGCTCCCGCCCGGGTCTTTGATGTCCATTGTCCAGCTTGCGATCTTTGCGATCGAATGCACGGACGTGATCGATATTGTCAGCAAGTCCCCAGGATTGGTCGGCGCGAAGTATTCCGAAGACAGTGATATCATCGCCGTCGGCGGATTCTGGTCGAGGACGAAGGATCCGCTTGTCGCGCTAGCTTGGAGGAAGGCCTCGCCATAGTCTAAATACAGGGTGGCCGTGTAACTGCCTTCGATAGCGTTTGAACCGGAGTCGTTCTTCCCATCCCAGGTGACTATGTCCGGAAGGCTCGTTCCGGATAGTGTCCTCTGGACGCCCCGATCGGAGGCGAAAGCAATTTTCCAAGATTTGACGGCCTCGTTATGGGAGGCTTTGATATTAAGCCGAATGGTGGTCTGGCTGCTATCCGATCTGGGAGAGAATCCGGATGATGCGGCCTGAATAGAGCAGGGGCCTGGAGAGGTAGGCTCGAGCTTCGCTTGCGGCGCCTCCTGGGTGGCTTGGGGCTTCGTGACAGGCTTCGCGGTCTGACAGGCTGCGAGTGCTATGATGATGATGGCAATTTCCACCAACATTAACGACCTTTTCATATCGACTCCTCTTGAGTGATCTATAGCAATGGAACGCACATATCCCAGGGCTGGAAAGAACCGACCAGGAACAGCAACTGTTCCTGGTCGGAGAACGCTCGCCCTTTTTGCCGTTCTTTTCCGCAACAGGAGGTAGATGAAGAGATTCCGCGCATGCCGCATTTCTCTCGGCAGCCTCAAGTCGTATCCTAACTAAGACTAGAACCATTATCCAATACTTATTCTACACATGATCATATTTATTCGGTATCGCTGGCGATGGAGGTCGGCACATGGCTCAATCAATATCCCAAAGGTATGACCTATTTGCGTATAAGTATTAGACGCCGGACCTCCTACTAGTTATTGTCATATGAATATTGCTCACTTCTAGGAATCCTTATGGCGACGAGATATGAAGAGCGCATTACTCTGAAGCGACCTAGGATCCTCATAGTATCCCCAAGTGACAGTTCGTATGGTAATAATGAACCTGGCGATGCGATGTATCAGCAATTGCAGGATATTTTTAAGCTCGGCGGCTTTGAATCGAAACATTGCTGCATTTCGAGTATCGATGAACTAAACGAGATATTGCCATCTTATAACCCCGACGTCGCATTCTGCAGTTTCTTTCGCTTCCCTGGAACAAGAGAGGGGGGAGGCTATCTTAGAGATGTTTTCATTAATCAGGGCATAGCATGGGTCGGCCCTTTTTCGAGTGCTTTGGAGAAAACGATTTCCCATGTAAAAACGAAGATGAACTGGCATCGTTGTGGCGTCAATACGCCGGAGTGGTTTACTTTAAGCAAACTCAAGGATGGTTCAATAGAGGGGTTGCCATTGCTCGTAAACGCACGCCATTTCCCGTATATAATAAGGCCTGCCAACAGGATTAATGGCCAGACGTCGAGCGAATTTTTTTTTGCTAATAACCGCCATGAGCTTTATGCTCAGGCCGGCAGCTTTTCAGAGACTTACGGAGAAGTCATCATAGAACGTGCCTTCCCAAGGGATGATAATGTTAAAGAATATACGGTTTCGATGATCGGGAATGGAGCCAATACCTTGATCTCGCCGGTCGAAATTATAAAATCGGGTGAGTCATATGAAATAAACAATAGTCGATCAGCGCCAATAAGGGCGTATAGACTTGTATCCGAAAAGAAGCAAAGAGAATACATAACGGCGTTTGCGCAAAAAATATTTACCGCTTCACAAATGAGAGATTGTTCGATTTGCAGAATAACTCAGCATGACAACCAACTTTTTGCCGAAGATGTTGTAGGGCAACCGTATGTATTCGACTGTGATTTAGAGGCTTGTTCTAATGCAGCCGGACTAAATAAGGAGCAATATCCAAATGCTATCATCCTTTCTAGTATAATCGGGAATCTCAAATTAGGGCATGCCTTTATTCCCGTTCCTCATGCGTTAAAGAAACTAATTCCTACTGATATATTTAATAAGCTCACCCAAGAAGACTGGGAGTGGGAATGAATTCAGAACAAGCATTTCAGGGATGTTTACAGCATCAAAAGCCAGGAGAAGCCCGTGTCAGGATCATCGAAGGACAAGCCACCCTATAGTTTCCCGCTCGAGCGTTTTATCAGCGAAGAGAGATTTGCGCGGCTCAAGGCGGCAGCCGCTATGAGGGAATCGCCCTGCCTAATCGTAGACCTCGACATCGTAAAATTGAAGTACCTAGAACTTCGACGATACCTACCGTTTGCAAAAGTATATTATGCAGTCAAGGCAAATCCCATGGACGAAGTACTGGCGCTCTTGAGGGATCTTGGCGCATATTTCGACGTCGCATCGCGCTACGAGCTCGATCAGGTGCTCAGGCTCGGGATTGGACCGGAAAGGGTCAGCTACGGCAATACGGTAAAGAAGCGAAAGGATATCGCCTATTTCTTCGATAAAGGAGTGCGTCTCTTCGCGACGGATTCGATTTCCGACTTGAATAATATCTCGGATATGGCGCCCGGGGCGAAAGTGTTTTTCCGCTTGTTGACCGAGGGGTTAGGGGCCGATTGGCCACTGTCCCAGAAAATTGGTTCGCATCCCGACCTCGCACGGCAGCTCATCAAACTTGCCGTAAGGCTCGGGCTCGATCCTTACGGCATATCCTTCCACACTGGATCCCAGCAGCGAGACATCGGCCAGTGGTCGACTGCGCTCGCTTCGGTCGGGCAGCTTTTCCGCGCTGCGCGAGAAGAAATACATGTCGACCTCAAGATGGTCAATATGGGCGGGGGGTTCCCCGCGAATTATCTTGAACCAGCTGACCCCATCGCGAGCTACGCGGAAAGTATCGAGCGGTTCCTCGACAATAGCTTCGGGCAATCGATGCCGGAGGAGATTATCATCGAGCCCGGGCGTTCGCTTGTTGGAGACTCCGGCGTCATCGTATCGGAAATAGTCAACATAGCGAAGAAATCCGTCCACGAGCGTTATCCCTGGGTCTTCCTCGACATAGGCAAATTCGGAGGCCTTGTAGAGACGCTCGACGAGGCTATCAAATACCCGATTTACTTCGAGGGCGAAGGTGACTCTCGCGAGGTCATTATAGCCGGGCCTACCTGTGATTCCATGGACATCCTGTACGAGAAGTGGACGTACACTATGCCGAGCTCGGCGAAGATCGGCCAACGCGTCTATATCTTCACCGCAGGCGCCTATACGCAGAGCTATTCATCAGTGTACTTCAATGGATTTCCCCCACTGAAAGCCTACGTACTCAGATAACTGATCGAACGAAGATGGCTGTACAATATTCTCTTGGGGCCGGTTAACTTTGGGCTATTCTTTATCCTCTGAGAGATCCATGACCTGGTTTCGGTATGCTTCGAAGGCTCGAGATCTATTTATAAATCCAATGAATTTCCCGTCTCCACTAACACAAGGTATCTCTTCGGCGTCGGTCTCTTCAAACAGTGCAAGGACTTCCGACATATTAATCCCAGGAGCTATTATATCCTTTACCGGCTCTGCGATATCGCTAACTCTATAATCGCTAAATTTGCTTTCAGCAAGCAATATCTTCCTTACTTTGTAGAATCGTATAATCCCAAGAAGGTGTTCTTTTTCATCGAGAATCGCCACTGTGGACTTGCTGGATCTCAAGGCGATGCTTAAGAGTATAGGAATCGAGGCATCAGGAGGGATCACCGGGAAATCGAAATCGATGAGAGAGTCAGGGTTCATGAGGGCAAGCGCCGCCCTATCTTTATGATGCGTTACAAGCTCACGTCTATTTGCTAGATCCTCGGCATAGATGGAATATGGGCAAAAAAAGCGCCCGACAACATACGCGACTCCCGAAGTCACAATGAGCGGAATAAGAAGCGTATATCCACCGGTAATTTCCGCGATGAGGAAAATCGATGTCAGAGGGGCTTTGAGAAGGGCGGAAAGGACGCCGGCCATGCCAACGAGGGAGAAATTAAGCTCACTCGCGAAGCCAATCCCCGCTATTTTCAGGGTACGGGCGACGACAAACCCGGCAGCGGAACCCATGAACAAACTAGGAGCGAATACTCCGCCTACGCCACCGGCAGCCCCTGTTATTGCCGTAGCCGCTCCCTTGAACAAAATGAATAAAGACATGTAACAGACAAAGGCCAAACTCTGGGAACTCATTCCGAAAAATGGACTGTTGGCCAATAGCTCGTCCGAATGCCCCGTGAGCATAGACCGCATACCGGAATATCCCTCGCCGAACAGGGGCGGAAATAAGAGGATCAATGGGACTAGGGCTAGGCCGCCAGCGAGCGCACGGGTATAGATGCTCGGTATTCGATGAAACAATCGTCCGATATTCTTCTGAATACGACGAATATACTCTGCTATAAGGCCGCAAATCAGGCCAAGCAAGATATAAAAAATAGTATTCCTATAATCGAAGGGATTATAAACTGCGAAGACGAACTCTATATCTTGCCCCGTGAATACCTTCGCCAGCATAGCGCCGGTGACCGAGGAAATTAGCAGGGGAATCACTGACTGATTGGTTAAGTCAATCATGAGTATTTCTATGGCGAAGAGAGCGCCCGCAATAGGCGCTTTGAATATCGCCGCGACGGCTGCTGCCGTGCCGCAGCCGACCATCAATACACGCTGCCTATAGTTCAATCCAAGTGCCCTGCCGATTCTAGAACCGATTGCCGATCCTGAGTGCATTATAGGAGCTTCCATTCCGACTGACCCACCAAACCCGACAGTAATGATGCAACCTATCAAAGGGGCCCAAATCATCTTGCCGGGGACAATCCCTCCCTTGGTCGAGATAGCGGCAAGAACCTTGCTGACGCCATGCGATAGATCATCTTTCACAACCCTATTCGTGAATACTACGGTGAGAAGTATCCCTATTGGCGGCAATGCGAGAATAAAAACATTCAGGTTTCGCGATGACACTGTATCTCGTAAAAATTGTTCAAGATAGCCTATAGAGTTTTTTAGGATTATTGCCGCTAGCGCTCCTCCGATCCCGACAGCGATGCAGCCAACATAGAAAACAGCTTGTTGATTATGCAATTCTGTGATGCGCGATTTAACCTTTACGATAAAACGTTCGCTGCGCAATGCTTGATCTCCATATCAGGCACGATAGAGATGCCAAAACCTGATGTCAAATACATTTTTAGGCATGGCTTATACTATGTAAGTATGAAGCAATTTGCTCCGCTGGTGGACATAAATATCGTATAAGTATGAGCCCTGCTTGATTAGGTATTAGACACTATCATTAAGCCTCCATATGCTAACAATAGGCCCTTTGCATGCGGGAGGAAGAAAAACGATGGAAGCGCATCTAGGAACCGATGACAGACTCGGGCTCGTTCATCCTTCGATCGATGTCCATACGATCGGGATTTCTTCGATTGAGCAATTGCTTTCGGAGTGCGGGATTGCCGTGCTTAAGGCCGACGCCTCCATCGATGATTCGATAGGCAGGGCAACCGAGCCTGATTGCGCTCGAGCCATCCGTGATTGGATTAAAGGCAACCATATCACTGCGATAAGGTTCAGCTATCAGCTCGATCCCGATGACGGCCTTAGAATGTTCTCTCGCTTCATGGAAACACTCGACATTGTTAGCGCCTGGGTATCGGAGGGCGGATGCGTCAATTCCATTTTTTTCTCGGGCCAGCCGCGAACGTGCGATCTTGTAGAGGAAAAGTTCCCGCAAGTTTCGGCAATCTTCAGGGGCGATGAGACTCCCGCCGAGGTTCTCGATATGTTCGGCATATCGCGAACGATCCTCCCCGAGCGTTCGGCGAAAAGTATCGCATATGATGAGAGTCTCTTGGACTTCGGCCGGGATCTCGTCGCCAAAGGCGACTATAAAGACATCGAACCCCTCGATAGGCGCGATTATTACCATTTCGGAGAGAAAGGCGACAGCATCGCCGCTCGGGTGGCCCATGGAACGTCTCATCATTTCCCTCCGCTGATGCGGACAAATGTCGGCCCCTATTTACCGCACGGCAAAGAGGCCGTGGCGCTTTTCCTCGATTGGACAAGGAAACTTGCAAAAGCGGGGCTGCTCGATGTCCTCTCGATCGGTACATCACGCCTGAGTCGATCGGACTTTTGGCGCAATCGGGGAGGGCGCGATGATAGCGGTGGCTTACCTATAGCGACTCCCGATGAGTTCGCCGAAGTATGGAGAGCCGCTCGGCCGATGCTTGTCCGTTCCAGTGCCGCGACGAAGGACGTTTCGCTAATGGCCCATATGCTTGAGGAAAACATCGATATAGCCTGGCATGATCTCTCGCTTTGGTGGTCTTGCAAGCTAGATGGACGGGGTCCCAATACAGTCATGCAAAACCTTGGCGAACATACGGCGACGCTCCAATATATCGCGAAGACCGGGAAGCCCTTCGAACCGGACGTGCCGCAATATTTTGCCTGTCGTGGCGCGGACGACTTGACCTATGTGCTGTCCGGCTTCATCGCGGCCAAGGCGGCCAAGGCGGCCAAGAGCGCTGGGGTGCAGAAGCTCATCCTGCAGGTCACGCTCAATGCGCCGAAGTATACCTGGGGCATCAACGACCTCGCGAAAGCGCGAGCTCTCCTCCATCTCGTCAAGGAGCTCGAAGACAGCGATTTTAAGGTTTACTTGCAGCCGAGGGCGGGACTAGACTGCTTCTCCAGGGATACAGATAGGGCGAAGGCCCAGCTGGCGGCGGTGACGGCACTTATGGACGATATCGAACCGCATGACGCCACGAGCCCGCAGATCATACACGTGGTGAGTTACTCGGAGGGCTATGCGTTAGCCGATCCCGATATAGTAAACGAGAGCATCCGCATCACGCGCCATGCGCTAAAAACCTATAGAGCGATGCGAGAATCCGGCGATGTCGAGGATATGGCATCAAATCCCCAAGTCTTGGCGCGGACGTCTTCGCTGCTTCGTGACGCCAGGTTAGCTGTGGCTGGAATAGAGTCCGCGATTTCTGCGCCGTATACAGCCGAGGGGCTCTACGAGATTATGGCTTCCGGGTTTTTCGCCGTGCCTTTCCTTTCCGAGTGCCGAGACGAGTTCCCCGAGGCGGTCCATTGGAAGACCGCATGCATCAATGGGGTGATCGAGGTAGTCGACGAAAATGGCCGAGCCATCGCAGCGAAAAATCGCCTTGCCGTGGCGGTAGATACGGCGCGCTCCCGCGCCGCTATGTCGCCCTAACGGACTTGCGTGGAAAAGAGCCTCGCAATATCATGATCGGATGGAACTTAGGCATATCCGCTATTTCATAGCCGTAGGCCGATGCCTCAGCTTCACTAAGGCCGCGGAGATGCTCCATGTGTCCCAGCCTCCCCTAAGCAGGCAGATACAAGAGTTCGAGGAAGAGGTCGGCGTCGCGCTATTCGACCGGACCGGCAAGAAGACGACGCTGACCGAGGCGGGAGAGTATCTCCTCGTCGAAGCGGAACGTCTTCTCGAGGGGATCGAATCGGCCTGCCGCAACGCGAAGACCATAGCCGAAGGCTCCAGAGCGCTCAATATAGGCTGCGTCAATTTCTTCTTCAACACCACGCTCACTCCCTTCATCGAGGAGATTCGCAGGATAATCCCGATCATGCGCTTGGAGCTGCGAGTCATGTCGACCGAATCGCAGGAGCGCGCGCTCATGTCGGGCGCGATAGACGTCGGTTTCGTGCGTTCGTGGATCCACGACGCCGAACTGGTATTCGAGCCGATCGCCCAGGAATCCCTCGTATTGATTTATCCTGTCTCGATGAACATCAAGGGCTCGAGCCCCGCCGAGTACATCAAGGCGCTATCGAACCGTCCCTTTATCGAGATGGATCATACGACGGCGACGGGCTTGGCCGGCGTCATATCGAGGGCCTGCTCGCGGTATGATTTTGCGCCGGTCCCGGCGTATGAATGCAATGACGCCTTCTCGATAATAGGGCTAGTCGCCTCGGGCCTCGGCTGGTCGATAGTGCCGGACCTCGAGCTCAGCGACACGTCGAAATCAGGAATAGGCAGAGTAGAGCTCGAGGATAAGATCGTCATCGGCATGAGCTACAGGAAATCCGGTTTGTCCGAGCAAACCAATAATTTCATAACGGTCGCGCGAAGCTTTCTAAATAAGGATGTATAAGGGCGCATCGAGGGACTCATGGAATCAAATCAGGGTGCAGCAATCTGGCGACCTTTACGAGGAGAGTCGCAGATCTCGGCCCGGGACTGACGCCGGCGGACAAGTCGAGGGCGAACACCTTCCCCGATCGTCCGGCCGGGGTGTCGCTCCAGCGCTCGCTGACCGCGGTCTCTTGCGCGACCAGTATGACATCCGGCTCCCTGCTCGCTACTTCCTCGCGATCGACGACGATCCGCTCATCCTTCCTGTCGGCGAAAAGGTCCTTCCCTCCCGCCTCGGATACCAGCGCATGCAGGAATGAAGAAGCGCCGCATGTCGCGAGGGGGCTTCCTTTCTCTTGAATGAAAACCCGCGGGAAGGAGGCGGAGGGGAGCCGGTCGATAATGGTTCTGATATGTTTCACCGCGGAGGTCGCCTGAGCGGCGAGCTTTATGCCCCGGCCCTCCTCTCCCGAGAGGACACCGAGCGCCATAAAAGCATCGGCGAGCTCTAGGAAGTTCCTCGGCGAGTAGGCGAACACCGGTGTGTCGGCGCCGACGCTCGTCGTGTCCATCCCTCGCCGATCGCCGTCGGTGACGAGGAGCTCCGGTGCGCCGGGAGCCGTCCGGCCGCGCAACTCGATGGTATCGCTCAATGCCCTCAAGGCCTCTGCCGCGCCGCTGGCTAGAACTAGGACAGAGTGCGCCGGAGAACGCAGGCTTACCGTTGCGTCAGTAGAGTCCCTGGCGCTCACCTCTTGCGCTCCGCCTGTCGTATTGAGCGCGGCGAGCAGCAGAAGGAGAGCTGCTCGCCGTATTTTTCTATTTAAGTAGATAGAACTCGACTCGCCGATTCTTCCACCGATTCATGAAATCGCTGTCCGGCACGATGGGATTGAGGGCCCCGGCGCCGTCCGTGACCAAGCGATCGACCGAGAGCCCCCGCTCCGCAAGGGCTCGCTCTATAGCGTCGGCGCGGGACTTCGATAGCGGGATCAGTATGCCTTTCTGCTCGGCATCGCCTTTCTTTTTATTGTCCCAATTGATCATGACCGCGTGGCCCTCGAGCTTGATCTTGTAATCCGCGAACTTTGCGAGCTTTAATTTTGCTGCGAGAAGATCGAGGGTCGCCAGATTGCGCGCCGCCCTATCGGGGGGCACGTCTTTATAGTCGGCCGTGAAGGCCTTGAACACGATACTCGAGACCCTGATGCGATAGCCGTCTCCGACCTTCAGCACCAGAATATCGGTCGCCAGGTTCTTCTTGACCGTCCCTACATTGCCGTACTCGTCGCGGAGCTTGAGCACGAGAGGATAGTCGGAGGCAGACTCTACGAGGTCGCCGCTCGTGCCCTTTCCGTCCCAGACGACTGGGGCGGCGGGCCAGCTACCTTTCCAGCTTATAAAGGGGTTGTTCCCCGGATCGTACGCCGTGAGGGACCACCCGACTATGCGAGCGAGACTCGAGGTACCGGAGAGCGAAATCGTTTCTGTATCGTCGGCGCTCTCGCCGTCGGGAGAGAAGAGTTCGGAAGAGAGCGATATCGATCCGCTTGGAGGGGTCAAGTCAAGGACAAAGCTCTTCGTCTCGACGGTTATCGGCGCGAAGTCGACGCCATAGTCGAGCGAGAGTATCGCGCTATAGCGGCCCTCGGGGGCGTAGCTCCCGTTGTCAATCTTGCCGTCCCAGGCAAGCTTTTCGGGAAGCTGATTGCCTGCGCCCTTGAAGGATTTCTCAGCGATATTCTGATCGTTGACGATGTCGACTTTCCAGGCCTTGACGCTCTGGATATTCCCCACGGTCGTCTTGAACGCCATGGTCGACTCGGAGCCGTCGCCGGTCGGCGCAAACCCCGAACCGATCGCTTCGATCGAGCTCGGCTCGGTCGCGCCGCCCAGCCCCTCGACATCCAAAGTTCCGCGTACATCGCCGACATTTCCGTATTCATCCTGGACTTTCGCCACGACCGAATAGCGACTGCTCGGTATAAGACTTCCGCCCTCGACAGTCTTGCCGTCCCACGCCACTTTATTATTAGGCCAATTGCCGTTGAAAACAACCACCGAAGTCCCGGTATTGTCGTAGACGGCCATCACCCAGCTTGCGATCTGCGCGAAAGCGGATTTCGCCTGGACGGTCAGGTTCACGGGGTTCTTCGGCCCGATGCCCGCGAGCGCCACGGAGGGGGGATCTACGGTGATCGAACCCGTCGGAGGAGTCATGACCACCGAGAAGTTCCGGCTTTTTACGACCGCGGGCTTATACGTCTTTCCGTAATCGATCGCGAGGCTCGCATAGTATGAACCTTCCGGGACAAGATTGCCCGAATCGTCCTTGCCGTCCCAGCGAAGGTACTCGGGAATATCCGCAAGAGCGCCCTTGAAGACGCGAACGGACTTGGCGACACCCTGCGTTACGCTTAAGACATCGACTTGCCACGAAACGACGCTCGCTTGGGAACCGAACGCGAGCAGGAGGTCCAAGGTGTTTTTGACGCTCGAGCTCGTCGGCGAGAAGCCACCCCGTCGCGTGGTGACGGAACTCGCCTGCGCAGCGGGGACATCGGCCACGGAGAAGGCCCCTTTATACGTTCCCGTGTTCCCGTATTCGTCGGTCACAGTCAGGACGGCGGGATAACTCTGCGCCGTCTGGACATAGGCGCCCGATTCCATTTTCCCGTCCCAGCCTACTTGGCCGGAGGGGATCGCCCCGGTGAACGACTTCACTTGGTTCCCCGCGGCGTCGAAGACATCCAGGCTCCATCCAGTCGCTTTCGCGAGTCCGCCCTTGACGGATATAGTGACGGAGATCGGTTTCGTGACGCCGTTGGGCGCGTAGGCGAATTGACTAGGATTGGGGGCGAAGCTTCCGCTAGGAGGCGTTATATCGAGGATAAATGGCTTCGATTCTACAGTAGCCGAGCTGAAAGCCGTGCCATAGTCGACCGCCAACGATGCGATGTAGGTGCCTTCCGGCGCAAGCTTGCCCGAATCGGTCATCCCGTCCCAGGTGAACTTCTCGGGCAGATTCGCTTTATCTCCCTTTACCGTCCGAACGACGCTCTTCAGCTTTTGGTCGGCTATCGTAATATTCCACGATGCGACCGAGTCACTGCTCCCGAATAGAAGGGCGAAGTCTATGCTCTTATAATGCTCTGCACCTGAGGGCGCTAAGCCCGTAGCCTCGGCTTGAATTGAGCTGCTCTCAGGAGTTGGCATACCTGCCGGAGCCTTGGGCTTCGTAGCGCAGCCCACGAAGACAAGGGACAATGCGATCAAACCAAGGGCAGTGAATTTCAATTTCATTCTCTACCTCCTAGATCATAATTCATTTGTAATTTAAGCATTATACCTCTCGTTGACCAATACATTTTTAGCGTATCCTTATAGCTATTGGGTATGTACAAGTACGATCAAAAGCACGACGAGAGCTAGCACAAGGAGGATCAAGAAAATCACGCCTGCGACTTTTGGCGTTAGATGCTGGTAGTTGTCCGGATTGAACTTGAGCCCTTTGAAGGCGCCCGCGATGCGCGGCCAGATCACTTTAAGGTCGATATGGAAGTTGAAATCCGGATGAAATTCTATTTTCATGCTTTCCCTGCCTACTCTAGTATACCGTAGTCCCCCCTATCGAATTTAGATATAATGCTGATCCTATGGTAGGAAATGTTATCATCGTCGACGATTCTCTTGTCGCCCGTCTCGCGCTTAAGGGTATACTAAAAGATACCGGCCTTTCTCTGTCCGAGGCGAATAGTGGTGAGTCCGCGCTCACTTTACTCGCGCAAGGCGCTCGGCCCGTTCTTCTCTTTCTCGATCTCACCATGCCTGGCATGGGAGGTATCGAGACTCTCCGAGCAATCACAACGAGCAATCCGGCTTTGCCTGTCGTCGTCGTAACCGCGGATATCCAAGCGAGGACCGTCGATATGGTGAAGGAGCTGGGCGCGGCGGCCGTGGTACGCAAGCCGGCAGACAAGGCCGAGATTCTTGCCGCGGTCGAGCGTATCCTAGGGAAAAACGGCGCCTAAAATCGATGCCAAGTATTGAATTCACCGAGCTCGAGCTCGACGCCCTTAAGGAAACGATGAATATAGGCTTTGGACAGGCTGCAGCTGCCCTATCCGAAGTGATAGACATGCAGGTGATCCTCAACGTGCCGAAAATCGCGAAGGTCGCTCCAGCCGAGATCGCGTCCTTCGTCCGCTCTGAGATCGAGAACCCCGACGGCTTCAGCATGGTCGAGCAGTTCTTCCTCGGCCGTTTCAACGGCACGAGCTTCCTCCTCCTCCCCGAGAGCGAAGGCGAGAAGCTCGTGAAGCTCTTCACCGACGATCCCGAGCTTGATCGGAGCGGCCTCGCCCTCGATTCCCTCGAGCGCGAGACCATCATCGAGATCGGCAACATCATCATCGGCGCCTGCGTCGGCAAGATCGCCGAGATGCTCAAGGACATCGTCACCTATCAGCCTCCGCGCTTTTTCGCGGGCCCCCTCGATGACGCTCTCATCGATCGGCAGGTGCGTTCCTCGGGGGGGCTGGCCCTCGTGTTCAAGACCGTCTTCCACTTCGAGGCCGAGGACGTCTACGGCCTTTTGTTCCTCGTGACGGGCGAAGACTCGGCATCCTGGCTCAAGAAAGCCGTCGACGAGATGATCAACGGCATCGCGACATGAGCCTCGATCTCTCGGATATGGTCGAGACGCTCGGCCAAGGCGTCTTCGCCCTCGACGCCGAAGGTCGCATAGTCTACTGGAACCGCTGGCTCATCTTCGCGTCGGGCATCGAGGCCGAGAAAGCGCTTGGAGCGTCGGCCTTCGAGCTGTTTCCCGAGCTCGATAGGGCTTTCTTCCGCCGCGACCTCAAGAGCGTTCTCTCCTTCGGCAATTTCGCCTACTTCTCACAGAAGATCCACGGTAGGCTCATGAACCTCCCTCCCGCCCCTGGCTCGCCTCCGGGCTTCAAGTACATGGAGCAGAACTGCGTCATGGGACCATTGCGCGAAGGAGGCAAGATCACCTACGCCTACGTCCTTGTCGAGGACGTCACCGAGGCGGTAAACCGCGAGAGGCTCCTCGCCGAGCTCGCCATGAAGGACGTGCTCACCTCGGCCTACAACCGTCGCTTCTTCGACCGCCGCCTCGCCGAGGAAATCGCGCGCTCGAAGCGCTACGGCCGCGAGCTCGGTCTCGTCATGCTCGACATCGACCACTTTAAGCAGATCAACGACAAATACGGGCACCAGTTCGGGGATAAGGCGCTCTGCCGTGCCGTCGACGCCTGGACTGCGACCGTGCGCGTCTCCGACATAGTCGCCCGCTACGGCGGCGAGGAGTTCTGCGTCCTCCTTCCCGAGGCGCCAAAGGAAGAGTGCCTTGCCCTGGCCGAGCGGCTGCGCTCCGCAGTCGCCTCGGTTGACATAAGCTACGGCGAGCAAAGCGCGCGCATCACCGTGAGCGCCGGGGTCGCCTTTCCCCGACCGGAGGACGGTCCCGACGAGGTCCTCCACAGGGCCGACGAGGCCTTGTATCGCGCCAAAGCCGCGGGCCGCAACCGCGTGGAGAGCTCTACCTGAGCGGCATGACGAATGAATTACTAGAGGCCTTCGCCGCCGAATCCGTGGAGAACCTCGAATCGGTCGCGGCCTCCATCGCTTCTCTCGAAGAAGAGAAGGAAGGAGCTATAGACGAGCTCTTCCGCGCCGTCCATACGCTCAAGGGCTCGGCGAGCATCGTGGGCTTCTCTCATCTCGAGCTCTTCGCGCACGACTTCGAGTCCCGGCTTTCTTCCCTGCGCTCCGGCGCAGCCACTCTCGGCCCCGATGCGCCCGGAGCCCTTCTCGCCTGTCGCGACCATCTCGCGTCCACCCTCGCGGCCGCGAGCAGGGAGCAAGGCTCCTCCTCATCGCCCGCGAAACTCACGGAAGGGGAGGCCGCCGCCTTTCTTGCACTCGACCGGGCCCTCGGCCTTGCTCCTCAAGGTTCGCCTGAGAGCGCGATCGGCTCCGCGCAGGGTAGCGTTTCTCCTTTTTATTCCGCCTCTGACGGGAAGGAGAAGCGCGTGGTTCATTTTAAAACCTCCTCGGGCGCCTACTCACGCGTGGCGAACCGCAAGCTCGACGCCATGCTCGAAGAGTCCTCGGAGCTGACTCAGGCCCTCTCAGAGTTCGGCGGCCATCTGCGCGCCGCGGGACTGACCGATCTCACCGAAGAGCTCGTGGCGCTCCACGCTCTCGCGTCGCGGCACTACAGGACCATACTCGAGACGAGGACCGAGCCCTTCGGCGCCGTGGCCGAGCCCTATCGCCGCGCGGTTGCCGAGATCGGCCGCGAGAGCGGCAAGGAGATCGAGTTTGAAGTTCGCGGCGCGGAGACCGAGATCGACCGAGCCCTCGCCGACAGGCTTTCCGAGCCCCTGCTTCACCTCGTGCGCAATGCAGCCGACCACGGGATCGAGGATCCGAAGGCCAGGCTTGCCGCGGGCAAGAGCCGAGCCGGAAAGATCGCGCTTTCCGCCCGCCGCGAGTCGAGCAGCCTCGTCGTCAGGGTCGAGGACGACGGGCGCGGCATCGATTCCGAAGCAGTGCGCGCGCGAGCGGCGGAAGTCGGTATCCCTCTCGCCTCGGGTGCGGCAGCGAGCAAGGAAGAGCTCCTCGCCCTCCTCACGCGGCCGGGCTTCTCCCTCGCGCGAAAGGTCACGAAGTGGTCGGGCCGCGGCGTAGGCCTCGATGCGGTCGAGAAGAGTCTCCACCAGGCTCACGGCAGCCTGCGTCTTGAGAGCCGCAAGGGCGACTACTTCGCAGCCGAGATTCGCCTGCCCCTCGCCCTTTCCCTCGTAGAGGGCTTCACCGCCCGGGCGGGGGACTACTCCCTTCTCGTGCCCTTCGATGCAGTATCCTCCTGTGAGGCCTTCGAGGAAGCCGAACTCTCCGGCTCGATATATAGGACTGTGGCCCTGAGCGGCCAGTTCCTGCCCGCAGTCGATCTTTCCCTTCTCTACGGGGGAAAGGCGGCGGACAAGCGCGTTGCGATCATCGTGCAGTCCGCCGCGGCTCTCCTCGTGGACGAGGTGGGCGAAGCCATCTCTGCCGCGGTCCGGCCCCTCGAGAGCCGCTTCGGCGATTCTCCCGGCCTTGCTGGCATCGCGGCTATTGGAGACGGCAGTCTCGTCCTCGCCCTCGACGCCGAGGAGCTATTGCGCATGGCGGTCCGTCGCGGACTTTAGTACCGAATATGTCTTGACATACACCATATATAGAGCCTAATTTGTCTGCTGCCCCAACATATTGGGTATATAATGACAAGCAGGCAGGAAAATGATCAAGAGTATCCAAAAACGTGACGGACGCGTTGTCCTCTATGATGAGCGCAAAATAGCCGCGGCCATACTGAAGTCTATGGAGGCGGCGGGCGAGGGGAACGCCGCGGACGCCGCGCTCGTCGCTAATAAGGTCGAGGCGGCGCTTGAGGCTCGATTCGGCGACAATCCGCCCCAGATCGAACGCATCCAGGACCAGGTCGAGAAAGAGCTCATGAGCGTAGGCTTCGAGGAAGCTGCAAAGCAGTACATCTTGTATCGGGCCGCCCGCACGCGGGTTCGCGAGATGAACACGCGCCTCATGAAGGTCTTCGACGAACTGACGAACGTCGACGCTACGGAGAGCGACTTAAAGCGCGACAACGCCAACATAGACGGCGACACGGCCATGGGCA
>Ga0326727_10002197_pt1 | contig 68276 bp, 79 predicted proteins | sample MB2enrmetagenome_FD_207643 | JGI IMG/M metagenome (GOLD analysis project Ga0326727, IMG submission 207643) | Lab enriched peat soil microbial communities from McLean, Ithaca, NY, United States - MB29MY | ecosystem: Environmental > Terrestrial > Soil > Wetlands > Peat | place: USA: New York...
CCGAAGCTGCTCACGGACACACCCTGGTTCGTAACCGTCAATTGCCCACCCGTGATGAATACGGATCCAGTGGCGCTCTGGCCCTGAGCGACGACCATCGCGCCTGAAATACTTACCGTGCCCCCCGCGACGGTGAGCGTTCCTGACGATCCCAGCGCGTCGCCTACGATCAGGTAGAATGCCGCGAGTTGACCGTTGGAGACAGTGGCCTGCCCTGCCCCATTGCCGCCGATCGTGATGAGGTAGTTGGTGGTGACGCCCAAGGCTGGGTTGAACCAGAGAGGCTGAACATCGTTGCTGCCGGTTGAAACGGGATTGTTATTGGCGATGAGTTGTCCGCCGTTGAGCCAGAGCTGCCCTGTCGAGCCCGGATCCTCACCCAAGCTCAGATGCTCGGGAACGAGGAGGGTGCCCGCGAGAACGGACAGTGTACCCTGCGAACCCGGCCCGAAGCCGACAAACATACCGTTCGGGACAGAAATGTAGTCCTCAGTCTGAAGCGTGCCGCCCAAGAACGTGACCTGGGCCGAACCATAGAACCCGATGGTCATATACCCGTTGGTGAACGCGGTTTGGCCGTCGATCACCGAAACGGTAGCGGCGGAGTTAGTGGAGAAACCGACATAGAGGCCGCCGGAGAGGAAGTTGGTACCGGAAAGCGCCATGGCGCTCTCGACATCAACCGCTCCTCCAGCCGCATTGTCCACGAGCAGCGCGGAGTCAATCGCCAGCAGTGTGCCACCCGCGTTGACGATCAATGAATTGAGAATATGCAAGGGCGGATTGGACCCGATATTGTCGACGAGAAGCATATTCTCGGATCCGGCTTGGCCGGCGAGGATCAGGTCGCTCACCGTCATCGTATTCGAGTAGCCAGAAGCGGTGGAGGAATCGATGAGTACGGTGTTGTTGCCAGCATTGGTGATGAGCATGGACTGAGTAGAATCGGGAGGCAGTCCCAAGGACCAACTCGCGGCGTCCTGCCAGAAACCGATGGAGGAGCTGGTCCAGCTATTTGTCTGGGCGTTGGCAGCAGGGATTGTGAAGCCGAGAGCGACCAGCCCCAGTGGTAAACCAACCAGCAACAGTGCGGTCCGCAGATTCATGATATCCTCCGGTGTGTCCTCCTGCTCACGTGACGAGTGTGCGACCGTTCGGAGATTTGTTATGTAAAAGGTGTGTAAAACCTTGCAGGGTTATCGCGGCAACGAAACGTGTAAACCGGAGCTTTCCCTTCCAGCCTCGACTTCCATCCAATCGACACGTCTTGCGAGCCTCACGCATAGACAACCTTCTCCGGCCACTACGGAAGGCCTCTTCGGGGTGACACTTGGCATTAGACCATTTTTTGAGGACCAAAGTCAAGAACCGAAAGGGTTGGTTTATTACATCGCGAGGCCGGTCTTGTGCGCGGTGGCGGTGTAATGGATGGGAAATGCGATTCGGGGACCGTCGCTAAAGTTTGAGTTTGCCGGCCGCGAGTAATTCGACAATTTCCCTGTGCCCCTTGTCCGCTTCGGACTTCTCGGCGTATTCGCGTTCGTACAGAGGATTGCGCAGTGATTTGATGCTGGCCGTGTAGCCGGCCCAAACGCCACGACAGGAGAAGACCTGAGTGACACACTGCGGGGGCGGTGGTGTGCCCGTTCCACCCGACAGCTTGAGCATTTTGTCCCGCCACTTGAGGTCCGTCTCGACGGTCGAGACCCGGAAATACCTGCCCGGCCACCAACTTGCCACGACGGTGGCGGCAAGCACGGGTGGTGCGAACTGACGTTCCATAACCCAGCGGGCTCGCATCGGTAAAGAACACTCTAGCAGGCGGCTGGCGCACAGGCAAGGCGGGAGCCGTGGGGAGATCCGATTAACGGCAAATTGGTGATCGTGAGCACAAGAACGAAACGGGGATGCGTCGTTAAAGATGATGTTGCCGCGGCTGAAATTCAAAGATCGAATTCCAAATTTAGCGAACAGGTCACCACCACAATGCATCAAGCCGGTGTTAGCTTCCTCCTGACAAATTGTTCACCAAGTTTATCCGCCGTCGGCGGGCTTGCTCCGCGCCGAGCAGAATCTCCCCACACTCGGTTCCCCATCACTCCACCCGACAATTCTGCGAAACTATTCCCGTATCAGGGTGTTTACCCTCTCGTTCGCCACGATGTGTCGTGGGGATGGCGGACAGCAGCACCAAACACAGAAACGTAGCGTTCAGAGCAGATCAAGGAGAGATTCGTATGCGCAAGTTCATGGGAGTTCTTTTGGCGGCGGTGGTGTTCGGCATGTTCACAACGGGTGCCTTCGCGGCAAACGGCACATCCACGCACCGTCACCATGCCAAGCGGCATCACAAGCTGCACCATCATCAGGCCAAGTAAGTTGTTCCGCCTCAACCCGTTACCCGTCAAGCTTGCATGTCTTGACGGGTAACGGCTTTTCCCGTCTGACCGCCCTCCCGTCCCGGTCGGCGCGCTTTTGCGTCTTGCACTTGACACTTTCAGCCGTCACGATATAGTGCAATTAGGAATCGGATAAAATTTGTCGTATTTAACGAGCCGTCCGAATTCTCACTGAGGAAGTCAGATCATGGCCGACACATTTGAAATCCAAGACTTACAAGTCAGCATCGAAGAAAGACAGATTCTCAAGGGCGTAAACCTCGTCGTTCGCAAGGGCGAGGTCCATGCGTTGATGGGACCGAACGGCTCCGGCAAAAGCACCCTCGCCAACGCGATCCTCGGCCACCCCAAGTACACCGTCACGGGCGGCAAAATCCTGATGAAGGGCGAGGACATCCTCGAAATGGAGACCGACGAACGCGCCCGCAAAGGTCTGTTCCTCGCCTTCCAATATCCGTGTGAAGTCCCCGGCGTCCGCCAATCGAACTTCCTCCGGCTCGCGTGCAACGCCCGTCTCGGCCGCGAGATGGACGTGACGGACTTTTACAGCAAGCTCGAGGAGAAGATGAAGGTCCTCGACATCGACGAGAAATTCATGAAGCGCTACCTCAACGAGGGTTTCTCGGGCGGTGAGAAAAAGCGCAACGAAATCTTGCAGATGATGATGCTCGAACCGGAATTTGCTATCATGGACGAGACGGATTCCGGCTTGGACATCGACGCGTTGAAGGTCGTCTCCCGCGGCGTGAACGAACTGCGCGGCCCGGGCCTCGGCATTCTCATCATCACGCACTACGAGCGGATCCTGCGCTACATCAACCCGGATTTCGTCCACATCATGGTCGACGGAAAAATCGTTAAGTCGGGCGGCTCCGACCTCGCCGGGCATCTGGAAGAGCACGGCTACGATTGGATCATCAAGGACGGGGAACCGACTCCCGTTCCCGCAAAAGGGTAAGACGATGAGCACCGCTTCACCCGATCAAGTCCTGCCGGGCGCCTACAAAGAGGGGTTCCACGACGACCTCAAGTCCGTCCACAGCGTGCCCAAAGGGCCCACGCATTCCGTCATCGATTACATGTGCGATGTGAAGGCCGAGCCGGACTGGATGCGGCAGTTCCGCCATCGCAGTCTCGACATCTTCCTCAAGCACGACCTGCCGGCCTGGATGCCGGGCCTGCGCGACATCGATTACGACGCGATCACCTACTACATGAGTCCGGTCGATAAATCGGCCAACAAGTGGGAGGACGTGCCGGAAGAAATCCGTCGGACCTACGACAAGCTCGGCATCGCCAAGGAAGAACAGAAGCTTCTCGGCGGTCTAGGCGCCCAGATCGACAGCGAGATGGCCTACCACAACATCCAGGAAACGCTCTCCAAACGGGGCGTCGTCTTCCTCAGTTGCGACGAGGGTATGAAGCAGTACCCCGACATTTTCAAGGAACACTTCGCGAAATCGATTCCGCCCGAGGACAACAAGTTCGCCGCGCTCAACTCCGCATTCTGGAGCGGCGGCTCGTTTGTGTACATTCCCAAGGGCGTGAAATGCGATGTCCCTCTCTCGGTCTATTTCCGTATTAACGCCGAGCAATTCGGCCAGTTCGAGCGGACCCTTATCGTCTGCGACGACGACAGCTTCTGCCATTACGTCGAAGGCTGCAGCGCGCCGGTCTACACCACGCACTCGGTGCACGCCGCCGTCGTCGAGATTTTTGTCAAAGACCACGCCCGTTGCCGCTACACCACGATTCAAAACTGGTCCACGGACGTCTACAACCTCGTGACCAAGCGCGCGTTCCTCTACAAGAACGCCATCATGGAATGGGTCGACGGCAATCTCGGCTCGAAGCGCACGGTGAAATATCCGTCATGCTACATGGTCGGCGAAGGCGCGCACGGCGAAATCCTGAGCCTGGCCAGCGCCGACAAGGGCATGTGGCAGGATGCGGGGGCCAAGCTCGTGTTCTACGCGCCCAACTGCACCGGCCGCATCAATTCGAAGTCCATCAGCGGCCATGGTGGCCGCGCGTCGTACCGCGGACTTGTCCAAGTCAACGAGGACGCCAAGAATTGCCGCGTGCAGGTCAATTGCGACGCGCTCATCCTCGACCCGGTCAGCCGTTCGGACACTTATCCCGTGATGGAAATTGACGGCGACCTGGCGACCGTCGAACACGAAGCCAGCGTCTCGAACGTATCCGAGGAGCAGTTGTTCTATCTCATGAGTCGCGGCATTAAGAAGGAGGACGCCGTGTCGATGATCGTCAACGGTTTCATCGAGCCGATCGTCAAGGAGTTGCCCATGGAATTTGCGGTCGAAATCAACCGGCTCATCAATTTGCAGATGGAAGGATCCGTCGGTTAGGCGGGCAACGGCTGACGAGAACCCGTGGGGACGGAGTGGCCCCGTTCCCACACCTTTTCACAATGACAACAGGATTCACACAACAGACAGTCGAAGCCGTCACCTCGGGTGAGCCGGACTGGCTCAAATCCCAGCGGCTCACAGCGTGGCACACTTTTGAAAAACTGCCGCTTCCGACCAAGCGTGACATCGAGTGGCAGCGGTTCGATATCCGCGCATTGAAGCTGGATAAAGTGTCGTTGCCAACCGACGAACCAGCGATTGCCGAGCGGCTGACGATCTTGCCGCCCGAATTGAGCAAGAAGGGCGTGATCTTCTGCGACATGACGACGGCCGTCGCCAAACACGGCGATGCCCTGCGGGAATACCTCGGCAAGAGCATCGCCCCCGACGAACCGGCAAAATTCTCCGCGTTGCATTGCGCATTGTGGAGAAATGGCGCGTTTCTCTATGTCCCGTCAAATGTTCGTATCGAGCAGCCGCTCGAAGTCGTGTACGAGTTCACGGGACAGAACACCGCCGGCTTTCCGCACACGCTGGTGGTCGTCGAACCCGGTGCCGAAGCCACGCTCGTCCAGAGATTCACGGGCGGCCCGCGCGTCGGCACCAACGGTGCGCCCAGCATCCACGCCAGCGGCACAGAAGTGTTCGTCAAGGAGGGTGGGCACCTTCATTACATCAGCGAACAGAATTTCTCGCCCAACGTGTACGACTTCACGCGCAAGCGCGCCCATGTCGCCCGCGATGCAGAAATCGACTGGGTCCTCGGCATGTTCGGCGCGTCCTTCCAACGCTACGACGTCGAGTGCGTCATGGAAGGCGAAGGCGGCAACAGTTTTATGTACGCCGTCGGCGTCCTCGACCACAACCAGCAGTTCGGACAGTTTACCAGGCAGCATCACAAGACCGGCAATACGACCAGCGATTTGATGTTCAAGAACGTGCTCCGCGATTCCGCGGTTAGCAATTACGCCGGCGTCATCAAGGTCGAGAAAAATGCCAACGGTACGAACGCCTACCAGGCCAATCGCAACCTCGTGCTTAGCAAGGACGTCCGTTGCGATACGCGGCCGATCTTGGAAATCGAATCGAACCAATTGCGCTGCACGCACGGCGCGACGGTCGGTCAACTGGAAGAGCAGCAACTGTTTTATTTGCGCAGCCGCGGCCTGACGCCCGAACTGGCCCGCGATGTATTGATTGAAGCGTTTCTGGACCCGGTTCTGGCACGCATTCAGGTCGAAAGCGTGCAGAAAGAGTTTGCCAAACTCGTCCACGACAAGGTAGTACGCAAGGGATGATCGAAGTCCTCGATGGCGTTGAGTTGGAGGAAATCCGCGACGACTTTCCGCTGCTCCAACAGAAAGTCCACGGCAAACCGTTGGTGTATTTCGACAACGCCGCGACGTCGCAGAAGCCCCGCGTGGTCATCGACGCGCTGAACGATTACTACCAGCGCTACAACGCCAACGTTCATCGCGGCATCCACGCCCTCGCCGAGCGCGCCACGAAAGAGTACGAGCGCGCCCGGGAGCGAATCGCAAAGTTTATCAACGCGCCGTCGACCGAGTCCGTGATCTATACCCACGGCACCACCGAGTCCATCAACCTCGTGGCGTATTCCTGGGCCCTGACCAACCTGAAGAAAGGCGACGAGATTCTGACCACGTTCATGGAGCACCACAGCAACACGGTGCCGTGGTATCAGGTCTGCGAGCACACGGGTGCGGTCATCAAGCGCATCGAATTGAATCCTGACGGCACGCTTCGACTCGACGATCTCAACAAGCTGATCACCGATCGCACCAAGCTCGTCACCGTCACGCAGCAGTCCAACGTCCTCGGCACGATCAACCCCGTTCGACAAATCGCCGACGCCGCGCACAAACGAGGTGCGGTCGTGCTCGTCGACGGCGCCCAGAGCGTCCCGCACATGGCGGTCGACGTGCAGGCACTGGACTGCGATTTCTTCGTGTTCAGCGGGCACAAGATGTGCGGACCGACCGCCAGCGGCGTGCTCTATGGCAAGCGCGCGATTCTGGAGGCTATGCCGCCGTTTATGAGTGGCGGCGAGATGATCCGGGAGGTCTGGTTCGACCACGCCACGTACAACGATCTGCCCTACAAATTCGAGGCGGGCACGCCGAACATTGCCGAGTGCATCGGCTTGGGTGTGGCGGTCGACTATCTCACGCGAATCGGTCTGGACAAGATCCGCCAGCACGAAAAACAAATCACCCGGTATGCGCTCGATCGCCTGAAGGAATTTCCCGAAGTGACCGTCTACGGCCCGAAAGACGTCGAAAAGCGCGGCGGACTGGTTGCGTTCACGCTGGGCGACGTCCATGCACACGACATCGCGACGTTTGCCGACCAGGATGGCGTGGCCATTCGCGCGGGCCATCACTGCGCCATGCCGTTGCACAAGAAGCTCGGACTGGCGGCCACCGCCCGCGCCAGTTTTTATCTGTACAACACCCGCGACGAAGTCGATGTCTTTATCGAGATGCTCCACAAGGCCAAGAAGTTCTTCGGCGCCTGCCCCACCGGCCGCGCGATGGGCTATTGACCCGCCGCTTCGCGGGCACTATTCTTGGGGAAATCATGCAGCCACTATCCGTCGCACAGCTTATTCCGGTTCTACAGACCGCAATTGGCCCGACGATCCTGATCTCGGGTGTCGGCCTGTTATTGTTGACCATGACCAATCGTCTGGCGCGAACCATTGACCGCACACGGACGACGGCGCGCGAGCTTGCCGACGCCGGTGAAGAACACCGCAGCAAGGGCCGTGAAGAACTGCGTGTTCTCTGGCGGCGGGCGCGTCTGATTCGTCTGTCCATCGCCCTGGCGTCCACGAGCGCGCTGTTTGCCGCCATTCTGATCATCGCGCTGTTTCTGACAGCGCTACTCCATTTCGAAAGCGCCGAGTTGATCGCCGCGTTGTTCATCATTTGCCTGGCCAACCTGATCGGATCGCTGGCTGTGTTTATCCATGACATCAACCTCGCACTGCACGCGCTCAAGCTGGAGCTCACCGCGGAAGACCTGGAACGGCCGTAAAACCGGCCACCCTGATAGTTTGTGAGATATTCTGAAACGAAATGGGCCCCTCGCGCGTCTAATAGAACAGAGGTGGCCAACATGAAAAACCGTGTCAGGAAGCACATACTGAAGTTACAAGATGTCATTGATGTCGTGTCTCGGTTCGCGCGTAACGATTATGAAACGAGTCTGGTCGTCGCCGACCTGATCAATCGCGGGTTTGTGCGCGTTCACACCCAGGGTTCCGGGCGCCGCATCATCGTGCGCTAATCCGCAGGAGATCGCACCGAGACGGGCGAATGACCGCGCGGTGTATCGATCGCGGTGCGGTCAGCTTTTTTCCTTTCCGCAGCAGTGTCTTGTGGTAGTTTGTGTGCGCAATGCTGGAAGAGCTCTATGAGGAAATCATCCTGGATCACTACCGTCGCCCTCGCAACAAGGGTAAGGTGGATCCATCGGACATCGTTGCCCACGATTCCAATCCATTGTGCGGCGATGAAGTCGATATTTCCGCCCGGTTCGACGGCGGCAAGATTGCCGAACTGAAGTTCGACGGCAAAGGCTGTGCGATCTGCACGGCCTCGGCTTCCATCATGACGCAAAAACTCATTGGCAAAACCCTGCCCGAAGCCCGGCAGTTGATTGGCGGGTTTCTCAACATGATGCGCGGCCAGACGCCCTTCGGCGGCAAGGAAATGGGCGACCTGAAAGCTCTCGAAGGTGTGCTGAAGTTTCCCGTTCGCGTCAAATGCGCGACCTTGGCGTGGAACACCACGCTTCAAGGCCTTCAGCAACACCACGACAAGAAACCCTGATCCACTCCACCCTCTCCCACGCTGATGGACCATCTCTTCCAGAAACACTTCACGATTGAGGAAGCGCGGGCCTTGCTTCCCGAACTCCGCCGCGCGTTCCGCGACGCACACCGCCGCCGCGACGTTGTTCACCAGACGGACAAGGAGTTGGGTGAGACCTTGGAGCAAACGGGCTCGGACGTGGGCGGTGAAAAGGTCTCGGGGCTCCTGATGGACATGCTCCAGCTCAACACCCAACTTCGTCACATCCAAGAAATGGGAGTGCAAATCAAAGATTTCGACCGTGGTCTGGTCGATTTCCCCCACCTTCGCGATGGCCGTGAGGTGTTGCTGTGTTGGGAACTGGAAGAAGACGACGTCGAGTTCTGGCATGATATCGACGGCGGGTACGCCAGCCGCGAACGCCTGTAGTCGTCTCTTGGCGAGTGCCGGATCTCCGGCTTACATCCCTTTGTCGGCGCCCTTGGTCGAGAACGATTCCGGCTTCCAGTCACCATTCACATCGCGGTGAAACACATCCCGTTGCAGGACGGTCGTGCCATCGGGATTGTGAACTTCATGGTCGACAATCTTGGTTTGCGGAACGAGTGGATCGAGCATGGCGTTGCCGGTCTTCGTCGAGTAAACCGAACGTCCGTCCACGATCGTCTCGCGGCTGACCGAGCCATCCGGGGCCTTCGTCTCAGTCGTGGTGGTACGCGAGGTCTCCTCCCAACCGAATCGTCCCGGCGTGCGAACCACGCTGTCGGTTTGTTTGATGCCGCCCTGGGTGGTAATCGACGTCGTCTCTTGCGCAGTCACAGTGAGCTGTCCGCTCAGGTGGTCCACAGCTTTGGTCTCGGCCGTAATGACCTTCTCATTCGGTCCGTGATCAGCGGCTACCGAATCAACCTGCTTCAGCAAGCTGAGGTTCCCGTTGACATCCGCGGTCTTTTCGACGCTGGTCGTGTTGGCCGCGCCACCGGTCCCGTTGACCGTGTTGGCGACCACCACGTGGTCGAGAACCAGTTGCCCGCTGCTGTCGCGCTTGTACACTTTTGTTTGGTCCGTCTCACCCGAAGCGGACTTGCTGACGGTTGCGTCCGCGTGCTGGGACACCCGGCTCTGGCCCTGACGGTCCTTTTCCACAACATCCGTGGAACTGACCGACTGCCCCGGTGCGACGTCCTTCGTGACCGTCGTGCTCCGCTGCCACTCGAAATAGCTTCCGTCGTCGAGGCGGGCGCGCGTAACGGATTCAGTCCGTTGGGTGGTCGCGTCGACTTTCGTGTCCTTGGTTTCCTTGATCAGCGGCACAACATTGCGATCACCCGTGTCGATGGTGACGGCGGAACTGCTCGCCGAGTTGCCGGAGGACTGGTCCGACGATTGGGTGCCGCGAATGATGACCTGGCCGAAGCTCGAAACGGTGGCCGCCAGTATCGTGATGCCGACCGCGAGAGTGATGGGACGCATGTTCATGATGACTTCCTCTCTGTTTGCAATTTATCTTGTGTCAATGGCATTTCGCAAGTGCCAAAGCTGAACGAATAAACCGACAACCCGCGGCTTTGGACGATGAGTCGAATGTCGTGTGTGCCGTAGGGCTGTTTGCCGATGAGATTGTACATGCGCGCGCTTTTCGTTTCCACGTAGCTGCGCCCCTGGTCGTCATACTTGATGTCGTCACCGGCAATTTCTCGGGGGAGCCAGTCCCCAGCTGCTGCACGGCCGCGTTGACGTTTTGCGGGTCCATCGAGAACCCGCACTGCGGCGTGTGGACCCCGACCACCACGAGTCCGTCGTTGGCATATCGTTTTCGCCACTCGTCAAGGTAGGGAAACGTGCGGATGCAGTTGACGCAGCTGTATTCAAAGAAATCCAGAAGCACGACTTTGCCCCGCAAATCCGCCAGCCTCGCCGGCGCCGAATTCAGCCACGGCAGTCCGCCATCCAACTCCGGGGCCGTCTTCCCCTCTGCGCCGGATGAAGCGATCCGTCCGCAGCCAAGCAGACTCGCCGCAAACAACACCACGCACCATCGTCTTTGGGAAACGCGCATGTATTCAGCACCCGACAGCCAGCGATGTAAGTTTCGCTATGGCTGATAGAAAAGCAAGTTAAACGCCAACAAAACCTACCGCTGGCAGCGCGCACAGAAGTATGTGCTGCGTTGCGCCTGCACCACCCGGCGGATCATCGTGCCGCACCGGTGACAGGGTCTGCCCTTGCGCCCGTAGACGGCAAACTCTTGCACCTCAAAAATGCGAGGTCCATACGCGATCGCGCGACGCAGAGATGCGACAATCGCCCGGCTCAAAGCCCGCCATTCCGCAGATTTCAAGCTGTCCGACCGGCGACGCGGATTGATTCGGGCCCGCCACAGCGATTCGCTCGCGTAGATGTTGCCGACGCCGGCAACCAATTGCTGGTCAAGCAACGCGACCTTAATCGGACGCGGCGTGGTGTGCAGTCTGGAAAGATCGCATCCATCCACCAACGGATCTGGCCCGAGTTTTTTCAGGATGCGCTCGAGTTGCTCCGGCGTCACGACCTGCATCGTTCCCAACCGCCGGGCATCCTCAAAATAGGCCGTCCCGCGCGTCGTGTGTATCGCGGCGCGGTAGTGTTTGGGCCGCTCAAACTCGAACCATCCGGTCATTCGCAAATGGATGAGCAAATGTGATCCGCCGGACAAACCGAAGACAATGTTCTTGCCCCGTCGTCGTACGCGTTCGATTCTTCGCCCCACCAGCCGCCGTCCCAGTTTGATCTTCGGATCGCGACTCTCCGCGGCGCGAATCCGCGCCCGCTCCAGGCGCGGCGCGAGTTGATTCACCAGAATCTGCACTTCGGGAAGCTCGGGCATAACGTTTCGTGGCCGATGCCTTCACAGAATACCCGGGGAGGGATTCGAACCCTCACGGTGGTATAACCCACCTTCGGATTTTAAGTCCGATGCGTCTGCCGTTCCGCCACCCGGGCAAATTGTTTATGCTGCGGCTCTTGCGCCATTTGACGTTTCTGCCTGATTGGGCGTTGTGGGGAGATTTGCGGGGAGTTGCCCCCGCAAACTCGTTTCCAAGAGTCCAATCGCCTGCTGCTTGTGCTCCCGCGCCAAATGAGCGTATCGCATAGTCATACTGATTGTCTTGTGACCCGCTAATTCTTGCACAACACGCAAATTCACACCAGCCATAACAAGCCTAGAAATATACGTGTGTCGTAGCGTATGAAAGACCGCATCCTTCCCTAGTTTCGCGCTGTCTCTTGACGCTTCAAACGGTTCCCTGTACCGAAATTCACCGAATACAGCCCCTTCCCCATTGCCGCTCGACAACTTCCACCTCAGCAATTCTGTTTCAAGTCGAGTAGTCATGGGATTTGTGCGAGTCTCTCCGTTCTTTGTGTATCCACAATGGACGGTGATTTGCCGCCGCTGAAAATCCACGTCTTGCCAGCGCAAGGATTGTATTTCACTAGCCCTGCACCAGCCCCCCCGGATTCTCCTGCATCGTTGAAGTAGCCGGGAAAGGAGCGAAGATTCGCGTAGCTGTCGCTGGGATTGATCCGAAATAAGGCACCTCCCCCTTGTTCAAAGCTTTCCGTTGGGTGGTTTGTCCCGCCTTGAATGGTTGTCCCGTAGAGATTTCCGTCGCTACACTGCACCACACCGGCATAGGGGCCGCATCCATTGGGGTCGCCGTTAAAGACGTAAAGATTCGTCACCGTCTGTGCGTTGGCATCAGGGATTGTGAGGCCGGGAGCGGCCAAGCCCAGTGGTAGACCAACCAACAACAGCGCCATTCGCAGTTTCATGACCTCCTCCCGTGTGAGCTCTGGCGCACGAGACGAGTGTACGGCAGTTCGGAGATCTGTTAAGTAAAAGGTGTGTAAAAACCTGCGGAGTATCCCCGCCGCCGCCCAATCCGCGCCGCCTCTACCGCGCGGCGGGCAACAAGGTAACTTCGTTCCAGCCTATCCGGCGGACATTCTGCGAATGGTCTTCCGTGTAGGGATTCTTTTCGGCAGCGATCCTGACGTTCCGGAACGTGATGTCTTTTGCGTAGGAACACGTGACGCCGTTGGTGCCGGATAGATCGAGGTCCGAGGAGCCACATTCTGGATGGGAAGTTCTTTGGGGCCCACGATGACACCGTACCGCCTCGCACTGCTGGCGGTGACGACCCGTGTGCCGTGGTTTATGATCGAGGCCGCCCATCTTCCAGCCGTCCGAGAAGCCGCAGTAAACCATCCAGAATCGTCAACGGGTGCGGCGGGCAGCCGGGGATGTAGAGGTCAACCGGCACGACGCTGTCCGCGCCGTTGTGCTGTTCGGGATGGTTGATGTACGGGCCGCCGGCAATGGCGCACGCGCCAACGGCGATGACAATCTTCGGCGCCGGCACCGCCTCGTATGCCTTCTTCACCGCCAGCCGCATGTTCCCCGTCACGGGTCCGGTGATGAGCAGGCCGTCCGCGTGACGCGGCGAGGCAACGACCTGGATGCCAAACCGACCGAGGTCGAAGACCACCGTGCTCAACACGTTCACATCCCCCTCGCAGCCGTTGCACCCGCCGGCGCTGACCTGTCGCAGTTTCAGCGACCGACCGAACAGCCGCCGCGTCTTTTTGTCGAGCGCTTCCGCCAGCTTGAGACTCTCGCCGCTCAATATGAGATCATCGCGCTGGCGCGCGGCCAGGCGAAAATCCTGGGTGTAACGGATCGCCTGTTCCGGACACGCCTCGACGCAGTCGGTGCAAAACAGACACCGGCCCAGATCCAGTCGCAGTCCCTTGCCATCGATCATGATCGCGTCGGTCGGACACGCCTCGGCACAATCGCGGCAACCGACTGGGCATTTCGACTGGTCCATCACCGGTCGACCGCGAAACCGATCCGGCATTGTCGGCTCGGTCTTCGGAAACCCGATGGTACGATGACCTTGCTGCAGGCGAATGACGACGTTCCGAAACATTGGTTACCTCACAAATCGTGTCCGCAGTAAGACAAATTGAAACTCTTGTTGCACAGTGGGAAGTCGGAGATTTGCTGGTTGCGCAGCGCCAGCGCCAAACCGAACCAGTTGTGGAACGACGGATCAACCACCTTGTAGCGGGCGAAGCGCCCGGTCCCGTCCGTCAATGCCGCGTGGCAAATCTCTCCGCGCCAGCCCTCCACCATGGTGACGACTGCCGCATTGTTCGTCAGCGGACCGACTTTTGCGCGCACTGGTCCGGCCGGCAGCGCGTTAAGTTGCTCGCGCACGAACGCCGCCGACCGCTGGATTTCCAGCCAGCGCACATACGCCCGCGCGAACACGTCGCCCGTGTGATAAGTCGAGACGGGAATCTGCACAAACTGGTAAATCCCCGACGGGAATTCTTGCCGCACGTCCCGCTCCAATCCGCACGCCCGGGCCGCCACGCCGACCAGGCCGATCTCGCGAGTGGTCTCCGCCGTGAGCGCGCCGGTTCTCTCGAAACGCCCGCGCACCGACGAGGTGTCCCACAGCAGGTTTGCCGCGCCCGTTACATCACGCAGCGTTTGCTCCAGGCGCTCACGCAACTGCCCGACGCACGCCTCGTCCACGTCGAAACCCACGCCGCCCGGCCGCACCAGTCCACGACCGAACCGACTGCCGCATACCAGCGCGGTCATATTCAGGAAATCGCCGCGCAAGCGCCCGCAAAATGACTGCGTCGGCAGGTACCCCACGTCACCCGCCAACGCGCCGAGGTCGCCGGTATGATTGGCCAGGCGTTCCAGCTCCAACGCCACGCCGCGCAACACTTGCGCCCGGGCCGGTGGCTTGCAGCCCGCCAAGGCTTCGATGGCCTGACAGTAGGCGGTTGCGTGGCCAACCGTGGTGTCGCCGGCGAGTGTTTCCATGTAATGGATCGTGCGTTTGTTCGGACCGCCCAGCAGCGCCCGCTCGACGCCGCGATGCTGGTAGCCGAGTGAAATCTCCAGGTGCAACACATCCTCGCCATGACACTGGAAGCGGAAATGCCCGGGCTCGATCACGCCCGCATGCACCGGCCCGACCGCCACTTCGTGCACTTCCTCGCCTTCGACGCGATAGAAATTTGTCACGCCGATGAGCGGCTGTTCGTTGGCGGTCCGGCCCCAAGCGTCGTGGCCGGGGCGTTGCGATTTGACGAAGCGCAGCGGCTTCAGCCACGGATGACCTTGCGGGATCACGCCGCATTGCTCGGCGATCTCGCGCTCGAACCAGTGCACCTGCGGAACCTCGCGTGTCAGCGACGGATACTCACTGCTGATTTCCGTGCCGACCAACTCCAGCGTCCCTGACACGCCGTTGGCCAGTACGGCCAGTACCGGCACGCTGCCGTTGCCCGGCAGGCCGAACAACGCTGCGACGCGCGCCCCCTCGCGCACACGCGCAATTACCTGTTGGCGAAACTCCGCGACGTTTTGTTGCGGAATCTTTGCGCGATCCAGTAGTTCGCCGTTGTGGAGCGGGAGAGTCATTGCGGGCCTCCCAACAACCGGGCTGTCTCCTGGAGCAGTTGCGTCAACCGGCCCGGCAAATAAACACCCAGCATCAGCACGGCCGTCGCCAGTGCCGCGGGCGGCACAACTGCCGTCCAAGATTCACGTCGCGGCTCAACGCGCTCCGATACACCCTGGGCCATCCGCAGTGCGATCATCGACATGCCGATGAAAATCACCGCCAGCAGTACCAGGTACGTCACCGCCACGCCGGTGCGCCCTGCATCCAGCGCCGCCTTCAAAATCGTAAACTCGCTCAAGAACGGCCCGAACGGCGGCGAGCCCGTGATCGCCAGCAAGCCCGCCACCCAGAGCACACCTGACACCGGCAGCACCCGCAACACGCCCCGCACATCCGCAGTGGATTTCGTGCCGTAGGCGCCGAGGATGTTGCCGGCCACGAGGAACAGCATCGCTTTCGTCAGCGAGTGATTCACTGCGTGGAGCATCGCGCCGAACACACCGGCGCCGCCGAGGCCCACGCCGAGAGCGAGGATGCCCATGTGCTCGACGCTGGAGTAGGCCAGCATCCGCTTGAAATCCGTCTGCCCGACGATGAACACCGCGGCCACCGCCATCGAAATCAGCCCGAAACAAACCAGCAGTCCCCGGGAAAAGTCGCCCAGCCCCGCCGCGGCGCACACCTGCTGCGTCCGAAGGATTCCCAGAAACGCGCAGTTCAATAGCGCCCCGGACAACAGCGCCGAGATGACTGAGGGTGCTTCACTGTGCGCATCCGGTAGCCACGTGTGCAGCGGGGCGAGCCCCATCTTGGTCCCGTAACCGACCAGCACCAACAGAAATGCCGCCTTCAGCCAAGGCACGTTGAGTTGACCGGACCGAGCGGCCAGTTCGCTGAACACCAACGGTGTCGAGCCTGCCGCCACCGCCAGAAAGAAATTGCCCAGCAACGCCAGCGCGATCCCAACCGAGCAGATCAGGAGATATTTCCAGGCAGCTTCGAGCGATCGGTGATGCCGGTGGAAGTAAATCAACGGGGCGCTGGCCAGAGTGGTTGCCTCCACCGCCACCCAGAGCACACCGACGTGCTGGCTCACTGTCACCAGCGTCATCGCCGCCAAAAATAATAGCAGACAACCGGTGAACGTGGCTTCGGGCGCGTTGGAAAACAGGAATCCCTCCGCCGCATCGCGTGTCACACGATCGTGCTCGCGTCGCAGGTAAGGGACCGCATACACCGTCGCCACCAGGAACAGCGCGCTCGTGATGCTCAGAAACAACAACCCGGCCGCATCCAGCACCAACCACCCGCCTGCCGTCGCGGCCGGCCGCCACACCCAGCACGCTACCGTCAGCCCGGCGTGCGTCACGGCGGTCGCCATCAATAGGATGCGGCGCAACAGATCGTTCCGCACAAAAAACGCACTGCAACCGACCCCCGCGGGAATCAAAACCAGAGCAAGCACCATGGTCATCAGTCCTTTAGGGTTGTCAGTTCATGGGTGTCGATGTGATCGAACTCGCGGCTGATGTGGAAGATGGCAATGCCCATTACGAACACCGCCACGAACACGTCCAGCATCACGCCGAGTTCCACCAGCAACGGCGACTCCCGCACCAAACCTACACCGAACGTATAGATGCCGTTCTCCATCACCAGAAACCCGAGCACCTGGCTGATCGCCTTCTTGCGCGCCACAATCAGAAACAAACCGGACAGGATGGAGAACAAGGCCACCGCCACCAGTACCGACGAATGCGCCCCGTCCGGCAACGGCAGCCGCTGCGCCAGCCACAACGACACCCCCAGCGCCACCACACCGGCCAGCAGCGAGGCAATCGGTCCGACGAACGGTTCGACCTCGCGTTCCACGTCCGCCGACCGTAGCGCCCGCAACAGCAGCCACGGGAACACTACCCCCTTCAGCACCGCGCCGCCGACCGCCACCAGCCACACGCTCAACGATAATTCGCCGTGATGCGCCAGCAGCGCCAGCAGTCCCAGCAGAACTCCCTGCACCGCCACCGTGCGCACGCTCGCCCCGATCCGGCTCGCTCCCAGCAGTCGCAGGTTGGTCAGCACGACAAGAATCAAGATGATATCCAGAGTCATTGCGTTACCTCAGCGTCAGAATCAGCGCGAGCGCCGCCAATGCGCCGGCACCCACCAGCAATTGCGGGACGCGAAGCAACCGCAGCCGCGCCATCGAAGATTCCACCACGCCCACGGCCACGACCACGGCGAACATCGCGCCCAACCCCGCGCCGATGTCCAGCCACGCGTTGCCCGTGCGCACGGGCAACACCAGTCCCACCAACAACGCCGCCAACACCCACAATTTCAACCCCGCGCCATACAGGATGAATGCAAGGTCCGGCCCACTGTGGTCCAGCGCCATCACTTCGTGGATCATCGTCAGTTCGAGATGCGTGTTCGGGTCGTCCACGGGAAGGCGCGCGTTCTCGGCCAACAGCACCACCATCAACGCTGCGGTCACCAGCGCCAACACCGGGCCGGCTTGCCGCCAAGTCTCCAGCGACATCGCCGCGGACATGCCGGACAGTGACAGACTCCCGGTCAGCCGCGCCACCGCCGCCAACCCGAGCAACAACGCCGGCTCCGCCAACGCCGAGAACGTCACCTCGCGGCTTGCCCCCATTCCCTCTAAGCTCGATCCGGTATCCAGCGCTGCCGTCACTGTGAAGAACCTCATCAACCCCAGCACGTATGCCAGCAGGACCAAATCCCCTGCAAACGCCAGCGGCGCCGGCGTGCCGCCCAGCGGCACCAGCGCCGTCGCCTCCAGCACAGCCGCCAAGCCGACAATCGGCCCGGCGCGAAATACCCAGGTCGTCGTCCGGCTATAGACCGCGCCCTTTCGCAGCAACTTCGAGAGATCGTAATACGCCTGCAGCACCGGCGGCCCGCGCCGCCCCGCAAACCATGCCTTGGTGCGGTTGATCACGCCCAGCATCAGTGGCGACAACACCAGAGCGAGGAAGGGTTGGATGAAGGAGGTTGCTCGCATCGTTACCCCAGCTTCCATACCAGCAAAACCAGCAACGTCAGCGCGATGTACAGCACGTAGAGCTGGATGCGGCCTTGTTGCAACCAGCGCATCCGCGCGAGCACCCAGCCGACACCGGAAAATGCCGGTTCATACAACGCAACCCGTGCCGCGTCGGGGGTCGCGGTGGACAGCGACGCGGCACGCGGGAAATATCCTTCGGGCGCAGCCAGCTTGCGCCGCGTGCGCAGCAGCGGCGCGAACAACGTCGTCAGTGGTTGCGCAAACGACGAGGCGGTATATTGCATTCGTGCCGACGGCTGCGCGTAGCCGCAGTCCCAGGTGACGGTTTCCGCCACCGTCCGCCCTCTCAGTAATCGGCGGCGTAACCACGCCAACCCGGCCACGAACACCAGAAACGCGATGCTGCCGGCGATGACGAACCGCAACGGATCAACAGCGTCGGCCAACTTTTCACCGACTGTCTCCGGCGCCAGCCCGCTCACCAACGGGAGCACGCTCGCCAACGGTCGCATCACGAATGGCGCGCAAAAACCGATCAGCGCACAGCCGACGGCCAGCAACGCCATTGGCCAGCGCATCGCCGCGCCGGCCTCGTGGGCGTGCGCCGCGAGCTCGCTGCGGGGTTCGCCGAGAAAAACAACTCCAAATGCTTTCGTGAAACAGGCGGCTGCCAGTCCGCCGATCAGCGCCAGGCCGGCAATCGCTGCCAGCAGCGGCACGGCCACTCCAGCGCGTTGCGTGACACCATTGAACGCGCCGAGGTAAATTAGGAACTCGCTGACAAAACCGTTCAGCGGCGGCAGACCGGAAATCGCCACTGCGCCCACCAGAAATGTTGTCGCCGTCCACGGCATCCGTTTAGCCAAGCCGCCCAGATGATCCATCTCCCGCGTACCGGCACCATGCAGCACTGACCCGGCGCCGAGGAACAGCAGTCCCTTGAACAACGCGTGGTTCAGCACGTGCAGCAACCCGCCACCGAAGCCGAGTATCGCCAGCACGGGCGACCCGTTGCTCACGCCGACCAGTCCAACGCCCAATCCCAACGCGATGATTCCGATGTTCTCCACGCTGTGGTAGGCGAGCAGGCGCTTCAGGTCATGCTGCGCCAGCGCAAACAGCACGCCGAGCACGCCCGATGTCAGCCCCACACCAATAAGCACGCAGCCCCACCACGCCGGCGGCGGACCGAGAAACGTCAACGTGCGCAGTAGTCCGTAGATCCCCATCTTGATCATTACGCCCGACATCAGGGCGGACACATGACTCGGCGCGGCCGGGTGCGCTTCCGGCAGCCACACATGCAATGGCATGAACCCCGCCTTTGTTCCGAACCCCACCAGCGCCAACAGGAACAGCGCGCTGGCATTGGCGGAAGAGTACCGGTCAAAATCGAGCGAACCGCTGCTGCGGCCCAGCAACACGAACATCGCCAGTAGAAACGCCGTGCCCAGATGTGACGCCACCAGATAGGTCCAACCCGCCTCGCGTACACTGTCCTGTTCGTGGTCGAGCGTTACCAGGAAGTACGAGGTTAGCGCCATCATCTCCCACGCGACCAGAAACAGCACGCCGTTGCGGGCCAGCACCACCAGCACCATGCTCGCAACCAGCAAATTATAGAAGAACCACGGCGCACCGAGCGATTTGCGTCCGCACCAAGCCCGCAGATACTCCGCGCCGTACACTGCCGCCAGTGCGGACAGGCCGAAGATCGGCAGGAGAAAGAATGCCGAGAGCGCGTCCACCTCAACGAAGAAAGTGCCATAGGGCACGTTCCACGCGAGACGCAACGACTCGGCCGGTCCGCCAAACAGAAAGGGCACGGCAGCGATCAACCCGATGACGCAGGCCACCACCGCACCGCCGGCCCCAAGAGTTGTTGCCGCCCGCGGCGAGCCACTGGCCAACAGTGCGGCCAAGCCACTGCAGACGAGAACTGCGACGGCGACCAGCAACACCGTCATCGTTGCCCCTCCTTGGTGGCAGCGATGGCTGGCTGGGCAAGGCCCACTTCAACGCGTCGCGCTTCCGTCAGGATTTCATCCGCGGGTGCGCGACGCGTTACCGCTGCCTTGAATCCGGCATCGCGCAACGCAAACGCCAACCGCGACAACAGATGCAGGTGCGTCCGTATCGTTGGACTGATCAGTGAAAACAATGCATGCACCGGTTTGCCGTCCATCGCACCGAACTCGATAGGGGTGGTGAGCAGACAAAGGCTGACCATTGCTTTCGAAACATGCAGCACGACCGGGTTGCGCACGTGAGGGATCGCGATGCCGTCGCCAACGCCCGTGGATTGTAGTGCTTCGCGCGCCAGCAGCACGTCGAAGAGAAGCTCCCGATCGACATCGTCGGGAAGAGGCATCCTTTTGACAATCTCCCGCAACGCCGATCCGCGGTTGGAGACTCCAACCCCATGGAAAATTCCCCCGGCCTGCAAGGCGGCGGCCAAACTGGGCGGCGGTCCAGAACCGTTTTCCTGTCCGCCGAAAATCTCGCTGGAGAGATGGACCTGATGCGTCGTGGCCCATTCCAGCAACTCGGCACGGTTGAACCGGTGCTGGCCGCTAATCTCGCGGGCGGGCAACCCTTTGTCCTTGATCCACTCGTAGATTCTCTTTTCTGGGACGGCGAACAGCTTTGCCACTTCACGAACACGCAATTCCATGTTTGGTTTTTCCTGTCCTTTCAGACAAAAGGGTTCCCCTGCTCAACAATCACTCACTTGTGCGGAGTATTACGCGACCTGACCCGACGCCTGCCCTTTCGGTCGGGTATCGTACCGAATCTTTTCTCCTAATGGAAGGGGCGATCCGCTCTGACGGCTTTCGCCCGCTCCTTGACCAATCCTGATGTTTCCCGCGTGGCTCACGCTCACTTTGGTTAGCATGGCCAGCAGCTCTTCTGGTCGGTTGCACGCTATCAGTGCGCTCAACCATCCGCCCATCCGTGATTGCCGGGCCAGCGCCGACCCCACAGCCAGATACAACTGCGCATCGACTGACGGGACGCCAATCAGAAACACCGCCTGCACCTGCGAGCCGTCTCGCCAATGAATCCCCTCTTTGGAAAGCCCCAGCGCAACCGAGAAACGATGGATTCCGTGCCCGCGCGCGTGGGGAAAGGCCACTCCGCCCTCGATCGCTGAAGACGAAAGGTAATCGCGTTGCAAAGCCGATTGGAAAAATGTCAGCGAGTCCTCTATTCGCCCCGCGCCTTGTAGTCGGTGGCTAAGTGCGTGAATCGCGCTCACTTGGTCCGCCCCGAGCAGTTGCGGAACCAGTAAACTTAACTCCGTAAAATCCCCTACGGTCATCGTCATAGCGCCACCTTAAACAATCCGTGTGCCAGTCCGCACGACCATCGCCTAACCGCTTGCAGTCGAGTGCGTTGTGTGTTGAAGAAGAATGGTGCCTGCACTGACCAACCCAATTGGGGCGTTGCGTCGCGCAAGTTTTGCACTCGGGCGGGGCCAACGCGTGCACAAACAAATCGACCAATCGTGTCGCTGACAGCGTGAGGAATGGGTGTTGCACACTGGGTGGGCTTCATTGTGCAACAATTGTCCAAAAGCTCTGGTCCGACTCCGCAATCCTCAAGAGAAGATGCCGCCTGACTTCTGTAACTGTTCACAGTCAAGCCGGTTAGGCAGATCGTGTCTTGCATGGCATCGCTGATGCCATGCACAACGTCAGGTGTGATTCACACTATCAACTAAAGGAGATATCATTATGACTCAACCAACTCAATCGATCACTCAACCGGGTCAACAGTCGATCGCTCCGACGCAAAAAGAACACGTCGTCGTGGCGGGAGAAACTGTCGAGCAAATTGCCAAGAACTACGGCGTGCCCGCGAAGTATTTGCGGCAGCTCAACAAATTGAGCGGCCCGGTCCAACCCCACCAGAAGCTCAGGATTCCCATGGCGCGAGCGGCTGTAGCGTCAGCGCCGCGCCCGCTCATCTCAGCAAAGACAATGCCGCCAGCCACTGCACCGACGCCGACAGGAACGATTCCCGGTGCGACAAAGTAATCAAGCCTCGGCCGGGGCTTGCTACGAAGAGCAACCCACTCGTCCGACGAAACACCGCGTGTTACCAGGGGAAACGCTTGAAGGCATTGCGGACCGGTATGGTTTGTTCACGCTTGAACTACGGCAGGCCAATGATCTGTGGACGCGGTCGCTCCAGACAGGCGAGATATTGACGATTCCCGTTACGCGTCCGCAACAGAACCCCGCCGCGAAACCCTGACAGCGATCAACAGCAGTTCGTTGCGAGTGCGTGTCGATGTTCGGGAAGGAGGCTCAAACGCCTCCTTCCTGCATACGCATGGTGCTTGCACGGGGAAACGCGGGTAGCCTTCTCAAGGTCTTTCCCAACTGCCTGCGGGTGGAAGAATCCCGTCAAACGAGAATCACGGAGTTGGTACCGCCGTGGGAATTGTGGTGCGACAACGTCGCTTTGGGGTCGAGAACCCACTTGCCATCCACGGTGAACAAATACTGGTGTGTTCCGGTGGGCAAATCTATCTGCAGCGTCCAAACTCCGCCTGTGTGGCGCACCATCGGGTTGGCATCTGGTGACCAGTTATTGAACTCGCCTGCCAGGCACACCTTCTGGGCGTTCGCATCCGAGTACGTGAACCTTGCGTGATGAAGTTGCTGTGTATTCTGAGGAGGCGGCTGGGAAACGGGGTGATAACGTCGTGGATCTGTTTGTGGTTGGTCACTCATATCCTTCTTCTCGTTTGCACAAGCGCGTGCGGGGCATGGCGCCGAAGACTCGGCCACCGGACGCGTCGGATGCGAAAAGTCATGCGACCTGCGCAGTCTTGGAAACCTGAATAACGCGGTTTCCGTCCGGCCCAGACAGTAATCACTGCCAGTAGTACCATCAGGGGAAACAACTGCGGGTCGCGGAAAGCTTTCGGGTCGGACCGTTTTACGGTTTCATAGGAGTTGAGAACGTCAGATGGGATGTTCTTGCGCAATCCAGTGATTCGGGCCTGCAGTAGAAGCAACTCTTGCGGACTCAGATGTCTTCGGCCATCCTGTTGCGTGAATCGCTCGAGGCGTTGCAGTGCGGTCACGAGCTTTACGAGCGTCCGGAAATCAGTCCGGCCCGCTGTTTCCGCAGGACCGCCATCGGCTTGTTGGCAAGAAGGAGGCGAATTTCGTCGCGATGCCACTTGTTTACCCTTCCCTTTCCGCAGATCGCTGGGACATGGCTTTGATGGCGGCCACAACGTCGGTTTGCTGATTGATCTTGCCATCGGAGTCGATCATGCGAAAGGCATCCCGCAGCGAACGCGAAACCCCTGTAACCGTCATTTCTCCGCCGCTGAACCGAAATGACTCGGCACAGATGATGAAGCCGGCCACTACCAGCGTACTCAGTGTCGTCACTTCCGAAAAGTCCACGATGACCCGACGCCGTCCCTCTCGCGCCAATCGCTTGAGCGCAGTTTCAAGCACGCCAAGCTCGATCTTCTCCATCGGGCCTTCGGCAAACAGGATGGTCAAATCGTCTCGTTGCTGTTCTTGAAGCTCAAATGACTTTTCGATGCTAAAACTCGCCATAGGATCCATACCTCGCGTCGGTCGCCATTGCCTCTAGCAACGGCAATGCCATACTGGTGCCTCGATTGCGAATCCATTAGGCGGCAGCAGGTTAGCGTTCACCTGCTGGTTTTCGGTCCGCGCAGGCGACGTGTGCGCCGCCGGCTCCGTGCAAGTTTTGCACGACACCACCCATGCGTCGTGCAATCCCATCCCCACCCTTGCCCAACCTGCAAATCGTGCTACCATCGAGTTCGTGGAACGAATCCTCGCCAAGACGATCGGACAGCCCCTTCCGTCCCAAGAATTGCAGCGGTTGACGCAGGACCAGAAACGTGAGTTGTTGACCCGACTGCTCGCGCATGTAGCTCACGAACTTCGCAATCCACTCAGTTCGCTCGATATCCATGTGCAGTTGCTCGAAGAGGACGTGGAGGTTGGCGGCGCGGATTTGGCGCAGCGAACCGTCGACCGGTTCCAGATCATCCATGGCGAGTTGCATCGACTGGAAAACGTGGTCACGCGGTTCTTACAGCTCGCCGGCCCGCCGTCTTTGAGCTTGGTGCCACTCTCCGTGAACAAATTGATCAGCCATACTTGTGAGTTGTTGCGACCGCAAGCGGAAGCACGGGGCATCGATCTGGCCGTCGTGTTTGGCGACCCGCTGCCAGAGGTTGAAGCCGACGCCGATCAATTGACCCAAGCGTTTATCAATCTGGTCATCAATGCCCTGCAGGCCGCTTCCCAAGGAGGGCATGTGATTGTGCGTACGGCGGCTCGCGAGGCCGACGTAACCGTCGAGTTTATCGACGATGGCAATGGAATCGCGCCTGAGAATCACGATCGGATTTTCGAGCCGTACTTTACCACCAAGGCGGATGGCAGCGGTCTGGGGTTATGGATCACGCAACAGATCGTGCACGCCCACGGCGGAACGCTGCGCGCCGAAAGCGTTCCCGGTAAAGGGGCGTCGTTCATTCTCACATTGCCGGTCCGGTTGCCGCATGGATAAATCCAGAATTCACATTCTTGTCGTGGAAGACGAACCGGGCTTGTGCGCCGGCATCCAGGAAGCGCTGCAGCGTGAAGGCTATCAGGTGGGCACCGCCGGCGACGGCCAGAAGGCCATCGAACGATTGGAGCAGCGGCTCTACAATCTCGTGATCTCCGATGTCCGCCTCCCCGGCCCCAACGGCGCCGACTTGCTGGCCCGCGTCAAAGCGAGAAGTCCCGACACCATCGTGATTCTGATGACGGCTTACGGCACCGTCAACACGGCCGTCGAGGCGATGAAACAAGGCGCGTACGATTACCTGCCCAAGCCACTGGACATGCGCCGCCTCCGCGCCCTCGTCGGCAAGGCGCTCGAATATCAAGCGGTGGTCGCCGAGAACAAAGAACTGCGGCTGCGCCTGCAAAAACGCTCCGAGCCCAGCCCGCTCCTCGGCTCCACGGAAACCATGCGCGCCATCGGCCGTCTCGTCGACGAAGTCGCGGCCAGCGACGTAACCGTGCTCATCCAGGGCGAAAGCGGCACCGGCAAGGAACTCGTCGCCCGCGCCATCCACCAGCAAAGCCTGCGCCGCGACAAACCGTTCGTCTCCGTCAACTGCGCCGCGTTGCCCGAGCAACTGCTGGAGGCCGAACTGTTTGGCCACGTCAAGGGCGCGTTCACCGGCGCGTACACCGACCGCCTGGGTCGATTCCAGATGGCTGAGGGCGGCACGCTGTTCCTGGATGAAGTGGGAGACATGCCACCCAAGGGCCAGGGCGACCTGCTGCGCGTCATCGAGGAAGGCATGTTCCGTCGCGTCGGCAGCAGCGACCTGACCCACTGCAACGTCCGCATCATCGCGGCCACCAACAAGAACCTGGAACAACACGTCAAAGACGGTCGTTTCCGCGAAGACCTGTTCTATCGCTTGCACGTCGTGCCGATCCAGTTGCCGCCGCTCTGCCAGCGCGTCGAGGATATCCCCTTGCTCATCGAAGCATTCCTCGCTCACTTCACCGCCAGGCACAAGCGCGTTGCGAAAGTGATCTCGCCGGATGCCCTTCAGCTTTGCCAGCGCTACCGCTGGCCCGGCAATGTCCGCGAACTGCGCAACGTCATTGAGCGCATGATCATCACCGTCCACCACAAGGTGGTTCAACCGGCCGACCTGCCGGAACCAATCCGCCAGGCCGCCGTCACGCAAGCCGAGTTCACCGTCCGCCCCGGCATGACCATCGACGCCGTGGAAAAAGAACTTATCCGCCAGACGCTTCTTCACGTCTCCGCCAATCGCGAACTCGCCGCCCGTGCCCTCGGCATCAGCCGTCGCACCCTGCAATACAAACTCAAGAAGTACCGCCTGCTCTCGCCCCCCGAAGATCCCCGCCGCGCCTCGTAACCCCGAGGTGGCCTTGTGTCGTTTCGAGGCCCGAAGGGCAGCGTGATCGGGAAGGGAACGCTTCGCTACAATCGTTGTTGGTCACGCGGCGCAAAGCGCTGGAAAGCCCTGTTTTCACTGCTTGTGACGACAACCTCGTGCATAGGATGAACTGAGCACAGATTCACCGTCCGCCCTGCGGGTTCCCTGCTCCAAACAACCGCGCTACCGCGTGTCGGGCGGGAGGGTGACTTCGTTCCAGCTAATCCTGCGGATATTCTTCGAGTGATCCTCAGTGAAGGGGTTGCTTTTGACGGCGATTCTGACATTCCGGAACGTAATGTCTTTTGCGTAGGAACAGGTGACGCCATTAGTGCCGGACAGGTCAAGGTTCGAGAGGCTCACATTCTGGATGGGCAACTCTTCCAAACCTTCAACGACGCAGCACCGGCTCGAATTGGTGGCAGTAACGTGGTCGATGAAAATATTACGAAATACTGGTGTGCGCTCGGACAGCGGCTCCTCGGGCGTGCGCGTATACCGCAGTGAAAGCACGATGGCGTTGCGGACGTTCCTGAGGCGAATGTTGGAGGCGATGATGCCCTCGACAATCCCGCCCCGGCCCCGGGTACTCTTGATCCGAATGCCGTTGTCAGTGCCATCACCATCACAATCGAGAAACCGCACCCGCCGGACACCGCCTGATTCTTCGCTGCCAATGGCGCAGACGCTATGCGCATGGGCCACATGGCAGCGGATGTACGTGATATCCTCGCTCGGGCGATTCATCTTGCGGCCTTCTTCATCGCGGCCGGACTTGATTCCAAAAGCGTCATCCCCCACATCGGCGAAGCAATCATGCACCATCACGTGCCGGCAGGAGTCGGCGTTCAACGCGTCCGTGTTCGGCGACGTGGGCGGGTTGATCATCTTGCAGTTGCCCACGTCGATGTCGTGGCTGTCGAGCAAATGAACCGTCCAGAACGGCGCGTTGATGAAGCTCGGGCCGTCGATGCGAACGTAAGAGCAGTCCTTGATTTGTACCAGCGGCGGACGGCGTCGGATCGGACGATTCGGGCGCGCATTGCCGTGCTCCGCCATATCCATGGTGGCCCACCACGCCGCTCCCTGACCATCAAACGTGCCCGGGCCAGTGATCGCGATGTCATGCAGGCCGTTGGCGAACAGGAGTGGATGTGGACCATTTTCCGTGAGCCCCTCCCAACGTGAGGTGATGTCAGGATATTTCGCCCGGTCGGTCTCGAACAGCACCACCGCCCCGCTGTCGACTCGCAACGTCATGTTATTGACCATGTCAATCGGGCCTGTGAGGTAATGCCCCGCAGGCACGCGCACAACGCCGCCACCGGCTTTCTGGCAATCGGCGACGGCCTTGCGAAACGCGTCCGTACTGGAAACCTTCGCGTCATCAACCGCACCGTACGCGGTGATGTCAAACACCGGCCCGGACCGCGGCTTTGGTATTTTGCCCGCAAACCCCAAGAGCAGCCAACCCGCCAAGGTCAGCAGCACCGAAGGAAGCATGCGTTTCACCATATTCTCCCAACTCGCCGTCAACGAACGGTTACTCGGCTGCCGGTTTCCGCAGCTTCATATCCCGCGTAGATCACATTGACGCATTCCACCGCCAGGTCGATACCCGAGCGGGGTTCCCGTCCTTCGTGGATCGCGCCCACGAAATCATCGATCTCCTGTGAAAAACCGCGAAACCAGTCCTCGTCGCAACTCGGCCGATTCCAACCCGCTGTCGTCTCCAGCTTTTCCGTAAAATACTCGCCGTGAAATGCCGACGGATCGGGCGCGTAGGTCTCGATGGCGTCGTTTGATGTCATGTTCGCCTTGATCACACCGTCGGTCATGAACGCCGTCACCCGCGTGTTTAATCCGCCCAACCCTACATCGCTCACCACCACCGTGGCCCGCGAACCATCCTCAAAACAAATCACCAGGTTGGCCCAGTTCTCCACGTCCACCGGATTGGCACTGATCCACCGGTTCGCTCCCGCCTCACGCGCTCGCTCGGAAGCCTCACTGTGAATCAAATCCGCCGTGTCTGCGATCACCGACACAGGCCGAATCCCCTTGCCCAGCCGCAGCTGTCCCTCCCACTGCTTCAAATGCAGGCACGCCCCAACCGAATGCACCCCCATTCGCAGTAACGCCCCTCCGCCGGTCGACTTCCAGTCCCGCGAAAACACCGAATTGGAACCCGAATGGTTTTCTTCCGCGCGCAGCTCGAGAATCGATCCCTTGGATGCCGCAATCAGCCGCCGCATTTTGTCGATCGGCGGCGCGTACACCCAGTTTTCTGCGTAACAAAACTGCACGCGATTCCGGCGCACGGCCTCGCGCACCGCCTCGGCGTTGGCCCGTGCGCCCTCTCTCATCCGTGCCCTGGGCACGCGAGACCCGATCGGCTCGGCGTCACCGTCCACCCCGAAATACCCGGTGAGCGGCTTTTCCATGATGATGTGCTTCCCGGCGTTGGCGGCGCGAATCGCAAACTCATGGTGCAGGGCCGGCGGCACGCAGATATCAACCACGCCGATGTCATCTCTTCCGAGCAACGCATCATAGTCCCCGGTAACGAACGCGACTCGCGCTTCCGTCGCCAGCGCGCTGGCGCTTTCTTTTGTCCGGGAGCAGACCCCCCGGATCTCGACGAGGTCGCGCGGCAGTTTGGCGTAATTCGCCAGATGCATCCGCGCCCCATAGCGGGCGCCCACCATGCCAACACCCAGGGTTTTCAATTGCGGATTGCGGGGCACACGGCATGTTTTCGATTTCTACCAGGAGGTGCAAGCAAATTTCGGACGGTTGTTGACTCTCCGCACCACTGACAATCTCTCGCGGTTCGGCGGTCGGTGGCAAATTGCGTGACCGCACTCTATTCGGCCCGAACGGTCAGCGTGTAGAGCGGCGCGCTATCTGGAATCTCCCACTTCTTCGCATTGTGAACGTCCAGCACGGGCGCGAACTCATCGACGCTGCCCCCCGGCGGAACCACGAGGATGAGCGTTGGGTGTTCACGAGGGTCGAATCGATCTATGAATTCGACCTGGTGGTTTCTGGCACACCAGAGCTTCCGGTTGAACGGCGGTCGTAACGCCTTGTCCCTTGTCAGCAGCCAGTTCTCGTACTCCGGCAGGTAGTACTCAAACTGCCGGAACCCGTAGAAGTACGATTGGCCATGGTGGCAGATCACCGCTTCGTCGGGACGAAACTTTTCCCGAATGGCCTGAAACCACCGCTCCGACTGGTGATCGTGCTCTTGGATGTCGGCGGCCGTCACCGGCAAATCGGCCCGCCACCAAGTTCTCTCCTGCGGCGACAGTGCGAATACCGCAACATTGATGACCGTGATCCCGCCGACAACCATCAGCAGTCCGCGGTGACCCCGACGGTCGAACGCGCGGTCGATCCTCCCTACCAGCCGGCACAGCGCCAAGCCCGCAAGGATCGCCAGGCCCGGGAAATAGCACAGGACGTAGCCGGGCATCACCGTGATCACGACGATGCCAAACGTCACCATCGGGACGATCCACATCGCAAGGAACCAAAGCTGCTCGCGACAATTCGTAATAGCCGCGCGCTTGTCCCCTTTCCCTGTCAACCACGAGAGGAATTCGGCCCCCGCCAGCACCCCCGCCCCGAGAAGCCCGATCCAGCAGCACCCCACCACAAATGCCAGGTTCCTCATCACAACCTCGAATCCGCCCCCGCCAAACGGAGTCAGCGGCGCGTCCATCCTGACCCGTTCCGGGTACAATCGCAGGTACACGCCAAGCCCGCCGGAGAGTTGCACCATGGGAACAAACCACGTGGCGCACAGGATCCCGGCCACCGATGCTCCGACCGCGAACTTGCGCCAGCGCGGTCGTGGGAATTTCCAAAACGTGTACGCCCACACCGGGAACAACATCGGCGTCGTTTGCTGCCGGACCCCGGCTTGCAGGGCCAACATTGTCCCGGCCACGAGCACCCACCCCCAGGTTCCGCCGCGCCGCATCGCCCGCCAGCAAACCAGTATCGTCGCGGTGACCAGAGCGCTATCGAGAAGGGTCGAGAACACCACTTCACTTTGAAACCAGCACAAGGGACTCGTTGCCAGAATGCCGCCGGTCACCCATCCGCAATCACGGCCAAACAAAGCCGCGCCCAGCAAATATCCGAGAGCCACCAGCGCCGCACCCGCGACCATGTTCACCCACATCAAGCTCGTGTGCGGGTCTCCCACGAAAAGGTTCACGATTCGCCCCAGCATGATGAACAAAAAATACCCGGGCCGATGCGGCAGGCTCAGCGACACATCAAAATGCTCGATCGCCAAGGCGAATTGGGCGCTGTCCCAGTGGTAAGCGAAATGACTGCGGAACGGCACGCGGATCGCCAGGCTCACGGCAAACAGAATCGCGGCGGCCAGCCAGTCTCGCCGTCCGAACTTCTCCACGGCTTTGCTCCTTGTCACCGCCGCAGACTTTTCCTGCATACCGCCAGCTTACCCTGCGTGGATTCAGGCTGGAAAGAGTAAAAGCCATCGTCCGTCGGGTGGTTCATCCACTCGCGCCGACGAATCCTACTGGTTCGGGCTTGGGTACAACATGTCGTTCAGACGCTCCATCTTCTCCCGTTGCTCCTGGTCGTAGGCTTTCCCGCGACGCCGGATGCGATTGGCGATCAGATCCTTGCCGACTTGTGAATAGGCGACCATCACCGGGTCATTGACCTTCAACTGCACGAGCGTGGCGTTCGCATTCGTGGAAACCTCAATCTCACATTCCGGAGGTACCTTGAATTTCTTCGACAACGGCCAATGCTGTACCGTAATCATTTCCTTGTCGCCATCGATCTTGCCGATCGTCCCCTCAAACTCGAAACTCGCCGGCCCCGGGTTCCTCGTCGCCGCCGCGGCCAACCCGGCGTCCATCGGCTTGGTCGCCCCCGTGCGCTCCGTGCACGACACGGCGATGGCGGAGACGCCGATCCCCAAGGCGATGCAAACCGCTTGATGTTTCATTCTCTGATCTTCTCGCGCAACATGTTTTGTGTGGCGCCACCGGAAGTTTCGCCCGTTTCCCCTTGGGCTTCAAGTCAAGAGGCCGGGGGATTTTGGAAACTCGCACTACCGACCTATTCTCAGGCGAAAGGTTTCGTCGCTTCGGTGTTCTCCTGTTGAACTTCAACACCAAAGGACCCTGTCCTATTGTATCGCTTTCGCAGCAGATTCGGTCGAGCGAACCGGCAGACTCGCCTCGCGGCTCGCCAGTCACTTCAGGAGACACCGCCGACCTAGCTCGCGGGTTGACGTTGGCGCGTCTCGCCACGGGGCGCACCGAAGGCTTCTGGACCACCTGGTCCGAACGGTATCGCCAGTTTCACCCCGAAAAACGCCTGGCCAGTCTGCGGGTCGTGCACCGTGACCACCGTCTGCAATTGCGCGTGGCTGAACCGGCCAAATACTGGCAGCTGATACTGCGGTTCGCCCGCGTCACCTCCAAGAACACCCGACGTGGCTTCCGAGGTGTCGTATTTGAATTCCAATTTCTTCGCCGCTTCCTGCGCCGTAAAGCACATCTTGTCCAGCCCGTACTTGGCCGCTTGGAGCGCCTTCCCAAACGTCGAACCGCTTTGTTCCCCCATGCCGTATTCCTGTTCGAAGCTTACCCATCGATCACCGGAAGTCCTGGCGTTGGGCTTGAGAATATCACTCCACGACGGAGCGCTGATGGATGCGGAATCCCTGACGTTGGTCTGCGTAGAAGAATCTGTCGTCTCATCCGGGGATAGACGAATTGGCGAAACGCATTCCACCAGTCGATTGGGTTGGGCCGTTTGTGCGAACGCCCGGGAAAGCAACCCAAGGTACGCAGTCCCCGCCGCCAAGACCGCGACCATTGTGGTTCCTGACGAATGGCAAACTTTTTGCCATGGCCCGTTCATGCGTGTCACCAGCACATAACTTAATGCAGGTTATCGCGTGGTTCAAGGAGGGCACATCCATACCACGCCCGACACCGGCCATGGAGAATCCTGTGCCGAAGAATCAGCCACGGTAACTGGCTGATGACGTGGGTGTTTCCCACAGTTGTACTTCCACAACCGGCAACCCCTTCGACCGCGCGTGGGTAAAAATAAGTTTCGCGATGTTCTCCGCGGTGGGATTTTCGTCCATGACGTAGAACGCTTCCCCGCGCTGTTTCAGCATCGGCACAACCGGATCGTCCTTGTGCAGCAACATCCGGTGATCGAGCGTTTCGTCGATCCAGTTCTTGATCGTCTCCTTGATCTGGGCAAAATCGTGCACCATCCCGCGCGCGTCCAGCTTGTCGGCCTCGATGTGCACCTCCACCCGGCCATTGTGCCCGTGCAAATGCCGACACTTCCCCTCGTAGTTCAGCAACCGATGCCCGTAACAAAACTCAATGTGCTTCGTCACTCGAAACATGCTTCATGCCCCCGCAATCAACCGCCCGCCATCCACCATCAACGTATGGCCGGTGATGAAATCACTGCCTTCGATGAGAAACAGAACGGAGTTGACGATGTCCTGCGGCGAGCCGATGCGCTTGACGACCGTCGCGTCAACCACCTCCTGTTTCTCCGCCTCCGTCAGGTCTGGCGGCAGCAAGATCGGGCCCGGCGCGATGGCATTGACCTGCACCTTCGGCCCGAGCGCCTTGGCCAGCGACCTGGTCAGGCAGATCACCCCCGCTTTCGACACGCAGTAGGGCAGGTAGTTCGCATACGGTCGAATCGCCGCCCAGTCGGCAAATGTAATAATTTTTCCATTGATCCCCCGCGCCTTCATGCGCCGCCCGACTTCGAGCGCAAACAAAAATGGCCCTTTCAGGTTCGCATCGATATGGAAATCCCAGTCCTCTTCGGTGAGCGTGTCGAACGGCGTCTTCTTGTACACGGCCGCGCTGGTCACGAGAACGTCGATGTCGCCGAAATGTTTCACGGCCTTGCTGACCGCCGCCCGCACCTCGCGCGCATTGGTCTGGTTCGCCTTGACCGCGATCGCGTCCACGCCGAGCGCCTTGATCTCGCCGACCACCTGCCGCGCGTCCTCCGCCGATGTGTTGTAGTGCACCACAATGTTGGCCCCGTGCCGCGCCAAGCCGAGGGCGATCTCCCGCCCCACCCGCTTCCCCGCGCCCGTTACCAGAGCCGTCTTGCCTTTCAGCTTCATCGCGGTCCAGCTTACCGGAGCCTCGCCGACCCGCGCAAGGGAAAGAAATTGAACAACGGCCACGGAGCGGCTACAGTGGGGCACATGAAAGCCAAACTCTTCACTTTGTTTATGGTCTGCGCCCTTCTTCTCCCCATTCGGGCGATGGCCGATACCGAGGACGTCCCGCGTGGGAATAATGCTCTCCGCAAACTTTGCCGCGGCGTCGCGAACGTCCTGTTCGGCATCGTGGAAGTGCCCAATCAGGTCACCAAGACCACCGCGGAACATGGTGGTGGCGCCGGTGTCACCTACGGCGTGAGCAAAGGATTTGTCCGCTGGATGGGACGCGAGGTCACGGGCGTCTACGATGTCGTCACGTTCCCGGTCCCGTTCCCCAAGGGCTACAAGCCGATCATGAAGCCGGAATTCCCGGCGGATGATTATGAGCCGTAGTCTCTGGCTGGCGCTTTGCCTTTTCGGGATCGTCGCCGGGGCGCGAGCACAACAGGATGTCGCGACGGGCGACGCCGCCCTCGCGAGATTTGATCTCGACTCCGCGTTGAAGGCCTACCGCGCCGCACACCTCCATTCACCCGATGATTACGAAGCAACATGGAAACTTGCGCGGGCGCTGATCGATACGAGCACACTCTCGAAGGACACGGACCAGCAGAAGCAGTGCTGCATCGAAGCCGAGGGATTGGCCCGGACCGCCGTGAAGCTCAATCCGGATGACTCGAAGGGGCACGCGTACCTCGCTGTCGCCGTCGGCAAGCTCGCCCTCTACGAAGGCGGCAAACGCAAAGTGTCACTCGCCAGCGAAGTGAAGACGGAAGCCGAACGCGCGATCAGACGCGACGACAAGGAAGACCTGGCCTGGCACGTCCTGGGTGTCTGGAACCGCGAGATGGTCGAGCTCAACTGGGTGCTGCGCGAGTTTGCCGAGTTATTGTACGGGAAATTCCCCTCGGCTTCTCTAGACGAAGCGATCCACGACCTCGAGCGGGCCAGTCAAATCGCCCCCCTCATCGTTCCCCATCGCGTCGAACTCGGGATCACGCTGGCCTCGGCCCACCGGTGGCGGGAAGCCAACGACAATCTGGAAACGGCGCTCGCCATGCCCCGGGCCTGGGTCACTGACGATTATTATTGGAACCTGGCCCGCCAAAACCTTTCGCGGGTCAAATCCCATCTGAGCTGATCGACCGATGCCAAACCCGCCGGCCCAAGTCCTCAGTGTTACCGACCTGACGCGACGCGTCAAGGACCTGCTCGAAGAGAAGTTTCCGAGTTTGTGGGTCGAAGGCGAGCTTTCCAATCTCCGCTCGCCGTCGTCCGGCCACGTCTATTTCACATTGAAGGACGCCAACGCGCAATTGGCCGTCGTGCTGTTTCGTGGCGTCGCCGCCAAGGTCGGGTTCGCGCTTAAAGACGGACTACAGGTCATCGCGTTCGGCGATGTCAGTGTTTACGAGAGGAGCGGACAGTATCAACTCGTCGCCCGCCAGCTCCTGCCCAAAGGTCTGGGCGCGCTGCAACTCGCCTTCGAGGAACTCAAGCAGCGCCTTGCGAAGGAGGGGCTGTTCGACACAGCGCGCAAGAAACCGATTCCCACCCTCCCCCAGCACATCGGCCTCGTTACCTCACCCACGGGCGCGGCGATCCGCGATTTTCTCAACATTATCAACCGTCGGTTCCCCAACGTGCACGTCGTCATCAATCCCGTGCGGGTGCAGGGTGACGGCGCCGCGACTGAAATTGCCGCTGCCATTGACGAATTCAACGCCTTGCATGCCTCTGGCCGTTTGCCCCTCGACGTGCTGATCGTGACCCGCGGTGGCGGCTCACTCGAAGATTTGTGGGCATTCAATGACGAAGCGGTCGCCCGCGCGCTGGCCCGCTCAAAAATTCCCACGATCTCCGCCGTTGGCCACGAAATCGACTTTACTATTTCCGATTTCGTCGCCGACCTTCGCGCGCCAACCCCCAGCGCTGCCGCGGAACTGGTCGTGAAGGCCAAGGACGAATACACGCGTCAGTTCAACCAGTATCAGGCGCGACTGCAAAAGGACCTGCGGCTGCAACTCGCGGAAGCCCGCCAGCGCTTCTCGACGCTCGCGTCCAGCTACGTGTTCCGCCGTCCCACCGAGACCATTCGACAATACCAGCAGCAGCTTGACGATTATGCGCATCGGCTCCGTCGCGCTCCCGCGGCGACCGTTGCGGCGCATCGCTCCCGGTGGGAGACTGTCGCCGAGAAACTCAATTTGCTCAGCCCGCAAGCCCTTCTCGTCAATTGGCGGCAACGTCTTGGTGCCCAGGAACAACGGTTTCAAGCTGCTTGGGCACGGCGCACGCAGGCGACCCACCACCGCCTCAGCCAGGCCAGCGCCAAACTGGATCTTCTCAGCCCCAACGCCACGTTACAGCGCGGTTACAGCATCACGGTCATTCCCGAGACCGGACGCATTGTCCGCAGCGTAACCCACGTCCAGCCAGGCACTAACATTTCGACCAAGGTGCTTGATGGCGACTTCGGTTCTGTGGTATCTTCAAAGCCGGACGCAGGATGAAAGGTAAAAAAAAGAGTGCCGCGCCCGTTCTCGACAGAAACGGGCTAACGTTTGAACAAGCCATTGATCGCCTTGAGAGAATCGTGGCCGATATGGAGGCTGCGGAATTGCCACTCGAGGATGTCCTGAAGAAATACGAGGAAGGCACCCGTTTGGTCCGCTTCTGCAACCAGAAGCTGGAAGAAGCGGAGAAGAAAATTGAGGTTCTGACCAAGAAAGCCGATGGAACCGTCGCCTTGGAGCCGTTCGAGACGGAACCGGATGACGACAAAGACGACAAGCCCGAAGATGAAGGGGGCAAGCTGTTCTGACCCACAAGGAGAGCGACATGGGACGTTATCTTGACATGATTAATTCGCCGGCGGATGTGAAGCTGCTCACGCTGGACCAGCTTCAAACCCTGGCACAGGAAATCCGCGACGAGTTGATCACCGTGCTCAGCAAGACCGGCGGCCACCTCGGTCCCAACCTCGGCGTCGTGGAACTCACCATCGCCCTGCACCGGGTATTCGAATCACCGAAGGACCGATTCGTGTGGGACGTCAGCCATCAGGTATACGTGCACAAGCTTCTCACCGGTCGACGCGAGACTTTTCACAAGATTCGCCAGTCGGGTGGCCCGATGGGATTCGCGTACCGCTCCGAGAGCCCTTACGACTGTTTTGGCGCGGGACACGCCGGCACGGCACTATCCGCGGCGCTCGGCATGGCTGCGGCCCGTGACCATGCCAAGACGGACGAGCATGTGGTCTGCATCGCGGGCGATGCCGCGCTCACCAATGGCATTACCTACGAGGCGCTTAATAACATCAAAACCTCCACCAAACGTTTGATTGTCATCTTGAACGACAACGAGTGGAGCATCGCCAAGAATGTCGGCGCCATTTCCGAGTATCTTAACCGAATTGTGCGTCACCCGTCCTACGCCGCCGCCCACAAGCGAATGGAACATTTCCTCGGTCACTTCCCGCGCGTTGGCCCCGAATTGGCGCAGATCGGTTACAAGGTCGAAGAGGCCGTCAAAGGGATGATCGTGCCCAGCTTGCTGTTTGAAGAGTTCGGCCTTCGGTACATCGGTCCGATGGACGGCCATAATACCGCCCTGCTGATCGACACACTGCAATGGGCCAAGAAGCAGGACGCGCCCGTTCTCCTCCACGTTCTCACCAAGAAGGGCAAGGGTTACGAAAAAGCCCTCGAGGACCCCCAGACGTTCCACGGTTGCGGTCCCTTCGACATCGCCACGGGCAAATCGCCGCCGAAGAAGGAAGGCACCCCGCCCAATTACCAGGATGTCTTTGCGGACGCCCTCGTCCGGTTCTGCGACGTGAACAGCAAACTCGTCGGCATTACCGCCGCCATGCCCAGCGGCACGAGCCTCGGTAAGTTGCAAAAGGCAAGACCGGATCGTTATTTCGATGTCGGCATTGCCGAGGAGCACGCGGTTGTTTTCGCCGCCGGTATGGCAACCATGGGATACCGGCCTGTCTGTGCGATCTACTCGACGTTCCTCCAGCGTGCCTACGATTGCATCATCCACGACGTCGCATTACAGAACCTGGATGTGATCTTTGCCATGGATCGAGCCGGTCTGTCGGCCAACGACGGCCCAACACACCACGGCGTATTCGATATTGCTTACGCGCGATGCGTGCCCCGGGCCATCCTCATGGCGCCCAAAGACGAGGATGAATTGGTCGACATGCTCTGGACCGCACTGCAGAACCACGGGCCGATCTTTGTCCGTTATCCGCGCGGCGCCGGCGAGGGCATTCCCATCAAGGAACGACCGGCCATCCTGCCACTCGGCAAGGCCGAGGTACTGCAGCATGGAACGGACGTCGCCGTATTCTTCTATGGAGCCGTCTCGAAGATGGCTCAGGAAACCGTCGCCGCATTGCAGGCGGAAGGCTTGTCCGTTGCTCTCATCAACGCCCGATTCTGCAAACCGATCGATCGCGACATCATTGAGAAATACGGACGCATCTGCAAGGTACTGTGCACAATCGAAGACCACGTGCTGATGGGCGGCTTCGGCAGCACGGTGCTGGAGACGCTGGATGATCTGCGGATCAATACCCCGGTGGCCCGTGTCGGTTGGCCCGACAACTTCATCGAACACGCCAGCAGCAACAAGGACTTGCAGGACAAGTACGGACTGAATTCGAAGACGGCCGTCGCCAAGGTGAAGGACTTGCTGCTGGAAGCCTCGCAAGAGCGGGCTAAACCACCGCAGTTTCGCGTGTTGGGTGCCACCGCGCGAATGGCCTAACACAACCCTCTATCACGAAGATGTAAATCCCATGGCTGCCGCCATGCGCGCCAGGCTCGACACCCAACTTGTCACCCACGGTCTGGCCGATAGTCGTGAAAAAGCCAAGCGTCTGGTTCTTGCGGGAGCCGTGCGCGTCAATGGCCAACTCGCTCACAAACCCAGCGATCTGGTTGATGATCAGGCCACCCTTGTCGTCGAGGCTGCGGAAAAATATGTCAGTCGCGGAGGCCACAAGCTGGAAAAGGCGCTGGATAGCTTCCCCATTCCGTGCGACGGCCTCGTATGCGCCGACCTCGGTGCGTCCACGGGCGGCTTCACAGACTGCCTGGTACAGCGCGGCGCGGCACTCGTCCATGCGGTCGATGTCGGCAAGGGACAGCTTGACTGGAAGTTGCGCCAGAACCCGCGCGTCGTCGTGCACGATGAACTAAATGCACGCCACCTGACCATGCACGATCTGGGTGGACCTGTTGATCTTGTGACGATCGACGTATCCTTCATTTCACTGACGAAGGTGCTGCCATCGGCCGTCTCCGTGTTGAGGCCCGGCGGCACACTCGTCGCCCTCATCAAACCGCAATTTGAAGCCGGAAAAAAGCTCGTGAAAAAAGGTGGTGTTGTGCGAGACTCACGCGTGCACGAGGCTGTGACCAACATGATTCAGGAATTTGCCACACAGACGTTGGGGCTGACGTTGCTAGGGGTGACGGAGTCTCCCTTGCTCGGCCCGGCAGGCAACAAGGAATTTCTCATCGCCCTGCGCAAACCGTGAAATCGCTTATCCCCAAGACGGTTGGTGTCGTCGTGCACTCGGGCAAGCCCGAAGCCCGGGGCCGGCTCGTGGAACTTCTCGCCGTGCTCCGCAAGCATCATGTCGCCGTTCTGCTGGAACGTGAAGCAGCCACCCTTGCCGGCAAGCCGAAGCTGGCGCGCCGGCTGCGGGAAATGGGAAAGACCGCCGACATGGTGATTGTATTGGGGGGAGACGGCACAATCCTCCGCGTCGCGCGCGAACTGGGGGGACCGTCCCCCCCGATCCTCGGCGTGAACCTGGGCAACCTGGGATTTCTGACCAGCATTCATGGCGACCGGCTTCAGGGTCCCGTCCGCGACATCTTGTGCGGCCAATACGAGATCAGCCAGCGGCACACGCTCCAGACTACCCTGATTCGTGGCGGTAAGCGCCGCGCCGCCCACCGGGCGCTCAATGACGTCGTGGTGTCCCGCGGGGCGCTGTCCCGCATCGTCCGGCTGCGATTATTTGTCGACGGCGAGTTGTTGACAGAATATGTGTGCGACGGCATGATACTCGCCACGGCAACGGGCTCAACGGCGTATTCATTGAGTGCGGGCGGGCCAATTCTGGTGCCGACGTCGCGGGCATTGATTATCACGCCCATTTGTCCGCACGCGCTGAGTAATCGCTCCGTCATTGCGGGAGAAAACTCGGTCATTCGCTGCCAAGTGGCAGAGGCCGCGGCGGAGTTGCTGCTGACAGTCGACGGACAGGTGCAATTACGGATGGAGGTGGGCGATGAAGTGGAAGTTCATCGGTCCCCGCGAACCGTGCAACTGGTCACACCGAAAGAGCATTCGTATTTTGAAGTATTGCGAGAGAAACTGAAATGGAGTGGTGCCAATGTCTAACGGACCCAAAGCTTCTCCATCGAAAATCACGTCGTTGTTGAATCCCGATGCGATCCGACTGGAGCTACAGAGCCGGGAGAAAATTCCCGCATTGCGTGAGGTGGCCGAGTTGCTGGCCCAAAGCAAGTGCGTGGGTAATTTTGAAGCCTTTTTCAACGAAATCCTCCAGCGCGAGCGCGTCAGCAACACGGCCCTAGGCCACGACGTTGCCATTCCTCATGCCCGGACGGACCAGTGCTCGGACATTCTGATTGCCGTCGGGCGCAGCCGTGAGGGTGTCGATTTTGAGGCAAAAGATGGTCAACCCGTGCGGTTGATTTTCTTGATTGGCACACCCAAACAAATGGTCACGGACTATCTTCGGGTCGTGGGCACGCTCGCCCGCCTCCTCCGTCAGGATGAACTTCGCCAGCGATTGCTCGAAGCGCCAGACGCCGCGTCGTTTATCAAAATCATCGAAGCCGCTGAATCGTAACTTGCGACCGCCAATTGTCCGACTTACTCGTGCGGCAAGGCCAGATACCGCTCGGCATCAATCGCCGCCGCACAACCTGTCCCCGCCGCCGTAATGGCCTGGCGGTACACGCGATCCACACAATCTCCGGCAGCAAACACGCCCGGTACGTTCGTGGACGTCCCCCTCTTGCAAATGATGTACCCTTGCTCGTCCATGTCGATCTGGCCGCGGAACAGCCCCGTCGCCGGTTCATGACCGATTGCCACAAACACACCCGCGCAGGCCAGGTCCGAAATCGCGCCGGTTTTGAGGTTCTTGACTTGCACGCCCGTGACCATGTCCTTGCTAACGTCGTAAACGTCAGTCACCGCGGAATCCCACACCGGCTGAATCTTCGGATTGGATAGCGCTCGCTCGGCCATGATCTTCGACGCGCGAAGCTGGTCGCGCCGGTGCACCAAATAGACCTTCGAGGCGAAATGTGTGAGGTACGTTGCCTCTTCGCAGGCCGAGTCGCCTCCGCCAACAACCACCAACTCCTTGCCGCGAAACATGGGCAATGCACCGTCGCACGTCGCGCAATAGGTCACCCCTTTGCGTTCCAGCAGTTCCTCGTTCTTGATCCCCAAATGCCGATGCGAAGCCCCCGTCGCGATGATGACACTCTTGGTCTTGATGATCTCCTCGTCCAACCACAGCTGGAATGGCGGACGGCTGAAATCCACCTTCGTCACGGTCACGCCGTATCGGGTCTGTGTACCAAAGCGCTCCGCCTGCTTCTGCATCCGCATCATGAGTTCAGTCCCGTCGATCCCTTCGGGAAAACCGGGATAATTCTCCACAATGCTCGTGGTCGTCAGCAAACCACCCGGCTGCTCTCCCGTCAACAACAGCGGCTTTAGATCCGCCCGCGCCGTATACAGTGCCGTTGTCCAACCAGCGCAGCCAGAACCGATAATGACGACATTTTCCATGTGCGATGTTCCGTTCTCCAAGATAAGATGCGCGAGACTAGCGGGAAGTTGCGGGAACGGTCAAGGTCGAACCCCTTCGGCATGGCTCACGGATCAGGGGCGTCCGTGCACCCGCGGGACCGGAGTCTTGTTGCCATCGCGCTGGAGTTGCTCCGCCATGATAATCGCCCGCGCAACCTCAACCAACTTGCGGTTTTCATTGCGGGCGGTCTTTTGAAGCTTGAGGTAGGCGGCTTCCTCATCCATTCCGGTCTGCCGCATGAGAATACCCTTGGCGCGCTCGACGATCTTCCGCGACTCCAGCGCCTCCTTCATCTGCCGAAGTTCGGCAGCCATCTCCTTGGATTTCTCCGAGCTGGCCAACGCCAATTCAATCGCCGGCTTGAGCTGCTCGCCGGTGAATGGTTTGACGAGATACGCATTGACCCCGGCACCAACCGCCTCAATCCCCAAACCCGCCTCGGTGTGGGCGCTGAGGACGATAATCGGCGTCGGACACGCATCCCGGATCTGACGAGCGGCTTCCAAGCCGTCGATCTTGGGCATGCGGATATCCAAGATGATCAGGTCCGGATTCGCCTCGCGAGCCAGTGCCACGGCTTGTTGCCCGTCTCCCGCCTCGCCAACGACGCTGTGCCCCATGGCTACCAGTATCTTCCGCAACACCATCAGCGTCAGACCATCGTCGTCAGCAATGAGGACTCGAAGAGATTTCATTCGGCACCTGGCATTCTCTCGCGCTTCGTGGCCGTATCTTAGAACGGCCACGGGCAATGTCAAGCTCGCCTGGCGGCCAGGCCCGACGGGACACGCGCGCCAGGTCCTGGCCCATGCGGAACAATCTCAAATCGCAACTCCGCCCGAACGCCTCCGTCGCGAGACTCGACCTGCAAATGGCCCCGAAGATTGACCTGCGCCAATTGCGCCACGATGCTCATCCCCTGCCCCCCCCACACGCGCCAGTCCTTGCCGCTTGCAACCCCACCCCCGTTGTCGGTAACCACCAGTTCGATATGGTTGTCCTGTTGTCGGCACTGAATCCGGGCACGCAATGGCTCCCCTTGGGTAGATCGACCGTGCACGAAGGTATTGGAGACCAGTTCATTCACGATCAACGCGAGTGGAACGGCTTGCTCGGCCCCGAGCCACACATGCTCAACGTCCACCGCAACGTCCGGCGTCCCGTGCGTTCCCGGCGCCGAACTAACCAGCATTCGCACGATGGTTGTGATCAATACGTTGACGTCCACGCCCCCCGGCATCTCTTCGCTCAACAAGTTGTGGACCTGGGCAATCGCCTGGATACGCGTGATCGCCGTCTGCAGAAACCCCCTCGATGACTCCATTGGGACAGACTCCGCCTCCAATTGCAAAAGACCCGATACCATCTGCAGATTGTTCTTGATCCGGTGATGGGCCTCTTCAATGAGCAACTGGAGAAGCTTGTTCTTACGCTCAAGGTCTTTCAACAACTGCGTGTTATCGATCGCCACCGCCGCGCGGCTGGCAAACGCCTCCATCAGTTCCAGGTTGGCCGCTGTAAACTCCGCCGCGTTCTCCCCGTGTCGAGTCAGGCTGAGGGCGCCGATGAGCTCGTTCCGAGAGATCAACGGAACGACCACCGCGGACCGCACGTCCGATTCACGGAGCACCGGGCTGTATCCATACGCTTTGACTTCTTCACGGGTAAATATCCTCCCCTGCCGGGTCGGGCGAATCTGCCCAAAGAGCCCCCGGGTCGACGGATATGGCACGCCAACGAGTTGCGCGAAATTGGCGCTGGCCGCCACAATTTCCACCCGTTCCGACTCCTCACTGTAATGGGAAATGTACGCGGCATCCGCTCGAAGCAACGTTGCCGCCCGCTCCAGAATCCGTTGCAGCAACAGTTCCAGTTCGAGCTGTTGCGCGCTGCCGCTGCTAATGTCCACCAACGCCGCCAGTTTCTCGTTTTCCCGAAGCTGCTTTTCATACAGCCGCGCGTTGGCGACCGCAATCCCCAGCTGGTTTCCCATGGCCGTGACCATTTCCACCACCTCGCTCGTGAATTCAAGTTCCTGCCGGTTCAACAGGCCGAGCGTACCGAGCATTTCCCCTTTCGTTTTGACCGGCACCACAATCGTCGACCGGAAGCCGTGTCGTGCGGCCGGGGATGGCGCCGCCGGCGTACGGATTGTCATATCGTCCACCACTACGACTTGCCCCGACGCGGCAACGAAGCCCGGCACTGCCTCACCCCACTTCAGCGTACGAATGTCCGCGATCAATTCGTCCGGCAATCCGGACTGTAGATACAGGTGAAGCACCTCTTGCTTCGCGTCCGCCAGGTGTATCGCACCGCCACTCATCCCCGTGTTCTCCAGGGCGACTTCCAGAGTGTTACGGGCAATCTCGTCAATATTCAGGGACGAGTTGGCCACCTCAGCCAATGTGGTGAGCGCGCCCAATTGCCGGTTCCGCCGAAGCAATTGTTGTTGGCGCTGTCGCGCCTGCGTAATATCGCGGACGACAAACTGTACTTGGGTCACGTGATCTCCCTCGCGAGAAAACACACTGCCGCTACATTGGAGATCGATCCACACCCCATCCTTGCGGCGAAAGCGGTACTCCAGACTGTGAATGGGCTCTCCTCGCAACAAGCCGTCAACCGCTCGCCGGACCATTTCGCCGTCTTCCGCGTGCACGTGCGTTAGCAAATCTGTCCGCTCCACCTCGGACAGCCGGTATCCGAACACCCGGGGGAATGCGTTGTTGGCGAACCGCAACCGCCCCGATGAATCGGCGATATAAATCGCGTCGTCTGAGTTCTCTACCAATCCACGGTATTGTTCCTCGCTCGCCCGCAGGTCGGTCTGCAACTGGGCGTGCACCATGGCATTGCCAATCTGGTTGCTGACGGTCTCGATCAGATCCACGTCGGCTTCGTCGAATTTGCGCTTCTGGTACGTGCCCAGCACCAGTGCGCCAACGACATACCCGTGCGCCCGAATGGGAACCAGCACTGCGGATTGGAATCCCGTTCCTGTCGCTTCAGAATCCGCGCCACTCGGATTTACCGTAAAATCCTCAATAACACGGGCCTCCCCATTGAGCACGGCGTCGATAACCTGCGTGCCCCGTTGCAGAACCGCCAGCCTGGGTACAAACGCTTCGCTCAAGCCGCGCCAAGCGAACAGATGAAGTCCGTGGTCGATATCCTGCCAGATGTACACCGCCCCCGCGTCCACCTTCATCACGGCGAGCACGGAGTCCAGCGCGTTGTCCGCGATTTCCTTTAGATCAAGCGTCCGGTTGACAGCATCGGAGACGAAATTGATCGCCGTCAGTCGCGGGTCACGCAACGGCTTCGATCCGGATCCCGTGCTATCAGGGGTTTTCATTGTCAGCCGGCCACCTTCATTCTATATCAGAAAAGCAGTGATTTTTCACCTTATTCTCTCGATAATGTGACCAACCTCATGAATGCACCCGACAAACTTGAAAAAATCTTTCGCCTCCAGGAGCAGCTTAACAAACGGATCGGCGTCGACACGACCCATATGACCGACGAACAGCGGCAGCAGTGGGTGTTGAACTATTGCCGAGCGCTGACCCAGGAGGTCGCCGAATTGACAGACAGCGTCCCATGGAAATGGTGGGCCAAGTACCAAAAGTTCGACAAACAGAATGCCCGCGTCGAAGTCATCGATTTGCTCCACTTCCTCATTTCCATTGCCCAGGTTCTGGAGATGACCCCCACCGACATCTACGATGCCTACGCCAAGAAGCATCAAGTGAATCTCGCCCGACAGGACAGTGGTTACCACACCAAGGACGAGCACGACAGCAAGCACATCTGACACGACAACCTGTGCCACGACCGTTCTCTTCTTGTGAGACAGGTTCCAAACCAACCCTTCACAAAACGACAACGGCCTCCCAACCGGGAGGCCGTGCCGTTTCGAATTATCGTCCTGAAACCGCTATGACGCGGCGGCGACTTGTTCCTTCTTCTCGTCTGTCTTTTTCTTGGCCTTCGAGCCTTTTGCCTCCGTGGCCTTTGATTCCTTGGACTTTGGCTCTTCCGCTTTCTTCTCCGTAGCCGGTGCCGGCGCGGCCGTCACTGTCCCCGTCCATTCGAGGATGGCCAGCGGAGCGGCGTCTCCGAGCCGCTGTCCAACCCGGACAATCCGCGTGTAACCGCCGTTGCGGTCACCATGTTGTTTCCCGATCTCCGCGAAGAGCTTTACCACTGCCGGTTTGTGCCGCAGAAACGCCAGGGCTTCGCGTCGGTGGTGCAGCGTGCCCTTTTTGGCCAGAGTGACCATCTTGTCCGCATAACGGCGCGCCACTTTGGCCTTGGCGACCGTCGTCGTAATGCGGCTGTATTCGATCAGGCTGCACACGAGGTTGGCCAGTGTGGAGCGCCGATGCTGGGATTTCATCCCGAGTTTGGCTGTTCGCTTTCGGTGTCGCATGGCGATGTGTCCCCTTCCTCCGCGCCGGCCTATTCGGGCACCGGCATCGGACCGGAAAGAACCGCCTCAACGCTCTTGTTCGCGTCGGGCGCTTCCAGCAATGCCGCATCGAATTTCATGCCCAGGGTAAGCCCCAACGCCGACAGTTTCTCTTTAATCTCGTTAAGCGATTTCTTCCCGAAATTCCGGTACTTGAGCATTTCCTGTTCGGTCTTCATGGCCAGTTGGCCGACGGTCGTGATGTTGGCGTTGTTGAGACAGTTGGCCGCACGCACGCTGAGCTCGATCTCGTTGACACTCATATTGAGAACCTTCTTCAACTTCGCCTGCTCGGCGCTGACCTTCTCGCCGGCCTCCTCGAACTCGACCACAATGTTCTTGTCGTAGTCGCAGAACACATCCAGATGGTGTCGCAGTATGTTCGAGGACTGCACCAGCGCGTCTTCCGGGGTGATACGCCCATCCGTCCACACCTCGATGATGAGCTTGTCGTAATCCGTCCGCTGTCCGACACGGGTGTCCTCCACACTGTATCGCACGCGACGAACCGGCGAAAACAGCGAATCAATCGCGATCACCCCGATCGGTTGCTCGGGCTTCTTGTTTTCCTCCGCCGGGCAGAATCCGCGTCCCACTTTGATTTCCAATTCGATCTCAAAGTGCATCTTCTTATCGAGCGTGCAGATGTGCTGGTCGGGGTTGAGCACTTCGACCACCTGGTCGCTCTTGATGTCCGCCGCCGTCACGGCGCCGTCCTTGTTCGCCGACAGATAAATCACGTGCGGCTCGCGGCTGTGAGACTTGAGCAGCACCTTCTTCAGATTGAGCACAATGTCCGTCACATCCTCGACAACACCGGGAACGCTGGTGAACTCATGGGGCGCGCCCTCGATCTTGACGGAACTGATCGCCGCTCCTTCCAGGGAACTCAGCAACACCCGGCGCAACGAGTTCCCGATCGTGTGGCTGTAGCCGGCTTCCAGCGGCTCCGCAATGAATTTGGCATACGTCGGCGTCGCGGTGGCGTCATCGCGCGTCAGCCGCTTCGGCATTTCAAATCGACCCAGACGAACTGGCATAGTGAACTTCCTCCCGTGAGCCGGGTTTCCCGCGCTCTAGCTACGCGGACCGACGGCTCGTTGTTGCGCCCGGATTGCGGACGCGGATTCTGGTTATCTAGAATAAAATTCGACAATCAATTGTTCGTTGACCATCGGCTGAATATCGTCCCGTGACGGTATCCGGCCGATCTGCGCCCGGAAGGCGTCTCGGCTGAACGTAATCCAGTCCGGCACGGGCCGAATCTGTGCGGATTCCAAACTCTTCGCCGCCAACTGTCGCGTCGCCGCCGTGTCGCGGATTTCCACAACATCCCCGGGCTTCACGTTGTACGACGGTGACGAAACCTTGCGGCCATTCACGCGAATGTGCCCGTGGCTGACCATTTGCCGGGCAAACGGGCGCGTCGTGGCAAACCCGATGCGAAACACAACGTTATCGAGCCGCGTCTCCAGCAATTGCAGCAATGTCTCGCCCGTCACGCCGCGCTTTTTCAGCGCCTTGTTGAACATGCGCCGGAACTGGCGTTCCAACAGCCCGTACTGGTATCGCAGTTTCTGCTTTTCCGCCAGGCCAATGCCGTAATCGCTTTGCTTGCGGCGGGCCTTCTTCGGGCCGTGCACGCCGGGTGGATACGCGCGGCGCTCCAGGTATTTCGACGGGCCGAATATCGGCTGTCCAAATCGTCGGCTGATGCGAACTCGTGGTCCTTTGTATCGTGCCATGGTAACGAAATCTCCTGCTACACGCGGCGGCGCTTGGGCGGCCGGCATCCATTGTGCGGGATGGGCGTCACATCCTTGATCACGGTGATGTCCAAGCCGATCGCTTGCAACGCGCGTATCGCCGCCTCGCGCCCGCTGCCCGGCCCTTTCACCCACACTTCGATTTCCTTCAATCCGTGCGCCATCCCCTGTCGCGCGGCGTCCTGTGCCACCAGTTGCGCCGCGTAGGCCGTGCTCTTGCGCGAGCCTTTGAAGCCGACGCGCCCGGCACTCGACCAACCGATCACCCGGCCCTTCAAATCCGTAATTGAAACACAGGTGTTATTGAACGTCGCCATGATATGGGCGATGCCCTGAAACACATTCTTGCTGTGCTTGGCCTTGACAACCTTCTTCGCCACCTCGCCCTCGGCCAATGCTTCCGCAGCCGTTGTCGGCACCGCGGGTGCCGCCGTGGCGGCTGGCGCGGCCGCATCGACAGCGGCTTCTGGTTTCGCGGCGGGTGTGCCGGCCTCGGCGGCCGGTTTCGCTTTCGGTTCTTCGGATTTCTTCGGTGCTTCTTTAGCCATTGTGCTCCTTCAAATTTGACCGGCGATCACACCTTGGGTGCCCTGGCTTCCTTGCTGCGAACGACGCCGACCGTCTTGCGCGGGCCCTTGCGGGTGCGCGCGTTGGTGGACGTGCGCTGGCCGCGTACCGGCAGGCCCTTCTTGTGCCGGATCCCGCGGTAGCAATTGATGCTCATCAGCCGTTTGATATTCGTTTGCACTTCCCGTCGCAGGTCGCCTTCGATGCGAAAACCCTGTAACACCGTCGTCAGGTGCGAGAGTTGTTCGTCATTCAGGTCTTTTGCCCGTACATTCGGATCCACGCTCGCCTTCGCGCACACCTGGAGCGCGGTCGTCGGCCCGATACCGTAAATGTAGCGGAGCGCGATCCCAATTCGTTTCTGGTCCGGTACTTCCACACCAATCAATCGTGCCATGCCGATACCTCTAGCCTTGACGTTGTTTGTGCCGGGGATTGGTGCAAATCACGCGCACCACTCCCTTGCGCCGCACCACTTTGCAGCGTTCGCACAACCGTTTTACGGAAGGTTTTACTTTCATGTTTGTCCTGCCTGTCTACTGCTCTTTCTGCCGAAACGTAATTCGGCCCTTGCCCAAATCGTAGGGTGACATCTCGACCATCACCTTGTCGCCGGGCAACAACCGGATAAAATGCAGTCGCATCTTACCCGAAATGTGCGCCAACACTCGATGCTTATTCGGCAACTCCACCCGAAACATCGTGTTCGGCAGCAACTCGACTACCGTGCCTTCGACTCGTATGGGCTCTTCTTTAGCCACGTCAAAATCTCGGCGTCTCCATCCGTTACCAGGACCGTATGCTCGAAGTGCGCGCTGGGCGCGCCATCGGCCGAAACCACGGTCCAACCATCGCTCAACATCACCACATCGCTCGCACCCGCATTGATCATCGGCTCGATCGCCAGTGTCATGCCCGGCTTCAACTTCGGGTCGGGCCCCGAACCCACATAGTTCGGGATTTGCGGCTCTTCGTGCATCTTCCGCCCCACTCCGTGTCCGACAAATTCTCTCACAACCGAAAACCCGTTGGCTTCCACCAGGGTCTGGACCGCCCGCGAGATATCGGAAACCCGACTTCCCGCCCGTGCCGCCGCAATCCCTGCATGCAACGCTCGCTCCGTCACCTGCAGCAACTGTTGGGTCCGACCTTCCACCACACCCACAGCCACGGTGGTCGCGTTATCTCCCACAAACCCGTTCACGACGATTCCCACATCCAGACTCACAATATCGCCATATTGCACCCGACGCTGGCTCGGGATCCCGTGAACCACTTCCTCATTCACCGACACGCAAATGTGTCCCGGATAGCCTTTATACCCGAGAAACGGGCTCTTCCCGCCCAGCTTCTCAATAAATCCCGCCGCCACGTGATTCAGCTCTGCGGTCGTGCGCCCCGGTTGGACCTCACCCGCCACGGCACTCAAGACCTGTGCTGCCGCATGGCACGCGACCCGCATTCGCTCAATTTCTTCTGGCGTTTTGATAACAATCACGACTGCAATAATCCCACAATGTCCGTAAACACTTTGTCCTTCGGCTGGCCGCCGTCGACACGCTTCAAAATGCCCGCTTTCTCGTAGTAGCCGACCCCGTCCAGCGTCACCTGCCGATACACCTCCAAGCGCTTCTGGACGGTCTTCGCCGTATCATCGGCGCGTTGCGTCAGCCTGCCACCGCATCGGTCGCAAATCCCGCCCTGCTGCGGAGGCACCAGCCGTCTATGATACAATGCGCCGCATTCTTCGCAACTCTGTCGTCCCAGTACACGCTCCAAGATATCCGCCTCGCTGGCATCCAGGAGAATGGCCGCAGTCAGGGGCGTACCCCTGTCTTGGAGCACCCGGTCGAATGCTTCCGCCTGGGTTCGCGTCCGCGGGAACCCATCAAAGATGAATCCGCCGGTCGATCCTTGCTCGTCGAGCAACAATCGCACAACCGCTATCGCGATCTCGTCGGGCACCAACTGCCCTTTGTCAATGAACTGCTTCGCCGCGTTGCCAATCGGTCCGCCCTTGCGGATCGCCGCCCGAAACATCTGGCCGGTCGACACATGTGGTACCCCCAGCACCACGCTCAACGCCATCGCCGCCGTACCCTTGCCGGACGCCGGCGGCCCCAAAAACACAATCCGGTGGTGACTCATCGTCACCTTCCCCGGCCGTCAGAACCGGGCCCTCAACCGGCCCTTCCGCAAGAACCCGTCGTAATGACGCATCACCAGATGCGACTCGACCTGGCGCATCGTGTCCAGCATGACGCCAACGTTAATGAGCAGGCTCGTTCCACCAAAGAAGCTCGCGGTCAAATACGGCAGCCGAAAGTTGTGCGACAATATGTACGGGATGACTGCGATCCCTGTCAGGAATACGGAGCCGGCCAGCGTAATCCGTGTCATGGTGTGATCCAGATACTCTGCCGTCGGCCGTCCCGGCCGAATCCCCGGCACGTAACCACCGTATTTCTTCAGATCATCCGCGATTTGCAACGGATTGAATTGCGTCGCGACCCAGAAATACGAAAAGAACAGGATCATCCCGCCGTACAACGTTAGATAGAGCGACTCTCCCTCGGTCAGCATGCGTGACAGATTCTGAAAAAAAGGCATCTGCAACATGGAGAAGATTTTCGCCGGAAATAGCAGAATCGCCTGTGCGAAAATGATCGGCATGACTCCCGAGTAATTGACTTTCAGCGGCATGAATGTCTGGCCGCCTCCCAGCATTTTACGTCCCACCATGCGTTTCGCGTACTGCACCGGGACCTTTCGCTCCGCTTCTGTGACCGCCACCACCACCGCCGTTACCGCCACCGCCATCACCAGCAACAGAATCGCATGGAGGGCATTGAACTGGCTCTCCGGTCCGACAAACAGTCGGAACGCCTGGTTGATTGCCCGTGGCAGGCGGTCAACGATGCCTACGGTGATGATAATCGACATCCCGTTGCCGATTCCCCGCTCGGTGATCTGTTCACCGATCCACATCAACAGAACCGTGCCGCTGGTAATGGTAAGGACCGTCAACATCTCGAAACCGACTCCAGGATTGGCCACCAACACGCCCGTAAAGCCGGAAAACATTTGCTCGGGATGTTCGAACGCCTTCGCCAACAACCAACTTTGAACAATGCACAGGCCAACTGTCATATACCGCGAGTACTGGATCAACTTCGTCCGGCCCGACTCGCCTTCCTGCTTGAGTTTCTCCAGCGACGGTATCGCCGCCGGCAACAACATCATGATGATGGACGCGCTAATGTAGGGCATCACCCCCAGCGCGAAGACCGCGCATTGCTGCAGGCCACCCCCTGTCATCATGTCCGCCAAGCCCATGAAGCTGCCGCCCACGCGCTGCTGAATCTGCGCCATGTACTGGTTCAACTCGGAGGGATCCACGCCCGGGCAGGGAATATTCGCGCCCAATCGCGCGATGGCGACCATGCCCAGCGTAAACAGGATCCGACGCCGCAGCTCGGGGATCTTCCAGCAGTTAAGGAATGCGGAGAACATGGGTCGTCAACGGTCGCGGGCTACTTCTCTCCCGCAGCCGCTTTCGGCGTTGCGGCCGGCGGCGGTGCCGGCTTGTGATGAATGCTCCGCAGCGGCAGATCTTCGCATTGGCCGCCCGCCTGCGTGATCTTTTCCCGTGCGGAAGTGCTAAACCGCTGGGCCTTGACAGTCAATTTTTTCTTCAACGCGCCGTTGCCAAGCACCTTGATTCCGTCAAAAAGCCTGTCGGCCAGCCCGGCCTCCACCAGCGCCTCCGGCGTGACTGTCGCACCGTTGTCGAACTCATTTAACTGCTCGACGTTGACAATCGCATAGATCGTCCGGAAGTTTGCGTTGTTGAACCCCCGCTTCGGAATGCGGCGCAGCAACGGCATCTGACCGCCTTCAAACCCCAATCGAATCGTACCACCGGAACGTGCCGTCTGACCTTTGCCGCCGCGTCCGCTCGTCTTGCCATGACCCGAACTCTCGCCAATGCCCAACCGCTTCGTGCGGTGCTTGGCGCCCGGACGGGGCTTCAAATTATGCAGTCGCATCGTCATGTTAGCTCACCCCCGCGGCCGTTGGCCGCGTCAGCCCGCGCACCCGCATGATTTCCTCGCGCGGACGCAGATTCAGCAAGGCATCAATCGTCGCCTTCACCACGTTGACTGCATTGCTCGACCCCAGCGACTTCGTCAACACGTCACGCACCCCAGCGGCCTCAATAACCGCGCGCACGCCGCCGCCCGCGATAACGCCGGTGCCCGGCGACGCCGGACGCAGCAACACGCGCCCGCCGCCAAACACCCCGATGATCTCGTGGGGAATCGTCGCGCCTTTCAAATTTACAAACACCATGGCTTTCTTCGCCTGATCGGTGCCTTTGCGGATGGCATCGGCAACCTCGTTGGCTTTTCCAAAACCCCAGCCCACGTGCCCGCGGCGGTCGCCGACAACCACCAACGCGCTGAAATGGAAGCGGCGTCCGCCCTTCACAACCTTCGCGCTGCGGTTCACGTAGACGACCTTTTCAATAATTTCGCCGCCCTGACGATCGGCCTCGACTCCCAATTCTTCGACCACGGCTACCGGCGATGCTTCCTTGCCTTTGGAAGCGATGGGCTTTGCAATCTTCGGTTTCTTTTCAGGTGCCATATTAGAATTTCAATCCCGCTTCGCGCGCTGCTTCCGCCAATGCTTTTACACGTCCGTGGTACCGCAATCCGCCGCGATCGAACACGACCTCGGTGATCTTCTTGGCCTTCGCCTTCTGCGCTGCCAGTTGGCCGACTTTCTTCGCGCCTTCGACGGTCGCCTTTGTCCCCTTCAAGTCGGAGGCGGCCGTGCTCGCGAACGCCAGGGTCACACCGTTCACATCATCGATCAACTGCACATAGATGTGCTTGCCGGTCATGCAGACACTCATTCGCGGACGCTGCGCCGTGCCGCGCACCTTTCGTCGCAGCCGCAGGTGCCGGCGATATCGCGCTTCAACTCTGGTTCTTGGAATCATAACGTACCACCCAATTAACCGCCGGCCGTCGTAACGGTCTTACCCGCCTTCCGTCGCACTTGCTCCCCGACGTAGCGGATCCCCTTGCCCTTGTAAGGCTCGGGCGGATAGAACCGGCGAATCCGGGCCGCCACTTCTCCGACCATTTGTTTGTCCGGCCCCTCAATCGTAATCTCCGGCTTCTTGTCCTGCGTGTCAGCCACCGAAACCTTCACGCCTTTCGGAATGGCGAACACGATCGGGTGGGAATACCCGAGGGACATTTGCAAATTCGTTCCCTGCACCGCGGCGCGAAAACCAACGCCCTCCACCAGCAACTTCTTAACGTACCCCTCGTTGACACCCTTGACCATGTTCGCGATAAGGCTGCGCGACAAGCCCCAACGGGCCTTGCCGACCCGGTCCACCTGTGTCGTGGTCGCCAGCACCCGGCCACCCTTCACCTCGACCTTGATCGGCGAAGGCACGGTCCACTCCAGTTTGCCCTTTGGCCCTTCGACATAGATCGCCTGGCCCTTCACTTCGACCTTGGTCTTGGCCGGAATCTCAACGGGTTTCTTTCCAATTCGTGACATAATCCGTTACCACACGTACGCTAACAGCTCGCCGCCCAATTTCGCCTTTTTGGCCTCGTGGCCGGTCATCACCCCACGCGACGTTGTGAGAATCGATATTCCCATGCCGCCCAGCACGCGCGGAATGTCCGTCGAACCGACATACCGCCGCAGTCCGGGCCGGCTCACGCGCTTGATGCCGACGATCGCCCGCTCTTTCCCGACGATCTTCAACTGAATCTTTAACACCTGCCGGCCATTCTCCGACTTCTCCGCATAAAAATCCGCCAGGTATCCTTCGCGCTTCAGCACCTTCGCAATCTCCGCCTTCAGCCGCGAATACGGCACCAGTACGTCCGGCTTGAGTGCGGAGTTCGCGTTGCGAATCCGCGTCAGCATATCGCCAATGGAATCGGTCACGTTCATCAATTCACCAACTCGCCTTCACCACGCCCGGGATCTTGCCCTGGCTGGCCAGTTCACGGAAACAAATACGACAAATCTTGAACCGCCGGATATACGCATGGCGCCGCCCACAGTTCTGGCAGCGATTGTACTGCCGCGCACTGAACTTGGCTGGCCGCCGCTGCTTTACTTCCCAGGTAACTTTCGCCATAACTCAATCCTTTAACTGCTGAACGGCATCCCGAGCAACTTGAGGAGCTCCTTGGCCTCGGCATCGGTATTGGCCGTCGTCACAATCGTCACATCCATCCCGAGGTTATGCTTGATCTTATCCAGTTCCACCTCGGGAAAAATTGTCTGATCCTTCACACCCATCGTATAACTGCCGCGTCCATCGAACCCCCGAGGGTTGACCCCGCGAAAGTCGCGGATACGCGGCAACGCGGCATTGAAGAACCGCTCCAAAAACTCGTACATCCGCTGACCCCGCAACGTTACCTTCGCGCCCACCGGCATGTCCTTACGAACCTTGAAGTTCGAAATACTCTTCTTGGCCTTCGTGACCAGCGCCTTCTGCCCGGTCAGGGTCGCCAATTCCTGCTGGGCTTCGTTGATCACGTCTTTGTCGTGATTCGCGTTCACGCCCATGTTCACGACCACCTTCTCCACCTTCGGCACCTGCATCCGGTTGGTGTAATGGCCGCCCTTCAAGAGCTGCTCCACAACGCTCTTCTTATAATGTTCGTATAACTGGGCCATATCGCTCACTTATGCTTCGGCGGCCGCGGGCGTGGTTCCGTGCTTCTTCTTCCGCGCTTCGTGGCGCTCCTGCTTCATGACTTTCGAAATGTGAATCGCACCTTCTTTGGTAATGATCCCGCCCTTGGGATTGTCCTTACTTTTGCGCAATGCCTTGCTGATCACGTTGATGCCCTCGACCAGTACGCGTCGCTTCTCAGGAAATGCCGCCAGCACCCGGCCAATCTTGCCTTTGTCCTCTCCCGAAAGCACCACAACCATGTCGTCCTTCTTGACCGCCAGACTCTTCATGACTTAGAGCACCTCAGGAGCAAGGGAAATGATTTTCGTAAAGTTCTTGTCGCGCAACTCGCGCGCCACGGGACCGAAAATGCGCGTCCCCTTCGGATTCAACTGGTCATCAATAATCACCACGGCGTTATTGTCGAACCGCACGTAGGACCCATCGTTGCGTCGCAGGGGCGACTTCGTCCGCACCACCACGCAAGTCACGACCTCGCCCTTTTTTACGGTCCCATCAGGCGAGGCTTCCTTGACGTGCGCTTTGATGACGTCACCGACCCGCGCATACCGCTTCTGGTGTCCCAGAACGCCGATCGCCCAGGCTACACGCGCCCCGGTATTGTCCGCCACGTCCAAATGCGTCCGAATCTGAATCATACGTCGACCTTCTCGATCCTCGCGGCCTTCTCTACCACACCAACCAGCCGCCAGCGTTTGAGCTTGCTCAGGGGGCGCGACTCGACAATCCGCACCTTGTCGCCCACACCTGCCTCACTCTTTTCATCGTGTGCGTAGAACTTCTTGTAGGTCGTAATAACTTTTTGATAGCGGGCATGACGAATCCGTCGGGCAACTTCGACCACGATGGTCTTTTCCATCTTGTCGCCAACAACCTCGCCCACTAATTCCCGCTTCTTGTTTTCGATTGTCGCTGTCTCCGCCATAGTAAATCCAAATTGTTCGGCTGTCCGCGTCATCACTTCGCTGGCGTCGTCGCCGGTTGAAGCTGTCGCTCTCGCAACACGGTCTCCAAGCGCGCCATGTCCCGCCGCACTTCGCGAATTCGGCTGGGGCGCTCAAGACGGGCCGTCTGCTGCTGAAGCCGCAGGTTAAACATTTCCTGCCGAAGATCACGCAGTTTGGCTTGTGCCTCCGCATCTGTCAACTCACGGATTTCTTTGGCTTTCATGTCGTTCGCTATCGCCTTGCTACAAAACGCGTTGCAATCGGCAACTTCGACGCCGCCAGCCGAAATGACTCGCGCGCCAGTACTTCCGTCACACCGCCCAGTTCAAACAGTACGTTTCCCGGTCGGACCACAACCACCCAAGTTTCAGGCGGACCTTTGCCTTTGCCCATGCGCGTCTCCGGCGGGCGCTTGGTGATCGGCTTATCCGGAAACACCCGGATCCACAGCTTGCCGCGCCGTTTCATGTTGCGTGACAAGGCGACACGACACGCCTCGATCTGCGTCGTGGTCACCCACGCGCGCTCCAGCGCCTGCAAACCATATTCCCCAAATGCGACCGAGGCCCCGCGCCACGCAACGCCGGTCCGGCTTCCGCGCTGGGCTTTCCGATACTTCACTCTGCTGGGCATCATTGCCATGGTCTAAAAACCCTTCTATCAACTTGTCTGTGCTACGCTGCCGGTGCCGGACCCACGGGTACCGCCGGTTGCGGTTGTACCGCGGGCCGCAGGGGTCGCTCGCCTTTGCAGACCCATACTTTCACGCCGATCTTCCCGTACACCGTGAGCGCTTCCGCAAAACCGTAATCGATGTCCGCGCGTAACGTGTGCAGCGGGATTTTCCCGACGCGATACTTTTCGCGGCGAGCCAATTCGGCGCCTCCCAACCGTCCACCGCATGCCACCTTGATGCCCTGCGCTCCGAAATCCATGGCGGTCTGCACGGCCTTTTTCATGGCGCGGCGAAAACTGATCCGCCGCTCCAGTTGCAGAGCGATGTTTTCCGCGACGAGCTGGGCATCCGTTTCCGGCGTTTTCACCTCGACGATATCCACGTAAACTTCCTTACCAGTCAACGCGGCCAGTTCTTCCTTCAACTTGTCGATTTCCGCGCCCTTGCGCCCGATGACGATCCCCGGACGTGCGGTCGAAATGGTGATCCGGGCTCGGTTCGCATACCGCTCGATCGCGATCTTCGGTACGGCCGCCGACGCCAGCTTCTTTTTCACGATTTCCCGTATCTTGATGTCCTCCAACAACAGCGTCGCGTAGTCCTTCTTGTCGGCGTACCACTTCGACAGCCAGTCTTTGGTAACTGACACGCGAAAACCTATTGGATTCGTCTTTTGTCCCATAAATTATTGTCCGTCCGTCAATACAATCTGAATATGTGTGGTCCGTTTGATAATCGGTCCCGCGCTTCCCCGCGCCTTGGGCTGCCAACGTTTCAGGCGCGGTCCTTCGTTAGCCACCGCTTCTTTCACTGTCAGCGCGTCCGCCGCCAAGCTGGCGTTATTGGTTGCGTTCGCAATCGCCGATTTCAGCGTCTTCTCAATCATTCGGGCCGACTTGCGCGGGATCGCCCGCAACACTTCCAACGCATTGGATGCGCTCAAACCCTGAATCAGCCGCGTCACTTCGCCCATTTTGTACGGACTCATCCGCGCATATTTAGTTATTGCTCTCACTTCCATAAAATCACACGTACACTTACGAGTTCCTCGCCACGCTGGCGACGTCTCCCGTCTTCAGCGTGACACCCTCTTTCACCCGTTCGATCAGCGCGCCGCAAATCCGCTGTCGCACTTCCACAACTTTTAATTCCGCCACGACGTGTTCCCCGCGGATTACTACCATCGGCATTCCCATTCGCGCTCCCTCAAGCTGTCCGATATTCAACACCACCAGCCGCAGGCCCGGCTTCACATCAAGCACCATCGCGGCGCCCAGGCCTCCCTGGGCCTGACTGTTCGTCGTACGGCCCGAAAGCGATCGGTCCGCAGCTTCGATCAGCGCCTTGGTACGGGCCAACTCACCCGCGACGTCTCCTGGCTTTTGCAAGGCTTCAATTAGCCGTTGCACCTGTGCAACCAACCGTTGCCGCTCCGCGTCCGCGAGATACAACGCTCGGACACTCTCATCCAACTGTCGTTGCGTCTTCGACGCGTTGCCATCGGCAAAGTCAACGCCAAGCGTTTGCGCGCGCAGTTGCGCCTCACTCCACTTCTTGTGGAACAACTCGCTCTCCGTCCGCGCGACGGCCAGGTTCTCCGTCAACAACCGAATGATCGTCTCGCGCTGCTCCAAATCCGTCTTGAGACGCTGGTTGTCAGCACCCAAGCTATTCACCAGCGCGCGCAACTCATCGACGACCGCATTCGTCGCTGCCGCTGGCAACCGCGCTTCCTCGGCCGCCAACGGCCATACCGCTACAAAGAACAAACAAACCGCACAAACTCCCGTTCGCGTGCCAGGTGCGGGCACAACCAACTCCCGGCCGCGCTACTTCGCGACCGCCTTCTCGGTGTGGGCCCCGTGGGCGCGGAACGTGCGCGTCGGCGCGAACTCGCCCAAACGATGCCCGACCATGTTTTCTGTCACGAACACCGGCGTGTGCACCTTGCCGTTATGAACCAAAAACGTGTGTCCCACAAACTCCGGAACAATCATCGACCGACGTGACCATGTCTTGATTGGCTTTTTCTCGCCCGCTCGCATGGTTTCGACCTTCTCCATCAGATGATCGTCGACAAACGGGCCTTTTTTCAGGGAACGTCCCATTTATTTCTTCCTTCTCTCCAAGATCATCGAGTTCGAATACTTTTTCCGCCGGCGCGTCTTGCCGCCCTTGGCCAGCAGGCCCCAAGGCGAACACGGGTGATGCCATCCACCACCGCCCTTGCTCTTGCCCTGGCCACCACCCATCGGGTGATCCACCGGGTTGCGGGCCATACCGCGGGAAATGCCGCGTCGGCCAAGCCAACGGTTCCGCCCGGCCTTCCCCAGCATGATATTGATATGATCCGTGTTGCCAATCTGTCCGATCGTTGCGTAGCACTCCCGGCTGATAAGACGAAGCTCGCTCGACGGCAACTTGACCGTCACACAATCGCCTTCGCTCGCCGTAATTTGCGCCGCCCCGCCCGCGCTACGGCAAATCTGTCCGCCGTGTCCACGGTGCAATTCAATATTATGGATCGGCATTCCGGGAATGATCTTCTTCAGAGGCAGCGCGTTGCCAACCGACAGCTCGGCGTCCGGACCGCTCATCACTTTGGCGCCAACGACGAGACCGATCGGCGCCAAAATATAGCGCTTCTCGCCGTCCTTGTACTTCAACAACGCTATGCGAGCCGAACGGTTCGGATCGTACTCGATCGCCTCGACCGTTGCCTCCATGCCCATCTTGTCTCGCTTGAAATCGATGATCCGGTAGCGTTGCTTGTGCCCGCCGCCGATGCCGCGCGCCGTCATGCGCCCGACATTGTTGCGGCCACCGGTTCTGCGCTTGGCCACCGTCAGCTTCGCTTCCGGCTTGTGCTTCGTGATTTCCGAAAAGTCGGACAGCACAGTGCTCCGAAGCGATGGCGTCAACGGTCTGAAAGTTCTGAGTCCCATAAATCGCTATGCCAATTCAATCTTGTCGCCCTCTTTGAGGGTGACAATCGCTTTTTTCCAAGCGGGTGTCCGTCCAAATTGCACGGTGCGCTCCCGCCGCGCCTTGCCGCGAACATTCAGGGTGTTCACGCGCAGCACCTTCACCTTGAACAACTGCTCGACCGCGCGTTTGACATCGACCTTGTTCGCGTGCTTCTCGACCACAACCTGGTACTGGTTCAACGCTTCCGTTTGGGCGCTGCCCTTTTCCGTGACACGCACGGTCTTGACAACTGTGTAGGGATCTTTCATCGGTTCTGCCCCAAACGCGCACCCAGTTTGTCGAGCGCGGCTTTCGTTGTCACAATCTTCTCGAAGCGCAAGAGCTCATAGACATTAACGGAATCGGCCGGTTCGACCTGCACATTCGGTACGTTCCGCGATGCCAGCTTCAAGTTGCGGTCCACCTGATCGGTAACGACGAGCGTGGGCGCATGGTCCTTCGCGCCAATCGCCGCCATGATTCCTGCGAAATCCTTCGTCTTGTGGTTGGCCAGTTTCAGCTCGTCAACCACCACGACATCACCAGCCAGCAGGCGCTCGCTCAGCGCCTTACGGAATGCCAACGCCTTGACCTTTTTCGGGACATTAATTGTGTAATCGCGCGGTTTCGGCCCGAATACCACGCCGCCACCACGCCACAACGGCGACGCGAACGACCCGGCCCGCGCCCGTCCTGTGCCCTTCTGCTTCCATGGCTTCTTGCCGCTGCCGTGCACTTCACTGATTTGTTTTGTGCTGGCTGTGCCGAGTCGCTGGTTCGCCATATACGCCGTCACCGTGTCATGGACCGCCTGGGTTCCCTTACCGTCCTTGACTAGCAACTCGTCAGCAAACTCGACTTCGCCCTTGGACTGACCGGAAATAGTAATGACGGGCACCTTCATTTCGTCGCTTTCACTACAGGTTTTGTCTTCTTCAACGCGTGGCGGATCACCACAAACGCACCGCGCGCTCCGGGCACAGCGCCTTCGATGAGCAACAGGTTCTCAGCTTCACGCACCTGGATCACCCGCAGGTTTTGCGTGGTGACCTTGACGTCACCCATGTGGCCGGGCATTCGCATATTTCTGAACACGCGGCCCGGAAACAGGCGTTGGCCAATCGCGCCACCGCGGCGATGCCAGCCCTTCGCACCGTGGGTCATATCGCCGCCGGCAAATTTATGACGCCGTACGACACCTTGAAACCCCTTGCCCTTCCCCGTGCCGATAACGTCCACGTACTGACCGGGCTGAAATTCCTTCACGGTGATTTTATCGCCGACACCAAATTGTATGGGCTCCTCCGTGCGGTACTCACGAATAAACCGAGCGGGTGGCGTGTTTGCCTTTTTGCAGTGGCCGATGAGCGCTTTGCCAGCATTCTTTTCCTTACGCGTTCCCAAGCCGATCTGCACGGCGTGATAACCGTCGTTTTCGGGCGTCTTTTTCTGCAGCACGGTGCAGGGACCCGCTTCGATAACGGTGACGCCGACGAAATTGCCGTTCGCGTCGAATAACTGCGCCATGCCGATTTTTTTTCCGAGTAGTTCCATAACTAAATCTTGATCGTGATATCCACGCCGGCGGGAAGGTTCAACTTCTTCAATTCGTCCACCGTCTTGGCCGTTGGATCGATGATATCGAGTAACCGCTTGTGTGTCCGCATTTCAAATTGTTCCATCGACTTCTTGTCCGCATGCGGTGAGCGGTTGACCGTATGCCGCCAGATGTCCGTCGGCAACGGGATTGGTCCGGCCACTTTCGCGCCGGTCCGTTTGGCTGTTTCCACAATGTCGTGTGCCGACTGATCGAGCAATCGGTGGTCATAGCCCTTGAGGCGGATTCTAATACGCTGATTGTTCATTTCTTCTGCTGTCCCGCCCTTGTGGAGCCTGTGCTGTTCTTGTCGATAATTGTGGCCAGAATGTTCTCCGGCACCTTCTCAAACGCGGCCGGCTCCATGGAGTAGCTGGCGCGTCCCTTCGTCAATGACCGCAACGCCGTGGCATATCCGAACATCTCAGCCAGCGGGACCGTCGCATGAACAATTGTTGAAGTCGCGCGCGACTCGATATGGCTGATCTTACCGCGGCGGCTGTTGAGGTCTCCCACCACGTCGCCCATGTGCTCCTCCGGCGTGATGGCTTCAACGTCCATGATCGGCTCAAGCATAATCGCACCAGCCTTGCGTGCGGCTTCCTTGAAGGCAAAACTACCGGCCATCTTGAACGCAATTTCAGAACTGTCAACTTCATGGAATGTGCCGTCGATAATCTGAATCTTGATATCCACCATCGGATAACCGCCCAGCACACCCGTCTGCGCGGCTTCGATAATCCCGTCTTCAACGGCGCCAATGTATTCCCTCGGAATCGCGCCGCCGACAACCTCATCCTCGACCACGATACCGCTGCCCTTTTCACCGGGCGCGACGGTGACGACAGCGTGTCCGTATTGCCCACGGCCACCCGATTGGCGGATAAATTTGCCTTCGGCCTCGGCGGACTTGGTGATCGTTTCGCGATAGGCGACCTGCGGTTTGCCCGCCGTGGCGCCGACGTTGAACTCGCGGAACATGCGATCTTTGATGATGTCGAGGTGCAGTTCGCCCATCCCGGAAATGATGGTCTGGCCGGTCTCCTGATCGGTCGTGAGACGGAAGGTCGGATCTTCTTCAGCGAGTCGCTGCAGGGCGGTCGACATCTTGTCGCGGTCCGCCTTGGTATTCGGCTCGATGGCCATGGAAATGACAGGTTCAGGGAACGTGATCGACTCCAGCAGGATCGGATAGTCATCGTCCGAAACCGTGTCGCCTGTTGTGACGTTCTTCAGACCTACGAGCGCCCCAATGTCACCCGAGTAACACACGTCGATTTCCTGCCGATGATTGGCGTGCATCTCCAGCAGGCGGCCGATCCGCTCGCGCTTGTTGTTGCGCGGATTATAAACCGTCATACCCTTGGTCACTTTGCCGGAATACACACGGAAGAAAATCAATCGGCCTGCGTACGGATCGGTCCAAATCTTGAACGCCAAGGCACAGAACGGGCCGTCGTCATCGGAAGAGCGGGTCTCCGGCTGTTTGGTATCTGGATTGGTGCCAACAATGTCAGGAATATCCAGCGGCGAAGGCAGATAATCGACCACAGCATCGAGCAGGGGTTGCACACCCTTGTTCTTGAAAGCGGCCCCACAAATCACGGGTACCAATTCGTTGTTGATCGTCAGACGGCGGATTCCCGCCTGAAGTTGCTGCTGGTTGATCTCCTTACCCTCCAGAAAGAGGTGCATCAACTCCTCGTCCTTTTCGGAAACGGCCTCGACGAGCTTGGCGTGCGCCGCATCGGCGGCAGCTTTCAGGTCGGCTGGAATGTCCGCGACGTCGAACTGTGCGCCAAGTTCCTCGCCCGACCATGTCACGGCCTTCATCCTGACGAGGTCGATGATTCCCTTGAAATCGGCTTCTTTGCCAATCGGGATCTGGATTGGCACCGCATTGGCGGCCAAACGCTCCCGCATCTGGGCGACTGCCGCCTCAAAGTCCGCCCCGGTGCGGTCCATCTTGTTGACAAACGCGATGCGCGGCACCTTGTACTTGTTGGCCTGTCGCCACACCGTCTCAGACTGGGGTTCGACACCGCCGACGGCACAGAACACCGCGCAGGCGCCGTCCAACACGCGCAAACTGCGCTCGACTTCAACGGTGAAATCCACGTGGCCGGGTGTATCAATAATATTGACGCGATGCTCGCGCCAGAAACAGGTCGTCGCCGCGCTGGTAATCGTGATCCCGCGCTCGCGTTCCTGCTCCATCCAGTCCATGGTCGCGGTGCCTTCATGCACCTCACCGACCTTGTACACCTTCCCGGTGTAAAACAGGATGCGCTCGGTCGTCGTCGTCTTACCGGCGTCGATGTGCGCGCAAATCCCGATGTTTCGGGTGCGCTCCAACGGCACCAGCCTGCCCGGCGCTGACCTCGCCTTCTGCTGGTCCGGCTGTTTCTTTTGTTCTAACACGGCCTGCATTGTTTCTTTATTCGTACGACTGTTCGTTTTCTACCAAATGACACGAAAGCACAACCGTGATTCGTCCCACAGAGTTGAATTCCCTCCGGACTACCAGCGGTAGTGCGCAAACGCACGGTTGGCCTGCGCCATCTTGTGCGTGTCTTCGCGCTTCTTGACGGATGCGCCCGTATTATTGGACGCGTCCAAAATCTCTGCCGCCAAGGCATCGGTCATGGCCGTACCCTTGCGCGCTCCTGCATACTGAATCATCCAGCGCATCGCCAAGGCTTCCTGGCGGTCGGTCGACACTTCGACCGGCACCTGATAATTCGCACCGCCGACGCGGCGCGACTTGACCTCGAGCCTCGGCTTCACATTCTCCAACGCCGTTTGCAACACGTCGAGCGGATTCTTGTCCTTCGCCTTCTCGGCAATGCGGTCAAACGCGCCGTACACAATGCGCTCAGCCACGGATTTCTTTCCGCTCTGCATAATACATGTGATCAGCCGAGTGACCGTCTCGCTGTTAAAGCGAACGTCTCGGATTCTCGGTCGTCGATCTGCTCGTCGTCTACGCATACTTGAAATATCTCAATTCTATCAGGCAGCCTTCGCGCCCGTGTCCTTCGGACGTTTGACGCCGTACTTGCTCCGGCTCCGCCGGCGCTTCTCGACGCCCATCGCGTCCAATGTGCCACGGACAATGTGATACCGCACGCCGGGCAGATCCTTCACGCGTCCGCCGCGCACGAGCACAATCGAGTGCTCCTGAAGGTTGTGACCTTCATCTGGAATGTACGCGATCACTTCCACCCCATTCGTCAGACGCACTTTGGCGACTTTCCGCAAGGCCGAGTTCGGCTTCTTCGGTGTGCGCGTCATGACCTGCAGACAGACACCCCGCCGCTGGGGACACGACCCCAGCGCGGGCGCCTTCGACTTCGCCTTCAGTTGGCGCCGCCCTTTACGAACCAGTTGGCTAATTGTCGGCATTTCTTAATCCCTCGACCGCCACCATCCCGATGAGGCAAGGAGTGCGAAACGTATCACACGCACTCCTCGCACGCAAGCCCTTTTGCGGCACCCCGCTAGATGGCTGCCTCCTCGGGTTGGGGCTCAACTCTCTCTTCCCGTGGTGGCTCAACCGGCTCCGCCAAAGGCACCAATTTGAGGCCCCGATGCTTCCCGAAGCCTGTTCCAGCAGGAATCAAGTGCCCCATAATGACGTTCTCTTTAAAACCACGCAGGTGATCAACCCGCCCGAGCGTTGCCGCTTCAGTGAGGACACGCGTGGTGTCCTGGAACGACGCCGCACTGATGAACGACTCGGTTTCCAGCGACGCCTTGGTGATACCCAGCAACACAGGTTGGGCTTCGGCTGGTTTGCCGCCCGCTTCCGCCACTCGTTTGTTCTCTTCTTCAAAAGTCACCTTGTCGATCTGGTCTCCCCAGAGGAAGCGAGTGTCACCCGGATCAACAATGCGAACTTTCCGGAGCATTTGGCGGACGATGATCTCGACATGCTTGTCGTTGATCTCGACACCCTGCAGACGATAAACTTCCTGCACATCGTTGACGAGGTACTCCTGCAAATCCTGCGGCCCGCACACCTCGAGGATTTCGTGCGGAACCACGGGGCCCTCGGTCAGTTGTTGGCCCTTCTTCACGGAGTCACCACGGAATACAATGATGTGCTTCGAGTGCGGGATGAGATGCTCTTCCTCCGCTCCGGTCTTCGGGTCCTTCACAATAATGCGGCGCTTGCCGCGGACGGTGCCGGCAAAGTCCACGATGCCGTCGATCTTGGCGATCTCGGCCGCGTCCTTGGGACGGCGCGCCTCGAACAATTCTGCCACGCGCGGCAGACCGCCGGTGATGTCCTTGGTCTTGAAAACCTTTCGCGGCGTCTTGGCGACCAGCGCGCCTGGCTCGGTGCGGACGCCTTCTTCCACCACGATATGCGCCCCCGCGGGGATCGCGTAGAAGGCGATCACCTCGCCTACATCGTTCACAAGATTGACTTGTGGATGCAGGTCTTCCTTGTGTTCGATGACCACCGTGCCCATGAGTCCGGTGGCTTCGTCCAGCTCGCGTTTCACCGTAATGCCTTCGATCAGGTCGTGGAACTTGACCACGCCCGCGACTTCTGAAAGCACGGGGACGTTATACGGGTCCCACTGAACGAAAACATCGCCTTTCTTGACGCGACCGCCGTCGGCGGCCGCGATTTCAGCACCGACCACAACTGAGTACCGCTCCAACTCCCGACCTTCCTCGTTGCTGACGATGACCTGTCCGTTCTTGTTGAGCACGACCCAATTGCCTTCCGCCCGTTGCACCGCGCGCAGATCCTGATAGTGAAGGACCCCGTCGTTTTTGGCTTTGATCTGTGGCTGCTTGAACACCTGGCTGGCCGTGCCTCCGATATGAAACGTACGCATCGTAAGCTGCGTGCCTGGCTCGCCAATGGATTGTGCAGCGATAATGCCGATCGCCTGGCCGAGTTTGACCAGTTTGCCCGTGGCCAGATTGCGACCGTAACACATGCCGCACACACCCCGGCGGGATTCACAGGTCAGCACCGATCGGATCTTGATGCGTTCAATGCCGAGCTTGTTCACCGCTTCCGCTGCGGCCTCGTCGATTTCGGTGTTGGCCTTGACGATCTTCTTCTTGCTCACCGGATCAACAATGTCCTCCGCGGCAATACGTCCGATGATGCGCTCGCTCAACTTCACCACTTCGTCTTCGCCTTCGTAAATCGGTTTGACCCAAATGCCATTGACCGTGCCGCAGTCCTCTTCAAGGACGATGACGTCCTGCGCCACGTCGACCAGCTTGCGGGTGAGATATCCCGAGTCAGCCGTCTTTAGCGCCGTGTCGGCCAAGCCCTTGCGCGCGCCGTGCGTGGAAATAAAGTACTCCAATACGCTCAGGCCTTCGCGGAAGTTCGACAGAATTGGCCGCTCGATGATTTCGCCCGAGGGCTTGGCCATCAACCCGCGCATGCCGGCCAACTGGCGGATCTGCTGGCGCGAGCCACGGGCCTTGCTGTCCACCATCATATAGACGGGGTTCAGCTCCGCCCGTCCCTGATTGTGCTCCATCGCCGCGTACATGACGTTGGAAATCTTGTCCGTTGCGTGCGTCCAGATGTCGATGATCTTATTGTAGCGTTCGCCGTCGGTAATGATCCCGCGACGATACTGCTTCTCAACGTCGGCCACGTCCTTCAGGGCGTCGTTGATCACCACGGTCTTTTCCTTCGGCACAACCATGTCCTCGATGCCGATGGAGATTCCCGCGAGCGTCGCGTGTTCGAATCCCAGCGCCTTCAACTTGTCCAGCACCTCGACGGTCCGATGATGACCTGCCGTGCGGTAACACTGCCAGATGACATCCCCCAGTGACGATTTGTTGATGGACCGGTTGATGAACCCGAGTTCCGGCGGCCAGATTTCATTGAAGATCACGCGGCCGACCGTCGTTTCGATGATCTTCGACGTTGGATCACCGTAGACGGTGGTACGACCGTAGTCAGGGTTTTTCATCCGGATGCGCTCGTGAATCGTCACGTCGCGTTCGTCACGACAGAAGAAGACCTCTTGCATGTCCGAGAACAGCTTCAACCGAGGGGCGACACCACCGGTTTCCTTCTTGCCGCCATGAGTGAGGTAATACACGCCGAGCGCGATGTCCTGCGTCGGCGTCGTGATTGGCTTCCCACTGGAGGGCGAGAAGATGTTGTTCGGCGCCAGCATCAACAGTCGGGCTTCCATCTGCGCTTCCACCGAGAGCGGGACGTGCACCGCCATTTGGTCGCCATCGAAGTCGGCGTTGTATGCGGTACAGACCAGCGGATGAATGCGAATCGCATCGCCCTCGATCAATTGCGGTTCGAAAGCCTGAATCGACAACCGGTGCAACGTGGGGGCGCGGTTCAGTAGGACCGGATGTCCCTTGCTGACCTCTTCCAAGATGTCCCACACCTCTGGTGACTGGCGCTCGATCAACTTCTTTGCCGACCGGATCGTGTGCACCAATCCCATTTCCCGCAGGCGGCGAATGATGAAGGGTTCGAACAACACCAGCGCCATCTTTTTCGGCAAACCGCATTGGTTCAATTTCAATTCGGGTCCGATGACAATGACCGAACGGCCGGAGTAATCGACGCGTTTGCCGAGCAGGTTCTGGCGGAAGCGCCCTTGCTTGCCCTTGAGCATGTCCGCCAACGACTTCAGGGAACGACTGCCCGCACCCGTCACCGGTCGACCGTGTCGTCCGTTGTCGAGCAGGGCGTCCACCGCCTCCTGCAACATGCGCTTCTCATTGCGGATAATAACGTCGGGCGTGCGCAACTGCAGCAAGTTCTTCAATCGGTTGTTACGGTTGATCACGCGGCGATACAAATCATTCAGATCGCTGGTGGCAAAGCGCCCGCCTTCCAGGGGAACCAAGGGACGAAGATCCGGCGGAATCACCGGCAACACTTCAAGGATCATCCACTCGGGACGCATCTTGGAAGTGAGGAATCCCTTCGCGAGCTTCAGCCGCTTGGCGATCTTCTTGCGAATCTGTTTGCTCTTTGTGGAATCAAGCTGATGTTCCAACTCATGCGCGAGTTTACGCAGGTCGATTTTTCCGAGGACTTCCTTAACCGCTTCCGCGCCCATCTTGGCGGTGAACCCGTCCGAGTACTGCTCGCGCGCTTCGCGGTACTCCATTTCGGTCAGGAGCTGTTTGTCCTTCAACGGGGTCTTACCCGGGTCAACAACCATGTAGTCTTCGTAGTAGAGCACGCGCTCGAGGTCGCGGGCGGTCATGTCCAGCATCAAGCCCATGCGCGATGGCATACACTTGAAAAACCAGATATGGCTGACCGGCACCGCTAGTTCGATATGTCCCATGCGCTCGCGACGCACG
>Ga0326727_10002198_pt1 | contig 68230 bp, 48 predicted proteins | sample MB2enrmetagenome_FD_207643 | JGI IMG/M metagenome (GOLD analysis project Ga0326727, IMG submission 207643) | Lab enriched peat soil microbial communities from McLean, Ithaca, NY, United States - MB29MY | ecosystem: Environmental > Terrestrial > Soil > Wetlands > Peat | place: USA: New York...
GGCAACTCGGCATCAGCCTGCCCGACCATCTCCAGTTCAATCGCGAATGTAGTGTAGACTCGGCAATCGCCTAAACCTGTTTCCAATGGTTTAGGTCATTTGTGGTTGGTTTGGTGACGAACTTGGGCTAGCAGCGGGGCCGGTGCGATCTCTGCACGGCGACTTCGGCCTCTAGCAGGCTGCGGAAAAAGCCCGTCAACCGCTTGCTTACGCGCGCGGCTCAGAAACGCGCTCCTTCTTTTCCAGGCACTTACAAAGCCGGGCCCAGGGGCCACCCCGTGAGGGAGCGATCCCGAAATGCCCTTTTTCCGCAACCTGCTAGCCAGGCGAACGGACCTCGATAACCCTTCAGTCGAATCTACTGATACAGCGCCTTCGCGCCGGCCACCGCCAACTTGATCCGGTACACGCTCGTCACAGCCGTGATGTAGAGAGTCTTGCCGTCGTCCCCCCAGTTGCAGTTGGACGGGGGTTCCGGCATCTTGATCGTACCCAGGTGCTTTCCGTCCGCGGAGAAGACCCAAATGCCTCCCGGCCCGGCGGCGTAGATATTCCCCAGCGAGTCGATTTTCATTCCGTCCGGTACGTCAGGCTCCTTCTCGTCGCTGACGTCGGCGAACACCCGGCCGTTCGAGACGGAGCCGTCCGCTGCCACGTCGTAGCGCATCCAGAACCTTTTCGGTCCGCTATTAGCGACATAGAAGACCTTCTCATCGGGCGAAAAGGCGAGCCCATTGGGACGAGACAGATCTTTGACGATCGCTTGCAGCTTGCCTTTTGCGTAGCGGAATACGCCGTTGAATTTGAGCTCCTTCGCGGGGTCGTCATCCTGCTTCACCAGCCCGTATGGCGGATCGGTGAAGTACAGCGAGCCATCGGATTTGTAAACCAGGTCGTTGGGGCTGTTGAAACGCTTGCCCTCGAACTTCTGAAGATAGGGAGTCATTTTCAGGTCCTTGTCCACTAGCGCGATCTGCCGGTTGGCGTGCTGACAGACCACCACGGCGCCGTCTTTGCCGGCAATCATGCCGTTCGACCCGACAAACGATCCGGGAGGCGCGGTGGTCGGTCCGCCCGATTGGTCGATCACCACCGTTGCCTGGCCGTCCGGCGTCACCGAACGGAGCTTGTTCGCGATCAGGTCGCTGAACCACAGGTGACCGTCCGGCCGCCACAGCGGGCCTTCCACGAAAGAGAACCCGCCGGCCACCTTCTCAATCTGCGCGTCCTTCGAAACCAGCGCATCGAACGCCGGATCCAGCCGGACGATGCTGCCGATCGTGGGCTTTGCGGGCTGCGGCGGCGGAGCACTGGCGCAGCCAGCCAGTAGCACCGCAGTCGCCAGGATACACGTGATTTTCATATTCATAAGTCGCTTTCTCCTCATGAGGCGTTCAGCATCACCCGGAAGGCCATCTGGCGGATCCGCTGCGCCCGAGGATCGCGCGCCACGAGCGGTGGCGCGCACAACATGGTAAGCAGAGGGACTCGCACCGGGGGTCTCCTTTTCCGGCCGCGTTAACTGCCGCTGCCGAACTCAAGCAGCATAACTTCTTCCGCTCCCCGAGTAAAGGAGCCTGTTCGCGCCGTTCCGCGTCAGGGCAACTCAGGCGCTCACTATGGGAATGCCCATGGCCCTGCGGGCCACCGAAAGAGTTGACTTTTGCGGTGGGGCGGACGCCCTCGTCCGCGCGGGCCCCCCTGGTCCGGCAAACGCCGACCTGGGGGCCCGGCTGCCGGTCTGGCGACCCGCCCCACCGTCATGTTCTTCAACCCAGCGGCGCTGGTTCAGGCGCTCTGGCCGGAAGCGGCAATGTTCCGGACCGCCGTCTCCCCCAGTCGCTCGCGGAGTTGGGTCAGATACAGGCTGCGCGGCGTCACGTGCCTGTCCAACGACTCGATATACCCGCCTTCCTTCGTCGGGTCCTGGAGAGGGAGGTTGAACACCACCGCGTCGACTCCGACGTGCCCGAACGCGAAATTCTGCGCCGTCGGCGGCTTCTGAACGAGGAAGTATCCCTCGCAATTCCAGAACACCGTGTTCGCGCCCGCCCATCCGATGTTGATGTCTTTCCAGAATCGCGCCGTCAAGGGCGCGTGGACATTGTCATATAGGCCGCCCGTCGCCCACTGCTCGTGCGGTTCGCTGGAGGAGTACGGGTTCGTCGCCGTGCAATCCAGGAACACGTTTGCGCTCGCCGTGGGTTGGCCCATCATGAACGAGTGGCGTCCCTTGTCGGAGTGGCAACGCTGCACCAAGGCTAACTGCCCGCGCAGCGCGAACGTGAACCTCCGGGCGCCCATCCGGCGGGAGACCGGCTCGCGGGAGACGCAGTCCTGGATGGTGATCCACTTAGACCCGCGCTGCGTGCCCACCATGCTGTAGACGAAATGGAGCGCCGTTGCATTGCGCACCCAGCCGTTCTTCATGTTGTCGAAGGTGATGAAGTTCGCGTAGTGGTCCTCGTCGGCGTAGTACTCCTCGACGGCGTAGTTCGGGCGGTCCATGTTGCCGTATTCCTTGGTGCGCTTCGTTGGGTCGAACTCCGACATGCCCCGAAGGTTCTCCACGCCGACTTTCTCGATGCGTCCGGGGTCCTCGTACTTCATCACTTCGCCCCCGCCCCAACGCTTCTCGATGGCGCAGGTGATAGGAGCGTCGATGGTGATCGTGTTCCCCTGGACGTCCACCACCACCCGGTCCCAATCGACGTTGAAAGGCCGCCAACGGCTCGCCGGGGTTTGTCCGTTCATTCCCATGGCATCGACCCAGTCCTGGTTTCCGATGCGCCGCACGATCACGGTGTCTCCGGGTTTGAAGTCTTTGGCGGCTGCCACACGGATGGTCCGTGAGCCGACCGGCACATAGTCGTCGGCGACGATCTGCCTGGTGTCATCCTTGGTTGTCCAACCGGAGGCTCCGGCGATCCTGACCAGCGTGGGTTGGCCGCCCATACCCCTACCGCGGCCGTCACCGGCGCCGGTGCGGCCTGTACCGGTGCCGATGAGAATGGTGCCGGTATCGCCCATGCCTTCGCCGCGCAGCACCACGCCGCTGGCTTGGATCTTCACCGGAGTCGCCATCTTGTAGTAGCCCGCCCTGAGAAGCACGGCGCCCCGGAAACCGCTCTTGTCGAGCGGCAGGGCCGACACCTTGTCAATGGCCGCCTGGACGTTCTCCGTGTTATCGCCGGCAACTGGCCATACCGTCTCCTTGACAGGCACGGCGGGAATCGGCGTTCCCCCACCACCGTATCCGGCGTGAGAACAATCGGAAATGGTGTTTCCTTGTTCATCGGGAACGTAAACGAGTTTGCCGTCGGAGCCGGGATAGACTCTGGAAACAGTCGGGGCAAGGTCATCCACCTGCGCTCCGGCCACAGCCGCGGGCGCCAGCGCCATCCGCAGCATTATTCGCCGAGATAGATCCATCGCTATTCAATACCCCCCCGGTTCATACTACATCGTGGAAGAGGCCGTGTCTCCCTGAATTCGGGCCCTGCCGGCCAGGTACTGCCTGAGTGTCGCGTCGAGTTAGAACGCCGGTGCGGGCGCCCAAAAAGGTCACCGCAAAGAGCGCGGGCGAACGGGAGAGCGGGTGCGAAAATTGCTTTGTGGCGCTATAAGGCCATGTCTTAGGCCAAGGCCGCGGCAGGATTCTCCGGCAGGGTAACGGTCTCCATCGCGAGCCGGCGGGCGGATCGGGGAAGGCGGGTTTGTCGTCTGGGCCCAACTCGATGGGTCCGCCGAATCCGCCTCGCGCACCGCCTCGGCCGGCGCCCTGATGGGCTGGAGCGCAGGTCCGGGGGCTGCCTGGGCCGCCGCCGCAGGGGTGGAAGAACCTTGGCCGCCCGCAGCCTGACTAATCTGAGCTAAACAGGCGCCAACGGCCAGAATGGACGTGGCCAATAAGGGAAGACACTCGTTTCATAACCTTAATTCCCAGCAATCGTCCGATCCACGCCTTCTACAAAATTAAATCCCGATGGAAGCCTCGACGCCACGCGTCTCCAGCGCGAAGAGCCCGCCGGACATAGCCGCTCGTCAGCGCGCGAAGCATTGACCTGTGCGCTCCGTCTTATTTTCGCCGTTGCTTGGCGGACGAGGCGGAAGGGCCTCCCTGGAACAGAAGAGGAGCAAACGTATACAGGCTCCTTCGCCAGCTCTGCCATTCGTGCGCCGTTCCGGGGGAGATATAGACATAACTGTTGGTGATTCCGGCGGCGATCAACTGTTCCTGGTGTCTCTTCAAGCCGTCGGGATTCTCTTCCGAACCGCAACTGAAGAAGAAGACCTTGACCTTCTTGTTGAATTCGGCGGGGTCGGCCATGGTGCCGTTATAGATGGTCTTGAGGTCGAGCGATGCGGGCGGGGGCGCCGGGGCGCCGCCACGGCCACGCCCCCCGGCCGCGGCGCCTCCGCTGAACAAACCGATGTACGAGAACTTGTCGAGGTTGGCCATGGTGACGGCCGCCGTCTGCATGCCGCCCATCGAAAGGCCTGCCATGGCCCGGTGGTCCTTGTCGGGCAGCGTGCGGAAGTTGGCGTCGATCCAGGGGATCAAATCGTTGACCATAAACTGCCCGTAAGCGCCGCCCCCAGGACCGCCGATGCCAAACGCGGGTCCTGGTCCGCGGCCGGCTCCTGGGCCAGCGCCCGGACCGGCGGCTGGGCCGGGTCCACGGCCGGGACCGCCCGGGGCGCCCACGGCACTGGTTTCCATAACCACAATCATGGGCTTGACCTTGCCTGCAGCGAGCAGATTGTCGAGAATCACGTTGGTGCGGCCCATTTCGATCCAGACTCGCTCATCCTCGCCCCCGCCGTGCTGCAGGTAAAACACCGGGTAGCGCGTGGAGAGGTTGCGATCGTAGCCCGGCGGCGTGTAGACGAAGATGTGCCGCCAGGAGTTGGTCGTCTTGGCAAAGTAGTTCTTGATCAGCACATTGCCATGCGGCACATCTTTCAAGTCATAAAAGTCGACGCCCGGCTCGGGGATTTCAAAGCCATTGCACATGTGGCCGTAACCGATGAACGCCTGGGTGCTCGGGTCCACTACGATCGCGCCATCGACGATCATCCAGTAGTTGTGATACCCGGGGGCCTGCGGTGCGCTGGTGTAAGTCCACGTGCCGTCGTCGCCTTTGACCATATCGAACGGAACATTGACGATGGAGACCTGCACCTTCTGCGCGGTGGGGGCTTTGAAGTGGAAGGTGACCCGCGAGTCCTCTTCGATCCGCGGATATTGCACACCCGGGAAATTGTACGGTGAAGGATGCGCCGGAACGGCGGGCGCGGAGGCGTCGCGCACCGGGGCGGGGACCATCTCCTGCTTTACTGCGCCTTTAGAACCGTTCGAAGCCTTGTCTGTCTCAGCTAAACAGGTTCCACCGGCCAAAACGATCGCGCACAAAACAAAGCATAATGCTCGTTTCATAAACTGCACTCTCCCTGAATAGTCTTAATTTACAGGTCCTTGGCTGCGCACCGATGCGCACAGACCGGCGCGCCCACATTTCAACAGAAGCGCTGTGAGCCCAGCGGCTTGAAGTTATTGTAGGCCGCTGCGGCAGTTCCTGCAATAGCTTACATCCAAATTTTTCCGGGTGGACCCGCGAACATGACGGAGCCAGTTCTGCAAGCGATTACGATTGTCGCCGCCGGGGTGTACACTATCGGGATATCAGGAGCTGAAATGAACTCCACAAGAATGTTCATTCTCGTCGCGCCTCCGCTGGTTGCACTTTCGGCGGCATACAGTCAGCCGCTGCTCGCCACCAACGAAGTCCTGCAAATGAACCGGAAGGCGCCGGCTCGCCGCCAGTTGTTTGCGAAAAAGGACCGGGTGGCGTGGGTGGCGGACGCGCCCGGCTCCGGTTGCACGCATGAGTATAAGAGGTGAGACCGTGTCGAGATTCCGTATTTCATTTCCGTCCATGATTGTGGCGCTGCTCGCCGCTACGACCTTCGCCGGCGGACAGACAGGTATTAAAGAGAAAAAGCCGGTATTCGGCGGAGCGTGCCGATTATGTCCCTGGGGAGCGATGGCCGAAGTAGTGCAAGCGGCCATGAAGCCGTACGGTTACGACGTGCAGATTTGCTATAACTGCAACGCGGCCGATGCTCCGCGTATCGTCAGCGAAGCCAGGACGCCGCCCCCGTACAAGCCTGATCCCGCGGTACCCGAGATACTCGCGCCGCGGAATGCGCCGGGGCTGGGAGCCGTCGACTTCGGCGCGGTGGCCATCCAATTCCTACGAAACGCGTACCGAGGAACGGGCCCCTACGCGAGAGAAAAACCCAGGACGAATCTGCGTTTGATCGCCAACGTCCAAGACCCGAGTTATGTTCTGGCCGCGGCCAAAACTGCGACGGGCATTACGGACCTGTCACAGATCCGGCAGAAGCGCTGGCCAGTCCGAATCCTCTCCGCGGGAATCGGCGGTGACTCCACCCTCATTCTGGCTCACTTCGGCCTGTCGAGACAGGCCATCGAGGCTGCCGGCGGCCGCATCGGTAATACGCCGGAGGACCGGGAGAACTTCGACGTTGCAATCGGAGGAGGAGGCGGCATGACGACTGCTCCGGAATGGAGAATTTGGACGGAGATAAGCCAGAAATTCGACCTCAACTTCATCGAACTGCCGGACAATCTGCTGGCGGAACTGGCGCGCGAGGGCGAACAAGACCGCGGCATCATCCCCGCGGGGCTATACCGCGGCATCGAGCGGCCGATCCCGACGGTAGTGCGCACGGGTACGGCGATCTATGGCCGGGCCGACATGCCGAACGATTTCGCGTATGTTGTCGCGAAAGCCATGGACGAACAACAGCAACTGCTGCAGTGGAGACACCTGAACTTCTCTTACAACGTGCACACGGTTTGGAACGGGTACGAGGTCCCGCTGCATCCCGGCGCCGCCCGTTACTACAAAGAGAAGCGCTACATCAAGTAGGCGGTTTTCCGCAGTATCAGCTCCGAAAGAAAGAAAGGTGACATCGATGAAGAGAGCATTCCTGGTTGCAATGTTGGCGGGCGGGCTGTGTGTAGCCCAAACACCCGCGCCTATAAGAGTGGAAGGCGGATCGATTCAGGGGACGTCGGAAGAAGGGTTGACCGTTTATAGAGGGATCCCATTCGCGGCGCCGCCGCTGGGCGACCTGCGGTGGCGTGCGCCCCAGCCAGCCGCGAAGTGGGACGGAGTGAAACCGGCGGCGAAGTTCGGACCACGATGCATGCAGGGGATGGGAAATCCGGCGGGCGCCAATGCGGCTCCCGCAACGAGTGAGGATTGCCTGTATCTGAATGTATGGACGCCGGCGAAATCCGCGAACGAGCGCGTTCCCGTTCTGGTGTGGATTTACGGTGGCGGGTTCGGCGCGGGCGCCACTTCCGAGCCCAACTACAGTGGCGAGAAGCTGGCCAGCAAGGGCGTGGTGCTGGTGACCATCGCGTACCGGGTGGGGACGGTCGGGTTTCTGGCGCACCCGGAATTGAGTGCCGAGAACAAGAATCACGCCTCGGGGAATTACGGACTGCTCGACATGATCGCGGGCCTCCAGTGGGTGCAGAAGAACATTGCCGCATTCGGCGGCGACCCGCATCGCGTGACCATCTTCGGCGAATCGGCCGGCGGCATCGCAGTCAGCATGCTGTGCGCGTCGCCGCTGGCGAAGGGGCTCTTCCAGGGCGCGATATCGCAGAGCGGCGGCTCGTTCGGTCCGCCTCGCCTCACACTGTTCCCCGGCGAAAATCTGAAACGGCTGGCGGATGCCGAGCGTTCCGGCGAAGCCTATGCCAAGAACGCGGGAGCCTCTTCCATAGCGGACTTGCGGAAGATCCCCGCCGACAAACTTCCGGCGGGTGGCCGCGGCATGGGCATGGCATGGCCGATCATCGACGGATGGGTGATTCCGGACGATCAATACAAGTTATACGAGGCCAAGCGGTACAACGACACGCCGATACTGGTTGGCTACAACTCCGACGAAGGCGCCAGCTTTTCGCCTCCGCGCACGCCCGAGGACTACATCTCCGGCGTGAAAGCGCGGTACGGTCCGTTCGCGGATCGTCTTCTCAAGGCCTACCCCACCGAGGCCACCACGGTTCCGAAAACCGCGCGCGATCTGGCGCGCGATGCGGCGTTCGGCTGGCACACCTGGATTTGGGCGCGCCTGCAAGCCAAAACGGGGAAATCCAAGGCGTTCTATTACTACTTCGACCAGCACCCGGAATATCCGGCCGATTCCCCCCGCGCCGGATACGGCACGCCGCATGGCGCGGATGTGCCCTACGTATTCCAGCACCTCAATACCTCGAATCCGCAGATTACCAAGCAGGACGAGGCGATCTCGGAAGCCATGGCGACCTATTGGACGAACTTCGCCAAGCGCGGCGATCCTAACGGGGAAGGACTCCCAACATGGCTGGCCTTCAGCGACGCCAATCCGGTGGTGATGTATTTCTCGCAGACTCCCCACACGGGACCGGTGCCTAGCGCCGAATCGCTCCAGGTGCTGGATGCGTACTTCGCGTGGCGCCGGACGCCCGAAGGCGAGGCGTGGGCGAAGTAGATCGGGCCTGATTGGCTCGGGCGTTTACCACTCCGCCACGGAGCCGTCCGGTTGGCTTTGCACAACGGCAATCGAAAACTGGCTTCTCAAAACTTGCGATCTGACGATCCGCATACCGAGCCTCGAGCCGCTTCCTTCGGCGATTTGAAATAGCCGAAGAATGGCCCCCTTGGCATATCCAAGGCAAGCCCTTACAATGGTCACTTCGCAGTTCTAAGAAGCAACGGAGAGCCTTTCGCGCTCCGATCGACGGAGGGTTAGCGCCAGCGCCGCTGAGCAACAAGGCGTCATTTTGCGCGGGGCAGGGGCGGCGGGCGTGACGCCGCCGGATGCGTGGAGACCGCGGCTGCCGCGCCGCAAAGGGCCTGCCCGAAGCTGCAGCCCGCAGGGAGAGAAACGATCATGAGCCGGGTACATACGATCCTACTGAGTGCCGGATTGGCGGCGTTGGCCTGCGTGGCATACGCCGACGACAGTGGAGTTACCGCCCTTCTGCCAGCGGACTCCGCCTCCGTGTTCAAGCTGAGCGGCAGCGCCGGCGAGTTCGCGAAAATGTCCACGGCGGCAGTTACGGGCCAGCCGTTCAAGAGCGCGCTGCACATCGAAGTGTCCAGTAAGCCCCAGCGATCCCAGGACGTCCAGATCGCCGCTCCAGTGGACGCCGCCATGGCCAGCGGCGACGTTCTGATGGTTTCTTTCTGGTTGCGGTCCGGCACTTCCGGGGAAGCGACACTCGATGTAGCTTTTCGTCCGGGCGGAGGCGGCCGCGGCCCGGCGCCCCCAAACTTTCCCGCCACGGCGGGAAGCGCATGGAAGAAGGTCCAGTTCCCCTTCGCGCTGACGCGAGCTTACAACAAGGGCGAAGCCGAGGTGTTCTTTACTCTGGGACTACGCCAGCAGACCCTCGACATCGGCGGCATCGAGCTATTAAATTACGGCACGAGCAAGCGGGTGGCCGACCTGCCGTTCACAAAGCTCGGCTACAGCGGTAGCGAACCCGGCGCCGCCTGGCGCCAGGCTGCGGAAGAGCGGATCGAGAAAATCCGAAAAGGCGATCTCACCGTGGTAGTGAAAAACAAGGCCGGCAAGCCGGTCCGCGGGGCGGAAGTCGCGGTTCGCATGAAAAAGCACGCGTTCCTTTTCGGCACGGCGGTGAGCGGCATCGCGTTTTCCAGCGGGCGCATGAGCGCGGAGAATCTGGCGAAGTATAAGCAGCAGATCACTGAGCTGTTCAACTTCGCGGTGATGGAGAACGAAACCAAATGGCCGCAGTGGGCCAACGAGGCGTCGCGCCCCGCGACGCTGGCAGTTATCGACTGGTTGCACGCGAGCGGACTGCAAGTGCGCGGCCATAACCTTGTGTGGCCCTCCTGGCGCAACACCAACGTGAAAGCCGCAGTGGACGCCAAGGGCGACCCCGCCACACTGGCCAAGGTCATCACCGGCCACATTACCGAGACCACCACTGCGCTCCGCGGACGCTTGGTGGACTGGGACGTCATCAACGAGACGTTCACCAACCACGATTTCATGGACATCCTGGGCCGGCATGCCATGGTGGACTGGTTCCAGGCGGCGCGGGCCGGCGATCCGGGCGCCAAGCTGTTTATCAACGACTTCAACATCATTGAAGGAGACGACCAAACCCATCAGGACGACTATGCCGCGACCATTCGGTATCTGATCGACGAGGGAGCACCGATAGACGGAATCGGGCTGCAGAGCCACTTTCCGGCGCGGGTCACACCGATGGACGAGCTGATGAAGCGGTTCGATCGTTTCGCGGCATTCGGGAAGGAACTGGAGATCACCGAATTCGATATCAATACGCCCGACGAAGCCACGCAGGCCGATTACACCCGCGACTTCATGACCGCCGCTTTCAGTCAGCCTTCGGTGAAGGCGTTTCTGATGTGGGGATTCTGGGAAGGGGCCCACTGGATTCCGAGGGGCGCCATGATGCGGCGCGACTGGTCCCTTAAGCCAAATGGCGAGGTTTATAAAGATCTCGTGTTCAAGAGATGGTGGACCAACACCGATGGCAAGACGGGCGCGCAAGGGACCTTCGCGACGCGAGGATTCCTGGGCGATTACGAGATCGAAGTAAAGGCCGGCGGTAAGGTTAAGACGGTGCGCGTGAGCCTTCCCAAGGAAGGCGCCAAGGCCGAACTCGTGCTGGAATAGTGTCGCATGGTGGACGGTCCGGAAGGCGAACCGCGAAAACTCCTGCTCCCATGGCAGCCGGGAGTTCGCACTGTCCGCCCCACAACTGTATGCGGCCGTGGTTCAGCAACACCGGCCGGCATGGTGGTATGTTTACATCATCCCCGAGGCTGTACCGAGTAGTCGTCCCTATTGGCAATCCGGGTCCAGGACGGATCCGGTGGGAAGGGTAAATCAAAAAATGCATCGAACGATTCGCAATTACGGTTGTCTCACGATAACAGCCGCCTGGTCGCTGGCATTGCTCACTGCGCCGGCCGCTAAAGCTCAGCTATTCTCCTGGACCAAGGAAGAGATGGTGGAATACACCAAAGCCTGGACGGGCGAACGCTTCCCCGACGGGCGGCCCAAAGTTCCGGACAGTTGGCTCGAACGTGCCAAAGAAATGTCGCAGGAAGAAGTGATCATTCCGCCCGGCCGTGGCGCCGGCCCGCCAAACATCGCCAGCTTCAGCCAGTTCGACGGGAATTTCAAGGTGTTACACCCGGAACTGAAGATGGCCGGACGCGTGGTGACCGCAATGTACATGCCGACCCGCGCCGATATCGATACCATCCTTTTCGCCAAGGCGCGCGATAAGGGTGTTGCCTTGTCGAACCAGTGGCCGATCGATCGATTGCAGCCCGGAGACGTGCTGGTGATCGATCTCTACGGAAAGGTGGACGGCGGCGGCATCATCGGCGACAACCTCTACTACTACATCATGAAGGCGACGAAAGGCGGCGGCGTGGTGATCAACGGATCTCTGCGCGACCTGGAAGGTGTCAGCGAAATCAAGCTGCCGGCGTACGTCCGTACCATCACGCCAACCTGGTTCGGCGGGTCGACCCTTTACGGCTACAACGTGCCGGTACGTATGAGCAACGTGGTGGTGATGCCGGGCGATATCGCATTCGGCGATAAAGAAGGTGTAGCCTTCATTCCACCATCGCTGGCCGAGAGCATCCTGGATAAGGCGGACGAGACCCACGTCCACGACCAATGGACGAAGATGAAGTTTGACGAAGGCAAGTACAAGTCGACCGACATCTACTCCGTGCCGCGTACGGATGAGCTTCGCAAGGAATACCAGGAATATCTCAAGAAGAAGTTGGATGAACTGAAGGCGGCTCGCGCCGCAGGAGCCAAGCAGTAAGCACAGCCTGACGAAACGGGGAACACGCCCGGCAAGGGCCGGACCGTTCCCCGTCTCCCGATGAAGGAAGTTGCTCGCCGTTGCTTTCAGCACACTTGACGCGCCTGCCTCGCGATCTGGCGGGTTGAAGCCCGCCCCACCGTCCGAAAGCGCTGCACTCTTCGTGGGGCGGGCTTCAGCCCGCCGTGGGGAATTTCCTCCGGCTTCGTGCCCTTCGGCGCGCCCGTAGCGAAGCCAAAGATATTCGTTAGGCTTCGTGGAGGCCGGCTGAAGCCTGGCTGAAGCCTGCCCCACTAAGAAAGGCCAAAGCCCAGGGGCGGGCTTCAGCCTGGCTTCAGCCAGGCTTCAGCCCGCCATGGCCGCATGCGGAGGAAAACGTCTGTGAAGCAGTCAGTGGAGAGCGTGGCGCGAAGTGGTTGCGATCAACGAGAATGGGAGCGCTCAGGGCGTAGAGTAAGGGGTTCGCCGCCGCCACGGTGAGTTCGATGACACCGTGCCGGACGTAAGAGATGGAGAACCCACGCTGGGGGATGTGCCGCCGTTTGCGCCAGCTAGATTCGGCCGAACTTGACGACAGCATCCTTGATCGACTTGAACTTCTCGATGAAGGGAATGGTGGAGTGCTCCTGGTAATCGAGGTCCTGCGCCTTCTTGAGGACGTCGGAGGCGTGGGCCTTCGGCACCACCACGACGCCATCTTCATCGGCGGTAACGATATCGCCAGGATTCACTTTCACGCCCGCGCACGTCACCGGCACGTTCACACCGGCGAAGCGGTAGTGGCCCACCATGGTGGAGGGCACCACGCCGCGGCTGAAGACCGGGAATTGCATCTTCTTGATCTGTGGCGTGTCGCGGACACTGGCATCGATGACCGCTCCGGCCAGACCTCTGGCCTTCATTCCAGTGGCCATCAGGCCGCCCATTCCCGCATAGTCCACACCGTTCTCCACGGACATGACGTACACGGCGCCGGCCGGGGCCGCGTCGATCGCATCGAGCATGCCCTGCGCCGCCGCGCCGCCTTCCTTGTTCTCCTCTTTCTTCATGAGCACAGTCCACGCCGGACCCGCAAATTTGGCCTTTTCGAGAGGCCGCATCTCATGCGACATGAATGCCTGCTGGCCGTAGAGTTGCTCCATGGCATCGGCTACCGACGCTACTTCGGTTTCGCGATAACCCTGAATCAGAGGGTCGCCCGAGGATTGAGCCATGAGCCAGAAAACCGCAAGCCCGGCGCTAATGCCGGTGATCCACAACAATCGTTTCATAACGAGTCCTTTCCGCCAGGGCCTTATTGAGGCGCCGGCCAAACCCCCGCACGGACCAGAAATCGATCTACCACAGCTTCCCACACCCCGCGCCGGATTCGTAGCCGCGGCTGCCACATGGGATATGCGAAAACTGCGTTGGCGATGGCAGCCAAAATCAGCGCCGCCGGTTGCCAGCGCATACCGTGGGTCAGTTACCAGCTCACCTGCACCAGCGAAACGCCCTGCCTCGGCAAGTTGAATGCGGTGACAACCTTGCCGTCCCGGGGTACCATCCACTCCGGTGACGTGAGCATTTGCAGTTGGCCCGCAGATTCAAGCTGCGCGTACTGCTCGGCGGTCGGGCTCTGCGGCGAGCCCATCGACTTCCAGACGGTGTACGCATTGCTGTGCTCCTGGTCGATGCGGTAGTGCTGCAGCAGCACCCGTCCGGCCGTTGCCGGAACTCCCGCAATCGACAACTCCACGGACGCGCCGGGCGCGGACGGGAGGTCGTCATCGTGGTAGTTCCACACCATCGCGGCGATCTCGTGGTCCGCGCGGGTGGCCAGTGCGTCAATGTCCGCCTTGTCGCGGACTCCCGATTTCATGATAGTTTCCACGGGCACGGCGCCGCTCGATTGCACCTTCACCCGGCCGCCTTTCATCAAGCCGTACATGCGGAAGACATTGAGGACCGGCTTGTCGATCCCGTTCGTGGCCAGTGTGCGGAACCCATCGAAGTACGGCTGACCCTCGAACTCAAAGGCCCACGTCAGCATGCCCTCCATGTTGCCTTTCAGCCGGTCCGCCAGTGTGAAGATGTTGTTGACCGCCGCCGCCGTGTACACCGCGTAAAGGGCGCCGTTGCGGTAAGCATTGTTGGGATAGACGCGCGCCGAGCACGCCGCGCATCCTTCCGGATCCGCCTCGCTCAGTACGACAGGCAGCCTGGCGTACTGCTGGAATTGGCCGATTACCTCCATACCGCGGGAAACGTCGTTCAGTTCGCTGCCAAGTCCCATCTGGACATGGTCGCCCACCACTCGCGGCTGGCCTTTAGCGTGGTAGGTGATGAAATCGAGCGGCGTTTTCTTCTCGGCGCAGTGCGCAAGGAACTGCCGCAGGTACTCCGCTGCCCGGGCGTTGCGCGGGCTGGTGGTGGCCGGCCCGCCGACCTTGGCCGTGGGCAATGCCTTCTTCACCGCCACCGCTGCGTAATCGTAAAGCTTGTCGTACTCCTCGGGGGTGCCGTGCCAGTAACTGATATCCGGCTCGTTCCAAACCTCCCAATACCAGCTCTCCACTTCCGTACGGCCGTACTTCTCCGCCGCATGTTTGACCCATTGGTACACCAGTTCGCCCCACTTGCCGTAATCCTTCGGTGGATACGTCCATCCGATGCTGTACTGGTCGTTTCTTGCGCCCGGAATCCACGTGGGCTTGTACGGTTCGGGATTGGTCGAAAGGGCCTGTGGCATGAATCCGATTTCGACGAACGGTTTGGCTCCGGCTTTCAGGTACGTGTCGAAAATGCGGTCCGCGATGGTCCAGTTGTAGACCGGCTTACCGGAGGTATCTTCCGTGTACGCGTTGGTCGATCCCCACTTGAACCCGGGCGTGCCGTCCCCCGTGCACAGCATGAAGTGTGTTCGCACGTACACCTTGGATGAGCTCAGCCGCGCCAGTTCGCCTACCAGCTTCGGCCCGTACTTTCCGTAGGTGTAGTTCGGCTCGTCGTAGCCGAAGTAAGAGTAGATGGGCTTGAACGCGCCCACCGGCTGGGTGGCGTCTACCTGGATCGTTACGGCATCCTGCCCCACGAGCAACGCCGGCGCCAGGGCCATCGACAACAGTCCCGAAAGTCGCATATTCACCTCTGCACTTCGAACTGACTCCGCACCCTGTCTGGTTCAGCGTGAAAGCGCGGGTCGTCGGCGCCCGGCAGGGCTTTCATTTCTCCTCGCGCGCCAGCTCATGACTCTGGATTATATCCCAGCAATTCCGCCTGCCGGAACAACAAGCCGCGGATTACGGCTGGTGGACCGCTCACTTCGACTCGCAGGAAATCCTGTGCGGTCCTCAGTACTGTCATTTCGATGCAGGCGCCTGCATTATGACGGCCTACAGGCTCCTGCCAAGCCTCGTTCACGCGGCCGATCTCCGGTAAGCTGCTCAAAGTTGATCGGACAAAGCTTTTGCAATCTGTCGAAAAGCAAGCCTGTATTCGCTTCCAGAATTCTGTTGACTCGCACACCACCCTGTGATAAATCTGTTCCAGACCTGATTAGGGCCGAAGGCCAACTTCAGACTGAGGGTGCGGCATGCCTCAAGACCGGCGTTGCGCAAGTCTCCAAGGAGGGCTCATGAAGACGATGTGGATTTGGGGACGGAAACCGCGGCGCTGGAGAAAACCGCCGTTCCAACTATTCCAGCAGTAAAGTTATTCCCGGCAGGAGGATTTCATGCAACGAACGGATCGTAGAACTCTGCTGAAAGGTGGGCTGTTGTCGATAGCGGGAATGGCGGGACTGCCATCCCTATCGGCCGCCGTGGAGAACGCCACAACTCCGTACAATCGGCCCAAACTGAAGATCACCGAAGTCCGCACGGCTGAAGTGCGCGTGCATGGCTACCAAGTGCATGTCCACATCCACACGGACCAAGGCATCATCGGTCAAGGCGAAACCACGGACGCCGCACAGGGCAATGTGCCACTCATCCGCTCCTTCGGGCGGATGCTCGTCGGGCAAGACCCGCTGAACATCGAGGCTGCTTTCGAGCGCATCCGCACTTCCGGCGTATTCGCCGGGGCGCAAGCGGGCCAGTATGTGACGGCGCTGACCGGCGTCGAAATCGCGCTGTGGGATATTGCGGGAAAAGCGACGGGCCTGCCCGTGTATCAGTTGCTCGGTGGAAGGGTGCGCGACCGTGTACGCATCTATTGCGATTCGGGCGAACGTGAAATGATCCCCGGCGACGAGGGTTCCCTGGCGCGCATGAAGCAAATCCAGGACATGGGTTTTACCGCGGCCAAGATCGATATCGACGACGCGCGCGACCCCTCGCGTATGGATCGCGTCAACTGGACCGCCTCGAACAACGAAATCGACCACATGCTGGCGAAAATCGCGTTTACGCGCGAGAACTATCCCAAGAATTTCGACCTCGCTGTGGATATGCATGCCCGCTATGACGCTACCACAGGCAAGCGCGTCGCCAAGGAAGTCGAAAAGTTCAAGCTCCTATGGCTGGAGGAGCCGGTGCCGGCGGAAAATATCGACGCCATGCGCGAGGTGCGCGCCTCCACCAGCACGCCCATCTGCTGCGGTGAGAACATCTACATGCGCTGGGGTTTCCGGGAGATTCTCGAGAAACGCGCCGCCGATATCATCATGCCCGATTTCCAGAAATGCGGCGGCTTGCTCGAAGCGCGCAAAATCGCCGACATGGCTCACACCTACTATGTGCCGGTGGCGCCCCACGGGGTGACGTCGCCTATCGGCATGATGGCCACTGCGCACGTGTGCGCCGCAATTCCCAACTTCCTGGTCCAGGAATGGCACTGGATCGATAGTCTCGACATTTGGCGGAACTTCGTGAAAGAGGGCGAGATCATCGAGAAGGGCTACATCCACATGCCGGAGCGCGCCGGCCTCGGCGTGGAAATGAACGAGGAAGGCGCGCGAAAGGCTCAGGTGCCGGGGACTCCATGGTTCGAGCCGGTTCCGGTAGTGACAGGGAGAGGAAGAGGGAGAGGGTAAGGCGATCCCAGGGGCGCGAGAACCGCGCTACTGCCGGGCTCTCGATGGGCCTACGCACTGACCGATGCCGGCATTCACACCGTCCACTTTGAGTCGCCCGGCACGGCTCACCAATGGTTGACATGGCGGGCGATGCCTGAACGATTTCGCCCAGTGGCTTTTCAGATAGTCGATCGCGCTGAGGACCGCAAGCAGGTTCATGCATGGTGGTCGACGAACCCAAGCCGGCGTGGTGGAGATCCCCAATTTACAGGGCTTGCTGCGCCTCATTTGTGAACGCGGCTTCGAGCATCATGTGGCCGCCAATCCGGCGCCGGATCTCATGAGAGCGGGGTTGGGCGCTGAGCGCCTCCGCCCGGGGACGGCACCAAGTGCGAAGGAATGTATGCGTTTGCAGAAAACCTTTGACACTGAATTTCCCAAGTGATAAGATCTGGTGAAATCCCACGCGGTCAATCAGTTATGGACTTATGAAATACGCTCTGTTCGCAACAGTTCTCGCGCTGGCCACGATCGCCTTTGCGCTGGACGGCCAAATCGGGATCCACGACCCCTCCACCGTCGTAGTGTGCGACGGTAAATTCTACACTTACGGCACCGGCGGTTCTTCCCTGGTCTCGGACGACGGCTGGACTTGGCGTCCCGGAACTGCGCTTCCGCGTCGCGGATTGGCTCCCGACGTCATTCACCTGGGCGGCCGCTACTACGTGTATGTAGCCGCGAACATCGGGGCGCAGCCCAAAGCCGCAGTCAATATGATCTGGAGCAAGACCCTCGATCCGAGTTCTCCCGATTACAAATGGGAAGAAGGCGGCGTCGTGGCCTCGTCCGACGGCGAAGAAGACTCCAACGCCATCGATCCGGGCGTGTTTCTGGATCCCACCGACGGCAGGTTGTGGCTGACCTACGGGTCCTATTTCGGCTACATCCGGCTGGTCCAGCTCGATCCCAAGACGGGCAAACGCATCAACCCCAACGATCAACCCCGCAACCTCGCCATCAACTGCGAAGCTTCCGACATGATGTATCACGATGGCTGGTATTACCTGCTGGCCACGCACGGAAGTTGCTGCCGCGGCGCGGACTCCGGCTATAACATCCGCGTCGGCCGCGCGAAGAAAGTTACCGGTCCGTTCCTGGACGCCGACGGCATCGATATGATCCAAGGCGGCGGCAAACTACTGATCGGGTCCGGCGGGCGTGTGATTGGCGCCGGTCATTTCGGCCTCCTGGATGTAGGCGAAGGTGTGCAGAAGTTCTCCATGCACTGGGAAGCCGACCTGGACAGGGGAGGCGCAAGCGTGCTCGATATCCGCCCGCTGTTGTGGAAAGACGGCTGGCCGGTGGCTGGCGAGAATTTGAAGGAAGGCGCGTATGAGGTCGAATCGGTGCGCACCGGGACGGCGCTGGAGCTCGCCGTAGAGGGAGTGCCGGTCGGAGGCCCCCGCGGCCGGGGCGGCAGGGGAGGTGGCGGCCGAGGCGGTGCAGCGGCGCCTGGCGGAGCGGCGCGTGGCGGCACGCCGCCGGGCGGCGGACGAGGAATGTTCGGCGGCACGGGCAGCCCGATTCCGCCGCAGGATGTCGCGCAGGTCTCAACCAACTGGCCCGCGGGCAACATTGACACCCGTATGGCCAATTATCTGTGTCAGGCCCAGCAGAAGTGGGCCGTTACTGCCATCCCCGACGCCGGCGGCTACCCCGGATCGCCGTATTTCAAGATCACCATCGCCGGCACGGACCGTACGCTGGCCGCCACCGCGGACGCGGAGTTGGTGGTCCTCCCCGCGTTTACCGGCGGGCCCGAACAATTGTGGCGAATGGACCAACTTGCCGACGGCTCCTGGCGCATTATGCCGAAGGTGGTCCCGAATTCCAAAGAACCCCTGGCTCTTTCGGCTGTGGGCAGCAGTTTCGCGACGCTGGCCAAGTTCGATCCCAAGAGCGACAAGCAGCGCTGGTTGTTCAAGACGCCGTAACTTCAATCGGCAATCGATATTCAAGAAAGGGCGAAAACCTCGCTAAGAGTTACCCATGAATTCGCTCCGCAAACACCACACACGGGCATTCGCCGTCGTGGCCGGCTCTGCGCTTCTGGCGATTGCCGCAGCCGCGGCTCAAGTTTCCTGGCCTACGCTGACGAAGCCGGCCTCGCCGGAAAAAGCGCCCGACGCCGATGGCTTCATTCAGCGCTGGCTGCTCCTGGAGCCGATCCTCTCCAACGGACTGACCGACAGCGTCATCCAAGCGGCCGTCAAAAAGGAATATTTTCCCAACCAGTTCACTGTCATTCCGCACGACGGCGACAAGGTGACCGTGGGCAACGCGGAACTCACCTGGTACGCCGTGGACACGAAGCTTTACAACGTCAACCTGTATCATTTCGCCCACGCGCTGGGCAAGCCGACGTCCGACGTCTTGTTCTGGGCCGTCACCATCGTCAACTGCCCGCGGGAGATGCCTGGCGTGCGGCTGGCCATCGGCTCCAACGCGGCGTCGGTCTGGTGGGTGAACGGCACGGAGGTCATCGGCATTTACGGCGATCGCCAAACTGTGATCGACGATGGCGTCTCCAAACGCCTCACGCTCCAAAAAGGGCCGAACGTGGTGCGCGCAGCCGTCTTCAACGGCGGCGGGGCCACCGACTTTTGCGCCCGGTTTCTCGACGCCGAGGATAAACCGCTGAAGGGAATCACCGTGAGCCTGAGCGAGGCCCGCAAGTAGGCTCTCCCCTTGGAGCGCCCAAGGAAGTTCTGTGCCAGTCGATAGCGGACGGGCCGCATTTGAACGCTTACGAGAAGCTGCCAGCCCAGGCAGCGGAACATCGGGCCCCCGAAATTATCTAAACCATTGCTGCAATCGGCGCACCGGCATATGATTCGCCGCCCTGTTTTCGCGGCGAGTGATTCGAACTGCGGAGGTTCACCTTTCATTCGGTTTTCCTTGGGATTTCATGCCGCCGCTTTCACGCCACTTGCGCTGCTGGTGGGTGCCCCGGCCTCTGCGCAGCGCCGCATACCCAAGGACGAAGATGAACCATCCGGAATCAGGCTGTGTGATCCGTGGCTTGACATCGTCAACTCAAACCCGGAGCCTGCCGGGTCTGGTCCGTTCGGTTCAAGCGGGACCGCGGCTGAATTGCTGACGCGATTCGTGTACTATAGAGAGCGAAAAATGATGCGCGCACACATTTCGCGGAGAAGATTCGCGCTGATAGCGGGAACCGCCGGCGTCACGCCACTCGCGGTGGTGGGCGCAGAGCCGCTTACGGCCGAAGCTGTAGTCCGTCGCATTCAGGCCGAACTTGGCGGCGACTGGCCGGCAACCGGTCCGGACGGGTTCAAGGCGGGCGACCCTTCCACCGTGGTGAAGGGAATCGCCACCACTGCTATGGCCACGCTCGACGTTCTGAAGCAAGCGGTGAAGGCAAACACGAATCTGGTTCTCACCTACGAGCCGACATTCTACGGACGCGCGGACGGTCGAACGCCGGCGGCCTCTGGAGCCGGACGCGGGCCCGCAGGGTTTGGCGCCGACGATCCCGTTGTCAAAGCAAAACGCGAATTCACCGAGAAGAACGGCCTCGTCGTCTTTCGCCTGCGCGACCACTGGCAGGCGCGCAAAGAGAACGACATGGTCAGTGGCCTTGCCGGCGCACTGGGCTGGTCCAAGTACCGGGTGAAGAGCGATGACGCGCGCTACGACATTCCCCCGGCCACGGCGGAAGAAACCGCCGCTTTCATCCGCAGCAAACTGAACCTGCGCGGAGGCCTCCGCGCTGTGGGAGATCGCAAAGCCACGGTACGCCGCGTTCTCCTGTACCCCGGCGCAATGACTCCCGCAATCATGTGGCAGCGGTATTCCGAAGTGGATTTGATCGTCGCCGGTGAAGTTCGGGAATGGGAGAACACCCACTATGCCGCGGACATCTTCGCCGCCGGCGAGAAACGAGCTCTGATGACAATCGGCCGCGTCGTATCCGAAGACCCTGGGATGCGCGCCTGCGCGGAATGGCTGAAGACCGTGGTCAAAGAAGTTCCGGCAACGTGGATCGGCGCGGGCGATCCATACTGGAGGGTCAACTCGTGACCGCGCGTGAGGTCGTCGAACTGATCAAAAAGAACGGCGGAGTACCGTTTAACGAACGATCCTACCGCGACACCTTCAAGCTTGGGAATCCGGACTCCACCGTCAGGGGCATCGCGACCACCATGATGGCGACTTTCGCCATGCTCAAACGCGCCCAGGCGGCCGGCCTGAACATGGTGGTCTCGCACGAGGATACTTTTTGGAACGACCGCGACGATGTCAAGGACCTGACAGAGAATCCGCTCTACAAACTCAAGACCGAATTCGTCCTGAAGAACGACATGATCGTATGGCGCGATCACGACCACATGCATTCGATGAAACCCGACTTCATCGTGGTGGGGGAGCTTCGTTCGGTAGGCATCAAGGGCGGCGAGAATGCGACCATGAGTCCCCGCCTCTATACGATTCCGGAGACGAGCCTGGGAGAATTCGCGGCCCAGGTGAAGCGCCTGACCGGCTCCCGCGCATTTCGCTGCGCCGGTGATCCCAAGGCACGTGTAAGCAAGATCCTCGTAGGCCCCGGATATGCGACGCCCCGCATGACGGCTGAAGCCGACGTCGTGATCGGCGGCGAGCAGCAGGAAGCCGACGGCGGCTTTGACAATGTCGAATACGTGATGGACGCTGCTTCCCTCGGCATGGCGAAGGGCGTGATCATGCTCGGCCACGTGGTGTCGGAAGAGCCGGGCATGGAGGACTACGCCAACTGGATGCGGACCTTCATCCACGATATTCCGATCCAATTCGTGCCTGCGCAGGAACCCTACTGGTAGGCGGGGCCCGGCTCAACGGACCGCTGCGCTAATTACCGGCTTCCCATGATCCTGGGGGTCGAGCCTTCCCCGACGAACCACGCGTGCAGTCCTCTGTATGGCCCCAATCGTTCTGGCCGGCCGCAACGCGGCGGTATAGGCGAGTCCGAATCCAGTGGGATCGCGCACGAGCGGCCTACGCGGCGTGTCTCCTCTCGAGGGTCGGAAACGCGACTACGACACAGTCCAGTAAGTGGCGTATCTCCCCCACAACTGGTTCAGGGGTTTCAACGTTACGCCGCTTTCTGAACCCGCGGCGTGGAACGTCAGTGGCGCAGAGCCGTCCCGCTTGATCCAGTCTTCGAGCTTCTTCCCCGAGGCGTGCAACTCGGGCACGCTCATGGGAATCTTGCCGACCGCGGGTCCCTGCTGGTCGAGGATCAACTCTTCCGTGAGTCCCTGAGCGCCCAGGTCGCCGGCAAGAACGATGGGTCCGTACAGAAAGGCCTGCACGCGCGGTTCATCGGCGAAGGGTTCGGCCGCCAGGCTCATGGGAAGCTCCAGGTCGACGCGGTCGCCCTTCTTCCATGCGCGCGCGATGCTGAGATAACTGCCCGCTCCGGGCGTCGCTTCCAGGAGACGGCCATTGACCTTGACCGCCGCGGCCGAGGTCCACGACGGAATCCTCAGGCGCAGCGTCCACGCCGATTCAGGCGCCTTCGTAATGGCAAAAGATGCGCGCGGCTCGTCCGGAAATCGCGTGTCCTGCCGTAAGCCGATGGTGCGTTCGCCGTCGTCCAACTCCGAGGCGATGTAGAGATTCACGGTAACGCCGCGCTCGTCGCGGTAGTAAATGCTGTCGTTCAATTTGGCGTACTCTTCGAAACCTGTACCCGTACAGCACCAGAACGACTTGTCTTCCGCGCACAACCCCTTCCACGCTCCCGGCGCCGTGGAAAGGAAGTACACGGTATGGCCTGTCTCGGGCTGGATTGTTCCCAGCCGGTGATTGAACAGATTGCGCTCGTAGTAGTCGAAGTAGCGCGGATCTCCGGTCCACGAGTAGAGATGGCGCGTCAACTTCATCATGTTGTAGGCGCAGCAGCACTCCTGGTGATGCGCGCCCATTCGCCACTCCGCCGCCAGGCGGCCCGGCGAGGTCAGCCAATGCTCGTTATTGCTGCTTCCGCCGGTGGCATAGGTGCGGGCCGACGCCACCGCGTACCAGAAGAACTCCGCCACGTCGTGGAACCGCGGATCGCCGGTCAGTTCGAAGCGCCGGGCCGCGCCGATCACTTGCGGAACGTGCGTGTTCATGTGAAGCCCGCGCAGTTCGTCGCGGTGCTGCGCGAGCGGAGTGAGGAACTCCTTCTTGTTGAACCGGTCACCCACTTTCGCCCAGCGATCGTCGTTGGTGGCGGCGGCAAGATTGTAAAGCGCCTCACTCATCCCGCCGAATTCAACCCGCAGGATCTCCTGCATGTGGGCTTCCGGCTTGGAAGCGCTCCACTCGTCGGCCCAGGCAGCCATGCCGCTGGCGACTTCGAGCGCCTGCTTGTTGCCGGCATGAAGGTGCATATCGAGCATGCCGGCCAGGATCTTGTGGTAGGTGTAGAAGGGCGCCCAAACGTTCCTGCCCTTGTCCAGGCGGTCGAAGAACTCGAGCGGAAACGCGCTCAGGTATCCCCCGCTTGCCAACTGCTTTTGGCAGCGCGCGAGCTCGGCGACGATTTCATCGCCGCGCGCTTTGATCTCCGTATCTCCGGCCGAGGCGGCGCGAAGAGCGCACGCCGACAGATAGTGTCCCATGGCATGGCCGCGAAGCTCGCCGCGGGGCTCCTCCCATCCGCCGAGCGGTTGCGCGGAGCTGGCGAGGCCGGCGTTCAGGCGAAACGTGTGCAGGAGCCGATCTGGCGCAATGCGCATCATGTACGCGCGGTCGTTGTCCGCGGCCTGTTTGCACGGGCCAGCCAGGAGGCGCACCTGGGACATGGGGTAAGCCGCAGTGCGCAGTTCGGCATCTTTCCGCGTGAAGACGAGAGTCTCGGCGAACGGCAGCGGCTCAACCGGCTGCGGCCGTCTGCCGGGAGCGGGAGGAACCTGCGCGGCGCCCGCCGCGGGCGGAGCCGGCGAGGCTGCCGGTTGCTGAGCGAGGGTTGTGGCCGAACCCGCGATTGCGGCCGCAAAGAGCCGCCTGGATACTTTAGACGCGTTGTTCATATCGATCCTACAGCAGTGATTCTCGCACGGCTCGCCGAGGTGTTGCCAGCCCCGCGCGCCCAGATGCCAGCCAGGTCCCGGCGCAGTCGCGGGAAACACCGGCGAGCGGCCTCCTTCTCGAAGGTCGTGCCGCGCGGTCCTCAAAGTCTTCCGGATGTACGGCCCGGGTCATCGACGAGAATTCCGGCGCAACCGAATCGTTGCAGCTCTCCCGGTTCGGACGTCCTCCTTGACCGCGAGACATTTTTTGACAAACAATGGGAACCTGCTGGTGCGGATTCACGAAGGCTTTCGATACGCTAGCTTCGGTTCGTTCGCTGGTCGGTTGTTTTACCGCTCCGGCGCCCGCTCCCATCGGGAGACCCCGTCCGTGAGGAAGACCGCATCGGGGTCGCCGTACCTGGCGAAAAAGCGCTGCACCGGATTTACCAATAAAAGCACACAGGAGGACTTATGAAGCGACGTTCTTATCTCACCGCCATGCTCGCCGCGATCGCCGGCACGAAAGGAGTTCGCGCGCAGCCAGCGGCGAAGAACCCGATCGTTCTGTATTGCGATCTCTCTGTGGACCCATCGCGCGAACAGGAGATGTTGCATAACTTCCACACCATCTTCAAACCGGCTGGGGAGAAGTTCCAGGGTTACATCGACGTAAAGATCTTGAAGCTGCGAACGGTCTATACGGGTTCGGCTCCGGCGGGCGTCAACTATCGCTTTCAACTGACCTACGAGAGCGAAGAGCTCCGTCAGAAATGGATCAAGTCCGACGTGCACCAGAAGGTGTGGCCCACGGTGGAAAACACCCTCAGCACCAAGAACTACACGACCCTGCTGTTCGATTCGAAGTAGCCGGCTAATTCCCCAGCCCGAACGCCGGAATGTTCTGGCCGTCGTCGTATCCGCTCCTGAAAAGGATGCGACGCCTCGACAATCCCCGGTTGGTTAACCGATTTGGGGGAATGGGCGTCCACGGACCGTTCCCTTATACTTTACGGGCGCGGCTCTGTACGTAGCTGCAAACAAGAGGCAACCGTAACAGAGTCGCGACCCGCAATGGAGCGGTTGCTGGGACTGAACGGTCGGAACCACCAATCCCCCACAATCCTTCCGGAGCGCCTCGCATTTTCGCGATTGGTGATATGATGCAGCGGGAAGGAGAAGGTGATGAAACGTTGTTGCCTGGCGCTGGGCGTAGGGTTGGGCGCGTTGGCGCTCCTGCCGATCGCCGCGCGCGAGCCCCTGGCGGCGCGTATCGCGCACAGCGATCCTAGTAAGTACCGGCACAGCCCGGCAGTACATGGTGGGGCCGGGGCCCTTGACTTCACGGCCCTGTTCGACGCCCACACGCTGGAGCCAAACCTTCAGTTTCTGCACCGCGGCGTGATTCTGCCCAAAAGCGGAATCGGCGCGCACTTTCACAACCAGTGCGAGGAGATGTTCGTGATCCTCGACGGCGAGGCCCAGTTCACCATCGATGGCCACACGTCACTGCTAAAAGGGCCGGCCGGCGCTCCCTGCCGCATGGGCCACTCGCACGCCATCTACAACCCGACCGATCAGCCGGTGCAGTGGCTGAACATCAACGTGTCGATGGCTAAGGACCAGTACGACGCCTTCAACCTCAATGATCCGCGCCTCGACGTGCCGCTCGATCCAATCCCGCAGTTCATCACGATGCGACTCGACCGCGCCCTTCTGCGGCCGGTGAATGCTATGAACGGCGGCAAAGGAACCGTGCAGTACCGCCGCGCGCTCGATCCGTCGATTTTCGTCACGTCATGGGCTTACGTCGATCATCTGGTGCTGCCGCCGGGAACTTCCATCGGCCCGCACATGCATCACGAAGTCGCGGAGTTTTATTACGTGATGAAGGGCTCCGGAACGGCGACCGTCGGGGCCGGGCGCGGCGGCGCCGAGACGGCCCAAATCAAAGAAGGCGATGCCGTGCCGATTCAGTTGAGCGATGTTCATTCTTTCGAGAACACCGGCAGCGAACCGCTGGAATTCATGATTGTGGGCGTGGCCCGCGATTTGAGCAAGCATGTCGACAGCATCGATGCCGGTCCGGGACTGGGCGGCCGCCGCGGCAATTAGCGTCTGCACGCCTCGAACGGGAGCGGCAGCGCCCAGGGCGCTTTCATTCAATCGCACGAGGCTTACGGAGACCTTTATGATTCGAACTCGTCCAAACCTTGCTTTTGCTTTCCTGTTGTTCGCCGCGGCCGCTTTGGCGCAGCGGGGGACGCCACCACCCCAGCAACTCGCCTTTGCGCCGTATCACGCCAGCGGCATTTACGATCTCGGCGAAACCGTCGGATGGACCGTCACACCCGGCGCCGTCGCGCCGGCCTACCTTTATAAATGGACGATCCGGCGTAATAACGCCGTGGTTCTGAAGGAAGGCAAGCTGGATCTTACTTCGGGCAAGGACAAGATCGAAATCGTCGCCGACCAACCGGAAATGATCTACGCCGCCATCGAAGCATACGCCAACCTCAACGGCGAGGCGCCCGCGCCGGCTCCTGACGCTGCCGCGGGCCAGGGTGGTGCGGGCCGTGGCCCGGCATCGCCCTTCGTGGGCGGTAACGCCGGCCGCAATACCGGGTATTACGCCGTAGGAGCCGCCGTGGCGCCCACGAAACTCGGACTCTCGACGCCGCGTCCCGCCGACTTCGACGCCTTCTGGGATGGCAAACTCGCTGCCCAGGCAAAGATCCCCATCAACCCTGTCCTGACGCCGGTCCAGACCGGCGTGGAAGGCGTCGAGATGAACATGTTCCAGCTCGACGCGCTGGGATCGAAAGCCCACGGCTATGTGGCCAAACCCGCGAAGGACGGCAAGTTCCCCGCGCTCATCCAATTGCAGTACGCGGGCGTGTACGCGTTGAATGCTCGCGCCGACGCGCAGCGCGCCGCCAAGGGCTGGCTGATGATCAACGTGGATTCGCACGACAAACTCCCCTCCGACCCTTCCGGCGGCATCCCGCATGACTACCAGACCGTCGGCAATAACGACCGCGAGAAATCGTATTTCCTCAACATGTACTTGCGCGACTCGCGGGCGCTGGACTATCTGCTGACGCGGCCCGACTGGGATGGCAAGACGGTCGTGGTAACGGGCGGCAGCATGGGCGGACAACAGAGCCTGGTGCTCGCCGGACTGCGGCCCCAAGAGATTACCGCGGTCCTGGTTTGCGTGCCGGCCGGCGCGGATACGAACGGCGATCTGCACGGCCGCAAGGCTGGCTATCCCAACTGGCCGTCGGATAAACCGGACGTGATGAAGACCGCTCTCTACTTCGATACCGTTAATTTTGCGTCGCGCATCAAGGCGGCGGTGATGGCGGGTTTCGGCTTCATCGATACGATTTCGCCGCCCGCGGGCGTGTGGACGGTGCTCAACCAAATCCGCAGCCTTAAAGAACCGCTGCCTATGATCGAATCGGAACACGACAACCTGACGCCCATGCAAGGACGGGCTTGCCCGGCGCGCACGAATGAAATACTCGATCAGTTGGTGAGTGGCGGCGAGTCCAAGCCGAGCGGCATCAGGCAGTAGATCGGAACCCAACCGGCGGAGTTCCCGGCGCCCACGATGGCGCTCGGCGCACCGGGACCGTCTCGTCACATTTCTTGCGCTGCTTTCCCGGTGCTTGTGCCGGCCGTTGCACACCATCTTTCAGCACCTCTGACCCGCCTGCGGCGCTATCCATGGAGCCACCGACTGGCGGGCGGGCTGAAGCATGGCTGAAGCCCGCCCCACCATCCGACAGTGCTGCACTCTTCGTGGGGCGGGCTTCAGCCCGTCAGGGCCGCATGCCGAGCAAACCGTCCGTGAAGCAGTCAGTGGAGAGCAAGAGCTATACTGAGCCCTTAGCTCTGGGTAAATGGCAAAGCACCGAAAGTCGCGCCAAGCTTCACCACCGGCCGCGACACCAGGCTCCCTGGCTGGGGGAAGGGGTCGGCTGTGGCGCCGGCACGGGTGGCCGCTGCTGGCAATTTGGGGCCTCGTCTTGGCCGCCTATTCCAATTCCTTCCAAGGGGCGCTGGTGTTCGACAGCGCTACGGTGATAGGCCGGGATCCCCGTATTCGGCAGGCAACGCTCGAAAACATCGAGTCGATCCTGACTGGGGGGTATGTGTACGTCAATGCCACCACCGGCCTATATCGGCCAATCACCACTTTCTCCTACTTGCTGAATTACGCCGTTCTCGGCGACGGCCGGGGCCCGGCTGGCTATCACTGGGTCAATTTCGCGCTGCACGAAGTTAACGTGGCGCTGGTGTATGCGCTGGGCGTGCTGATTCTTGGAGAAACGGCGCCGGCTTTGGCGCTGGCCGCGATTTGGGGATTGCACCCGCTGCTCACCGAATCGGTCACCAATATTGTGGGGCGCGCCGATTTGCTGGCCGCCCTCGGTGTATTGGCGGGCCTGTTGTGTTACGCGAGAGGCGCCTCCGCCACGGGGCGGTGTGGGATGGCATGGCTGGCGGGTTTGGCCGCCGCGCAGACGGTCGGGCTTTTCTCGAAGGAGAGCGGCGCCGTCTTGCCGGGCGTCATGCTGCTCTACGGCCTGACGTGGCCGGAGCGAGCGAAGTGGCGCTGGCGGGCGCCCGCCTATGCCGCTGTGGCGCTCCCGCTGGCGGTTTTTTTCTCCTTGCGCAGCGGTTTCGGAATGCACATGCTGATCGACTTTGCCGAGAATCCCCTGGTGAGCGCTGGTTTCTGGACAGCGCGCCTCACCGCGGTCAAAGTGGTTGGCAAGTGTCTATGGCTGTTTCTCTGGCCGGCCCGGTTGTCGGCGGATTATTCCTACAATGCGGTGCCGTTTTTCGGCTGGCGGCTCTGGAACTGGGAGGATGCCAAGGCGCTCATCGCGCTGGCGGTTGTGCTGGGCGCCGCCCTTCTCGCCATCCTACTGGCCGTGCGCTGGCGCCGCACCGGGAAGCCGCTACTGTTCTTCCTGGTTTTCTTTTTCGTTGCGCTCTCGCCCACTTCGAACCTGATTCTCCTCATCGGCAGCATCATGGCCGAGCGGTTTCTCTATCTGCCTTCGGTGGGGCTGGCCGGTTGTATAGTCGCGGCCGTCTACCTGCTTGGCCGGCGGCGCGCACTTCAGCGGCGCGTGGCGGCGCCAGTTGCCTGGGCCGCGCTGGGGCTGGTGTGCGTAGTGTTCACCGCCCGAACCCACACCCGCAACTTCGACTGGCAGAATGGCATTAGTCTCTGGACCAGCGCCGTGGACGTATGTCCGGAGAGCGCCAGGCCGCACTATAATCTGGCCAACGAATTACAGCACATTCCCGGCCGCCTCCCGGAGGCGATTGCCCAGTACCGGGAAGCCATTCGTATCGAACCGGATCGTGCCGATGCCCACGATAACCTGGGGAACGTACTATCAGGCATCCCCGGCCGGCTGCCCGAGGCCATTGCCGAATACCGTGCGGCATTGCGGAGTGGACCCGATCTCGCAGTAGTTCACAACGACCTGGCAACTGCCCTGGCGCGCATGCCCGGCCACCTGCCGGAGGCCATTGCCGAATATCAGGCGGCGCTCCGCCTTCAACCCGGAAACGCGGAAGTGCATTACAACCTGGGGAACGCGCTCTCCGGCATCCCCGGCCGGCTTCCCGAGGCCATTGCGGAGTACCAGGCCGCCCTGCAGATTCAACCCGATAATGCGGATGCCCACAATAACCTGGGAAACGCGCTTTCCGGCATACCCGGCCGGCTGCCCGAGGCCATTGCGGAGATTGAAGCGGCTCTGCGGATTCAACCCGATCTGGTGGCTGCCCACAATAATCTGGGAAACGCACTCTCCGGCATACCCGGCCGCCTACCCGAGGCCATCGCCGAATACCGGGCGGCCCTGCGCCTTCAACCCGGAAACGCGGAAGTGCATTACAACCTGGGAAACGCGCTGGCGGGCATGCCCGGCCGCATGCCAGAGGCTATTGCCGAGTTTGAAGCGGCTCTGCGCAGCGAGCCGGAGTTCTTCTCTGCGCACGTCAGCCTGGGGAAGGCGCTAGCGCTGACGCCCGGCCGGCGCCCGGAGGCCATTGCGGAGTATGAAGCGGCCCTGCGGATCAGGCCCGATCCTCAGGTACGCCAAACCCTGGACAGATTACGAGAGGGGTTGCAGTAAGCGGCGACTGCAGCAACCGCCCCGCCATATCGAACCGACGGCGGCAGGAAACTCTCTACTCGGGCCGGCTCGATGCCAACGCGGAGAGTTAATTCTCCAGCCGCGTCTTTCTTCCCGGCGCAGCCGGCGAACTCAATCGGCAAATTCGACCCGGTTCAATCCCAAGTCCCGGCCCTCCCGGCTGAGAATCCCAGTGCTCCTCCGGGGAGGCCCGGCCAAACCAAAGCGAAACGATGATGCGCCGTACAGGCACTAGCCCCTCTGGAATCGGCTTTCCATTGCGTTTTCGTACCGCGCCAAGCGGGTACCCTGTCACTGGTGCACCATGAGAAAGTGTTGTTGCACGATGAGAAATTGTACGCGCTTGCTAAATTCGGTTGACTGCATCGCGTTCATATGATAGCGTTGATCCACCTAGGGAGCTGACTGTAATCCTGGGGGAGTCCTTCTGTCGCCCAAAGGGGCCACGTCGAGCGGGAGGGTAATTGGGCCGGGGTCGCGTGGAAACGGGCTGCAGAGGGGAAGTTGTGCACGATGCGCTTGTCGGTGTGGCCGGTTACCCATGCCCGCTTACCATACCAACGCCGCATGAGACCTTACCATACCGGCGGTCCGGTTAGTCACCGTCTGTGCGGGCGTTGTCCCGGGTGAGGATCTGGGAGGACATGGGAATGAGAACCAAACGGGAGTTGTTGGTTCGGTTGATTTTGCTTGCAGCGGTGTTCGCGATACAACTGCTGGCTCAGGGGGACCGAGGCGTAATCACGGGAACCTTAACAGACCCGAGCGGCGCCACCGTACCTAATGCCGTCATCGTGGTAATTCAGAACGCCACAAATGCGTCGTACAAGGTGACGACCAGCTCGGCGGGCGTTTATACCGTGCCCTCCTTGCCGATCGGTAGCTATCAGGTGAGGGTTGACGTCCACGGCTTTAAGTCGAGCGTCACCGACAACGTGACAATAAACCCCGGCGGCGAGACGCGACTGGACATCAAACTCGAGGTGGGCACGTCGACACAGACCGTCGAGGTCATGGCCAACGCGCAGGTGATACAGACAGAGAACGCCAAGGTGTCCACGGCGGTGTCGGAGACGATGGTGGAAGCGCTGCCGGTCGAAGTGAACGGCACTTCGCGCAGCCCCTTCGACCTGGCGTCCGACGCCGCGGGGGAAGTGAACGCGAACGGCACCTTCCGGATCGGCGGCAGCATCGACACCGTGGGCATTGCGCTCGATGGCTCGTCTATGGCCGGCGATAAGATCGGCAGCGACGCTGGAGATGGAAACGCATCCGCGATCATGAGCCCGTCGGTGGAAGCTCTCACGGAGTTTACCGTGGAAACCAGCGGCTTCAAGGCCGAAACGGGTCACGTCTCGGGTGGAGTGCTCAGCTTCGTTTCCAAGTCGGGGACCAACCAGTTCCATGGGAGCGCCTTCGAGTTCCTGCGCAACCAGGACTTCGACGCCAAGACTTTTTTCGCGGATGCCAACAATCAGCCCAAGTCAATTTACAAGCAGAATAACTTCGGGGTGACGGCCGGCGGCCCGGTCTATTTCCCCAAACTTTACAATGGCAAGAACAAGACGTTTTTCTTCGCCTCCTACGAAGGCTTCCGCAACCGCGTCGGCGCGGCCACCGGCAGTTTCGATAGCGTGCCGCCCACGCAGTTCTACAAGGGCGATCTTTCCGACTGGGTAAACGGAAGCGGCGTGATGTACCAGGTTTACGATCCCGCATCGCAGGTTCAGCTTGCCAACGGAACCTACCAAAGAACTCCTTTCCCCGGTAACCAGATTCCGCAAACTCGATTCGACCCCACCGCCGCGGCGATCGCGAACTATGTAAGCACCATACTCGCGCCGAACCGCCCGGGAATCGTTCCGGGGACGTTGGGCTACGTAAATCAAAACTACATTGTAAATCCCAACGGCACCACCAATAGCCCAGACAATAAGTGGAGCGCCAAGATCGATCAGAATCTGGGATCGAAGCACCACCTCTCGTACTTAATGGACAGAGGCGACCTTCTCACTAATTGTGGGGCCTACGGGTGTACGGGACTGCCGGCGCCGATAGGCAGTAACGCTAATGGGTACGACCACACACAGCTTTATCGCGGCAATTGGGACTGGACCATCAGTCCAACCTTTCTGAGCCGCTTCTACGGCGGGTTCAACTACTATCGGGAAGATCACGGTAATACCGAGGGAATGACGCAGGGCTCGCCGCAGTCCGCGGGTATCGGCGGCTTGTTGCCCGCGAGTTTCTGGACATCGAAAAATATGTGCCTGCCGGGCTTTGACCTGTGCCAGAATATGCCCATTATCAGCACCGGCGATTTCACCGGACTCGGCGGCGTGGCCGCGAACGGCTCCGACCGCCTGGTGTTCGAGATGCACGAGGACATGACCAAGACCAGCGGGAAGCACACCTTCAAGTGGGGATATTTCTTCGGTGACAGCCACTACGACGGCTTCGGAGTGCAGTACGGATCGGGCGCCGCCTCGTTCTCCTATCTTGGCACTTCGGTCCCGCAGGCTGGGAGCGAGGCTAGCGGAGGCGGCAGCGGGTTTGCGTCCTTCCTGCTGGGACAGGTGAACGGCTACAACCTGGATACGCCGCGCTACCTCCTCGCCTTTTATCGCACGCACCAATTTTATGTTCAGGACGACTGGAAAATCAGCAGCAAGCTTACGGTAAATCTTGGCGTCCGCTATGAGATCGATCTGGCGCCGATCTCGGGATCCGACCGCTTGAGCACCCTGGACTATACCCTTCCGAATCCGGCCGCGGGCGGGATTCTGGGCGCCACCGAATTCGCCGGCTCCTGCCAGGGTTGTACGGGTAGCCGCAATCTGATCCCCAACTACTATGGCGCGTACGCTCCGCGGCTCTCTCTCGCCTATGCGATCAACAATAAGACCGTGATCCGCGCCGCAGCCGCGCGCAGCTTCGGGCCGGTGGCCGGCATCGGGCAGTCCTCACACCAGCTTGGCTTCGCCATACGGGACACGGTCAACAACCCAAGCAACCTGTACCCGGTGTACACCCTGAACAATGGCCCTGGGATAAATCTGACTCTCCCGAACGTCGACCCCGGCGTGGGCGTCGGTCAGAATCCGCCGTCCTACGGGTTTAACGGGAGCTCGGCGGACAAACCCGATGACGAGCTGAACTACTCGTTCAATATTCAACGGCAGATTACCAATACCCAGTCTTTCGAGGTCGGCTATGTGGCGACCTTCGCGAGCGACATCACCTCGGACTTCCTGGCCGATAACCAACTGCGTTTCAACTCGCTCCCGGCCTCTCTGAGTCCTTTCACGGCGACTGGACGGGCGGCGCTGAGCTCGCTGATTACCTCTTCCACGGCGATCAACGCCGGGGCCGTCCAGCCATGGACCTGCGGCGCGAGCTCGGCGGCCGAATGCATCCCCTTCACCAAGCTGTGGGGCACCGGAGCGAGCGTGACGCAAGCCTATCTCCCCTATCCCCAATACGGAACAATCGACACTACAGACGGAGGCGGCGACCGGATCGGCCATTCCACTTACAACGCGCTGCTGGCCAAGTACAACAAGCGGTTGAGTAATGGGCTGACGATCCAATCTTCCTATAGTTTTTCGAAGATCCTGACTGACTCAAGCTTGGCCTACGCCGCCACTACCAACTATGGCGACATGTACAATTTAAGGCTGCTCAAATCGATTGCCAGTTACGATCAGACACACCTGGTGAAGCTCACATACGTGTACGAGCTGCCCTTCGGGAAAGGGAAGCATTTCCTGGCGGGTGGCGGCGTGGCTGCGGCGATTGTGGGCGACTGGCGCGTCTCCGGCATACAAAGCTACGGCAGCGGATTGCCGATGAACATCAGCACCGATGCCCCTAGCTTCGACATCGGCGCGTACAGCAACCCGCCCACCGTAAGCACATACAAGGGCTGGGCCGCCCCCTACTCGGGCAGGTTCAACCCTTACGGGGAGCTCTACCTGCAGCCGCAGCCGGCCAATGCCAACTCCTCGACGAATATCTTCCCGGCGCAGTCGTCAACCTCGTTCGGCAATTCCACCACGTACAACCCGGATTTCCGCAGTTGGCCGCAATTTAATGAGGACTTGGGGCTGTCCCGGATCTTCCGCTTTAAGGAACGATTTCGCCTGGAGTTTCGTGGCGAGTCGTTCAACGTGTTCAATCGCGTCTGGTTCGGGCCCATCGGGGGCGCTACGTCGCTCGGAAACCCCAACTGGGGCAAGTGGCAATCGCAGGTAAACACGCCGCGCGTGATGCAGTTGACGGGGAGACTGACCTGGTAGTGTTTCGCAGGCTGCGCTTGCTGTTCGCGCAGCCTGCTCTTCTCTAACGCATGCGGTTGGAGAATTTGGCGAGCGCTCCGCTGCGAACCGATGTGGAAACTTAACCCATTGTGGATGCTGCCGCTGCTGGTTTCCCCGTTGGCGGCGCAGCAGATCGATACGGCCAATGGTCCGCGGACCGTCTCCCTTTTCGACGAGATTCAGGGCTCGCAAGAACGGAGCCTTTTTAAGGAGCTTTGGGACACGGAGGATCCGCAGTTGGGAAGGCAACGGGCCATAGACTTCGTGGAACGCTACCCGCGTTCGGTGGTGCTCCGCGATGCTTATGAACAGGCGGCCCGCGCTTCGGCGGTGTTGGGAGACGACAACGGTGCCATCGAGTGGGGCAAGCGCGCTCTGCGGCTGCTGCCGGAGAATCCATTTTTGCTGGCCATGGTGGCCGATCTGGCGGCGCGGCACGGCCAGCACCAGTTGGCGGAGACGAGCGGCCGGCAGGCACTGCGGTACCTGGAGCGAGCGCAGGCGCCGGCGTCGATGCCGCCCGATGCCTGGCCGCAGGTACGCAACGATGTACGGGAGCTGGCGGATTTCGCTCTTGGCCGCACGTCGGCAGCGAAAGGCCACTATGCGGATGCCGAACGATGGCTGGTGGATGCCTTACGTTTGAAGCCCAACGATTACGGGGCGCTCTATGCGCTCGGCGCCGTGCGGTATGCGGCGAAGCATGTGGACTCGGCGGCGCCCTGTTTCGCGGAACTCATGAACGCCGCCCCCGGGGCGCTGGGCGAGGCCGGCCGGCAGTGGCTGCACCAGGTCTACGCCGCCAAAGCGCGATCCCAGAGCTTCGAAGAATTTGCCGCGGCCCAACATTGGAACGTGCCGCCAGCGGCGCCCGCTCCGCCTGCTTCGCCACCCGGGGCCTATGCCGGCTCGGCCGCCTGCCGCCCATGCCACGCGGCCGAATTTCGCAACTGGCAGGCCACCGGCATGGCGAAGATGTTTCGTCCCTATTCGGCGGGCGACGTGATGGGCCGCTTCTCGGGAGAAGAGATCCTCGGGAGCAGCGCGCGCGCCGGCGCCGAAAACGACCAGCGTTTCATCGAGCTGCGCGATGGGGATTCGGGCAAATGGACGCGCTATCGGGTCGACGCCTTGATCGGGTCCAAATGGCAACAGGCGTACGCCTCGAAGCTCCCCGATGGCCAGTTCGTGGTATTGCCGATCCAGTACAGCAAGGTGGAAGGCGGATGGGTCAACTATTGGAGAACCGTGGATGGAAGCTCGGCCCGCTCCGACATCCGGCACTTTCACGGGACGCCGGATGGCGCGTTGTACCAGCGCGACTGCGCGCCGTGCCATACCAGCCAACTGCGCTATGACGGCGCAGGGGCGTCTCCGGCCACTGCGCAGTTTCGCGAAGGCGGCGTAGACTGTGAGATGTGTCACGGCCCCTCCGCAGCCCACGCGGAAGCCATGCGGGGCGCCTCGCATGCCGGGCCGCTAGCGCTTTCCGGCGCCGAGCCGCCGGTGAATTTCTCCAGGATTTCCGCGGAGCAGTCAGTCGCCATTTGCGACCAGTGCCACATGCAATCGGCGGCACATGAACCCGAAGCCACGGGAGCCGTGAATTATTCGCAGACTACTCCCTTTTACCGAACCTACCGCGTCCACCTGCTCTCGGATTTCAACCGCAAGGCCCTTTACGCCGACGGCCGCTTCCGTGCCACCACTTTCATTGGCGAAGCCTTCGAACGGTCGCGCTGCTTCCTGGAGGGAGGGGCGACGTGCGTGTCCTGCCACAGTCCCCACTCCGGCGATGCGTCCTCCAATTTGAAATCGCTCAAATTCCCGCCGGATTCCGACGCAATGTGCCTGCAGTGCCACAAATCTCTGCGCGATCACCCCGAGCGGCACACGCGTCACGCGCCCGCGAGCGAAGCCAGCCGCTGCGTCTCTTGCCACATGCCGCGCAACATGGACGCCCTGCTGTTCCATTCGCGCTCGCACCAGATTGACGAAATCCCTGACGCCGAAATGACCGCCCGCTTCGGTAAAGAGGACAGTCCCAACGCCTGTCTCGCCTGCCACCAGGACCGCGACGCCCGCTGGCTCGTCGCCCGCATGGCGGCGTGGCGCTCCGGCCGCTGAACGAAAACCGAGGATCCAGCTTTGAATTGTCCTGCTGCTACGATCGGGCCGGAAGAAGATCGAAGCCAGCGACGAAAAATGCGATGCCAAATGCCGAAACCGCACCGAAAAGGTCGAAATCCGGCTGACTCCGTCGGCCAAGCGCGCGTTGCAGACGGCGGCCTCGCCCATGCATCGTTCGGTAAGCGGGATCGTCCCGGGAAAGCGCTCTTGCCCGCGCCGAAGAGATGCTTCCCGGCCACCGGCGTTTCGGGTTGAGTAGCGCGACGTTCGTGGACGAGTGGCTCTCGTGCGGAGCTTGGGGCGCAACGCCTGGTAAAGGTCGAGCGCGATGCCTCAAGACCGGCAAACTGAGCGGAGATGCCCCCCGGGCCGCACCGTGAGTACGGATGTCAAGCTTCAGGTCGGTCAGTCCGTGCAGAACGTCGAGGTCATGGCTAACGCGCAGATGGTGCAGACGGAGAACGCCAGAGTGTCCACGGAAGTATCGAACACGCTGGTGGATGCGCTGCCGGTGGAAGTGAACGGCACTTCGCGCAACCCCGTCAGCTTGGGGAAGGCGCTGGCGCTGACGCCCGGCCGGCCCCGGAGGCCATTGCGGAGTATGAAGCGGCCCTGCGGATCAGGCCCGATCCCCAGGTACGCCTAGCTAGCCGTGGAAAGAGCGGGGGTGCAGTCAGCGGCGACTACAGCAACCGCCCCCGCCAATCCGGAGATTTATCTCCAGCCGCAGTCTTTCTTCCCGAGGCAGCCCCAGGAGACTTTTCCTCGGGTCGGCCAAACCAAGGCCAAACGATGTATGCGTAGGCCAGGAATTGGGCCGATCGTGAGTCGGCTTCCAATGGTTCTTGGCATTTGGGATTCGGTCAAACATTTGAAAAGAAAAGTATTAACTATAGTTAGTCCCTGTCTTTCTTGTACGATCAAACGCCGTATGCGCTTGCAGAATTCGGTTGACTGCATCGCGGTCATATGCTAGCGTTATTCCACCCAGGAAAGTAACAGGAATCCTGGGGGCTCCTTCTGTCGCCCATTGGGCCATGTCGAGCGGAAGGTTAGCGGGGCCGCGGGTCGCGTGGGAACGGGCTGCAGAGGGTAGGTTGTGGACAATGCGCTCGTTGGGTGCGTGCGGTGCCCTGCTCCGCCTACCAACGCCGCATGAGACCTTACCGGAACGGCGGTCGGGTTAGTCACCGTCAGTTCGGGCGTTGTCCGGGGTGAGGATCCAGGAGAACCGAATGAGAACCAAACGGGAGTTTTTGGTTCGGTTGATTTTGCTTGCAGTGGTATTCGCGATATCACTGCTGGCGCAGGGGGATCGGGGCGAAATTACGGGAAGCGTTACTGATCCCAGCGGGGCCGTCGTGCCCGGCGCGCGCATAACGGTTATTCAAAGAGGTACGAACACGACGTACAAAACAACGACCAACACTGCGGGCGATTTCACTGTGCCCTCCTTGCCGGTCGGCGTGTATATGGTAAAGGTCGAACGCGAAGGCTTCAAGACGGACATAACTGAGAACGTGGAGATAACCCCTGGCCGCACCGTGCGCACGGATGTCAAGCTTCAGGTCGGTCAGTCCGTGCAGAGCGTCGAGGTCATGGCTAACGCGCAGATGGTGCAGACGGAGAACGCCAGAGTGTCCACGGAAGTATCGAACACGCTGGTGGATGCGCTGCCGGTGGAAGTGAACGGCACGTCGCGCAGCCCCTTCGACCTGGCGGCCACCACGGGGGAAGTGAACGCGGCCGGCACCTTCCGGATCGGCGGCGGCAACGACACCGTAGGCGTCACGCTCGATGGCTCCTCTCTCGCCGGCGACAAGATCGGTAACGACGCGGGGGATGGAGGTGCGGTCGCGATGAACAGCCCGTCGGTGGAAGCTCTCACGGAGTTTACAGTGGAAGCCGGCGGTTTCAAAGCCGAATCGGGCAACGCCTCGGGCGGAACGCTCAGCTTCGTTTCGAAATCGGGCACGAACAGTTTCCATGGGAGCGCATTCGAGTTCCTGCGCAACCAGGACCTGGATGCCAAAGGTTTCTTCAATAGCGTGAGGCCCATTTACAAGCAAAACAACTTCGGGGTCACGGCCGGCGGGCCGGTCTACCTGCCCAAGATATACAACGGCAAGAACCGGACGTTTTTCTTCGCTTCGTACGAAGGGTTCCGCAACCGGGTTGGCGCGGGCAACGGCTCGTATTATAGCGTTCCGCCGCCGGCGTTCTACACCGGCAACCTGTCCGGATGGGTAAACGGAAGCGGCGTGATGTACCCGATCTACGACCCGGCATCGCAGACCCAGAACGCCAACGGAACGTCCAGCCGGACGCCTTTCCCCGGCAACATCATTCCCCAAACTCGATTCGATCCGACCATCGTACCGATCCTGAGCTATGTGTCAGGCATTCTCGCGCCCAACCGCCCGGGCATCGTGCCGGGGACGTACGGCTACTGGAATAACAACTTCTTTAACGACACCGGCACCAGCATCACGCCGAACAACAGGTGGAGCGCCAAGATCGATCAGAACATCGGCTCGAAGCACCACATTTCGTATTTGATGAACCGCTATAGGGATTCCTCGACGTGCGGGCCCGCCGGTTGTCCGGGACTGACAGAACCGCTAGGCACCGGTACTTTTGGGTACAACACGACACAGGTGTATCGCGGGACCTGGGACTACACCATCACTCCGACCCTCGTGAACCGCTTCTACGGCGGGTTCAACCACTTCCGGGAAGATCACACCCAAGGGGAAGCGACAGAAACGGGCTCGACAATGAGCCAGGGTCTCAGCATCCTGGAGCCCTCGGGCACCTGGAAAGGGAAAGGGATCTGCCTGCCGGGTTTTGCCCTCTGCGTGAATTTTCCCATTATCAGCACGGGTGATTTCAGCGGCTGGGGTAACAACGGCCCGAACGGCTCCGACCGCGAGGTCTTCGAGCTGCACGAGGACCTGACGAAGATCAAAGGCGCACACACCTTCAAGTTTGGCTATTTCTTGGGCGACAGCCACTACGACGGCTTCGGAATGCAGTACGGGTCCGGCGGCGTCACGTTCAGTTCCCATAACACGGCCAGCCTGGCGAACGGGCCGGGGCAGAGCGAGTCGGCTGCGGGCGGCAGCGGGTTTGCGTCGATGCTGCTGGGGCAGGTGAGCGGCTTCAACATGGATACGCCGCGCTACCTTCTCGTCGTCTATAGAACGAACCAGGCGTATGCCCAGGACGACTGGAAGGTCTCGCGCAAACTAACACTGAATCTCGGCTTCCGCTATACCATGAATGTGGCGCCGTATGCCCCGGACGGCCGGTTGAGCAACCTGAACTTTACCGAGCCGAATCCGGTGGCGGGCGGAATTCTGGGCGCCACTGAATTCGCCGGGTCCGGCGCGGGCCGGCTGGGCAGAAACAACATCATCGACAACTGGTACGGTGGTTACGGGCCGCGGCTCGGTCTTTCCTGGGCGATCAATGACAAGACCGTGATCCGCGCCTCCGCCGCTCGCACCTTCGGGCCGCTGGCCGGTATAGGGCAGTCTTCGCACCAGCTTGGCTTCGTCATCCGGGACACGGTCAATGACCAAAGCGGCGGCCTGAATCCTCTGTACGTGTTGAACCAAGGCCCCGGGGTAAATCTGACTTTGCCGGACGTCGACCCCGGCGTTGGCGTTGGCATGAATGCGCCGTCCTACGGGAAAAACTATAACGATGCGGACAGATCCGACGCTGAGCTGAACTACTCGTTCAATATTCAGCGGCAGATTACGAATACCATGTCAATCGAGGCCGGCTACGTGGGGACGCTGGCCAGCGACATCACGTCGAACTTCCTGGCGTTCAACCAGGTGCCGTTCAATTCCCTGCCGGCCTCTCTGAGTCCGTTCACGGCGGCCGGACGAACGGCACTGAGCTCGCTGATCACCTCTCAAACGGCGATTAACGCCGGCGCCGTCGTGCCATGGACCTGCGGCGCGAACTCCTCCAGCGAATGTGAAAGCTTCACCAAGCTGTGGGGCACCGGAGCGACCGTGGCGCAAGCCAATCGGCCCTATCCCCAATATGGGACGGTCGATACCGGTAACGGAGGTGGCGATCGCATCGGCCATTCCACCTACCACGCCGCGATGGTAAAGTTCAACAAGAGGCTGGGCAATGGGCTGACGATCCAGGCTGCCTATACCTTCTCGAAGATCCTGGACGACACGGACACGGCCTACCAGGCCGTCTTCTTCTATGGCGACATGTACAATTTGAGGCTGCTCAAATCGATTGGCAGTTACGATCAGACACACAATGCGAAGGTCTCGTGGGTGTACCGGCTTCCCCTCGGAAAAGGGGAGCATTTCCTGGGGAACGGCGGCGTGCTTGGCGCGATTGTGGGCGGCTGGCGCGTCTCCGCCATCCAAACCTACGCCAGCGGATTGCCCATGAACATCGGCACCAATGCCGTTAGCTTCCCCATCGGCGAATTCACCAACGAACCCACAATAAGCACGTACAAAGGCTGGACCCTCCCCTATTCGGGCAAGTTCCAACCTTTCCAGGAGAGCTATCTCCAGCCCCAGTCATTCTTCCCGGCGCAGTCCTCGACCTCGTTCGGGAATTCCACCCGGTACAACCCGGACTTCCGCAGTTGGCCTCAATTCAACGAGGAGGCAGGGTTGTCACGGATCTTCAGCTTTAAGGAAAAGGCGCACCTGGAGTTTCGTGCCGAGGCGTTCAACATTTTGAATCGCACCTGGTTCGGTCCTCTAGGGGGCGCTACGACGCTCGGAAACCCCAACTGGGGTAAGTGGCAATCGCAGACCAATAATGCGCGCCAGATGCAGTTGGTGGCAAAACTGAGCTGGTAATTGTTGGTGAGGAGGCTGCGCGTACCGTTCGCGCAGCCTCTACTCTTCCTGGTGGCGGGGTCCGCCGAATTCCGCCCCAAACGGTGTTTTCAGGCCACACGCGTAACGGTGCGTGAACGGAAGAGGTGACGGATGCGTTCGGGAATGCAACGCGTTAGAATCCGAAGCTCCGGAGCATGCCGGATTTTTCAGAGAACCGGATAACGTTCGGACCGTTAAGCGGGGGCACGACCCTGCAGAACGCGAACTTCGGTCTGTGTGGCTGACAGAGTCGAATTCACCGCGGGCGCATACAGCTCGCGGCAGAACTTTCGTGTTAGATAGTACGCGTGAGGCCTCACCAGCCTTCGCGAGGCCTCTTTAGAGGCTTCCTGCGGGCCATCGAGAAAGGCGATATCCCGGTTCCCGATAAACCCGGCATCGGCGTCGAAATGAAATGAGGAATATCTCAGAAAGCTGCTGGGCGTAGCTTGGTTCCCGGCATAGACGAGGTTCATATGAAGAGTTGGTGCGTTCGCATGGCGAGATCGCCGATTCTGGCGGTGTTGCTGTTGGCGCTGGTTGTGGCGCCTTGTGTTTGGGGGCAGGTGTTCAGCCTGACCAAAGAGCAGTTGATTCAGTACACCGCCCAGAACCCCTTCGACCGTTTTCCGGACGGTAGGCCGAGAGTACCGGATGACCTGTTGGCCAAGCTGAAGGATATGTCGGCCGAAGAGGTCCTCGGCCTTTCACAGCGAGGTTATCGCAACCAGTGGGAAGCTGGATGGCAGGTTCTGCATCCCCAAAAGCGCCTGGTCGGCCGCGCCCTGACCCTGCAACTGATGCCCACCCGGCCCGACGTCACCGAAGTCGACACTAACGCCCGCCGCGCGAAGAGTCTCCCGCGGCTGAGCCATCAGACCGCGATCGACATGCTCCGGAAAGACGACGTGCTCGTCGTCGACGCTTGCGGTGCACAGTTCGGAGGAGTGATCGGCGACAATCTCGGGTTCTATATCATGAAGACCACGGGCGCGGGATTCGTGATCGATGGAGCCGTCCGGGATCTCGTCGGCCTCGCGCCCTTTACCGACCTGGCCGGCTATTACAGGGCCGCGGTACCGCCCGCCATCCACGACCTCATGGTAACCGGGATCAACGTCCCGGTCCGCATCGGCAACGCCACGGTGATGCCGGGCGACGCCGTCTTCGGCGACCCCGAGGGAGTCTACTTCATCCCGCCCAGCCAGGTGAAGGATCTCGTCGACGAGGCCGATGTTACCCACATCCACGACGAGTGGACCAAGAAGAAGTTCGAAGAAGGCAAATACATCTCGACGGACATCTACGGCAGCCCGCACGACCCCGCGCTGATCAAGGAGTATCAGGATTACCTGAAAGAGAAGCTGGGCGCCCAGCGGTATGAGGAATACATGAAGCGCCGTTCCGCCCAGCCGCAACCAGGCGCCCGTGGCGGCCGCGGCGGCGGCCAGTAGTGTACTTCGGCTGATCTTAGGCACCCGGGGGCTCGCTCCCGGGTGCCGAAATTGAAGGCTGGTCGGCTTCGAATTACACATTAATAATTGCATAAAGAGCTTATTATCTTATTTGATCCTTCACGAACGGCCCAAGGCGTTGTGGAAGAACGATGGGGTTGAACGAAGCCGCCGATTACCGGCTCCACGGATTCGAAAATTGCAGTAAAATAAAATTTCAGTAAAGGAGATCTTAAACTCCTATGCTTGCAACGCCTGCCGCGGACACTGGGAAATTGCTGGAGAAAATGGCCGGGGTTTTCGTCCCCATCTCCACTCCGTTTGCCAACGATGAGACGGTGGACTACGACGCCCTGGAATTCAACCTCGCCCGCTACGCGCAAAGCGGCGTGCTCGGTTATCTCGCCCTCGGATCCAACGGAGAAAACCGCAGCCTCACGGAAGATGAAAAGCTCCGCGTGCTTTCGACCATCGTGCGGCACAAGCGCGCCGGCCAGGTGGTCATGGCCTGCGCCACTTACGACGCGCAACGCGACACCGAGCGGTTTCTCGATCAGGCTGCCGGCTTGGGGGCGGATTTCGGGCTGGTCCTTTCGCCCGGTTATTTCCGCAAGCAGATGACCGACGATGTCCTGTTCCGCTACTTTTCGACCCTGGCGGACACTTCGCCCGTCCCGCTGCTCATCTACAACGCGCCCGGCTTCTGCGGCGTTACGATATCTCCCGCGCTGGCAGGGCGGCTTGCCGGCCATCCCGGCATTGTCGGCATGAAGGACAGCGCCACTAGCGGCATCGAGCAGTTCCTGCAGTTCGAGAGCGATTCCTTCCATGTGCTCGCCGGCTCGGCCAACTTCCTGTTTCCGGCCATGATGGGCGGCTCCGTGGGCGGCACGGTCTCGCTGGCCAATTCCTTCCCGAACATCGTCATGGAGCTGTTCCGTCATGGACAAGCCCGCGATGAGGCACAGGGTGTTCCACTCCAGGCGCGCGTTACGCGCATTAACAAAATGATCTCCGGACCCTATGGTCCGGCCGGCGTGAAGGCTGCTATGAATCTGGCGGGCTTTCGCGGCGGAGTTCCCAGACGGCCGCTACTGCCCTTGAGCCCCGATCAAGTCGAACAACTCCGCAAGCTTTTAGGGGAGGAGGGCCTCATCCAATGAGCAGAGACATTCTGGCCGTCGACGTTGGCACCACCGCGCTCAAACTGGCTGTCTTCGGCCCGGAACTGGAAAAACGCTGCGAGGCTACTCGCCGATACGACGTCAACGTCTATTGCGGAGGCCGGGCCGATATCGAGCCGTCCAAATGGTGGTGGGCCCTCGGCGAGTGCTGCGCCGAAATCGCCGAGTACCTGGGCGCGGTCGGCGTCCTCTCACTTTCCGTCACCACCCCGGGGTTCCTCCCGATGGCGGAAGATGGCGCGGCGCTCGGACCGGCCATCCTTTTCTTCGACGGCCGTTCTCATGCCCAGGCCCGCGCTATCCGCCGGGCTGTGGGGGAAGAGAAGTTCTTGAAAGAGGCCTGCAACCTGCCTGTCTCCGGAGGCTCCGGGCTCTGCTCCATGCTTTGGATCCGCGACAACCAGCCCGACGTGTGGAATGCGGCCGCCAAGTTCGGCGGCACTAACACCCATGTGGTCAAGCGGCTCACCGGCAACTGGGTAATCGATCCCTCTACCATCTCCATTTCGGGTCTCTACAACACCGCCAAGAACGACCTCACATGGAATCAGGACGTTCTGGATCTCGCGGGAATTCCACAGAGCCTTCTGCCGGACCTCATGCATTCCTACGAGCCGGCGGGCCGCATCACCGCGGAAATGGCGGCGCATCTTGGCATCCCCTGCGATTGCGTGGTCCTTGCCGGCGGCAACGATGCCGTTCTGGCAGCCCTTTCCGGCGGAATTAACGAGCCCGGCGACATCAGCGACAGTTGCGGCACGTGCGAAATCACCAGCGTCTGTCTCGACGAGCCCCTATCTTCTCCTAATTTCAATATCCGCTGTCACGCGATCCCGGGGCGCTGGATCACGCTGTTCGTGCTCAATACCGGCGGCAAGGCGCTCGAATGGTTCCACTCGGTTTTTTGCGAAGACATGAGCGAACACCACTTCTATGACGATTACATCCCCTCGGTGCTGCACTCGTTCTTCAACTCCGGCCGATGTGACCGGATCGAAGCCGAGCTGCCCTCCTACGTTCCGTTCCTCGGCGGCAGCCGCTACTCCATGGAGCAGCTCAAAGCGAGCTTCAGCGGAGTAACGCTCGAGACCACCCGCGACCACCTCCTGCTCAGCGTCATCCGCGGCAACGCTCTTTATCATGCCGAGCACCTCAAGGAGGTTTCGGGCATGGTCAAACTCGGCCGCAGAATCACCGTGAGCGGTGGAGGCGCCAAGCTGCCCGGCTTCACCGAAACCAAGAAGCGCTGGACGGGCGATTTCGAGTACCAGTATCGGGACCAATCCTCGCTGCTGGGAGCGGCCATGCTAGGCCGCATCTATCAGCAGGGGGGCTTCAGTCCTCTCCCGCGGGAAATTCTGACGTTACAAAGCAGTTAAGCGAAAGGAAGCCGGTTATGCCTGTCGTTCCGATGCAGCAGATCCTGAAACACGCCTTCGACGGCCGCTATGGTGTTGGCGCGTTCAACATTGTCGATTGGGTCACCATGGACGCGGTGCTCTCCGCCGCCGCCGAGACCAAGTCACCCGTCATCGTGCAGGTTTCCGTCAAGACGGTCAAAGTGATGGGAGCCAAGCTGATCCGGGTCATGTTCGAAGAGATGGCCAGCCGCGTGCCGATTCCCACCACTTTGCACCTGGACCATTGCCCCGACCGGAAGGTCATCGAGGAATGCGTCGCCGCCGGATGGAACTCGGTGCTGTTTGACGCTTCCAAGCTCACCTACGAAGACAATATGGCTCAAACCACGGAAGTGGTGCGGTTCGCGCACCAGTACGGTGTAGCCGTGGAAGGCGAACTGGAGGCCGTCAAGGGCGTCGAAGATGGCATCGGAGACGAGTACGGCGGGCCCATCGTGGCTCTCGATAAGGCCGTGGCCTTTATTCGCCAAACCGGCATCGATAGTTTCGCGCCGGCCATCGGCACCGCGCACGGGCTCTATAAGGGTACGCCCAAGATCAATTTCCAGCGCGTCTCGGAGATCATGGAGGCCGCGCCAGTTCCCCTGGTGGTCCACGGCGGCACCGGCCTTTCCGACGAAACTTTCCACAAACTGATCCAACTCGGCACGCCCAAGATCAACATCTCCACCCAGTTGAAGATCACGCTGGCCGACAGTTACCGCACCTACCTGGAAGAGCATCCCACGGAATACGATCCGCTGAAACTTTTGGGCGCCGTGAAGAAGAAGCTGGTGGCGCAGATCGAATGCTTCATGCGCACCTTTGGCAGCGAGGGGAAAGCCGCGTGAAAAAGGCCCTGATTTTCGACTGTGACGGCGTGCTGGGGGACACCGAGCAGTTCGGCCACCTGGTGGCTTTTAACCAGATGTGGAGGGAATTCGGCGTGCCGTGGGAATGGTCGGCGGACGAATACGGGCGCAAGCTGAAGATCGGCGGTGGCAAGGAACGTATGGCCAGCCTGTTTGCCGAGCCGGCATTCCTGAAGGCCTGGCCGGAGGCTCCCGCGGAAGAAGCCGCGCGCAAAGATACGGTGGCCGCGTGGCACAAGCGAAAGACGGAGATCTATAAAGAGATTATCCGCTCCGGCCGCGTTCCGGCGCGTTCCGGCGTGAAGCGCATTTCCGAGGAAGCCCTGGCAAATGGCTGGCTTCTGGCGGTGGCTTCCACCTCCGCTCCGGAAGCCGTGAATGCCGTGCTTCGCCACGTCATGGGGGAGGGCACCGCCTCGCGTTTCGCGGCGGTGCTGGCGGGAGACGTAGTCAAGGCCAAGAAGCCGGCGCCCGATATCTACCTGATGGCCGCCAAGGAGCTCGGCGTGCCGCCCGAGTCCTGCGTGGTGGTGGAGGACTCGAATAACGGGGTGGAATCCGCCTACGGCGCCAAAATGAAGTGCGTGGTGACCGTCAGCGGCTACACCCGCGACGAGGATTTCTCGCATGCCTCCATTGTGCTGAACTGCCTGGGCGATCCGGGCGGGGAGACATGCGAAGTGCTGCAGAACCGCTCGCAGGCCCGGCCCGCGGGTTGTTTCCGCATTGCCGACCTGGAAGCCGTACTCTCCAGCGCGAGCTGAGCGCGGCTCCGCCCGAAGTGGAACTTGCAGTGCGGACCATCGTGGCAAGCGCGAGGCGAAGCTAAAAGAAGGCGAACTCTCGACCGCAGGAACACGAACCGGCCACGTTCCGTAGAATTTGTGGCCCTTGCACTGCAAGCTATAGAGCGGCATCTGGGTGGGCTTGGAATCTTCGATCGGACACACTCGGCAAAGGTCTCGTGGGGGTACGAGCGTCCCGTCGGACGAGGGAAGGATCTTCTGGGGAGCTGCGTCGCTGCCGCGATTGTTGGCGGCTGGCGCGCCTTTGGGGGCGTTTACCAGCGGCGGACCGGGCCCACGTCCACGTGGACGAAGTTGGAATCGCGATAATAGCCAACGCCTCCGCGCCCCAGGCGCAACGCGGCATCCCGCACCGCCGAAGTCGGAATTCCTGGCAGGCGAATATCGATGGCTTCCGCCTGCATGTGAAGACTGTGGAGAGCCACGCCGCTATTCGCGCTGCGGGTACGCAGGAACTCGTTGGTCTTTGGCGTACGGTATCCGCAGATCACGTCGATCTCTCCGCCGGAATCGCGGACGGACGCGGTCAGGTCGTAGAGCAAATCGAACAGCCGCGGATCGAAATGACGCACCTCTCCCGTAAGATGGTCGCGGAGATATTGGTCAAGTCTGGTCAGGGCTTCCGGTAAGTAGTCATCGCCCCGGCGATAAACGATATCAAGCCGCTCGTTGGTGTGCGTGTGATAGAAGCGAAGGCGGTATTCGCGCGGGGAGGGGCTGTCGGTGTACCCGAGCGGTGCGGCAAGAAGCGGCACAATGAGCCACAAAAAGCGATAGCGGATTCCCGATTTCATTGCTTAAACTCTCATTGTAGCGCCACGTTGCAGCGATCGGTCTCTAATTATAACCAAGGGCTACGCCCTTGAAATCCCAAGGAGGGGCTGACGAGGTATTCCTAAGCCCCTTTGCGGCTTGGCGGCTTTGCGTGAGAGCGTTTCCCGTTCTGTCGAGTTCCGATCCAACCGCCGTTCCGGCCGATATCGAAACACAATGTCACGCAAAGCCGCAAGGCTCGCCAAGAGTTTCATCTTGGCCCGCGATTTCAATGGGATGCGCGGAACATGTAACATGTTACAAATTGTGGGGCGGCGATGAAATTCTGAGAGATGATTTCTCAGATCTGGCCGTGCTAGAAACTAATATCGGACTCTATGCGGAGCCTTCACTGCCTCCCGAAGCGATCGCCGCCTCTTGAAGTCCTCCCACCTGCCGGACCCCCTGGGGTGCTTATCGGAACTGCCCAGGTTGGCCGAGCGGTGCAGGCCAATTCCGGTGGAAGCGAGGGGCGTGTACAGGCCGGCGTTGTTGTTTGTCGCGAAGGCGTGGCTCCCACCACCTGAGAACCGCGCCTCCCCAGGCCGTTTCCGAACTAGCCGATAACATGGGTGGTGTTTGTCCTTTCGAGGCCCGCTTCCGGGCCGTTTCCGACAACCCCCAGCACAATCGTTTGGCCGTTTTGGAATTGGCGGATCTCGAATCGCTTATCATGAAATGCGGGAAAGCATATGCGCTCGCTAACCGAGATCCTCTTACCGACCGACTTTGCGCCCCCTTGTATGGACGTGGCCCGTTATGCCGCTGGTGTTGCCCGCCACTTCAAATCTAAGATCACGTTGCTCTATGTATTGCCTCCCATCAACATGGCATTTGCTGCTTGGGGCAGCACTGCGATGCTGGGGGAAGTGCTGGCTCACCAAAAAGAAGAGACGTGCAACTCCCTGGATCGCTCTTTCACGGACGAATTCCGGGGTCTGGACGTGAAGCGTATTGTCGACGAAGGAGATCCGGCCGAGACGATTACGGCATATTGCGCCGCCGAGCGAGTCGGACTGGTCATGATGCCGACCCGAGGTTGTACTGCCTTTCGACGATACCTTCTGGGGTCGGTGACGGCCAAGGTCCTTCACGATGTCAACTGTCCTGTTTGGACAAGTTCGCATCTAACGGACAGGCACTCAGCAGTCTCGGTCATACCCAAGGTAGTCGTCTGTGCGATCGATCGGACTCCAGACGGCGGCCTGATTTTGAAGTGGGCCGCCGGCCTGGCTGCGGATCTTCAGGCGCGCCTCGTCGCCGTCCATGCCATTCCATCGTTGGAGTTCCATCTCGAAACGCATCTTCTGGAAGCCAAAACGCGAAGCGCTCTCATCGGGGATGCGCACGCCTGGATTTCCAACGTGCTGCAGAACTCGCGGATGCCGGAAGCCGAGGTCCGGGTGGAGGCCGGGAGCGTGACCGCCGTGGTGCGGTCCGTCGTGGAGGACAGCCGCGCGGACCTGCTGATCATCGGTCGAGCCTCGCACCCGCGAAGGATGGGACGTTTGCGGACGCATTCCTATGCTTTGATCCGCGAGTCCGCATGCCCGGTGCTAAGCATTTGAACCGGCGGCCGTGCCATTCATCCGGCACCTCCCTCCAACCTTCCATGCATTCGGCTACCCGGCTCCTAAGGACGTGCGGTTGGAAAAGTCTCTCTTTGGGCGAGAGATGCTATTGTTACGGTTGAAGCATGCCAGTTGAGGACGCAGTGACGCAGCGGCTCAAAGCTCTCTTGGAAGAAGCCGAGCGCCTCCGCCGAGGAAAAGGGGGTGACGCGCTAGTTTCCAGCCGATAGCGGCACTTCTCCGGGTGTCCGCTTTGCGCGATGATGCAATCGCCGGGGACGGTAACTATTTCGACGAACGCCGCGCCCGCCCGTTCCAATGTGCGCCGCGATGCGACGTTCTGCGGGTCGCAAGTGATCCACAGGGGGTCGATCCCCAGCCGTTGCGCCAAGGGCACCAGCAACCGCACGGCGCGGGCAGCATACCGCTTCCCGCAATGCGCTTCGTGAACCGAATAGCCGATATGTCCCGCGTACATCTCGATATGGCGCGTGCCCCCGATGCTCAGCCGGATGGAGCCGCGGTCCTCGCGCGTCGCCGCGTGGACCATGCGGAAGTGATACGTTGGTACCTTGTGAACCGGGTGATGCGCGAAGTCTGCCAGTTTCAGTTCGAGATCTCCGTCGGTGAGCTCTCCGGGATTCTCGAACACGCCAACACCTCCTACCGGCAGTATACGTTTCCATGACCGCCGCCGCGATATCGCGAAGCCGCTGGCCGCTGCTCCTCCTACTGGCGGCGTGCATCGTGCGCCTGTGGGCGATGCCCCTTACCGCGAGCTTCTGGGTGGACGAAATGGCCACGGCCTTCGTGGTCCAGCACGGAGCTGCCGATGCGTCGCTCCGCGTAGCTCCGCAAGTGGCGGCTTCCATTTACTACGCGCTGCCGCGCGCCTCTGAACGGCTCTTCGGCTTTTCCGAATGGGCTTACCGGCTGCCGTCGCTCCTGGCGCTGGGACTGGCGCCATGGTTTATCGCGCGCGCTGCCAGGCGCTTGCTCCACGCGGAGGCGGCCTGGTTCGCCATATTCTGCTGCCTCTCGTTTCGCGCCTTCGACGACCAGGCGGCGGACGCGCGGCCGTACGCGCTGGGAACCTGCGCGGTGTGCGCCGGTATGTGGTTTCTGATTCGGTGGCTCGATACCGGGCGCTGGCGCGACGCGGCACTGTTTGCCGCGGCCGCGGCTCTGGTCTGCCAGGTACACCTGATTTTCTGGCCGATGTTTTTGGTGTTCGGCGGGATCGCGCTGTTCCGGGGCCGTGTGCCGCGAACGCAGCGCCTGGCGGTCTGCGCCGCGCTCGCCGTGGCAGTGGGCGCGGTCTTTCTGCCGGCGATGCGGTTGTTTCGCGAAGCGGGCACGCATATAGTGGCCGCTCAACCAACGCCCGGCAATCTCGCCAGCGCGCTCCGGCTCGGATCGATTGCGGCGGTTGCGATCGCGGCCGCGATTTTCGCCAAATGGCGGAGTTGGAAGATCGCGCGGCCGGCGGCACCCAGTCTCATCTTCATCGCCGCGTGGTGGCTGGCCGACCCCCTCAGCCTGTTCGCCTTCTCGCATCTCACCGGCGTAAGCGTATTCGTCGCGCGATACATGAGCATCGCGCTGCCGGGGGCGGCGCTGGCGATTACAGCCGCCGTCGCGCTCTTTGTGCCGGCGGAAAAATGCCGGCCCATCACGTTGGCCCTGGCGGCGGGCGTCCTGATCTTCACGGGAAGCTGGAGCCGGCTCTGGCCCACACACCACAACTCCGACTGGCGCGCGGCAGCGAAAGCGGTCCCGGCAGGATTGCCGGTGCTCTGCCCCAGCCCGTTTATCGAGGCTCGTCCGCCGGTCTGGCGGCCCGATTACCCGATCGACAGCTTTCTCTATTCGAACCTGCTGGTCTACCCCGTTCCGGGGAAGCTCTATCCGTTCCCCTATGAGCGCTCGCCCCAGGCCGAACGCGATGCGGAGCGATTGTGGAGCGATACACTCGCGTCCGCTCCGGGATTCGCGATGTTCGGCGTCGACGGGGCCGTCGAATCGTGGCGCGTTTGGTTCCGCGCGCGCCCCGAAACGGCTGCATGGCACGACCGCAAGCTGGGAGGCTTCGGCAACGTCTCGGTGGTGGTTTTCGAGGGCCCTACTTGGCCGTCACCCAACCATGAACCCGCATCCAGTCGGCCAGCCGCGCCGGCCAGGTAGCGAGCACCGGATCGTTCTGCGCCAGTCCCACGCCATGGGGTCCGCGTTCGTAAATGTGCAGTTCCGCGGGCACCCCAGCCTTGCGCAGGGCGGAGTAGAACATCACGCTGTTCTCCACGGGCACGGTGGCGTCGGTGGTGGTGTGAAAGAGGAAGGTGGGCGGTGTGTCCTTGGTCACCTGCAATTCATTGGAGAGGTTCTCGACCAGTTTCGGGTCGGGATTATCGCCCAGGAGGTTCCGTCTGGACCCGGCGTGGGCGAACGTGCCGAACGTGATCACCGGGTAGCACAGCACCATGAAATCCGGACGGCTGCTGGCGCGGTCGATGGCATCCACCGCGCTGGGGCTACCGGCGTCGAAATGCGTTCCCGCGGTAGACGCCAGATGGCCGCCCGCGGAGAATCCCATGATGCCGATGCGGTCCGGCTGCAATCCGTACTCCGCGGCGCGCGAACGCACCGTCCGGATGGCCCGCTGTGCATCACCGAGCTCGATGGGATGGTGGTAGCGCGGACCCAGGCGATACTTCAGCACGAAGGCGGAGACACCGAGGCTGTTGAGCCACTTCGCGAAGGCGTAACCTTCCTTGTCGATGGCGAGCATCTGGTATCCTCCGCCGGGGCAGATCACCACGGCCGCGCCGGAACCGCTGCCTTTCGGCAACACGTAGGGGGTGATGGAGGGCTGATCCTCCGGTTGCGTTCCGAGCGCGCCCGGCGCGCCCGCCGGCCACAGCAATTCGGCCTTCGGCTCCTGCGCCTGGAGCGCGCCAGTTGCCAAAGTCAAAGCCAACAAAATCCGCGACAAGGTCATGGTCTAAGCTTGGCGCAAGCAGCGCGTTGTTTCAAGCCCGCGCCTCGCTATACTGGCAGGCGAGGGGAACCATGAAGCATTGTCATCACCTGAAAGAAAGTCCGCGGGCGAAGCCTCGCGCACAAGGCTGCGAGGAGTGTCTAAAGATGGGCGACACCTGGGTGCACCTGCGCGCCTGTCTCGAATGCGGACACGTGGGCTGTTGCGATTCCTCCCGGAACAAGCACGCCACCAAGCATTTTCACGCTACCCATCACCCCCTGATGCAGTCCATCCAGCCCGGCGAAGATTGGATCTGGTGCTACGTGGACGAAATACTCATCGAGTAGCTCTCGATTGTGACCGTGGCCTGCCGCGCGACAGCGCAGGGATGTCCGGCACCCCAGACGTTTCGGCGCAAAATTCGTTTTCCCCATCGAAAGACCACTCCCTAACGGTCGTGGCTCAGCAACAAGTCCCGTGGAATCAGCGCAGTGTTACCGAGCCGCGCGCGTCAGCAAGCGGTCTTTGCCGGTCGACGCGAATTTTGCGCCGAAAAGTAGCTAGCGGCCGACGAGTAACGCGAGGAGCCTCAAGACCAGCCCGATGATCGCCGGCGCGGTGAGGAGCGCCGTCATAATCATCGCCTCCCGTTTAAACGTGAACCTCATTTGGGAACAATTATCAGACGAGGGATCGCCCCGGAAAGACGAGAGGCCATCCTCAAACCACCCGCACGTCCCCCTTGCCCCAAACCGTCTGCCGCCCTACCCCAACCCACCGCGCCGCGCGCAGCCACGGGACGAATTCCGACAGCTCGCCTTCGAACTCGGCGGACCCTGTGAATCCTCCAAGAGGGTGCACTTGCCCCGTCCGGCCCGATTTTCGCTCTACTTTCGCCCAGTGGACTTCGCAACGGCTCATCCGCACGGTCGCCGCTCGCTCACCCATTCCCCGGAAATCGATCTCCAGCGGACCTGAGCCATACAACGCCCGCAGCGTGCTGAGGCGGTCGCGCAGGCGGGCGAACAGAATCGCAAATTCCGGGCGTGGAGCGATGGTTCCACCGCTTTTCAGCTCGGTCGGGCTCAAAAACCGGACCTCGACCCGTCCCACCAAGTCCTGATGTGGCGCCAAATCGACTGCCAATGGCGGTGCATCGGCCACTGGCGCAGCGCGATCGTCGAGATCCACCTGTTCGGTCCGCAGCAGAGTCACCCGTCCGTGTCCGGGACCGATTCCCTGCCCGCCAAACTGGGCGAAGGCTTCGTGAAAATAGGCCAGCACTGGCGGGCGCAAGTCGAAAATGTGGACGTCGAAGCAGAACTGGCTGCCTTCCGGGACGGTCCGGCCGTCCAGCGCGCCGGCCCGCAGGATAAAGGGCCGCGGCCAGTCCGCGAGTCCGCTGGGAGCCTGACCGAGCTGGTTCCCAGGCTCGAAAAGGCGGGCGTAAGCCGCTGGCGATGCGGTGTCGCGCAAAATCCGGCCCAAGGCGCCGCGAATCACGTTGCCGCTCTTGCCGGCGGGGAAGTGGACGGCATCCAGGGCCCTGAAATGGAATCGAAACCGAAAGAACTCGAATTTGGCCTTCAAATCCCGCCCCAATCTCCTGCTATAATGGTAGGGCATTTGACTCTTGTTTTCCGCTTCGTGACAGATCTGAGAGGGGGCTGCGTGAGTCCATCCGCACCCCCTCTTCTTGTTTTTCGGGGGCTGGGCGGGAGGTTGGATGCATTTTTGTAAAGAAGGAATATAGGCAGATGAAAGAAAAAGGCACAGTGAAGTGGTTCAACGCAGCCAAGGGCTACGGTTTTATTCAGAGGGAGAACGGAGAAGACGTCTTCGTGCATTTCTCGGCGATTCAGACGCAGGGCTATCGCAGCCTGGATGAAGGCGCTCGAGTGGAGTTTGAGGTGACGAAAGGGCCCAAGGGCCTGCAGGCGACCAACGTCACTGCGGCCTAAAAGCAACTCCGCGGACCGGCCGGGATTCGCTCCGGCCGGTCCGCAATCCGAAACCTGGAGGTTTATGAGCAAAGAGGACAGCATAGAAGTTACCGGTACGGTTTTAGAAAAATTCCCGAGCGGCTTGTTCAGCGTACAACTCGAACACCAACGTGTCGTGCTGGCTCATTTGGCGGGCCGGCTTCGCCGCAATCGCATCCGCGTCCTGGCGGGCGATAAAGTCACTTTGGAACTCTCCCCCTACGATCTCACCAAAGGCAGAATTACCTTCCGTCATCGATAGCTCCGCTTGCAGGTCCTCAACGTCCCGATTTGGTACTGGTTTAAAGAATTCATTTCCCAAAGCACCCGCTACTTGTGATAATCAGGGAATAAAGGGCTTTGCCGTTCACAGCAAAGTGAATTTTTTTGCCGCCACGGGTTCCTGCGGCTAAGCCGCTGTGTTTTGTACGTAGAAGGGGCTCTTCATGAAAGAACCGAACCACCCGGAAATGCGCCGCCGTACGCGAGTCAAGGGTCCGTCCGCCGCTATAATTAAGGCAGAGTACGGGATGGAAAAACCAAAGAATTCCTCAAGCCGGACCAAAAAGCCGTCCGCGGATCCCCTGGAAGATCTCACGGCTGTCTTGTCTCAGAGAGTTGTTGGCCAGCCCAACGCCACCCGCGTGATTGTTCCCTATATTCAGATGTTCCAAGCGGGCTTGGCTCCTGAAGGCCGGCCGGTCGGAGTGTTCCTGCTGTTGGGACCCACCGGCACGGGTAAAACCAAAACCGTGGAGGCACTCGCCGAAGTGCTGCACGGCAGCGAGAAGAACGTCCTGAAAGTGGATTGCGGCGAATTTCAGATGGAGCACGAGGTCGCCAAACTGATTGGCGCGCCGCCGGGATACTTGGGCCACCGCGAAACCCAGCCCATGCTTACGCAGCAGAAGCTCAATGCCGTCACCAGCGAAAAATGCCCCCTCTCACTGGTGCTTTTCGACGAAATCGAAAAGGCCGCGCCCTCCATGACGCGCCTGTTGCTCGGCGTCCTCGACAAGGGGGTGCTGCGCCTCGGCGACAACTCCTCGGTCAACTTCGAAAAGAGCCTGGTTTTTCTCACCAGCAACCTGGGCGCGCGTGAAATGCTGCGCGAGATCAATCCCGATTTCGGCTTCCAATCGGGGCAGGGCATCAACGAGCGTACGGATCTCACCGGCAAGCTGCAGAGCATCGGGCTGGTGGCGGTGCGCAAGCGCTTCTCACCCGAGTTCGTCAACCGCATCGACTGCATCATCACCTACCAGCCGCTCACTCCGGAGGCCCTTTCGGCCATCCTCGATCACCACATCACCGACCTGCAGAACCACGTGAACACTCGCCTCGGCAACCGGTCGTTCACTCTGGAAGTGCCCTTCGAAGCCCGCCAATTCCTGCTGCAGAAAGGTACCAGTGCGGAGTACGGGGCGCGCGAATTAAACCGCACCATTCACCGTTTCCTCACCCAGCCGCTGGCCACCTTGGTGGCGACCAACCAGGTGAACCCGGGCGCGCGCGTGGGTGTGGAAGTAGCCGATCCGCCCGAAAAGCTGAATATTCGAGCGCTCGAATCGCAAGCTGCCCCGGCGCCCGCCCACCCGACGGTGTTGCTGGTGGACGACAACCGCGATCTGCTGCATTTCCTCGAGCGGCTGATGGCGGATGCCGGCTGGACCTTGCTCACCGCGGAATCGGCCACCGAAGCCAAGCGCCTGGCGCTGCTGCACAAACCCAACGCCGCCCTGCTCGACTACATGCTGCCCGATGGCAATGGCGTGGAGCTGGGCGTCGAATTCCTGCAAGCCGTGCCGCAAATGCTGGTCATCGTAATGACCGGGACCATTCTGCCGCCGGAAGAGGAAGCGCTCTGCGAGGAACACAATTTCCCGGTACTGCGAAAGCCGTTCCTGGCGTCCGACGTGATGAACCAGATCCGCAGCCGCCTCGCTCCGGCCAGCGCCGTCCGCGGGTAGCCCGGTGCCGTCCGCGGGTACCAAGGCGCCGCGGGTTCTGGTGATCCATCGGAAGCCCGAAGTCGCCGTGGAGCGCGCGCGGCGCCTCTGCTCCGAAGGCCTGGAAGCTGCCGCCTATCCCGCAATGGGACCTTCGGCTTTCCGCGGCATACGCGCCAATCCGCCCGACGCTATCCTGATCGACCTCACCGAGCTCCCTTCGTACGGCCGCACCATGGCCGTCCTGTTGCGGGAACAGAAAGGCACGCGGAACATTCCGCTGGTGTTTCTGAAGGGCGATCCCGAGAAGGCCGCCCGCGTCCGCGAGGTGCTGCCCGACGCGGTGTTCGCCACCTGGTCCAATGCCGCCCCGGTCATCCTGCGCGCCATTGAGCGTGCGCCGGTTGAGGCGGCCGTTCCCAACATCGCGGGCACTCCGCTGGCCAAGAAACTGCGCATCGGCGCGGGCTCGGTGGTGGCGATGCTCGAAGCTCCCGCCAACATCCGCGAGATTCTCGGCCCGCTCCCCAACGGCGTGCGGATTGGAAAAAATATCGGCGATGCCCATCTGGTGCTTTTCTTCGTGAAATCCGCCGCCGCGCTGGCGCGGGCGCTCCCACTGCTGGCCCCTCGGATGAGGCGCGGGCGGACCCTGTGGGTCTGCTGGCCCAAGCGCACATCCTCCATGCCATGCGACTTGACCCTTACTTCGATCCGCGAGATGGTCTCGCCTTACGGCCTGGTGGACAGCAAGATCTGCGCCATCGACGCGACGTGGTCCGGGGCGGCGATCACCAGGAGGCGCTCGCCACGCGCCCAGTGACAGAACCCGTAGTGGAGGAGGGTTGAGGACGGAGCGTCAATCCGGCGGCCGGGTCCAGTATAATGAACCCGATTATCCGAGGCGGTGAGAAATGAATGTTAAAAGGTTAATTCCTCTATCCATCTTAGCGGTCGTCTTGACGGCAGCTTTTGCGCAGACTTTGCCGCAGGGCGTTCAGAAAGTAACGTCCATTGAAGGAATCACAGAGTATTCCTATCCAAACGGTCTCCGGGTCTTACTTTTCCCCGATAATTCGAAACCCAAAATTACTGTCAACGTAGTCTACCTGGTTGGCTCGCGCAACGAAGGATATGGCGAGACCGGCATGGCGCACCTGCTGGAGCACATGGTTTTCAAGTCCGCCAAGTCGGGGCGCGAAATCTTCAAAGAGCTGACGGACCGCGCCGGCGGCAACTTCAACGGCACAACGGGCTACGACCAGACCATGTACTTCGAGATCTTCAACGCCGGCGACGACAACCTGCGCTGGGCCCTGGAACTGGAGGCCGACCGCATGGTCAACATGACCATGAAAGGCGAGGACCTTGCCACCGAAATGACGGTGGTCCGCAACGAAATGGAGGCTGGGGAAAACAGCCCGATGAACGTTTTGGAAGAGCGCGTCCTGGCGGCAGCTTACAACTTCCACAATTATGGTAAGACCGTTATCGGCAATCGCACCGACGTGGAGCGCGTCCCTATCGGCAATCTGGCCGTCTTCTATAAAAAGTATTATCAGCCCGACGACGCGTTGCTGATCGTCGCCGGACAGATCGACGAATCGAAGGCCCTCGCGATGGTGGCCAGTACCCTCGGCGCCATACCCAAGCCGCAACGCACGCTCACCCAGCCGTACACGTCGGAACCAACGCAGGAGGGTGAGCGTTTTGTCACCCTGCGCCGCGTGGGAGATATCCAGGCGATCATGGCGGTGTATCACATTCCTGCGGCACTGTATCCCGACCAGGCCGCCCTCGATGTCGTGGCGCAGGTGCTGGGCGCGCCGCAGACCGGCCGTCTCTACAAGGCCCTGGTGGACAATAAAAAGGCCGTCGCCACCGGGATGAACGCCAGCGGCATGCACGATCCCGGCTACGCCCTGGCCTATGCCCAGCTCAAGCCGGACCAATCCATCGACGAGGCCCAACAGATTCTGGTGAAGACCGTGGAGGGCCTGGCCGCCGAGCCGCCTACGCAGGAGGAAGTGGACCGTGCCAAGGCGCGGATCCTGAAAAATTACGAACTCAGCCTGACGAACTCCCAGAGCGTCGGCTTGATGCTCGGCGGGTATGCTGGCGATGGCGACTGGCGCTCCCTGTTCCTCACCCGCGACGATGTCAAGAAAGTCACGCCTGCCGACGTGGCGCGCGTGGCCGCGGCCTATCTGAAATCTTCCAACCGCACCATGGGCGAGTTTATCCCCACCAAGACCCCCGATCGCTCGGTGATTCCGGATACGCCCGACCCGGCAGTCCGCCTCAAGGATTATAAAGGTGGCGAAGCGATCTCGGCGGGCGAGGCGTTCGACCCCACGCCCGCCAACATCGAAGGCCGCGTGATTCGCCGCACTTTGCCCAACGGGCTGAAACTGGTAATGTTCCCCAAGAAGACACGCGGCGGAACCGTGGTGGCGAGCCTGAACGTGCGCTTCGGCGACGAGAAATCGCTGTTCGGCAAATCCACGGCGGGCTCCATGGCCGGGGCGCTGCTGATGCGCGGCACCAAAAACAAAACACGCCAGCAGATTCAGGACGAGACCGACCGTCTCAAGGCACAAATCAACGTCTCGGGCAGCGTCATGGGGGCGAACGCGAACGTCCGCACGCTGGAGGCGAACCTCGGCGATTCGCTGCGGTTTGTGCGCGAGCTGCTGCGTGAGCCTTCCTTCCCCGAAGCTGAATTCGAGCAGATCCGGCAGCAGCGCATCGCCAGCTTCGAAAGCGCCAGAAGCGAGCCGAGTTCCCTGGCCTCGCTGGAGCTTGCCCGCCACATGTACGCCCGCTATCGGCGCGGCGACGTGCACTATACCTCTACTATCGATGAAGAGATCGAAGATTGGAAGAAACTCACGCTCGACGACGCGCGCAAGTTCTACGAGCAGTTCTACGGCGCCGGCGCTGGGGAGATCTCGATTGGCGGCCAGTTCGACCCGGAGCAAATCGAGAAGCTGGTGACCGGGCTCTTCGGCGATTGGAAGAGCGCCAGCCACTATGAGCGCATCGCCAATCCGTACGAAACGGTAGGACCGATGAACCACAAAATCGAGACGCCCGACAAACAGAACGCCTACTTCATGGCGTCCCTGTTCACCAAGATGAATGACGATGCCGCCGATTATCCGGCGCTGCTCATTGCCGGCATGGCCTTCGGCGGTTCGCCCAACTCACGCGTCTTCCAGCGCATTCGCGTGAAGGACGGGCTCAGCTACGGCGCCAACGCCGGATTCTCCGTGCCCACTACAGACGATGGCGGCCGCTTCACCGCCTCCGCCATTGCGGCGCCGCAGAACATGCCCAAGGTGGAAGCCGCTTTCCAGGAAGAACTGGCGAAGGCCCTCAAGGACGGGTTCACCGCCGATGAGGTCGAGAAAGCCAAGAAGACCTGGCTCGACGACCGCTCGGTGAGCCGCACGGAAGAAGCTTCCGTTGCCAGCCTGCTGATGCAGCGCGAACGATGGGGCCGCACCATGCAGTGGGACGCCAAGCTCGAAGCCGCAGTGGCCGCTTTGACACCCGAGCAGGTGAACGAGGCCTTCCGCCACCACCTGGACCCGGCCGCGTTGAGTATCGTCAAAGGCGGGGACTTCAAGAAATCCGGCGCGTACCAGCAGTAGGTCAGCCGCCGGCAAAGCCTGGCCAAAGGCTTCGCCCGTGAAATCCTTTCAGGATTTGGGAGTCAGAAGCGGGCCCTGCTGAATGGCGGGCTTCAGCCCGCCTCGGGGAATTTCCTCTGGCTTCGTGCCCTTCGGTGCGCCCGTAGCGAAGCCAGAGAAATTCGTCAGGCCTCGTGGAAGCCGGCTGAAAGCCGGCTCCAGGCTGAAGCCTGCCCCACTAAGAAAGGCCAAACTCCAGGGGCGGGCTTTAAGCTCTAGCCCGCCAATGACAGCCCTGGCGGGCTGTCGGAAGTCAGAATGGCAGAAGTCTTCAACCTGACTTTGGGGGAAATGTCGAAGTATTCTTGTTTACGATCTTCGACTAAGAATCTATGCTCAGTAGCGCCAGCTCTTGACATCCGCTCCTAGCGGCGCCGTCTTCAGCATCCACGCCGCCATCAGCGTCATGAAACGATTGTTCAGCGGAATCTTCGGATCGCCGCTGTAGCCATGCGGCTGCAAATGGCCGTAATCGAAATCGCCTCCATAATATGGGCCCTTGCCGGGGTCCTTCGTGCTCTCCAGGAATTTCTCGGTCAGCCGGACGGCGCGATCCAGGTAAAAACTGTCGTTGTCCCCCACCGCAAAATGCAGCTTGCCGATCAATTTCGGACCGAGCGTCTTCCAGTCGCGCTGCATGATGTAGTCGAGATCGTAATGCTCCTTCCAATACTCCGCCACTTTCCTGTCGATGGCGCCCGTGCGTGGGTCGAGAATCAACTGCGGGTATCCGTCCTCGCCCACCGGACTGTAGACCGCCTGCCAGATATCGAACTGCTCGCCCGACCGGCCCTTGGCGCCGAGCACCAGCTCGAACCGAATGGCATCGTCCATCATGGAGGTCACCTTCCCGTCAGCCGTGCGTTCCATGGGGATGGGGACCTGCTTCCAGGCGCTCGGCGCGTAGAACGCGTTCTTGTCCTCGTAGAGATCCACCAGCGAGTAGGCGTGGAAGTCGATGGGGTCGGGACAGGCCACCCACGCGCCATTGAAGAAATCGGGATACAGCACCTGCAGCGCCAGCGTGCGCCAGCCGCCGGTCGACCCACCGTATACTCCGCGCGCCCAGCCTTGCCCGATGCCGCGGAATTGCTTCTCGATGTAAGGGTACAGCTCCTGAATCAGCGCATCGCCATACGGGCCGAGGTTGGCGGAGTTCACAGCGTAGGAATCGTCGTAATACTGGTTCGCGTCCTGCGTGCAGACAATCAGCATCCGCGGCAGCCGTCCGCTGGTCCAATCCTGGTAGAAGCGATATCCGGCTTCGCCCCCGCGACCGCCGCCGCGACCGCCCCTGCCGCCGCCCGGCGCCGGCGGTTCCGTCTGGAACGAACCCGCGCTGAACGACGGCGCAAAATGGCCCTGGTAGTAGAGCACCGGATAGTGCGCGTCGGGATGCTCGTCGAAGCCCTCGGGCAGCAACACTACCGCACCCACATACATCGGCCGGCCCCAGAAATCGCTCAGCAGTTTACTCTGCAGCTTCACGTGCTTGATGTACTTGGTATCTTTCGGCGGGTCGATAGGCGGAATCGTCTTGGTCAGTTCGATCTTCACCACGTCCGCAATCGCAGGGTCCACCTTCACCTTCACGGGCTCGCTATACAGGTTGCCGGGCTTGCGGTTCCAATGTTGTCCCTCGCCCTGGTCCATGGGCAGCTTCACAGTATGGCCGTCGGAACGGTGGAACGTTTCGTAGACGTTGAGCACGGCCTGCACGTAGTATTCGCCGGCCGGAATCTGGTCGAACGACTCGCGCGGGTAGCCTACCGTCGAGCCGTCGATGATGACGCTGCGGCCGCCATCCACGTCCGCCCCGAACATCTGCTGCGTACCCAACCCTTCGGAGATTTGCTGGCGCGGTTCTTGCCGGTTGTTGTCGGAGATCACCAGCACCACGTGGCCGTCCATGGGTTTGGCCCAGGAAATCTCGAACTTCAGCGGCGATTTTGCCTGCGCCGGAAGCGCTGCCACAAGCAGAAGAAAGCCGGTTACGTATCGCATCATTTACCCTCGTTTCTGTACCACACCGGAAATTCCAGCGAAAAGTATTTCACCTGGGTCTCCGCGCCGTTGGGAATCAGGATGCGGGCCAGCATGTGGACCGGGTGCCCGGGCTCGCAATCCACGCGAATCGACGGCAGCGAGTATTTCGCCGACGCACCCGAATGGTCGTACTCGCTCCACGAATCCGAGCCGCGCATGGCGTTGTCCACGCAGGTATCGTTGGTGAATACCTCTGCGGCGCGCAGGGCGCCGCCATCGGGGATCAGCACGGCGAAGGTCTCGCCCGGCGCAGCGTGGCCGTCGCCATTGCCTTCGCCGAAGCGCACCTCGGCCTTTTGCGTGGCGTGCCGGTAGACGATGAGGGAGCGCCCGTCGGCGATTTGAAAATCCTTGGAAGGCTCCGCGGCGGGAAAAAGCGGCACCTCGATAGGCAGGCGGCTCGCGCCCGCCACCGCGAAAATCTTCACCACCGCGCGCTCCCGATCGCTGACCGTGAACGTCACCGGCAGGTTGGCCGACTCACCGGGCGCGAGCGCGAACAGCCAGCCTTTGGGAGTGGCGAACTGCACGCCAGGGTTGGGACTTTCCCAGCGAACCAGGGACGTGCCCATCCGCGCGCCGCCTTTGTTCCAGAACCGCACTTTCAAAGTCACCGGCTGGCCCGCCGTCGCCCAGTTGGCGTTCGCGACGGTGCCCTCGGACACCGCGAGTACCGGACCGTCGGAAACGGCGACCTCCCACGCGTCGCCGGTGAGCTCGAAATTCAGCCGTCCGTGCGCATCCACGCGCTGTTCGGTGCGGCGCACCTTGCCATCGAGCAGGTGAATATACGTCACGGTGAGAGCGACTCCCGGCGGATATATGGGCGGCGACCCGATGGAGAGATTCACTTCCGGGATGGGGGCGCCGGACGGCAGGTATTGCCGCACGGACGACCGGAAGCCGCTGTTGGAAACATTCTCCAGCACCGTGAATCCCGGCTGTTTCCGGCTGGAGATGACCTCCCATCCCCACACCGTGAAATTGGGCCAGGCGTCGGCATGGCTGAACACCGCGGGCGCCGGCAGCGGGAGCGCGAAAGCGGTCATGTGAAAGTCGAGTGTGCGGTCGATCTCCGCCAGGTCCTGCCCGGCCAGAAATGTGGCACTTTCGAAGGCCGGGCGCATGTAGTTCCAGATGGAGTCCAGGCGCCGGTGATAGAAGGCCAGCGAATCGGCCGAACTGCCCGTGAGACGAATGCGCACGCCGTCGTAGTTATCGAACAGGTCGTCGTGGTTGTACTCCACCGGGAATGCATCGGGCCCGACGAATGCTTCCGGCGTTCCTTCGAAACTGGAGGCGCTGCCCACCAGGTCCGGATATTTGCCCGCGAGGTACAGGGCCATGAAGCCGCCACCAGCGATGCCCGCGACGGCGCGATGACCGCGGTCCGCGACCGTGCGCAGGGTGCCGTCAATCTGCTCCACCAGTTCGGGGAAGTACAGGGTGGACTGGCCCTGGGATTCCTCCGGTCCGCCGTCCACCAGAATCAAATCGTGAGAAGAGACGTAGGCAGCCAGCCTCGCTTCGCGCACATCCGGCTCCCGTTGCACACCATGGAGCCAGTAAACCACCGGGTAGCGCCGGCGCGATTTTTCGTAGCCGGCGGGCAGCAGAACGCGGTACGTCCGCGCGGCGTCCAGCACGCGGCTGTCGTACGAGAATGCGTGAAACGCCGACGGCGCCGGTGCCGGCGATGCCTGGAGGAACCAGGCCACGGCCAGCGCAAAGAATTCGGTCACTCTCGATATCTACCACAGATCGAGGGAACGTGACGATTCCCGCGGAAAGGCTACTCTGCAAATGATGCTATTGTGGAAGGTGAACAGTTGAACTGCTTCATGGAAATCGTCACAATCAAGAACAAATATCAAGTGGTGATTCCACAGGCCATACGGAATCAGCTCGGTCTCAGCCGGGGCGATGTATTGGAGGCGAAGGTGGAGCGCGGCCGGCTCATCTACACCCCCAAGATGGTCATCGACCGAATTCCCGCCGGCAAGGTTTCCCGTGAACAGTTCTTCAAACAACTCCGAGCTGCAGCACCCGCCTCGCTGAAGGCCGTCTGGACAGCCTCCAAGCGCCATGGCACCGATAAGCTCACGATGCGCGCGATCGACGCAGAAGTATCGGCCGTCCGCCGCGGTCCGGCCCGAAAGATTACCAAACCTGCCCGATGAATCGGGTCGTCCTCGACACTAACGTCGTTGTTTCAGCGCTGCTCGTGCCATCCGGGACGCGGCAATTCTGCTGCTCGCGTTTCGCGGCGACTTTGCGCTGTACCTTTCCGAGCCGGTATTTAGCGAATACAGGGAGGTCCTGCACCGCCCGCGATTCAGGCTTCATCCACGTCAGATTCAAGCCGTTCTCAAAGACATCCGTAAGGTCGCACACCTCGTCCGCCCGGCGGGCAAGCTCGCCGTATCATCCCACGAATCCGATAATCGTGTGCTGGAGTGCGCCCAATCTGCCCGAGCGGACTATCTCGTGACCGGCAATCTGAGGCATTTTCCGCCGGTCTACCAAAATGACGAAGATCGTCACGGGCCGCCGGTTCTTGGAAATCGTCGCTGCGCAGCAATCGGGCGAGCGCGCCTGAACACCCGCCAACTTCTTAGGCCGTGAAGCGTGGCACGGCTCCGGCACGGCAGCGCCGTTGTCGGCCACGCCCAATGAGTGAGAACTCGACCCTGCACGCATTGGACTAAAGGCCCACGAGCCCGCTCGCTTTTGATTCAAGCAAACTAGCCTTATGGACTCGGCGCCTGATGAGCGGGTCGATGATTTTCGGCTGGATCGCACGCAGTTTTCCGTCGTGCACCTGACGGATCCCGACGACGCGCTCGAGTATTGGCTATCCCGCCCAGTGCACCATCGGCGGAGCCGGCGTTCCATCGGACCACCCGCCCACCCAGACGAGGAAAATAGTCACCCGTTCTTCAGGGTCATTTGCCACCATCACTGGTGAACCCGGCAGGTTGGCTCCCCAGCTTTTCGCCGCGTCGCCCGGAACAAAGAACATCAGATGCGGATGCCAGTCTTTGTCGTGGTCGCTTAGGTACTGCTGCTTCGACATCATGTAGCACATCGCTCCCGGCTCCATCGCGGGCAACTCCTTCTTATCCAATGCCGATGCGGTCGCCTCGACGATCTCCGTCTTCGTCTTACCCGCCAGCAGCAGTTTGGTCTTCATCAGGAAGATGGGCACAAAGGTCCTTGCGGCCGGCGGATTGAAGCAGATGGGGGCGCGAACCTTGGGATTCCAGAAGTCCGGGTCATAGGTGGCGGCGCCCCACGATCGTTCAACCAAGCAGAGGAAGCCACTCGTCCCTTTCACCGCGGTGCTGTATCCATTGCGTCCCAGCACCATTACTTCCGCACCGTCCGAAATGGATACCGGAGCAGCACTGCGCGCCAGCGCGATTTCAGATTTCTTGTCGGGCATCAGATACTGATCGAAAGGAGCCATGGTGGAATAGTCAGGCTCCGCCTGCGCCCGTGCCTGATCGCTTACGTCGGGCTGGACAACCTGAACAACGAACGCTAAAGCGATAACCCGGATTGTCGTCTTCTGCATGGAAACCTCTGGACCGCGCACTCTCCGCTAAAGGTATCGTACTCCCTCACCGACCCGCGACATACCTGACAGCTCCGTATTGCGGGTTCTTCCACAGGTCACCTCTATACTCCATGTAGTCTGCCGTTGCTTGCGCGATTTCGCTTCCGTAATACCGCTCAACCACGTGCAAGGCCAGGTCGATTCCGGAACTCAGGCCTCCCGCGGTCGCTACTTTGCCATTATCGACATAACGCAGTCCGGTGACGAATTGCACCGCGGAATATTTCTTTTGCATGCCATCGACGAACATGTGGTGGGTGGTTGCTCTTTGATGGTCCAGAAGGCCATAAGCAGCGAGCATGGAGGCGCCCGTGCACACCGACATCGTTATGTCCGCCGTCCGGGTATTCTCCAGCAACCATCTCTTTTGCGCTTCGCTTCGGCCGCCCTGTGCGGGCACGACGATCACCTGGGGTTTAGGGGCATTCCCGAAGGTGTAGCCGGGAACAACCTGAAGTCCCCCGACGGAGATCGAGTTCTGCGAGTCGGAAACGGCATACAGGTTAAAGGGCATAATCATTTCGTTGCCGCCACGCCATGGCCCGCCTTGGGGAGCGAGCATGGTATCGCCAAAAACTTCCCAGGGCCCTGCAAGATCGATCAGAGCGGTCTGATCGGAAACGATGAACGCGACGTTGACAACTCCATTGGCGGGCGGTTTGAGGATGCGCAACCCGGTAGAGCCGGATTGCGCATTTGCCTGGTGTAAGTGGCTGACCTCGGCGAGCGTGCCCCACAGCGCGGCGAGAAGGATAACGGTGCGGATTCCTTTGGTCATTGGTGGATCTCCTACCCAAAGTAGTTTGCGAACAGGACCAGCATACGGCTACACTGAATTGTCTCAAATGACAATTATCCGGCTTTTTGGGACATTTTCGAAGACGGCGTGCATCCAGGTGATCTACCGCACCGTCCGGGCGCACAAATGAAACCAAGACACATCGTCATCGTGGGATATGACGGAATCATGGGCTTGGACCTCGTCGGGCCGATGGAAGCGTTTGCAAGCGCGCACGTGAACTCGCCAAAGGCAGGCAGGGAAGCTTGTTATCGAGTAACCATAGCCGCGCTGGAGGCGAAAACGTTCCGCTCCGAATTCGGGCTCACGATTACCGCGGAAATGAGTCTCTCCGGCATTCGCGATGTGGACACATTCCTCATCCCCGGCGGCAGAGGCTTGCGCGAGTCCAACGGCCAACAGAAGCTTACGGGCTGGTTGCAGAAGAACGCGAGGTCGATTCGGCGGATCGCGTCGATTTGCACGGGAATCTATGGCCTCGCCCCGTCGGGATTGTTGAACGGCCGACAGGTCGCGACGCACTGGAGGTTCACCGGGGATTTGTCGAAGCGTTACCCGGCGCTGAAAGTCAATTCCGGCTCGCTTTACGTGAGGGACGGGAAGTTCTGGACCGCTGCGGGAGTGACGGCGGGCATCGATCTTTCGCTGGCTCTGATTGAGGAGGATTTCGGCTCGGAGGTAGCACTTTCGGTCGCGCGCGAACTGGTGGTCTACATGAAGAGGTCTGGAGGGCAGGAGCAGTATTCGGAGCCGCTGCAGTTTCAAATACAATCGCGGAGCCGCTTTGCGGATCTCTTGCCATGGATGCTCGCGCACCTGGAGCACGATCTTTCGGTCGAGGCGCTTGCAGCGCGAGTTTCGTTGTGCCCTCGGCAGTTTTCGCGGCGCTTTACCCAGGAGTTTGGGAGCAGCCCGGCTTCGTTCGTAAGGCGACTGCGGCTGGACGAAGCGCGGCAGCGCTTGTCTGCTCCGGAGTGCACGGTGGAGGGCGTAGCACGCTCGGTCGGATTCAGTGACGGCGATAATTTCCGACGCGCCTTCGAACGGTCTTTCGGGATTGCCCCGAGCGCGTATCGAGGACGATTTGCGGCGGGGGCTGAAGACAGCTTTAAAAAGGATGAGAAATGCCCGAGGCCCTAAATGTGGCCTGCGGTGACGCCGAACCTTTAGTGATTGAGGCGGTTGCGTCGGCCGGGCCGGATTAGTAATGGGAAACGCGCAAGCTTCCGGCGATCCCCGTTGGCGCGGGGCCGGAACTGCTCCAGCCTTAGTTGCCGTATAGGGGCCCCAACGAGAATTCGTTCTCGTTACGCGGCATTGGGTGGCACGCCGTCAGCAACCCGGCCGGCAGTGAGGCTGCCTGACTGCGTGCGCCATCGCCATTCTGACTTCACGGACCCGAAGGGGCCGCTTCTGGCTCCTGACTTCCATAGCCCGCAGGGATATCAAGGGGTGCGTCCGAAAGTGATGTTGATGTACTTGCTGAATGAAAGGAATCAGCTCGGGTAATGACTCGCTCACCCGATAGCCTGGTCCCCTCCGGCTCGGGGCAACCTGAAC
>Ga0326727_10002199_pt1 | contig 68181 bp, 53 predicted proteins | sample MB2enrmetagenome_FD_207643 | JGI IMG/M metagenome (GOLD analysis project Ga0326727, IMG submission 207643) | Lab enriched peat soil microbial communities from McLean, Ithaca, NY, United States - MB29MY | ecosystem: Environmental > Terrestrial > Soil > Wetlands > Peat | place: USA: New York...
ACAGGCCCATTCCGCCGGCAATCCCGCGCGACACGGGGTAGTTGAGCAGTCCCAACGGCTGCATCTGGGCCGGCGCCAGACCGGGATTTTTCGATCGCGCATTCTGGTAGCCGATCGCAATTCCCGCCGCCATTTGAACCGCATAATACCAGATGCCGATGGACGCCAATGTGACGATCGCCAGGTTGCGCATGGACGGCAGCAGCTTGCCTAAATAGCTTTCCACCAGGACGGCCACCGCCGCGGCAATTTGCAGCAGAAGGAAACCCAGCAGAACCCAGCGTCCCACGTTCGCGCTCACGCCGAGCGTCAGCAAATCGGCGAGACCTCCGAGGCACAGGCTGGCGACGAATAAAAAGGCTGCCGGGGTGCGCGTCGTCTTTGCCGGCGGCGGAGGCGGAGCGAGCGGCGCAGCCGCGCCCGGCAGCGCGAGGCCGACCCTGCCTTCGGGCAGGGGTCCGATCTGCTTATCTTCCACCGCCTCTGCCCAATTGCCCTCGATAGCGCCCTGCGCCTGGGCCAGATAGGGTTCCACCTTCTTGAGAAAGCGCCGCGCCGTCCAGGTGCGATAGAGCGACGGAAGATCGTCGGAACTGACCGCGGTGTAAATGCGGCAACGGCAACTGCGCATGATCGAAACGTAAAACCAAGCGTTTACAGTCAGGAACCCAACAAGACCGTGAGCCCAACTCCATCCGGCATAATGCATGCCAAATCCGAGGGTCGCGAACCACAGCGCGGCGATCACCGCCGCGCGGGTCGAAATGTGGAACCGCCGCGCTTTGGCCACAACAATGGCCTGCACGTCGCGAAAATAGAATCGCTTGTACTCTTCCCGAAAGCGGGCGGACTTAACCAGTAACAAGTGGTCGGACCCCAGCCAGACGCTGGAGCCGAAGAGAAAGCCCCTGCGCCGTCCAGGCAGTTTGCGATAGCGCTCGCGGTTCTGCTCCATGGTCACGCTCCCCACCGGGCCTTGGCCGCCGGGTCATAGAGGACGGCCGCTGGTTTGATGTAACCATGCGGCGGGATCTTCGGTCCCCTTCGGGCCTGAGCCACCAGGTACCAGATGCCCAAGATCCAGAGCCCGCCTTCCACCAGCGCTACCGCCAGTCCCACGCCGAAACGCCAGCGGTTGCGGCGCACCAGGCTGATCGGCTGGTTCCACTTCATGATCGCCAGCGCCACCACCGCCGGCGCGGCAAGAATCGTGAGCGGCCAGATCACCAGCAGGGCGAAGGGTATGAACAGAGCCCAGGTGTCGTACAACATCCGCGAGGCGCCGGAATTGACGGACCGTGCTTTCCCGCTGGAGGCGGCCACGCAGGACGGGCACCAGACCCCGCTGCCGAACTCCACCGCGCAGAGCTGGCAGACGAAGCGCCCGCACTGCTGGCAGGCCGATATCGCCCGCTTGCCGGGATGGTCGAAGCACGCGGCATCGCCCGCCAGCGCCGTTTCGCCGTGCGCAGCGGCCGCCTGCGCCAGGGCAGCCGGGAACAGCCGCACGGTGTTGCGGGAGCCGCAGGACGTGCAGTTGGCAGCCTCGCCGTTCAGCAGTTCCCATTTGGGCAACGGCATACCGCAGCGGGCGCAGGGTACGGGCATCCGGACGCACTAACCTCTGGTCTTGATCACCCTGGTGTCGCAGATCATATCGTGCAGCGCGCGTTTCTCGGAGTCGAAGCCCGCCATGATGTATCCGATGTAGAGGATCATGGCGCTCAGCATCTTTGAGAAATAGCGGCCAATGGCGCGGCCTACCTGAATGCCCGATCCATCGGGACGGACTACCTTGACTCCTACCGCCATCTTCCCCGGAGTGGCGCCGAATTTGACGATAAAGAAGGTTTCGTAGGTGCAGCCGAGGACCATGCCGACGAGCGCCGACAACCCGATCATGCCGAACATCGGCGCCAGCATCGCGAAGACTTCCTCCGGCGAGGCATTCGGGTTTGGCGTCATTCGAGCCATGGACATACCCAGCGATGCGAACACCACCGCTTGCAGGATGCCCATGGGAATCGCCAGGATGATGCCATCGATGATCACGGCCACGAATCGCAGCCAGAATCCGCCGTACCGGACGAAGCCGGCCGGCGCCACACCTTCGCGCAGTTTCTGCGCATAAGCGCCCTTACAGTTTGGACAGACCAGCCGGTCGCCGAAGCGGGCCAGTTCTTCAGCGGCCCAAGGCTGCCCGCATTCCGAACAGTAGTTAGTTTGAGGTGCCATATGACGTCCACTGGGTAGTTTAGCAGGCTGCTGAAACTCTAAAGGAACAAGTGAAAATGAAGAGTGTTACAGACCTCTTACTGTCATGCGCACGGAGACATTCAACAGCACGATCCGAGCGATTTCCTCCGACGACGATTCCCGGCCACGATCGCGTGCGCGTTGCACCGGGCGGGGCAACCGACGGAGTCGCGCGGAATCGAGTTCCGGCGCAGCGCGGCGCTCATGCGGATCGTCAACCCGCGGCGTCAGCACGATTCCCGCTCGACCAACGATTCTATGTCCTTGTTCCTCAGCCAGTTGCTTGAATCCTAGGGTCGAACCGGCGAAGCACGGATGCTACCGTTTGGACGGCATGTGCCTCCCGGAAGACTTTTCGGCGCCGCGATCGGCTGATTGGTGGCTGGTGCGCCATAACGCAACGTTTTCGAGGGAGGGCCGGTGCCTGCTATTCGCCTGCTACTCCCAAACGCTGAGAGACTGTCACGCTTGCCGCACGATTGCCTGGTGCAAATACTATGACCACTCGGGCGCGCGAGACCACGACCGGCTGGAGATCGCAAGATGGGACGACGACGGAGGGCAACCGTGCCCGCCATTGTTAGATAGAGACTAAGTCCCGCTCTGCCTACCGCTCGCCCTTGCGGTAAGTGTGATTTTAGCCACAGTACCCCCTGCCGCATTACACCCTTGTGGACGAAGAAACCAGTGATATACTTCCAATAACTTGTTTCTCCCGGAGGGGCCTGTGTCAGCCGGACTGGATAATCTCAAGCACGTCGTCGTACTCATGATGGAGAACCGCTCCTTCGACCATATGTTGGGCGCGCTCCACGCGGCAGATCCACGGATCAACGGCCTCACGGGCAATGAGACCAATCCGGATACGACTAACGAGCCGGCCCAGGTCGCGCCGCAGGCCGAGTTCCAGAGCCAGCTTGATCCCGACCCCGACCATTCCTTCCCGGCGGTACAGAAGCAACTGTTTTTCGGTACTCCCGGGCCGCCGGCGCAAGCCGCAATGCAGGGTTTCGTGCAGAGTTACTGGGACCAGCAGCACGACGTCGCGCACTCCCATAAGATCATGTACTACTTTGCGCCCGGCAAGCTTCCGGTACTGCACACGCTGGCGCAAAGCTACGCTCTGTTTAACGGCTGGTTCGCTTCCATCCCGGGTCCCACGGTGTGCAATCGCGCCTTCGCTCACTATGGTACTTCGTTCGGCAAAGTAAACCTCGATATTTTCTACGTCGTGGAACCATACCAGAGTATCTACGAGCGGCTGCTCGCGGCCGGACGCACCACCAAGCTCTACTACTTCGATCCGTCGAGCTCCACACAGGAAGTGGTCAATCTGCTGAAGAATCAGCCGCAGATCTTTGCCACCTACCCTCAGTTCCTGGAGGACTGTAAGAGCGGGGCGCTCCCGGACTATAGCTTCGTCGAGCCGAACTACAGCGATCACCCCGGCGATGACGGCGGGGAACAGCTCGCGTCGGACCAGCATCCGGATCACGACGTGCAAGCGGGCGAACAATTCATCGCGTCGATCTACAACGCCATCCGCCAAAACCCGGACCTCTGGCAGAGCACCGCGCTGCTGATCACCTACGATGAACACGGCGGGATTCACGACCACGTGCCGCCGCCTGCCTGCATCCCGGATGGATTCCAAGCGGCGCTCACGGACACCGGAGGCATGCCGTTCGCCTTCGACCGGCTGGGTGTGCGCGTGCCCGCGATTCTGGTTTCGCCCTGGATTGCCAAAGCGACCGTGGTGCCCGGCCCGGAAGATCCAGCAAACGGCCGCGTGTTCGAGCACGCTTCCATTCCCGCTACCATCACGCAGCACTTCATCGGCGATTACGACAACCGCTCGCCGCGCGAAAAGGCCGCGCAGACCTTTCTCGATTTGTTGACCGATGAAATGCGGCCCGATTCGGACTGCCCGAGCTTCCAGCTCGATTAGGAGATTCCCGATGCCACAGCCCCCCGTGATCCGCGTTCCGCAACCATCTCGCAGCTCTTACCAGCCGAACCGGCCGCTCTCGAAGAATTCTCTGCTGCAGAACCATGTGAAACATTTTCGCGAGCTGGAAAAGGATCTCCCGCCCGACCAGCAGACCGGCATTCCGATTGACTCGATCACGACAGAGGGCCAGGCGGCCGAGTACATCCGGCGCATGACTATGAAGCTCCATCGGCCCAAGGCGGGGGTGTAGAGATGCGAAAGACCAGCGTGCCCGTTTTGGTTGCCTGTCTCGCGCTCTCGGCCGCCGCGTACGCGCAGGAAACCCAGTTAGGGTCCGATTTCCGCCGTGAGGGCGACGCGCTCCAGCAGGATTGTTCGAGCTTCAACTTCAAATCGCTCGGCAGTTGCGCCTACACCTTGTTTACCGATCATCCGATGCACATCGCCGCCGGCAGCATCGCTCCCCAGGACGGCTTCGGTCTCGGGCCGGCGTTCGTGACGCATTGGACGCCCAACGAATCCTGGCGCCTGAGTTGGGATGTGGATGCGGTCGTCTCCACCAACCTATCCTGGCGCGCGGGTGCGTACATGACGGCGATTTGGGACCGCCACGGGCGCATCGTAGTTAAACCCGGAGGAAGTGGCAAGGGCGCGTCCAACCTCACGGTCCGGGAGGATCCGGTGTTTCACTTACTGGTGCAGACCATTTCCCTAAAAGCGCTCGACTATTTTGGCTTGGGTCCTGACTCGAGCGAGGCGGCTCGCTCCTTCTTCGGAATGCGCGAAACCATCGCGGGAGTCAACGCCACTTGGCCCATCGTGCAGCAGTGGCACATAGCGCTTTACGGGGAGGCCAATGGCCGCTTCGTGGACGTTCGCCCCAGCACCGGCGAGTCGAGCCCGTCCATCGAGCAACTATACTCGCCGGCCACCGCGCCCGGTTTGGCCAGCCAACCGGCGTTTGCGCAGTTCGGCGAAGGAGTGCACATCGCTCCGTCTTTCGCCGGCGGCCACGTCCGGCTGAATTACTCCGTGATGCTCGAGGAATACGCGGCGCCCGGCGATTCCACGTATTCGTTTGAACGCTGGACCACCGATCTGTCTCACCAATTCCCGATCTACCGGCGGACCCGGAGTCTGGCGCCGAACGGCTTCAATGGTCCCGACGACTGCTCGGTGAGCGCGGGCACGCATACCTGCCCCGCCGTGACCCGCAACCTGGAAGGCAGCATCACCGCGCGGTTCCTGATGAACCAATCGTTCGCCTCGGCGGGGCATGTGGTGCCGTTCTACTTTCAGCCGACCCTGGGCGGTTCGGATATCGACGGCAATCCGGCGCTCCCGAGCTACCAGGACTATCGCTTCCGCGGGCCGAACGATCTCCTGGTGCAAGCGGCCTTCGAGCATTCGATTTACGGTCCGCTCGGACTTACAGCCATGGTGGACGAAGGAAAAGTCGCGCTCCAGCGGAGCGATCTCGATTTCACCCATCTGCGGCACAGCTACTCGGTGGGACTGACGCTGCGCGCGGGAGGATTCCCGATGGTCTGGCTGCTGTTTTCGTTTGGCGGCCAGGAAGGCTCCCACACCACCGCCTCCATGAACAGCTCTCTCTTCGGCGCATCCGCGCGCCCGAGCCTATACTGACAGCGCGTATCGGCGCCTGATGCCCAATATGGCATTTCACTGCCTCTGAATGGGTCGCGTTGTTGCCAGAGCTAGTTCTGTGGCCGCAAGATCCGGTTCTGTCGCCAAACCGCTCGCTGACGGGGTGTCCTGCGGGCCCGGCTCCGAACGGAGCCACGACCGTGAGGGAGTGGTTCACCATATAAAGCCCATGTCACACGGTCGGAGAGTTAGTCGCTGGGCGCTCCGTTCGCCGTGCAACACGGATCTTCGGCGCGGTCGACCGGACACAGGGTGTTATAAAGGGTTGTCACATGCATTTATCGCTCACTTTCGTCCCGGCGGCGCGGGAGCGCGCAATCGGGCTTCGGGGTAAGTGCGAATGAACGAAGACCAAACCACGCTCGCGCCGGTCGAACCGGGCGGCATCCGTCAACGCTCCTACCAGATCTTCCTGCAAGGTCTTGCCGGTCCCGCGGCCGGATTTCCGTGGTGGTCCGCTGTCGTCATCACAGCGGGGTCGGAGGCCCAAGCCGAGATCTATCGCCAGGAGATCCATCGCCGCTCCGAACACGGCTATTTGCCGCGCAACGTCTCCTGGCATGTCGTTCCCGATCCGGAAGGCCGACACATTGGCAGCGGTGGCGCGACACTGCGCGCCCTGCGGACCATCGGCAAAACCGATCCGGCGTGGTGGACAAGCAACCGGGTCCTGGTCATCCACGCGGGCGGCGAGTCCCGCCGTCTGCCCGAGTACAGTCTGACCGGCAAACTCTTCGGCATCTTGCCCACGCGCACACCCTGGGGCGAAAACAGCACCGTCTTCGATGAAACGCTGGCTCTCTCCACGCTCTGGCTGGAGCGTTTCTCCTCCGGTCTGGTGGTCTCCTCCGGCGATGTCGTCCTGACTTTCGACGCGGCCGATCTGGACTGGGACCGTCCCGGCGTCGCCGGCGCCGCCATCCGGCAACCAATTGAAACAGGCACGCGCCACGGCATCTATGTCCTCGACGAGCGCGGCCGCGTGTATTCCTTCCTGCAAAAACCCACTCCCGCCCAGGTGCGCGCCGCCGGCGGCGTTCTGCCCGGCGATGTCTCATCAAGAGATGATGTCGCGCTCGATACCGGTCTCCTTCACTTCGACTCGAACCTGTCCGCCGGCCTGTCTCAGTTGGCTTCCACGCTGCCCGAAATTCCGTTCCTCGATCTCTATCAGCAGTTCACGCTCGCGCTCGCCGGAGAAGCCGTGTGCGCCCTGCCCGAGTTGGCCGCCCTGCTGCATGGGGTTCCGTTCCACTGCTCGCTGGTGGAAGGCACGTTCACGCACGTCGGCACCACGTCCCATTTCCGCCGGCTCTTCCAGGGCGGAGTGGTGGACAGCATCCTGGCGCCGGGAAGCGAGCTTGGTCCGGGCGCGCTGGTCATCGAATGTCACTCGACGCAGCCGATCCGCCTGGGCGCGGGCGCCATCGCGCATGGTCTGACGGATGCGGCCGGCCCCCTCACGGTCGCCGAGCGAACCGTTGTGCACCAGGTACCCGTCCACCTGCCGGACGGCCGGCGCGGTTTCGTGGTGCGTGCGTACGGCGTCGAGGACGATCCGAAGACTCCTACCTGGTTCGGCCGCCCGATTCTGGAGGTGCTGAAGACTCTGAACCTCGACCCAGAAGAAATCTGGGCCGGTGTTCCACCCGATGAGCGGTGCCTTTGGAACGCGCGGCTTTTCCTGTTCGACAATCGCGAACCGCCCCGCCTGTCGCTGGCCACCAGCACCGCGTACGCGGATCGGGAGGCGCTGGTGGAGGCGCGTGACCGGCGCCGCGATGCGAACTGGCGGGCTTCCGCGGTCGCGCTGGCGCGCGCGGAAACGGACGTGCGCCCGCTGTTGATGCACTCTCCCGGCATCAACGCCCTTGCCGAGACCGGCCGCGCTCTGAGCGAGGAAGCGGCGGGTATCGAAGCGAGTGCTCCGTCGGAAGCGGCCAGCCGTCACTTTCACGCGAGTCTGTTCTACAACCAGGCAGGGCTTGCGGAGGAGTCTGCGCGCGCCCGTTCCGCGGCATTTCGGGCGGTGCACAAAGCGGTGGCCGGACGCACGCCCGCGTCTTTCCGCGCCGCCGGCCACCGAGCAGCGCCCGAATGCTGCCTGGCGGTATCGGCTCCGGCGCGCATCGATTTTGGCGGTGGTTGGTCCGACACTCCGCCGTTTTGCCTGGATTGGGGCGGCACCGTATTCAACATGGCGATTACCGTAAATGGCACTTACCCCATCCGCACCGTCGTCCGCCCGCTCATTGAACCCGTGGTGCGGTTGGTTTCCTCCGAAGCCACCGAGTTACTTACCGCCGATTCTTTTTCTTCCGCCGCCGATGTCGGTTCCCCATTCGCCATTCATCGCGCCTCGCTCGAGATGCTGGGCTTCGTGAGACCCGGCGAACCGATGGACGGCCTGGAGATTCGCACCGAAGTGAGCCTGCCGGTGGGCTCCGGGTTGGGCACCAGCAGCATACTCGCCGCGACCGTGTTACAGGCACTCCTCGCGATGCGCGGAGATGTTGTGAGCGTCCAGGAACTTTCGGATCTGGTGCTGGCTCTGGAACAGTTCATGACCACCGGGGGAGGGTGGCAGGACCAGGCAGGCGGCATTTATCCGGGTGCGAAGTTGACGATGACCGGCCCGGGGCCACGCCAGCGCCTACGCGTGGAACCGGTGCCGTGTCCGGATGGGTTTCGGGAGCGGTTCGTTTTCTATTACACCGGCATCCGCCGCATCGCCAAAGACCTGTTGGGGCAGGTGGTGGGCCGCTATTTGGCGCGTGAAGTCAAAGCGGTGCAGGTGCTGCACAGCATCAAGACGCTGGCCGTGGAGATGGCGTACGCGATGAAGGAATCCGATTGGGATTATCTCGGCAGCCTGCTCGATCGCCACTGGCAGCTCAACCAGGTGCTGGACCCGCACACCACCAACGCGCCGATCAACGCGCTGCTCGAACGCGTCCGCCCCTACGTTTCGGGCGCCAAGCTGGCCGGCGCCGGCGGCGGTGGTTTTCTCATGCTGCTGGCCAAAACGCCGGGGGATGCTCAGGATCTTCGCCGGTTTCTCGAATCGCTTCCCGGCCCGGGATCTCTGTATGAATGGGCGGTCGCACCGTTGGGGCTGCACGGGAGCGCATGACGGGCGCCGTCGGGGCCGTCATTCCTCAGCACGAAATTGGTCGCGAAAACAACCCGAGGCTGCCCACATGTATGCTTCAAGGTGATATAAGTGAGTGATCGCAAGGAAAGCATATGCCACGACTACTTACAAACGAGATCGTCACCGCCGCTATCACTGGCTTCGAACAGCAGAAGACAAAATTAGACGCTCAGATCGCAGAGCTTCGTCAGATGCTCTCCGGTGGCTCGGCCGAGACTGCCGCACCACCGCAAGCGCCGCCGCAGCGCAGGCGGCGAAAGTTGAGCGCCGCTGGCCGCCGGGCCATAGCCGAAGCGCAGCGAAAGAGGTGGGCTGAGTCGAAGCGGCAGTCTGAGCCGCCAGCGCCGACCGCCGCCGAAGCGCCGAAGCCCAAACGCAGGATCAGTGAAGAAGGGATGAAGCGGATCATCGCCGCTACCAAGAAACGCTGGCGGCTGTCGAAAGCAGCCAAAGTGCAGCCCGCCGCCGCGAAGAAAGCTGCGCCAAAGAAAGCCGCCGCGAAGAAAGCCGCGCCAAAGAAAGCCGCACCAGCCGTGAAGAAGGTGGCTGTCAAGAAGGCGGCCGCGAAGGTTCCCGCCAAGACGGCGAAGAAAACTGCGCCTGTGAAGAAGGCCGCGGCAAAGGAAGCGGCCCCGTCTGCTCCACCCGCGGCGGCGCAAACTGTCGCGCAGTAGGTCCGACGTGGCGCACGCACTCGTGCGTGCCGCGTCGGCACTCGTGCCGCCCGGTTCCCTGCGTGCGCGCAGGTGTCGAGAGGAGTCTCGACACGGCACGCACCAGTGCGTGCGCCACGTCCGCCGCTCGCGAAAGGAACTAAGCTGGTAAAGACATGAACTCAGCATCGCGATTCCTGGCGCTTGCCGCCCTGCTTGCATGCGGCCCGGTTGTGGGCAAATTGATCGCGCAGCCCGATACCTTCGATCAGGTCGCGACCATGCGGCGCGGGGTGAACATCATCGGCTATGACCCGCTCTGGAAAGACTTCGCCAAGGCGCGCTTCCACGAGCGCCATTTCAAGCTTATCCACGACGCCGGGTTTCAGACGGTGCGGGTGAATCTGCAGGCTTTCGCCCACATGGATTCACAGAACCGGCTGAAGCCGGCCTGGCTGAAGACCCTAGACTGGGTCGTCAAGAACGCCCTCGCCAACGATCTCACCGTGATTCTCGACGAACACGACTTCGGGTTCTGCGCGAACCACGCCGATACCTGCCGGACCAAGCTGCTGGCGTTCTGGCAACAGGTCGCGGAGGCCTACAAGGACGCGCCGCCGAGCGTGATTTTCGAGATTCTGAACGAGCCGAACAGCGCACTGACGGACGAGGGCTGGAACGCGCTCCTGAAAGATGCGCTTGCGCTGATTCGCAAAACCAATCCCGTGCGCAACGTCGTCATTGGCCCGGCTTTCTGGAATAACATCCAGCATCTGGATAAGCTCGAACTGCCGGAGGACGACCGGCACATCATCGTCACCGTGCACTATTATGCGCCCATGACGTTCACGCACCAGGGCGCGAGGTGGAGCAAGGAGACCGCGCACCTGTCCGGCATAGCCTGGGGCAGCGATGCCGAGAAGCAGCGGGTGGTGGACGATTTCGCCGGCGTGCAGCAGTGGTCCAAGGCGCACAACCGGCCAATTCTGCTGGGCGAGTTTGGCGCGTATGACAAGGGGCCCATCGAATCGCGCGTCCTCTACACCTCATGGGTGGCGCGCACGGCCGAGTCTCTGGGATGGGCCTGGGCCTATTGGCAGTTCGATTCCGACTTCATCGTCTGGGATATGGCCAAGGATGCCTGGTTCGAGCCCATTCGGAAAGCCCTGATACCGTAAGAGTGAGTTTGGTAACAGGTGCCGACCGCTCCCTTTGGTCGCGGCTCCGTTACCTACCGACTCCAGCTACCTCGGTGGCGGAAGCGTGGAAGAGGGCGCCGGCTTGCCGTCGACGGGATTGGCTTCCATCAGTTCGACCCGCGTCCCGTCCGGATCGAACAGGCCCACCTGCCGTTTGTTGTCCACGCCCAGATTGATCTTCATCTGGCGCGCGTAGTCCTTTCGCGCCGGCCGCGCTTCGAGCGTCGCCACAGCCTTGTCCATATCCGGCACGACCAGGCAGATGTGATGCTCCCCACCGCGCCGGTCCGGCGGCGGCAGTTCCTTGTAGAGCATGAACTCCACGTGGTTGTCGCCATCCGGCACGCGCATGTTGACCCAGCTCAAGGTAGTGCTGGTCCGCCCGGCGCCGCGCCAGATCTCGTGGCACCCCAGAATTCCGCCGTAGAAATTAGTGGCGGCGTCCAGGTTGCCCACCAGAATGCCGACGTGCATCATGTGGTCTGAGATGCGCGTCGCGGGCATGTGCTTGCCGGTGTCTTTGCCGATCAAGCTATCGGGCAGGTATTCCACAATCTCCACCACGTGGCCGTCAGGATCGGTGACCGAAATCTTCCTGTTCCCGACCCGGCTCCGCACCACCTGGTCCGGCACTTTGACCCCGCGCGAAGCCAAATACTGACGCATCTGCTCAACATCATCGGTGTAGAGCCCCAGATGGTTCAACTGGCCTTCGCCTTTGTTCGGTTCGTTGACCAGCTCCACGAACTGATGGTCGTTGATTTTGACAAAGGCTATCTGCACCGAGCCATCGGCCTTCGGCAGCGTGAAAGCCTCTTCATACCCAAGAAAATCTTCGTAAAATGCGCGCGCCTTCTGGAGGTCGCTGACGAAGATGGAGTAGTGGGCCACACCGAAAACCTTCGGCCGCGCCGGAGGCGCCTGGGCAGAAAGGGACAGACACAGCAGAAACCCGAAGAGGTATCTCATGTGTTTCAGGTTACGATCCCTCACTGACCGCCGCAACCGCCGCGCCCGCACGGTCCCCACAATGCCATGGGGCTATGGAAGATAATGAAAGGCGAAGATGCCTTTACTTAACTGGTCACGTGGCGCGTTAGCGGCGGTTAAGAATAAGGACTGCCGGGCTGAGATGACACGATTGTTCAACGCGTACTTCCGTGTGGCAGAAGCCAAAGCACTGACTGGCCGTATCCTCTATCTCGATTTGCCGGGGCGCCACAGCCGATACCACTTCCATGCGATGTTCGCGGAAACGACCGGCTGGGTTGTACAAGCAGAGCTGAAGCAGGAATACCGTATAATTCGGTGACAGTGACGGGTTTTGACGTTCGGGGCTCTCTCTTCTTGTCTCCTATGTTCCTTCGCTCGCCGTCGTTTTCATGCGAGCGATGTGGCCCGCGGAGAATCGCGGGTAAGTTTGAAGCAATCGAAATCACTTACAAACTGTAAGCCAATCGGGCCCACTCTCTCGCGCGCTGCGGAACGGAAGCAGATACGCGAATGGAATTGCCGGCGCTGGTGCGCCGGGGCTGCGAGGAACCGGTTCCTGTCTCCTCTCATGGAGGAGAATACAAGCCACTGTGGCCGCCTTACGAACGTTGCACGGCGTGACCCGGTTTCAAATTGCCCCCTGCAGGGAGGGACCATGGTTAGGCACCGGACGTCGCCCCGAAACGGCTGCTTCTCGGCGAGCGAGCAGCTCTTTTTCGATTTCAGAGTAACGCGGGAGGGTGCGGGGCGGCGCGGGCGAGGCGGCGCAGGCTCATGAAAACAGGGGCGAAGATTTTTGGCGAGGGGGCGTGATCGCTGGGACGAGACGGGCTCTCGGAAAATCAACGCAGTTCAGGCTGTCCCGGTTTTGTCTATGCAGGGAGGGACCATGGTTAGGCACCGGACGTCGCCCCGAAACGGCTGCTTCTCGGCGAGCGAGCAGCTCTTTTTCGATTTCAGAGTAACGCGGGAGGGTGCGGGGCGGCGCGGGCGAGGCGGCGCAGGCTCATGAAAACAGGGGCGAAGATTTTTGGCGAGGGGGCGTGATCGCTGGGACGAGACGGGCTCTCGGAAAATCAACGCAGTTCAGGCTGTCCCGGTTTTTCCACCACGCGGCGCGAGTAGGCGTCCATCACGATGGCCAGATAGACGAATGTTTCGCGCAGCCGCACGTAAGTGATATCGGCCACCCACAGTTGATTGATGCCGTTCAGCGGCATGCGCCCCGCCAGGTTGGAATAGATGGCGCAGGTGTGCCGCGAATCGGTCGTGAAGACGAACCGCCGCTTTCGCACGGCCAGTAAGTTATCGGCGCGCATCAGGCGGGAGACGCGCTTATGGTTCACCACCACGCCTTGATGGGCCAACTCCGCGGTTACTCTGCGGTAGCCGTAAAAACGATTCTCCAGCGCGATGCGCTGAATGAGATCGCGCAGTTCTACGTCGGCCTGACGCGGCTCGTGCTCCGCATAGTGCCGGTAGAAGCTGGCCAAGCTCACGCGCGCGATTTCGCAGGCGTGACCAGATAGAAAGCCTTCCCGCTGCATCATGCCCCGGATCTCTCCGTAGATGCTGTCCCGCCAGTCTCGACGTTCTTCCGGCGCGACTCCTTTACACGCTTGAAGGCTCTTTGCAAAAAATCGGTGTCCAGAGCTTGCTGTCCGATCTTGCGCTCCAGTTCCGCGACGCGGCGCGCAGCCGCTTCCTCGGGGCGAGCCGGCGCGCGGGGCGGATTCGGAACTCCGGGCGGGCGGCCGGTCGGCCGCTGCAATCCGGCCGCTCCTTCTTTGCGGTACGCATCGCGCCATCGGTACAGCACGCTGCGCTTGATCTGGAATTCCTGGTGCAAGGCGCTCACGCTTTCCCCATTGACGATCCGCTGCGCCACGCCCTCCTTGAACTCCAGGCTGAAAACGCGATTCTTTCCGGTCAATCTGGAATCCCTCCCATTCAATGAAAAGTGTCCCCGATTTCCACTTCTCATTTTTGGGGTTCACTCCAGGCTGTCCCGGTTTTGTCCCGTCCCGGTTTTGTCCGGTTTTGTCGGCCCGCGACGCGTACCACTGCCGCTTTTGCGGTTGCAGCGTCATAGTGATGGAGGCGCGGAAGGCCTTCATAAGGACCCTGCCAGCGGCGACCAGGTCGGATGATAGAGGCTGTCACCACTTCGCATTCGCGGCACTCACGGCCTCGATTGATCATGTGGTCCCGTTTCGACGTGGCGGAAGCAGTGACCCAGATAATCTCGTGACCGCATGCCGCCCATGCCAATTCGGTCGTGGGCATTGGCTGATCGAGGAATGCGACCTTGAAGATCCCAGAAACCATCCACCACTCAAAGATTCTTGGGACGGTCTCACCAGGTTGAGAGGGTTTCGCGTGAGCCTGCCGGGCGCCGATGTCCGCGCCCAGGACCGCTGAAGAATCGACCCGACATGGACAGGTGACGTGCTGCTGCGAGTTGGGCAACCGCGGCGCCGTGCCGATGGGGAAAACCAGTGACACGCATTTCCATCCTCCTGCCCAATTACGCCCGCCGCAACCGCCGCGCCCGCTTTTATCCCTCGAACGCCTTGCGCACTTGTCCGACCGCCCACGCTAGATCCTCTTCCGAGATAATCAGCGGCGGGGCTAAGCGAATTACGAAATCGTGCGTTTCCTTGCACAGCAGGCCCAGGTCTTTCAGGCGCTCGCAATAGGAACGCGCGGGGACCAGCAGCTCGATGCCAATCAGCAGGCCGCGTCCGCGGATCGCCTTGATGTGCGGATGGCGAATCTTGCGCAGCTCATATAGTAGCCACGCGCCCAGCTCGGCCGAGCGATCGGCCAAGCGCTCATCCTCGATCACGCGCAGCGCCGCGCGCGCGGCGGCGCACGCCAGCGGATTGCCGCCATAGGTGCTGCCGTGGCTGCCGGGCCGGAACACACCCAGAATCTCGCGTGACGATACCACGGCCGATACCGGATACACGCCGCCCGAAAGCGCTTTGCCAAGCACGTACACATCCGGCTGCACGTTTTCGTGCTGGCAGGCGAACATTCTGCCGGTGCGGCCCAGGCCGGTCTGGATCTCGTCGGCCACCAGCAGCACGCGCTCGCGCGCGCAGAGTTCGGCCGCCTGTTGCAGGTATCCGTCGGGCGGGATCAGGATGCCGGCCTCGCACTGGATGGGTTCGAACAGCAGCGCGCAGGTGCGCGGCGTGATGGCGGCTTCGAGCGCATCGATGTCGCCGAAAGGCACGCTCACGAAGCCCGGCGTAAACGGCCCGAAGCCGTCGCGGTAGAGCGGCTCACTGGAGAAACCGGTGATGGTGGTGGTGCGGCCGTGGAAGTTGTTCTCGCAGACGACGATCTCGGCCTCGTCGCGCGGGATGTGCTTGAACGTGTAGCCCCAGCGGCGCACCGCTTTGATGGCGCTCTCGACGGCCTCGGCGCCGGTGTTCATCGGCAGCACCATCTGCATGCCGCAAATCTGCGCCAGCTCCTCGCAGAAGCGCGGCAACTGATCGTTGCGAAACGCGCGCGAGGTCAGCGTCACGCGCGACATCTGCTCCATCATGGCCTGCATGATGCGCGGATGGCAGTGGCCCTGGTTGAGCGCCGAGTACGCGCTCAGGCAATCCATGTAGCGGCGCCCGTCGACGGCGTGCACCCAGACACCCTGGGCGCGCTCCACCACCACATCGAGCGGGCGATAGTTGTGCGCGCCCCAACGGTCTTCGAGCTGGATCAGGTCTTGGGCGAGCGCATCGGATTCGACTTCATGCATGGCGCGTCCCTAGTCTCCCGAGCGCTGGCCGCCGCCGCTTTCGGAGATTTTGGTGGGACCCACGCCGAGATGCGCGGAAATCTTGGTGGCTTCCTCGACCGCGCGCGCCAGCACCGAGCGGATGCGCCCGTCCTCCAGCATCAGCAGGCCGCCGATGGTGCAGCCGGCCGGCGTAGTGACATCGTCGCGCAGCGCGGCCGGATGGCGGCCGGTGGAGAGCACCATGCGCGCCGAGCCGAGCGCGGTCTGCGCCACCAGCGTGAGGGCAAGCTGCCGCGGCAGTCCCACCCGCACGCCGGCATCGGCCAGCGCTTCCATGATGAGGAACTGGTAGCCCGGACCGCTGCCGCTGAGCGCGGTGACGGCGTTGAAATGAACTTCGTCCACCGGCAGGCAACGGCCCACGGCTTCGAAGATGGCCTGCGCGCGCTGCAAGTCGGTCTTGCTGGCGTAGCGCCCGCGGCAGACCACGGTCATTCCCTCACCCACCACCGCCGGCGTGTTGGGCATGGCGCGCACCACCGGATTCTCGGTGCCGAGTAGCGACTCCAGGCGGTCCGTGCCGACGCCGGCCAGGATCGAAATGAGAAGCGTCTCGCGCCGCAATCCGGCGTTGCGCAGCGCGGCCATCACCACCGGCGCGTCGTTCGGCTTGACGCACAGCAGAATCAGATCGGCGCTGGGCACGCGCGCGTGGTAGTCGGATTCGACCGCAATGCCGAGCGCCTCGGATGCGGCATCGCAGGTGGACGGATTCTTGTCGCCGGCCCACACACGGTCGTGCGCGATCAGCTTACCGGAGAGCAATCCGCGCAGCAGCGTCTGGCCCATCACGCCGGCGCCGATGACGCCGAGCGTGGCGCCCTCGGCGATTACGGGTACAGGTTGGGTATGTTCTGGTTTCTTCGACATGGAGATGACCTCGATTCAGGCGAGAGAGTAGGCGGGCGAGACCCGCTGCCTGTCTCGAGAACCTGATTCTTGAAAGTAACACATGGCGCGCGCGTGGCGCGGGAACACGCGCGGCGCGGGGACAGACCGCTCTGTCCACGCGGCGCAAAAGCGGCGCCTTGGGACAGAGTGGTCAGTCCCCGGTCTCGCTTATGCATTAGACTGTTTCATGAGCACCGTAAATGACCGACTTCAGGGAAATACGACGAAGAGACAGGGCGCTTACCGAGGACCAGGCCCGCGAGATTCTGGCGCGGGCGGAGCACGGTGTGTTGGCCACCCTGGGTGCCGACGGATGGCCGTATGGCATCCCCGTGAACCACGTGCTATCCGGGAACACGCTCTACATTCACTGCGCTACCGAGGGGCACAAACTGGAGAACATCGCCCACGAAGAGCGCGTTTCTTTCTGCGTCGTGACGGGGGCGCAAGTGTTGCCGGCTACGCTATCCACACTCTATGAGAGCGTCATCGTATTCGGCCGGGCGGCACTGGTGACGGATCCCGCCGAGAAACGGCAGGCTCTGGAGGCTCTGGCCATTCGTTTCTGCGGGTCGCTGACTCCCGAAGCGGAGCGGACCATCGCCGCTTCCGCCTCCCAGGCAGCCGTGGTGCGCATCCATCTCGAACGAATCACGGGTAAGGCGCATCGTTCGGCGTGACCGGGCATTCGCGTGATTCAGTGCTTCGCGGCGGGGCGGGCCGGGCATGCCCGGCCCCTACGGGCGAGGATGGGCGTGCGCGGCAGCAGGTTGTCAATGACGTTCAGCGCGAGCAGCAGGGGCTGGTGACGAGGATCTCCGGCAGGCCGGGCTGCCGTGTGGCGCCATCGGCGGTGAAGTAGCGCTGCCCGGATAGGTTGCGGTAGAGGTTACCGGCCACGGCGGACGCCAAGCCGCCGTTCACGCCTCGGTAGGGGCTGGCCAGCATCACCACCACCACCAGCCTATGGAAGCCCACTTCGTTGAACGAACCGAACCAGCCCATGAAGTTGCCCGCTCGATAGTCGGTGCAGGTGCCGGTCTTGCCGAGAATCGGCTCGTTGGGGTCATAGGCCGCGTTGCGTCCAGTGCCGTATTCCACCGAGCCGCGCATGCCCATCTTGATATCGTCGATGCCGTGGGGCGCTACATCCAGTTGGCGCTTCACTCGCGGCGTCAAATGCGACGCCTCCTCCACACTGTGGGGATATTGCAGGTAATACAGCGTGCCGCCGTTCGAGATCGCCGAAAGCAGCGCGGCCAATTCCAGCGGCGTCATCTGGAAGCCTTCGCCGTAGGCGGTCATCAGAATCATGCCGCCCTTGGGCTGCTCGGCCGCGACGTCGCCGGGCTGCTCGCCGGAAATATCCAGGCCGGCCTTTTCGCCCAGGCCCATCATGCGTGCGTAACGAGTCACCCGCTCGAAGCCCAGCCGGCTGCCCAGCACGCCAAAGTACTCGTTGTTGGAACGCGCCAGCGCCGTCGTCATGTCGAAACTCGTGTAGCGGCCGATGCGAACGGAGGTGTCGCGCTCGACGACGTGTTCGGTGAGGGCCGCTAGCGCGGTGACCAGCTTGATCGTGGAGCAGGGAATGAAGCCGGTCTCGAACGCGAGCTTCTGGCCGACTATAGTGAGGACGCGCCCGTTGTCGGGGTCCACCACCACCACGGAGCCGCGACGCGTTCCCAAGGCCTCGACCGCGGCGCGCCGCACGGTCAGGTCGTCACCATCGATCGCGTCCCCGGCGGTGGGGTCCACCGGCTGCGCCCGGTGGCGCACGGCCGGCCTTCCGCCGGATGCCGCCGATGCCGGCGCGGCAGATGCAACTCCCGCGCCCAGCACGAAAGCCGCCGCAACCACCCATCCCAGTGTTAGCCTGCTCATGTTCGGCGAAGACGCCTGCCGGCGCGAGTCGGAAAAACTGTACGTAAAAGCACTAAGTCCGGCAGGACGTGTAGTCATTATCGGCCACTCGGGCTCAGGAATCAACCGGAGGAATAACCTATCATCTCCGGTTAGCGCCGGAGCGATTACTACCGGCAACTCGCTGAGGGAATTGCGTTTGCGCAACCCGCCGGGCGAAAGCGCCGGCGCGCCCAGGCCCTATTGGATCAGTCAGTTGCGTGACCCTGGCAGCCAACCGTAGACCGAGAGGGAGTGGCGCGCGGAGGCAGGGTGGCAGTGGTTTTCCGGCTCCGGCATGCCAAAGCGGACAAGCCGCGCCGCCAGAGCCGCGATCAAACGTGTAAACTTTGCCCCGGCTACTTCAGCTTTGCCAGTTTCTTGCGGATGTCGGCGGCGTCCTTGGCGTCCGCCGCCAGATCCAGGTACTTCTTATAAGCCTCGCGAGCGGCGTCTTTGTTCTTGAGCCTTTCGTCGGCTTCGCCGAGCAGCAGCCATGCCTCGCTATTGCTGTCGTCCCACTTGGTGGCTTCCAGATAACGGCCGGCTGCGGCGCGGTAGTTTCCCTTCCGGGCGTAGAACTTGCCCGCCAGGACGTCTTTCTTCGACTGCAAGGGGTTGAAGGAATATTTGGTGGTTGCCAACGAAGAGTCTTCTTCCGGCGGCACTTCCTCCTTATCGGAGGTAGCCGGCTGCGGGCGCTCCGTCTTCAGTTGCGAGGGCGGCGAATCGGGTTGCGTCTGCGGGTTGCCGGAATTCTGGGCGGCCAGCGAAGCGGCGCCCAGTGTCAGCAAGGCCAGAAGCCGGCGTGACATAATTCAATTATAGCGTTCCCTCCGATGGACCTACGTGAAAAGGCAGCGCAGCTTCCGCTGGCGCCCGGCGTGTATCTATACAAGGACAGCGGCGGCCAGGTCATCTATGTCGGCAAAGCCAAAGTCCTGCGCCATCGCGTGCGCAGCTACTTCTCCGAGGACAAGCTGGCGGATCTCAAGACCGGGAGCCTGATCGCGGAAGCGCGCGATATCGACTACATCCTGGTCGACAACGAAAAGGAAGCGCTGGCGCTCGAGAACAACCTCATCAAGCAGTATCAGCCGCGCTTCAACGTGCTCTTGCGCGACGACAAGACCTACCCCTACGTCAAGCTGACCCACGAGCGCTACCCGCGAGTGTACGTCACGCGCCGCCTGCGCAAGGACGGGGCCACTTACTTCGGACCTTTCTTCCCGGCCAACCTGGCGCACCGGCTGGTACACTTCATCCACCGCCATTTCCTGGTGCCGTCGTGCAAAGTGGATCTGACGCGCTACCACCCGAAGCCGTGCTTGCAGTATCACATTCACCGCTGCCTGGGTCCGTGCGTGGAGGGCCTGGTGGCGGACGGTGCTTACGAGGCCGCGGTGCGCAACGTGCGCCAGTTCCTGGACGGCCGGCACACGGACTTGGCTCGCGATCTGCGCGGGCGAATGGAAACGGCTTCAGGCGAGATGCGGTTCGAGGAAGCCGCTTCGCTGCGCGATTTGCTGGCCACCGTCGAGGAGATCGAACAGCGGCAGAAGATGGCCGCCGCCAAGGGCGACGATGTCGACATTTTCGGCTGCTACGCGGAACCGCCGCTGGTGGCGCTGAACCTTTTCCACCTGCGCCACGGCCAGATCGTCGATCGCCGCGAGTTTTTCTGGGAGGACCAGGGGGAATTCGACGAGCCGCAGTTCTTCTCATCGCTGCTGAAGCAGCTCTATCTCGACCAGCAGTTCATACCGGCGGAGATCCACGTGCCGGTGGAATTCGAGGACCGCGAGACGCTGGAGGAGCTGTTGAGCGAGAAACGCGGCGCGCCGCACGGCGGGCGCGTTGAGATCCGCACGCCGCAGCGCGGGCAGAAGAAAGCGCTGATGGACCTGGTGGGGACCAACGCCAAACACAGTTTCGACGCGCGCTTCCGCGTGTTGAAGCCGTCCTCGAAGGCGATTCAGCAAGCCTTGCAGGACGCTCTCACCCTTCCCACGGCGCCCAAGCGCATCGAATGTTTCGACATCTCGCACATACAGGGCACCGACAAGGTGGCCAGCATGGTGGTGTGGGAAGACGGGCGCATGAAGAAATCCGATTACCGTAAGTTCATCATCAAGACGGTGATCGGCAACGACGATTTCGCCAGCATGCGCGAAGTGGTGACACGCCGCTACGCGCGCTTGCAGGAAGAGAAGCAACCGTTTCCCGGGCTGGTGCTGATCGATGGGGGCCTCGGCCAGTTGCACGCGGCGGCGGAATCGCTCGAGGCGCTGGGCATCGCCGATCAGCCGCTGGCATCGATCGCCAAACGCGAAGAAATCATTTACGTTTACGGGCAGGAAGACGAGCCGGTGGTGCTGGACCGCTTCTCGCCCATCCTGCACCTGATCCAATCCATCCGCGACGAGGCGCACCGCTTCGCCGTCACCTTTCACCGTTCGCGCCGGTCCGCCCGCCAGTTGACCAGCGAGCTGGACACCATCGCCGGCGTGGGCGAGAAGACCGTGCAGAAGCTGCTGAAGCAGTTCGGCAGCTCGGAGCTGGTGCGGGCAGCGACGGAAGAGGAACTGGCCAAGGCGGTAGGGCGCACGGCGGCGCGGAAGGTGAAGGCGCACTATGCGCCTGGGTAGAGCGACGTCTCGAATGCCAAGACTCGAGGCAGCGCTGGCGTTCATTCGGCAGAATGAGGTATGAAGGTTCAGGGCCAAACCGGACGATTCACAGAATCAAAGGCGCGCCTTCTCGACAAGGCCGGATACGCGTACAGTCTCGATCGCCAGAGGGGCCTAACCATGAAGAGAACGCGCGTATTGGTGCTTTGCACCGGCAATTCCGCCCGCAGCCAGATGGGCGAAGGTCTGTTTCGCGAGGAGAGCGGCGGGGGTTACGAGGTGTTCAGCGCAGGCACCAGGCCGAGCCATGTACGGCCAGAGGCGATCGCGGTCATGCGCGAGATCGGAATCGATATCTCTGGCAACCGCTCGAAATCGGTCGATGAGTTCGCCGGACAAGCGTTCGATTTCGTAGTGACGGTCTGCGACAGCGCGCGCGACAATTGTCCCGTCTTTCCGGGCGCGACACAGCGAATTCACTGGAGCCTCGAAGATCCGGCGGCGGTTGAGGGCGCCGAAGAGGAGCGCCTCACCGCCTTCAGGCAGACCCGCGACCAACTCCGGGAACGGGTCAAGGCATTTGTTCATGAGCGGGCGCTGGCATGAGCTGCGGACAAGACGCGTCGATTGTGGCCAGGAAGCGAGTCCTCGTTTGGAAACGGCGATATTCTCCAGCGTGACGCTGGAACAGGCGGCAGTGAAGAAGCAGATGTGGCCCATTTCAAAAGAGAGGTCCTATGTGGCTTAGAGCATCTTGCTGGTTGGCGGTAGCGCTGGCGGTTTCCGCTCAGGCGGCGCAGCGGCCGCGCGTCGTCGGCATCGCTAACATCGCCGTTAAGGTGGACAATCTCGACGAAGCTCGAAAGTTCTATTCGGGGGTTGTCGGCATGGCGGAGGCTTTCGCGACCAGCTATAAAGCGGTTGCCGGCGATCTCGCCTGCTTCAAAGTCAACGATCACCAGTATGTGGAAGTCTCCCCGACTCTCAAGAGTGAGACGGAAGACCGGCTCATCCGGATCGGCTTCGAGACCGACGATGCCCGCGGGCTGCGCGATTATCTGGCAAGCAAGGGCGTCCAGGTGCCGGTCACTGTAGGCAAAGATCCGAACGGCAACCGGAGCTTCGATGTGAAGGATCCGGACGGCCACTCCGTACAATTCGTCGAGTACCTGCCAGGCTCCATCCACGGCCGCAATTTAGGCAAGTATCTGTCCGACAAGCGTCTCTCAGACCACATACTGCACGTGGGCGTTCGCGTGGTCGATCCGGCAAAGGCCGACGGCTTCTACAAAGACATCCTTGGATTCCGTCTGCAGTGGAAAGGTGGAAGGAAGGGGGACCGCCCCGAGTGGATTTCGATGATGGTCCCCGACGGATACGATTGGGTGGAGTATATGGTGGCCGAAACCACGCCTTCTCCGCGCGAGCTTGGCGTACTGAATCACTATGCGCTGGATACGCTGGATGTGCAGAAGGTGTACCGGACGGTGGTCGAACGCGGCTACAAACCACCGAGCGAGCCGGCGATCGCCGTCGACGGGCGCTGGCTCCTACAACTATACGATAGCAACTACACGCGCACGGAGATCATGATCCGCAAGCCGGTCCGGACTCCGTGTTGTTCGCCGAACCTGGACGATTTCAAGCAGTGAGAACCGTGGCGCGGGCCCGGGGCAGCGCCGGCCAGGAGATACCAATTTTCCCGGACGCGATACCAATCTGATTTCGGACACTCGGCGAGTCGGCGACTTCGCATCCGTGGGGGCAGCCATCGGCAAACAGGACGCCAATTGGCGGTCTGAAGCGTCAGCGATGCCCTTGCGAGTCGTCAGTCACCCCTCGGAAATCGCGGCAGGGTGGTATACTCGCTCTTACGGCAGTCGGATGAGAGCGGGAGTGTGCCGCCGGTGGGCTGCCGGTGTGGGGCGTTCCGGATTCGGCAAGGACGTTCGCAAGGAGCAAGCGCTGCCGCCACGAATTCGAGCGGTGCCAGCCGTATCTTCAGAGCCGGCTCCGGTTGGGAGAGTTTTTCGCCCGTCCCGTAGGCAGACCGTGTCTGTGGCGCGATCCATTGCGCCCGAGGGTCCGGCGATTCTCGCGAACGGAAAAGGATACTGGGAAGAAAAGTCTGAGCTCGTCCAAATCCAATGAGCCCTTCTGCCACACGAAAACAGCCGACCGGAGAGTCGGGAAACGCGGACCTCGATGGCCGCTTATCGAGGCGCAGGGGCGCCTTTGCAATTACGCCGCTGCTCGTTGCACTGGCCTGCGTTCCCGCCGTATTCATGTTCGTGTTGATGGTCCGTTATTGGGTCAACGTGCCTTTCTGGGACCAGTGGCACTTCGGGTACGCGTTAGAGAAGTCGTATCTACACACGTTTACGGCGGGCACCCTGTTCGAACAGGCGAATGAGAGCCGGCCGTTTTTCCCTTACCTGCTCTTCCTCGTCCTGGCACGGCTGACGCGCTGGGACGTCCGCGCTGAGATGCTGGGCATTTTCGGGCTGGCTTGCGGTGTCTCCTGGATGATTCTTAAGCTGCTCGAGCGGACGAAGTCCGGAAGTCCGGCTGCCAGATTGTTCGCGCTTTTTTTCGCGAACATCGTCCTGTTCTTGCCGGTTTCCTACAATTGGCTCTGGGGCATCATGTTTCTGGTGTACGTACCCCCGCTGGCGCTTGTGATTGCGCTCTGGGCGAACCTGTCAGAGATGCGCGCGCGGAATAAGATCCTGGTGGCGGCGGCGTGCGCCGTAGTGGCCACCTTTTCGTTTTCGAATGGACTGCTGGTCTGGCTGCTGGCAGTTCCGCTGCCGTGGCTTTTCGACAAAGCGGACGCCAAACGGAACCGCTGGTATCTTGCATATGGCCTGGCGTTCGTCGCCACCGTGGCATTCTATTTTCACGGCTATGCGCGGCCAATGCAGCACCCCGAGCTTGCCAACCCGCTGACCCGGCCGCTTTTCGCTCTCGACTTCGTGCTCACCTGGTTTGGTTATCCGCTCACCGTACATACTGTGATCCCTGCCGCGGCGATGGGGGGAGCGCTGCTCGCGATTTTCGTCTGCCTCTCCATATATGCCCTATCCATCGGGCGCCACACCGGAACGCCACGGGCGGCGTACCCCTGGATTGCCGTTGGGATGTATGCGGTGATTTCGGGTTGCATGGTCTTCCTGGGGCGGTCCGGCAGCGGCATGGAATTCGCCATTTCCGAGAGGTACATTACGACGTCCGCCTATCTCGCAACCGCGGATATCCTGCTCGCGTTCGTCGTGTACCAACACTGTTTTCAGTCGCGGCTGAGCCGCCCGGCACGGACCGCCGTAGCGGCCACTGCGGCCCTGTTCGGCCTCGGGTTACTGATTCCTTCCGACGGATACGCCTCGGTCCGGGACAACATGCGCGCGCTCCAGCAGCGGAACGAGCGTATCCAGACTGCTCTGACGTTTATCAACGTGATCCCCGACAATCCGGAATTGGCCATGGCCTATCCATCTGTCCCGGTGTTGCGGAGGCAGATGGGTGTATTTGAGCGCTACAACGCCCTGAGCTTTCCTGTTTTCCAGGACGCTCTCGGTGGGCAGTTCGTGCAGGCGTTGCCAGTCGCCGGATCGCTCGAAACCTGCTCGTTGAGTGGTCCCGACTCCCTCCACGTGACGGGGATGCGACCCAGGCTTGATGATTATGTGGTCTTCGCCTACTCCGCTCCGAATGGCGCAGTCGTTCCGTTCAGCGCCATCCGGACCGGTGGGAAGGCTGACTTCGACAGGACCCTGAGCGTCGAGAACGTGACGGCAGGCCATGTGCACATATCGGCCTGGGCCGTGACTGCGGATGGCCGGAATCCACGGCGGCTTGCCAGTGCCTGTGAAATCGAGGTTGCTGCGGAACGGTGACGCTGTATGGAGGCCAATGGCGAACCGAGCGCACAAGAGAGACACCGGTTGACCTTCGTGGCGCCCGCTGCAACGAGGAGGTTCGCGGCGCATAGAATTCCGAATCCACATAGCCTATAGGTCAGAAAATATATGATGAAATCCGTTAGCTTCTCTTCGCGGCTCCGCCATGTGGGGACCGCCGTGCTGGCAGCGGTTCTCGCCGCCTCCGTCAGTTGTATTCCCCGGTCGAACCAAAACGAGAGCCGGGCATCGCAAGAAGAATCGAAGGGGTCTGGCGTGCAGTCGCGCCTGCCCCCTGATCCCGGTGTAAAAATGTCTCCCGACAGCAGTAACCTGGCGCGCAGTGGAGCAGGGCCCCTGTTCTACCTGGATAAGGCGGCTGGCCGGCTGCTTCAGTCGCCGAAGGAGGTCGTGGAAGTGACCTCCGCCGGCAACGTCGATTTCGAGGGGTGGGCGGTGGATGAAGTGGCTAAGGCGAGCGCGGGAGGCGTGAACATCGTCATCGAGGGCACGCACTACCCAGCCTACTACGGCATCGTCCGCCTCGACGTGCTTAACGTGTTCAAGGTCCCCGATTACGCATACTCCGGTTTCGTCTGCTCGATTCCCGTCGCGAAGATCGGCCCAGGGCGCCACAGAGTAGCCGTGCAGGTCATCAGCAAGGATGGCAAGACTGTCTACGAAGCGTGGCCGGTGACGCTAAAGGTCGGATAAAGAGGAACGGCGCCGCGCCTTTTCACGGCGAACCAGAGGGCGTTTCATGATCCACTTCATCCGCCGTGCCACATTGAAGGCCGCGTCAATCCGGCAAAATCCGCTGGCGCATCTGAGTGCGTTCGGAATCTACTATCTGGCACTGGCGTGCTTTCTGTTTACACTCGCGGTGTATTACCCGGGGTACATGTCTCCCGATTCGGTTCGTCAGCTTCAGGCCGCGCGTGAGGGAGTGACCGACAACGGCAATCCTCCCATGATGGCCTACGTTTGGCGCCTTACGGATCACATTATTCCCGGACCGGGTGGGATGCTGATTCTCAACACCGGCCTGTTCTGGTTCGCCTTGGCCGCCATCGCCGCAGCCATCTCGCGCTACAACATTGTGCGCGCCGCGGTACTCCTGTTCTGCGGGTTTCTGCCGCCGGTTTTTGGCTTGATCGGCACAATCTGGAAGGACGTAGGAATGCACAGCTTCCTGCTGACTGCGCTGGCGTTCTCGCTGCATGCCCGCAAACTCCGCCGCCCTGGGCTCCTGGTCTGGTCCACCGGCTTCATATGGCTGGCCGGCACTTACAGATACAATGCATTTGTCGCCACCCTGCCCCTGATTCTCATGAACACTGTCATAGCCGTGCCGCTGCTCAAGGCCAAGTATCCGCGGCAGGCGGCTGCGCTCGCGCGCCGCCGTCTCGATCGGGTGTCGGTGGTGGGAGGCACGGCGGCCGTTTGCGTCATTTTGTGGATAACGATCTCATTGGTCGACTACTGCGGCGTCAAGGACGCACAACTCTGGCGCCTCACCATGCTTCACGATCTTGTCGGAATGTCGGTATACGAGGGTGTGAATCTGCTTCCGGAAGAGGTTACCCGCAAGAGTCAAGTCACCATCGAGGACTTGAAGAAGATGTATGTGGGGCACAACCTCCTGAGCATCTTCAGGCCGTCGACGCGCAAACAGCTCGGCTCCCCCGACCCTACCTCGACCGCCGCCATCAAAGCCCGTGTCGACGGAAAGGTCGTCTTTAAGACCTGGCTGGGTGCCGTCCGCGACCATCCGGGCGCGTATCTTTGGCATCGCCGCCAGCTTGCCGACAAACTGCTCGTGCTGGAGGCCGGCAACCCCTGGTACCCCTTCCAAACGGGAACAGAACCCAATCGCTATCACATTGTGTTCGAGCGATCGGCCCTCAACAGCGGGGTCATGGGATGGCTGCAGTTCGCCGCCGATTCCACCTATCTCTATTCCGCCTGGATTTACCATGTCCTGCTGCTGGTGGTCATCGTGGTCTCATGGCTGCTGCCGTTCCGGAACGCGCTGTATATCCAATTGGTCGCGGCCAGCGGTATCGTCTATGCACTGACCAATTTGTTCATGGCGGCGAGCGCGGACTTCCGTTATAACAACTGGGTCATCGGTGCGTGTTGTATCTGTATCAGCCTGGGGGCCAGCGGCTTCCGAACAAAGCCGCCAGGCCCGGCAACCGTGCAAAACGCCGCGGTTGGCGGCTAGAGGGTCGTGTAGCTCGCGCGGTCGAAAAGCCCGCCGCCGCGCTGTTCGAATCGCGGCGCGTGTGCTAAAGTGAGCCTGATGTTGGTGGACCGCCGCTCCATCTTTGTCGTGGTCCCGTGTTACAACGAGAGCCGAGTGATTGGCGTCACGTTAGAAAGCCTCGTTTCGCGAGGTTACTCGGTAGTGGCTGTGGACGACGGCTCCACTGACGCGTCCTGGGACGTCATCACGCGCTTACCCGTGCATGCGCTTCGGCATCCACTCAATCTTGGGCAAGGGGCGGCCCTCCAGACTGGGATGACACACGCGCTCCGGCATGGGGCCGAGGTCGTCGTGCATTTCGACGCCGACGGCCAGCATTCGGTAGATCAGATCGACTCTTTGGTTCAGCCAATCCTCGACGGAGAGGCAGACGTGGTCCTTGGGTCCCGCTTTCTGCGCGAATGCGACCGCCAGTTAATACCGCCGGCCAAAGCATTGGTTTTGCGGATCGGGATTGTCGTTTCCGGGCTTGCCAGCGGGCTGTGGCTGCACGATACCCACAACGGTTTTCGCGTGCTATCGCGGCGAGCGGCATCTCGGATTTATCTCACCGAGCCCGGTTACGCGCATGCCACCGAAATCATCAGCCAAATGCGCCGGGCCGGCCTACGCTGTGTTGAGAAACCAACCACCATTCGCTATTCCGAGTATTCGATTCGAAAGGGTCAGCCGATCCTGAATTTCGTCAACATTGTCATCGATCTGCTGCTGAGGAGAGTGTTCAAGTGATCGTCATCCAGCTTCTTCTGACGGTGTTGCTGATTTCCATGGTGGTAGTCTATTTCGCGTGGCTCCGCTCGAAGTTGAGCGACCGCATCGTGGTGGTGGTGCTCGCGGCGGGCGCGTTGCTTTTGGTGCTTCATCCCGAGTTGACCATGGCGTTAGCTCGCGCCGTCGGAGTCGGGCGCGGAGTGGACTTGATCACTTACCTGACGCTGTTCGGATTCGGCTTTGTCATCCTCGTTCTCGTTTCGAGAATCCGCAACTTGCAAGACCGTCAAATCGAACTGACCCGCGCCATCGCGCTCCTAGGAGCGCGCATCCCGCCATGCCAGCCGCAACCGGCCGGGCCCGAGCCCGCCAGACCGGGCGTTTCGCCATCGGAAAACGCGTAGGGTGGTCATTTTTCGTGACGTCTGGGTTGCCACCGGCTGGCATCTCGAATTCCGGCCGGCGATGCGTGGAAGCAGGCATCCCGACAGCAGCAGGCTATCTGGCCGGCCACTCCTGCAAGCCCGGCTTCTGGCTCCAGCCCGCGGGGGTTTGACGGTTATACGATCACGATACCGAGTATTACCCCGTTGCCGCACCAATCGGTCGGATCTCGTTGGCATCCTCGGAATTGTGTCAGTTCCAGGTGGGACGCAGCAGTAGGCGACCACACGCCGAGCCGGATCTGGTAATTGCCCCGAGGAGCCTCGCCGGGAACCACCACCAGGCGGTGCGAGTAGACAAATCCTAACAGATCCGGAAGTACGCCTCGCAGAGGGTAATCGCCCCGAAAGCGGATTTCGCCGCTCGAGTCCACAAAGTGAACAAACACCCACCAATCGTCGCGAAGTTTCTCGACGTGCCAGCGGAAATCCAGGGCCAGCAGGCGGGGCCGTTCCTGGCGGATCTCAAAATGCCAGAGCGTGAGGGAGCGGGCGAACTCGGCGCCAAAGTTCCGCAGCCGCAAGTTCTTGATGAAGCGGCCGATCGTTAAACCGGCCGGGCTCTTCCCCGTGACCCGAGCCGCGGGCGACTCCCGGAAATCGGGGTGGGCCTGGAGTAACTGACAGATCTCGTCGAGCGACACCAACGCCTCCGCCTTGCCGTCGCCGATACTCGGGCTCGACACTCACACCCCCTTGGACAGCGCAGCATCGAGGCGGCGCATGCCATCGGAGGCACAATCTCGCGCCTCACACCAGTTATAATACGCCGCGGCGCTTGCGCCGACCGCTTCGGCCAACGCCTTGACGACGATGGGGTCGGCCTTTGCGCGCGGCACCGAAGCGAAATCGGGTCCGAGGACTTGTTCGAGAACGAAGTGGAAACTCTCTCGGCCTTCTTTTAGATGGCAGCTTCGCCGATTCCCGGTTCGGCCGACGGCAGCCAAAAACGATTCCAGCAGACTCGGCGCAACATCGTAGGATCTGAACAACTCGGTCCACTCCAAGCCTTCCGAAAGAATTGCGCGGGCTTCGCCACACAGAGCTCCGATCAGGCCGAGAAAATCCCGATCGTTTCGAGCGCTGGTTTGCGCCGGCGGAAGGTGGAGGATCTGGGGCACGATCCGGCCCGAAACATAACTGCGGCGCAGATGGTAGACGGCGGGCCGGGTGTGAGAATGCATGACGCACACGGATGGCTTGTACACCAGCCGCCTGCCAGCGGCAATTGCTCGCACGCCCCAGTCGAGATCTTCGGCAAACGATATCGCACGGAATGGGCACTGTTCCCAGAAACCCCGGCGCAGAACCGAAAAGATGTTGTCGAAGCTCGCCAGGCGAAGCCGCTCCCGAAAACCGAGCGCTTCGAAATGCTCCCAACTCTCCAACTCCTGAACTCGCGCCTCCTCGCCCAACAAGCCGTTCCGGTAATCGCACTGCCATCGGGAAAAAGGATCGCTGTCGGGGCGCGGCACATGGCGCGCGGTGACGCCGACAACCCGCTCGTCGGCGAATGGATCCAGCATCTCTTCCAACCAGGAGTCGCCCATAGGCACGGCATCCTGCACGAGCATGACGCAAAACTCCCCTTTGGCCTGCCGGATTCCGATATTTCGGGTTTCGCCGTGATTGAAGGAATCGGGCGCGATCGAAACTACGCGTGCGCCGTATTCGCGCGCCAAATCCAAAGTTTCATCCGTGGAGCCGGAATCCACTACGACAATTTCCAGTGGGTGAGCCTGTCTGCGGAGGACGGCCAGCGTCTGGCGGAATTCCACCCCGGCATTCTTCGCGGGTATGACGACCGAGATCAATGCATCCGCCCAAGAGGTTACTACGCCATACCCGGTGCGGTTTTGGATATTGCTGAGTAACCAGAGGGGCTCCGGCGGTTTCCAGCAACCACGTCCCTCGGCACGCCCCCATTTGAGGTAATGAACCAGCGGATTGACGCCGGTGGCCGCGACGTCGGGATGCGTTGCGAGATAGTAATCGGTATCAAACAAAGGAGAGGGATTGCAGCCGTTCCGAAAGCCCAGGAGGAGATAGTGCCACACCAACGGGATTCCGGCGGCTCTTACATTCGGGTAGTGCAGAGCATAATGTTCGGCGTCGAAGAACTGCTCGAACTCAAGAGCCGTCGTGCGATCGCGCTGGAGCATGGCGTATAGCCAGACAGTTCTTAAGGTGCCCGGCGCGTTTGCCCAGGATAGGGCGTGCCGGACGATGTGGAGAGAAGCTCGCAGCGGCCCTTGCGGCAGATGCTGATCCTGGGGGCTGGCGGGCAAAGTCGCCTCGGCGATGGCGGCTTCGTCTTCCGCGGACCTGGCAGGCCGCGGACGCGCCTCTGCCAGGCTGTTAAACAGAATGGCATACCGCCCCGCGGCGCTCGCCAGCGAGTATTGCGCTAACGCCCAGGGCCGGCAAGCAGAGGCCAATCGCAGATAACCGTCCCGATCGGAAGCCAGGCGTTCGATCGCATCGCAGAATCCCTCCACGTCATCCGGCTCGAAGAGGTTGGCGCCACGGCCTTCGGGCGTCATTTCCGGTATGCCACCGACGCGGCTCGCCACAATCGGCACACCCATCGCGAGACTCTCCAAGATGATGTTGGGACGACCGTCAAGCCGTGAGCAAGTTACCGTAACGTGGCAGCAAGGGAGATACTCACATGTGTCGACAAAGCCCAGAAAATGGACGGTTTCTTCCAGTCCGCCCTTCTTGCACTGAGAGCGGAGCGAGGCTTCCATGGGCCCCGTCCCACAAATCAGGAACTGAAAAGCAGGCCGGCGCTTGAAGTGAGCGGCGATGCGCACAAACGTGTCGGGAGCTTTCTCTTCGGCCAGTCGTCCGAAGAACCCCGCCACGAAGGTCCCTTCCCGCCGCGGCTCTCCAGTCCGCCAGTCCCTGGGCGGCTGCGGAGCGAACCGGTCGACATCGACCGCATTGGGAATCACTGAGATTCTGGCCCGCCGCTCCCCATTCTCCACCAGCCACGCCGCCATGCCTTCATGTTCCACGACGATATGGTCTATGAGCTTGCGGCTTCTCCAATAGCTATCGACATGCCCGACGGGATTGAACAAGAGGTCTACCACCGCGAGTTCGCCAAACAGTTCCTTCAGGCGTGGCAACCAGCCATACACGGATGCGGATCCCACCTGCAGCAACACTTGGATCGAGTGGCGTTGAATCAAATAAGAAAGAAAAGCCGGCCGCAGCTTGGCGGCGAGGAATCGCGGCAAGTGATAAAGACCGGCCACATTGCCGCTAAACCAATGGCTCGTGTCGCCACGGCCCTGCGGAGCCGCTTCGGTCGTGACCAGAAGAACGCGATACCCGCGGCGGGTCAGTTCGCGGAAAAGCCCCGCCATGGCTCTCTCCGCCCCACCCATGGCGAGGAACGGCATCGCCACGACAATGCCGGGGATATCCGTTTGGCGCGCACCCTCCAACAGGCCAGCGTAGCTGTTCAGGGGTGGCTTCTTGGTTCGAATGGCGTCGAGCCGCCGCACCAGCCTGGCATCGCTCAGCAGGTGGCTGTATTTTTGGCTCACAAACTTAGCGTCGTCCGGATCGTCGCCGGCTTCCTCCGAACTACCCACGAGCGGTTCGGGGAAAAGGTGGCCCCGAGCCCCATGCTCCGCCATCCGGATCCAGAGGTCCCAGACCAGAAAGGGCGGCGCGATGGCGCGGTCGAAGCCGCCGGCCCGAATCAGTGTGTCTCGTCGGATCACGGCCGATCCGCTGACATTCCGCGTCAGCAGAGCGCGTAAGGAAAATGGCCCGGTTCTGTGCAACCCGGCGCCTCGTAGCTGCCAACTCCCGCAGACATCGAGGGCCGCCACTTCGAGATAAAACAGACATTTCTCCAGGTAGGTCTCCTCGATTTTGTCGCCGGGCTGGAGAAAGCAGATGTAGCGTGCCGCGGACCGCGCGGCGGCGGCGTTCCACGCATCGGCAATGCCTTCGCCGCCGCCGATCGCCTCGATCCGATCTCCGGCGCCTGGGCCGGTCAGCGTGAGGGAAAAGGCCTCCGGACATCCGGCGTCGACAAGCACGACCTCGAAGGACTGAATTGTCTGCGCGCGGATCGCGCGAAGCGACAGTTCAGCCGCTTCGGTGTCGGGCCCGCATGGAAGGACTACCGTCACCAGCGGGGAGTGCCCGCCGCGCTCGTTGGCGTTCGTCAAGGCGCACTCCCGGCGGCGGCTCCGGCGGGAAAGCCATTCTTGAATCGGAAGACCAACACGCCGTTTCGGCTGGCAAAAGGAACCTGGCTGAAACGATCGTCGCTCCGCAGGTCGCGCAGGACCGGCAACGACACGACATTCAGGAAGCCGGGCAGGCCGGCCTGAAACGGCTCGGCGACCGTGATGACATAGCTCGGGCGAAACTCCTCGATGCGCCGCATGGCCGCCCCAAAGTCGGATTCGGCGTAGCCAAGCGAAGTGTAGTAACTCCGCACGCCTGTCCGCAAACGATTCTTGGCGGCAAAAAAGGCGGCTGCGTTAGCATTCATCCACGGACTTTCCACCGCGACGATATCGTACTTTTCGGACGCAATCGAAGTCAGGCTCACAACCCGCGTGAGGTCGTCGTAGTGAGAACGATCGAACTCCGGCGTAACAAGCCACTGCGATTGATGGCTCAGGCGGCCCATCATCGCCAGGGACTCGGCGCTAACGGCCGCCCACTGAACGCCGCACGCCACCACCACGGCCGCGAGAAATCTTGCCGGCAGAAACGCGCAGAGCTGCATGAACACGATCGCGATACTCGGCAGGATAGCGTAGAGGAATCTCGGCTCCATCGCGATGGTTGTGGACAACACCGAAAGCAGCAGCAGGATTTGCAGCGCACCGAATATGGCAACGGGCTCGACACGCGCTTTCTCGCGGCGCTGCCTAAGACGCAGCATTCCAAACACACCCGCTCCCGCCAGCACGGCGACGAATACCCAACCCAGATAGGGCGCGAGAAAAGAGTCGTTCAGCAATCCCCACCACTGGATCAGTTTATGCAGCCAGGTATCGCGGGTGCCATAGTCGAGGGCGACTGTGTCCGAAGTTGCATCGTGGACGTGCTGCCACATCGCTCGCATATTCCTGCCATACCAGACAGCGGTGGCGCCGGTCAGCAATCCAAGAAGAACGGCCTGGACCCGGAAGCCGCGGGACTTCCAGCATGCGGAGAATTCACTCCGCGATGGTTTCTTCCGCCAGATCACAACTGCCGCATAAAGGCAAGGCAGCACGCAGTAAAGCGGCGTGTCGGCCTTTGCCAGAAAACCAATCACCATCGCCAGCGCAAGCTGCGTCACAATGCGGAGGCTGGCCCAGCCGGGGGATTCGATTGCCACATAATAGACCCATGCCACCGCGGCGGCCTGTAATGGTTCCACGAAGAACTGATGGGAAAGCCCGGCAAACAGCGGCGTGCCCGCCGCCAGCGCGATGCCGGCAACGGCGGTCAGGCTGGAACTCATCGACAGCCGGCGGCCGATGCGGAACAGAATCACCAGCAGAACAAACTGTGTCGCCACAATGGAGACAAGCAGTGACGCTTCCACCGATCCGAAGATGTGTTGCAGCGGGACGAAGAACTGTCCCAGCCACACCACGCCCGGAGGCTTCATGGACAGGCCGTCCAACAACTCCCCAACCCATCGCCGCGGGGAATGCCCCATCCAGAACCACAGATCCGCCGACACCTCCCCGTACCATGCTTGATCCCACAGCCACACGGCACGATCTTCCGCGATCCAAATCAGGCTCGGGACAAGCACGCCGATCGACAACAACGCCCACAGCGCGACCGGCAGTTGGCGGATGGAGCGGACGAGATTCACTGGATCGGGCCCTCCGAGCGATCAGTTGTCGGTTCGCAGATCCGTTATTGTATCGCGGAGCCCGCCAGCGGAAAAGAGAAGGAAGCGAGGCCAAGGCCGCCTGAACACCGATCCGCTAAGCTCCCGGTTTTTCAGTTATTGCCTTTCACGATGTGGTTCTCGGTCCACGCCTGGCGAAGGCCGAAGGGCAGCGGCAGCGGCTTGCTGGTATCGTAATGCTCCGGTTGGCGGGCGGCGACGATCTGGATCACTTTCCCCACGAATACCGCGGGCAGCCAAAGCTTGTCGTAGTACGCCTTTTCCACGGAGAACGCTATTTTCGAATTGGCGGCCGCGAAGCGATAGTCCACCCAGATGGACTGCTTGCCGCGCAGAATGGGCCGCAGCAGGGCCGGGATGGTGCCCGGTTTCCAGCGCTCGATGGCGTCGAAATCGACGACGGTGAACGTGGAAACGTAGTTTTGCGGGAAGATTTTTACGGTCACCGAATCCACGCCCGGCCGGGGCGTTGTGCGCAAAGCGTAGCGCATATAGTCGTTGATCTCGCCGTCGGATAGCGCAAACGCGACATAACGGGGGTGGGAGGCCCGTTGCGCTCTGGCGTCACGAAAGTCCTGGAACATCGCCAGAAACTTCTGCGCAACCGGGGGTATGGAGGTATCCGCCGCCGGCAGCCGATAGCCCGATAGCAGGGCCAAAACCAAAGTGATTTTCTTCACCAGGTTCTTATTTCACCACATAGGAGGCGCGGGCCGCTCACGTCGGAATCTACCAGCTATCCGGATACGCGCACGCCGCGGCGTATAATTGCTGTTTCAGAACATCTCTTAGAGAACGCCGTGGACCTGGTTTCCATCGTCATCCCGTGCTACAACCCTGGCGAATGGCTTCTCGATGCCGTCGTCTCGGCGCGGCGACAGACCTATCCCAAGACCGAAATCGTCCTGGTTGACGATGGAACCGACCAGGCGGAGGGTCTGAGATACATCCGCTCGTCGGCCGAGCGGGTCGACCTGTTCCTCGAGCAGGCGAACCTCGGGTTGCCGGCCGCGCGCAATGCGGGAATGCGCGCTGCCGGCGGCCGGTTCGTTCTTCCACTCGATGCCGACGATCTTCTCGATCCGCATTACGTTGCCGCAGCCGTTGCGGCGATGTCCGCCACGGATCCGGCTTTCGTCTATAGCGACTGTCGTGTGTTCGGCGACCGGCATTATATCGACGCGCGGCCTGAATACAATTTGTACACCCTGCTCGACCGCAACTTCCTCACTTACGCAGCCCTGATTCGTAAGGACGACTGGGAATTGGCGGGCGGCTACGACGAATCGATGCGGCGCGGTTACGAAGACTGGGAGTTCTGGTTACGATTGGGCGCCGCGAACCGCTTTGGACGCCGGCTTCCGCAACCTCTGTTTCGATACCGGAAGAGGAACGGGTCGCTCTACGATGTTGCGCTCGCCCACCACGCGGAGATTGTCGCGTACATACAGGGCAAGCATCCCGAGTTATATGACGATCAGCACCGCGGCCGCATCAAAGCGGTTTGGGCCCCCGCGGTATCTATCGCCGGCCCTCGTCCGGCGGAATCGCAGACAATTGAGGATGTTTGTTTTGTTCCGGCGGCGGAGATCACACCGCCTTCGGGAGCAGCCCAAGCGCCGGCTTTGCTGGTGCCTGGATCGAGCGGGTTGGACCGGCAGAGTGGCGAGCTTGCGGCTCTGGCCGTGTGGGCCGGGCGCCAATCGCTACGCCTGCCGGACGGTTCGATGGCTATTTCGCGGGAATATGCCGCAAAACACAAACATCGCATCGAGCGAATTTCTCGGTTGGGCGGCCGGGCGCCGCAGCCCACCCCCGGCGGAGCGCGGTATTGGAACACGCTCCATCGCCACCTCGCCAATGCGGAACTTCTCTCCGCCAAAGCGTGGGCCCTCCACCCGCTGCGGAGCGCGCTGCGGTTGATTCCCCTGCGTTTCAAGGAACGGATCAATCGGGGGTTAGGGCGACCCTTCTTCGATTTGAGCTTCTACTTGCAGTTCCAACCACAAAGTTTATTGATCGAGAACACTCCGATCCAGCCGCTGCGCTATTGCCCACGGATGTCTCCGGGCCGAACTCGCGTGGCATTGATTACGCCTCACCTGGGACACGGCGGTGCGGAAAAGGTCCTCCTGGAACTGGGCGGCGTTTTGTCCGCGGACCGATTCGAGGTTCTGCTGCTGGCGACCCAGTCGACGGACAATCGCTGGTCCGGGCGCTGGCGCCAGGCCGTGGCTCATGTGTACGACCTGGCTCAGGTCGTTACCCCGCCCAAGACCGTCGCCGCCGTTTATTCGATCGTCACCAACTGGAAGTGCGCGGCCGTCCTCGTCGAGAACAGCCTGGCGGGTTATGCCGCGCTTCCTCACATCAAGCGCGACCTGCCTCACGCCAAATTGATGGACTTGGTTCACTCCGTCGACGAAAACTGGGACCTGATTTCCGTCACCGCCGCTCTGGCTGCGCAGATCGATGTTCGGGTTGCGGTTTCCGGCGCCGTGCGATCCCGCCTGCTCGCCTGCGGAACGCCCGAAAGCCATATCGCGCTGGTGCGAAATGGCGTGGACCTCGAACGATTTCGTCCATCGCTCGAAACCGCCGCGCATGAACGCAATCAAATTCTCTATGCCGGGAGGCTCGACCCGGTCAAACGCCCTTCCCTGTTGGTCGACATAGCGGACGAGTTGCTCTCTCTTCGAAAAACGGCGGACTTTGTTTTTGTCGTGGCCGGGGAGGGGCCGGAAGCCTCCTTGGTTCGCTCTCTGGTGCACCGCAAGAGTCTCGATGGGGTCTTCGAGTTCCTCGGACATGTGGAAGACATGCCGCCCCTGATCGCCGCCGCCGATCTCGTGCTGCTGCCCTCGCGGTCTGAAGGCGTGCCGCTGATCGTGCTTGAGTCCCTGGCGTGCGCGACGCCGGTGGTGGCGTCGAAAGTAGGAGCTTTGGCCGAGGTCGTGGATTCTAGCTGTGGCGTTCTGATCGATCCGGACGGCGGCGAAGCATCCGCCTTCGCCGCGGCCATCGATCGGCTCCTGAATCATCCCGGCATATGCCGGAAAATGGGGGAGGCCGGCCGAAAGAAAGTCGCCGCCGAATATGACCTGCGCCGCGCCCGGCAGGCCTATGCCAGGCTCTTCGCCTGACACTCGGCAAAGGGTGAAGGTGATGCCTGCATGTTAGAATCAAGTCTCGTATGAGCGGAACTCTCTGTCATGTGGAGCGGTGAATACAGCTTTCTCTTGCCCAATCTGATCCAAAAGGATTTCAAGATCCGTTACCGGAATATGTCTTTGGGCATCTTCTGGTCACTATTGAATCCGCTGGTCATGATGGGCGTCCTGACATTCGTGTTCACCAGGGTCTTTCCCAACAACTCAATACATCACTTTGCTCTGTTTGTTCTTTGCGGTCTGGTGCCTTTCAACTTCTTCACGCTGGCGTGGCTTTCGGGAACCACTTCGCTACTCGATAACGTCGGCCTGATTAAGCGCGTCACCGTGCCACGCGAGACCATTCCCATCGCGGCAGTCCTTTCCAACGCGGTTCACCTCTTGATCCAGATCGGGTTGCTCTTTGTGGTCGCATTCCTGTCGGGCGTCTTTCCAAACCGGTATTGGTGGTTCCTTCCGCTCCTCTGGGGCATGGAGATCGTATTCGTATGCGGACTCAGCCTGATTACCGCCGCGCTGAACGTCTTCATACGGGACGTGCGATACGTGGTGGAGTCCTTTAACCTCATGCTCTTCTGGATGGTCCCGATCTTCTATCCGTTTGAGGTCATTCCTTCGCGGTATAAGGAACTATATGAACTGAACCCGGTGGCTGCGCTGGTGATGGCTTTGCGAAACATCCTGCTGCAGGACTCGGCTCCGCATGCCGTCCTGCTGCTCAAGCTGGCCGCCTCATCGCTGGCAATGCTGGCGATCGGCTGGCTGGTATTCCGGCGCGCCCAGGATCGGTTTTACGATTACATGTAACGATCATGACGGCGATTGAGTTTGAGGGCGTATCGAAATCGTTCCGCCACCACGGCGGCCGTGGGTTGTTGCGCCAACGGCTTGTCGATTGGGCGCGGTCCTCGGGCAGAACCCGCTTTTACGCCCTGAAGAACGTGAGCTTTCGCCTCGAGGCCGGCGAGGGGATGGCGGTGGTCGGCTCTAATGGCGCCGGAAAGAGCACGCTGCTCAGTTTGGCGGCGGGGCTGGCGAAACCCGATTCCGGCCGCATTCGGATCCATGGGCGGATGGCGACGTTGCTTGAGTTGGGCTCCGGGTTCCACCCGGACTTGACCGGCGCTGAAAACATTCGTATGAACGCGTCGCTGATCGGTCTGACGCGCAGGCGAACGACCGATCTGTTCGACGGCATCGTCGACTTCGCCGATATTGGCGATTTTATTAACGAACCGGTTCGAACTTACTCGACCGGGATGATCATGCGTCTGGCGTTTTCCGTCGCCATCAATATGGATCCCGACATCATGCTGGTGGACGAAATCCTGGCGGTAGGGGATCAGGCGTTTCAAAAAAAATGCCTTGACCGCATTTTGGCAGCCCGCCGCCAGGGCAGGACTTTTCTTTGCGTCTCGCACGCCATCGCCTTGGCGCCGGAGCTTTGCGACAACGCGATATGGCTGAATCACGGAGAATTGATGATGAGCGGCCGCGCCGACGAAGTCATGGACGCGTATAAAGGCTTCAGCACCGCGCCTGCCTGACCGGCGACGAGTAACTATCGGGCTTCGCCGGCTCCGTGAAACCAGGTCCGCAGGAGCGTGCCGCCGAAATCGCGCACCAGCGGCATTACACGATTGCGGTCCACTTGCCGTGAGAACGTCCAAAGAGTGCGCACGGCATCGCCGAACAGCCGGAGACGGATCAGTTCCTCGATGGTGCCCCGCGCCACCTGTTCGAGGAACCACCCCTTTCCCAGGCTCTCCAGTTCGGCGTCAGCCTCCTGGCGGACCTGGTCCAGGCTCCGTTCCGGATGACGGCTGGAGATCACCGCCATATGTGTGTACAGCGCCTGCTCCCATTTCCGGCCCAACGTCATGCCGCTAACCGAGAAGCGGTAGCGGAGCAGCGGCTCGGGGATATTCGCGACCTGGTAGACTTTTGCCACCCGCAACCACAAATCGTAGTCCTCGGAGTTCCGGAATTCCGCCCGGTAGCCGCCCAGACTCAGAATTTGCTCTCGCCGCAGGATCACCGAAGGATGGTAGATGCAGTTCTCCCGATCTAAGGTGCGGACGATCTCTTCATGTCTGGTCGGTAACTGCACCAGGTGGTCGTTGGCGGGCCGGCGGCCCATGTGGTAGACGAAGCTGCCGGCTACCGCGACCTCTTGCCGCTGACTCATAAACTCGACCTGGGTGCCGATTCGCCTGGCTAACGCCACGTCATCCTGATCCATCCGTACAATCAGGTCGCTGCGCGCTTCGCGAAGACCTTCGTTCAAAGTAGCGGCCAAGCCGGCATTCTCGCGATGAAAAACTGGCCGGATACGCCCATCGGACTCGGCATAATGGCGAATGATCTTCGCGGATTGGTCGGTTGAACAATCGTCGATGAGGAGAAACTCGAAATCGGGATCGTCCTGTTTCAGAATCGACTCGATGGCCAGATGCAAAAACTCGCCACCGTTATAGACCGGGAGGAGTACGGAACATCTCATCGAAAGGACGTAACCGGATCAACCGAAGCCTGGGTGTGCCAGGCCGACATCATCGCGCCAATACCGGACGTGAGGCCGACAGTCGGCTGCCAGCCGCATTCCCGCCTGGCCTTGGCGATGTCGAGCACAACCCAATCCGTCAGCCACTTCCCCTGGTTCCGGTTGACTTCCAACTCGATCGGCCCGCCATGGCAATCCCGAATCACCTGCAAAACCTCGGCCACCGAATGGCCGAGGCCGGAGCCGACATTGAAGATGTCGAACGTTCCGCGCGGCGCTGAGACGCGATCCACCATCGCGCAGATGTCATCGAGATGGACGTAGTCGCGCACGTTGCCCTGGTCGCCGAACACGCGGACCGGGTTTCCATTCAGCACGCTGTTTAGCGCCACGCCGATCAGGCCCTGCATCCGGTGCCGCGGCAGCAGGGTGCCATAGGCGTTGCCAGGCCTCAGAACAGCGGCTGTCAGATAGCCTCTATCCGCGGCCAGCCGCAAATACTGTTCTGCCGCCAGCTTGACAATTCCATAAGAGCAGGACGGGCTGGTTGGATCGGTCTCCCGATACGGAATTCGGTCCGGCTTTCTGGCATACACGGCGCCGCCGCTGCTGAAATAGACGATGTGAGGCCTGGCGCCGGCCCGCTCGACCGCGCGCAGCAGGTTCAGGAGTGGCTCCAGATTGGCGCGCACATCGTTCGGCTGATCCAGATCCGAATTCACCGGGGTGTTTTCGTGGGCGAGATAGTGGATTACCTCAAGCCCTTCGACAAACCGCGCGCAGTCCGCCGGCGAGCGAAGATCGCCGTGGCAAACTTCCGCGCCATCGGGCCCTCCCCTGGCGGAGTTTCTCACCAACAGACGCAGCGAAGTCGAGGCCGATGCCGCCAACCACCGCGCCAGGTAAGATCCGATAAATCCGCTCGATCCGGTGATCCCCGTTCGCATGTTCCCAAGCAATTCGGCGCACTTCGCCGATTTTCCGGCAGTGCTTCGATGATAGCGTAACGCGCCAGTCCGAAGCACGGTTCGCTCCCTAACACTGGCGAGATCCGCCCACCACGCGCGCGAAGAAATCCAAAGACCGTGCGGCGGCCACGGGCCACGAGAATTTCCGCGCCTGTGTCCGGCCGCTCTCACTCAACTCGGCCATCAGCGATGGCGACGTCAGCAGGCGCTCGACCGCATTCCGCAGCTCGCACCGGCTGCGCGGGTCGATCAACACGGCCGCGCCGCCAGTGATTTCCGGCAGCGACGACACGCCCGACGTGATCACCGGCACGCCCGCCGCCATGGCCTGCGCCACGGGGAATCCGAATCCCTCATAAAGCGAGGGATAAACAAAAGCCGCGGCGCCCGCGAAGAGTGCCGGCAGGTCGCTTTCCGGCACGTAACCCAGGTAGCGCACGTTGGGCGGCGGGCTCTTCAGCCGGCCCATCGTCGCCCGGCTCGCCCATCCGGGTGAACCCGCAATCGCCAAATCGAACTCGCTCGAAATCGAACTTGCCGCGTCGCCGTATGCGTCCAGCAGCAGGTCGACATTCTTTCGCGGCTCGATTGTTCCCACGTACAGCAGGTATTGGCGCCCAAGACGCAGATCGGCGCGCACCCGCTCGACATCCTGGCGGTCGACCGAGAAGTACGCTTCCGGAATCCCCGGATAGATGACCTGTATCTTCTCTGGCGGAATACCCAGTAGCCTCACCGCATCGTTTCGGGAGCTTTCCGAGACTGCAATCAATCCGTCGGCGCGCTTCCAGATCGTTTCCGCAAAGCGCCGATCGAAAGCCACGGTGGCCGGCAAATGAACGTCCGGGAGGAGCCAGCACGTCAGATCGTGAATCGTGGCCGTCAGCTTCGCTCGTTTGGGTGGGTTTAGTATCCTCGTCGAATGGAACACGTCCGTGGCGGGGAACCAGGGTTGAGAAAAACCCGCCGGCAATCGATTCATCAGGAAGAAGAGGCCCAGGCGGAAAAACGCCGGGATGCGCCCCGCCGCCGCCCCGCGGTGATCCAGACTCGACGGCTCTCCCAAAAAGGGAAACAGACGCACATCCGCTCCGGGCTCCCGCTGCAAATGCCGGATCCAGTAGTACAGGTAGTTCTTCACTCCGGCACTTCTGAAAAGCAGCGGCAGCGCGTCGATCGTGATCCGCATCGGCAGTAAAGCCCGTTTGCCGCTCGATGGGGAAGCGGTCAACCTCCCAGTATAGTCGCGCAGGTTCTCCCAAGGGCGCCATTTTCGCAGTTACAATAGCGTGTTGTCGCGCGACTCGCGGGCGAGGCATCGTTCACCCCTATAACGGATTCGTAGGGGCCGGGCACGCTCGCCCCGGATCCGCACGTCGTCCGCCAGCTCAGACTTGGACCGCAACCTTGTCGCCGGCCAGATCGTATCCTTCATCCTTGGCCGTCCTGACGGCGTCCGCCCGAAGGTTCTCCGGGTCGGCGTTTTTCGGACCTTTCCAGTGGCGGCGAATCACTTCGTCGCCGATATGGATGCGGACCAGCCATTTCGATTTTTCGCTGTCCCAAGAAACTTCCGCCCGCTCGGCATGGATCACAGGCATAAAGAGATCTCCCGCTGGCGAGGCGCTCTCATCGGCGCCCGGCGCTGTCTAAAATGTACATCACATTCGCCCGCCGGGAAAGGGCCATGGGAAAACTGGGCGCGGCGATGCCCCACCATCCTCCGCCCACTTCCGTTACACTGGTCTTTCCTTTGAGCCGCCGTGAACGCCGTCGAGTTCCAAGCTGTTTCCAAGAGCTACGCCATGTACCGCGCGCCGGGCGACCGGCTCAAGGAACTCGCGTCCTTCAACCGTCTCAAGCGCCACACCGATTTCTGGGCGCTGCACGACGCCACCTTTGAGATCCGCCGCGGCGAGACCTTCTGCATCATCGGCGAGAACGGTTCCGGCAAGAGCACCCTGCTGCAAATCGTGGCCGGCATCCTGGCTCCGTCGAGCGGCACCGTTGAGGTTCGCGGTCGCGTCTCGGCGCTGCTCGAGCTGGGCGCCGGCTTCAACCCGGAGTTCAGCGGGCGCGACAACGTCTACCTGAACGGCTCCATCCTCGGCCTCACCACGCGGCAGATCGACGAGCGCTACCGTGAGATCGAAACGTTCGCCGAAATTGGCGAGTTCATCCGTCAGCCGGTCAAGACGTATTCGAGCGGCATGGTGGTGCGGCTGGCCTTCGCCGTCGCCATCCACGTGGATCCGGAAATCCTGCTGGTGGATGAAGCGCTGGCGGTGGGCGACATCTATTTCCGCCAGCGCTGCATGCGCAAGGTGCACGAGCTGCGCGCGCGCGGCGTTACCATTCTGTTTGTGTCGCACGCGGTCGGCGACGTAAAGGCGATCGGCGACCGGGTGCTCTGGCTCGAGCGGGGCCGCATCGCGGAAATCGGCGACCCAGCCGCGGTGGTCTCTCACTATCTCGCCGCCATGACGGAAAAGGATTCCAGCTACCGTCTGTTCGACTCCTCGGCCGCGCCGCAGCGCGCGATCTCGGGCCCGGTGCGCGCCCCCGAGATCGTGGAAACCATTCCCAATATCGACCATCGCTTTGGCGACGGCCGCGCCGAAATTCTCGGCATCGCCGTGCTCGATGAGCAAGGCCGGCCGCTCCAGTTGCTCGAACCCAGCTCGCGCATCGTGGTGCGTATCAGCGCGCGCGCCAAGCAATCGCTCCCCATGCCGATGGTTGGTTTCATGCTGCGCAACCAATTGGGGATGGACTTCGCGGGCACCAACACGGCGCGCGAAGGCAGCCATCTGCCGCCACTTCATGCCGGCGATACGGTGACGGTCGATTTCCACCTCGAGCTGCCCGAGCTTTACCCCGCTTCGTTCTCTTTTTCCCCGGCCATCGCCGACGGTCCGCTGACCGGCTACGCCATGTGCGACTGGATCGACAACGCCATCGCATTGCAAATGAGCCGCACCGAGGGCCAGATCTACGGCTACGTTCATCTGCCCTGCCGCGTGGAGATCAACGCGCGCCTGGCGCCCGAAATGGAGCAGAGCCTTGGCTGAATTCACCGGCGAGCGTCTGATTCCCGGCCAGGTAGATGTCGATCTACTGAATGAGCACCTGGCGCGCTATGCCTTCGCAGCACGCCTGGCGCACGGCAAGCGGGTTCTCGACGCCGGCTGCGGCGCCGGCTACGGCTCGGCCGAGCTGGCCAGCCAGGCCGATTCGGTCGCTGGCGCCGATCTGGCCGCCGAAGCCGTGGATTTCGCCCGCGCCCACTACGGCGTGCCCAACCTCGCCTTTGAGCAGGCTTCCTGCGAGCGGCTGCCGCATCCCGACGCGTGCTTCGACCTGGTAGTGGCCTTCGAAGTGATCGAGCACCTCGAAGGCTGGCGCGAGTTCCTGCTGGAGGCCCGCCGCGTGCTCGCTCCCGGCGGCCAGTTGATCGTCTCCACGCCCAACAAGCTCTACTACACCGAATCGCGCGGCGTGCACGGCGCCAACCCGTTTCACGTTCACGAATTCGATTTCGAGGAGTTCCGCGGCGCGCTCGAAGCGGTGTTCCCGCACGTGGCGCTGTTCCTCGAAAATCACGTCGAGGGCGTCACCTTCCAGCCGCACCAGGCCGGTTGCACCGTTGAAACGCGGGTGGACGCCGGCGATCCGTCGCCAGACGATTCGCACTTCTTCGTCGCCGTCTGCGCCCACCGCCCGCAGGTCGGCAACCCGACCTTCGTATACGTGCCTCGCGCCGCCAACGTGCTGCGCGAGCGCGAACGCCACATCGCCCTGCTCGATGGCGAACTGGCCCAGAAAAACCAGTGGCTCGAAAAAGCCCTGCGCGATCTCGCCGAATTCGAGCTCCAGCAGCGAAAACTGCTGGCCGAGTTGGAGCAGAGCAATCAGTGGGCCGACGCGCTCAACCGCGAACTCCAGGAGCGCCGCGCGCGGGTGGACTCTCTGCAACAGGAGCTCGCCCGCGAACAGAAAAACGCCCAGGCGCAGCTCCTGAACCTCGAACAGGAGCTCGCTCGCCAGCAGGAAGCCGCCCAGGCGCAGATTCGCCTGCTCGAACAGGAACTGGCCCGCGAGCAGGATAGCGCCCAGGCTCAGATTCACCGTTTCGAACAGGAACTCGCGCGCGAGCAGGAGAAGGCGCAGGCGCAGATTAGCCGGCTCGAAGAGGAACTCGAGCAGAAGATCGCGTGGGCGCGTAAGATAGACGCATCGCTCGAAAAGGAGATCGCCGAAAAGAAACGCGCTGTCGATCTGCTGCATGAAACCGAGGCGGACCTGGCGGACCGCACCGCGTGGGCGCAGCGCCTCGATAGCGAGGTGGCCGGGTTGCGCGAAGAACTGGCCCGCGTTTCCAGCCAGTTGACGCTGTACCAGGCGTCGCGTTGGGTCAAGCTGGGCAAGAAGGTTGGCCTCGGCCCTGAACCTCGCGCCAGTTGACATGCTCTTCCTCAAACGTCTGTTGCGCGCCCTGCCGCTGCTGATCCTCTCGCCGCTGATAATGGCCGCGAGCCTGCTCGCGCTTTGGCTCGCCGACTTCCTCTCGATCTTTGTGCGCTGGTTCCGGCCGGCGCGCGGCAATCCCGCGCCGCCAGAACCGGCGCAGGCTCCGTCAGCGGCCAGCGTCGTTATCCCCAACTGGAACGGCCGCGATCTGCTCGCCCGCTACCTGCCCTCGGTCATCACCGCGCTGGCCAAGAATCCAGCCAATGAGGTCATCGTCGTCGACAACGGGTCTACCGATGGCAGCGCCGCTTATGTGCGGGCCGAGTTCCCGCACGTCAAACTGGTGGCCCTCGACCGGAACCTCGGCTTCGGCGGCGGCTCGAACGCTGGCTTTCGAGAGGCGAACAACGATATCGTCGTGCTGCTCAACAACGATATGCGCGTGGAGCCTGATTTTCTTGGGCATCTGCTCGAAGGCTTCGCCGACCCGGCGGTGTTCGCCGTCTCCTGCCAGATCTTTTTCAAAGATCCCGAAAGGATTCGCGAAGAGACCGGCCTGACCCAGGGCTGGTGGCAGGACGGCGCTTTGCGCGTGCGTCACCGCGCCGACCCGGCCGTTACCGGCCTCTTTCCGTGTTTCTACGGCGGCGGAGGATCGTGCGCTTTCGACCGGCGCAAATTCCATGAGCTCGGCGGCTTCGACGAACTGTTCGCGCCCTTCTACTTCGAAGATACCGACCTCGGCTATATGGCCTGGAAGCGCGGCTGGAAGGTGCTCTACCAGGCGCGCAGCGTGGTCCACCACGAGCATCGCGGCACCATCGGCAGGGCCTTCGGCGACGATTTCATCCAGGGCGTGATCAAGCGAAACGCGCTGCTGTTCGCCTGGAAGAACATTCACGAGTGGCAAAGACTGGCCGGCCATTTCGCCTTTACCTGGGCGGGCGCGGTGCTCAGCGTGATCTTCGGCGAAATCGCCGGCCGGCCCACTTTCGCCGCGCTGTGGCGCGCGTTTCTGCGGCTGCCTTCAGCCGTGCGCTCGCGCTGGCGGGCCCGCGCGCTCGCCGCTGTCGGCGACACCGAAGCCTTCCGCCGTCCCCTGGGCGGTTATTTTCGCGACCGCTTTGCCGCGCTGCCGGCTGCGCCCGAGCCGCTGCGCGTGCTCTTCGTTTCGCCTTATCCGATCTGCCCGCCAGTGCACGGCGGCGGCGTCTTCATGTACCAGACCCTGCGCGAGCTGTCCGGCCTGGCCGAGGTACACGTCGCCGGTTTGCTCGACTTCGCTTGGCAGGAACCGGACAATCTGGAGCTTCGCCAGTTCTGCGCCTCGGCCGAATGGCTGGTGCGCCCCAGCGGACATCCGAACAACGGCGGACCGCTGGAGCCATACGCCGTTCGCGAGTTCCACAACGAAGAGCTGGAGTGGCTGATTCACCGCCAGATTTACTTGCGGCAGATCGACGTAGTGCAGCTCGAATACACCGTGCTGGCGCAGTATGGCTGCGACTTCCGCCGCATCGCGGTGGCGCTCTTCGAACACGATATTTACTTCCAGTCCATTGGCCGCGGCTTGGGCCACATGCCCGGCCTGACCGCCGAGATGAAGGCGCGCGGCGAATACCTGCGCGCGCTGCGCTACGAGTTGCGCACGCTGCCTCGCTTCGACCAGGTGCAGGTGTGTACAGCGGCCAACCGCGAGTACCTGCTTGGCTTCCTGCCGCGACTGGCCCCGCGGGTCTCGGCAGGCCTGCGCGCCGGTATCGACGTCTCACACTACCGCTTTCGCGCCGAGGGCCGCGAGCCGTTCACCATGCTGTTTGTCGGCAGCTTTCGCCACGAGCCCAATCGCGCCGCGCTGGACTGGTTCGTGCACCGGGTGCTGCCGCTGATTGTCGCCCGCGAGCCGCGCGCGCGCTTCGTGATCGTGGGGTCCGATCCGCCGCCCGCCCACACCTACGCCGATTACGCCGCCAACCTGGAAATGCCGGGCGCGGTGTCCGACATTCGCTCTCCGCTCGGGCGTTTCGCCGTCTTCGTCTGCCCGGTGCTGAGCGGCTCCGGCGTGCGGGTCAAGCTGCTGGAGGCTTTCGCCGCCGGCATCCCGGTGGTTTCCACGGCGGTAGGCGCGGAAGGCTTGGCGGCCGAGGATGGCCGGTTTTGCGCGCTTGTCCGTTCACCGGAGGCCTTCGCCGCCCGCGTGATCGAGCTGTTCAGCGACCCGCACGCCGCCGCGGCGATGGCCGCCCGCGCCCGCGCCGAGGTGGAAGCCAACTGGGCCATCGACGTTCTCACCCGCAACCTGGTCGACGGCTATCGCCGCCTGGTGCGCCAAAAGCGCGAAGCTACTTAGCTTAGTTGTTTAGGGGCCGATTTTCCGATCTCTTGTGAAACCGGATAGACTGGTGCCGTGAACTGCGGCGAGGCTCTCCCGCTCGCCGGAAAGGTAGCCATGAAGCTTACCAGACGAAATGCGCTCGGCCTGATTGCCGCCGCGCCGCTTGCCCGCCTGCGCGCCGACGCGCCGGCCGGTATCGAGATTGCCAAAGGTCCGTTCGCGGGAACGCGCGAATCGCTCGCGGCCTACCGCGTGCCGGAATGGTTCCGCGATGCCAAGTTCGGAATCTGGGCGCATTGGGGGCCGCAATCGGCTGCCGAGGATGGCGATTGGTACGCCCGCGGCATGTACATCGAAGGCAGCCCGCAATACAAATACCACCTGGAGCATTACGGGCATCCCAGCAAGTTCGGCTTCAAGGATGTGATTCCGACCTGGAAGGGCGATCGGTTCGACCCCGACCACCTGGTGGAGCTTTATAAGAAAGCCGGCGCCAAGTATTTCGTCAGCATGGGCGTGCATCATGACAACTTCGACCTGTGGAACTCCAAGCACACGCGCTGGAACGCGGTGAACATGGGACCCAAGAAGGATATCGTGGGGCTCTTCCGCCAGGCCGCACTCAAGCAAGGCCTCAAGTTCGGCGTGAGCGACCACCTGTGGATCAGCTACAAGTGGTGGGCGGTGAGCCACTCGAGCGACAAGCAGGGTCCGCTGGCGGGCGTCCCGTACGATGGCTCCGATCCGCTGAATGCCGACCTGTACCACGACGCCGCCAGCGCGCGGTTCGCGGGGCCGAAGGTGGAGTGGAACGACAACGGCATTCCGGATTCCTGGAAGCATCACTGGTTCGACCGCATCAAGGACCTGGTCGACAACTATCAGCCCGACCTGCTGTACACCGATGGTTTGCTGCCGTTCGAAGACTACGGACTGAGCCAGGTGGCGAACCTCTACAATCTCAGCGCCGCGCGGCACGGCGGCGCGGTGGAGGCCGTCTACACCAGCAAGCGGCCGGAGGACTGCGAGACCGGCACGTGCCTGCTCGACATGGAGCGCGGCGTGGCCGACCGGATCATGCCGAATCCGTGGCAAACCGATACCTGCGTTGGCACCTGGCACTACAAACGCGACATCCAGTATAAGACGCCCAAGACCGTGATCGATCTGCTGGTGGATATCGTGAGCCGCAACGGCAATCTGCTGCTGAACTTTCCGCTTCCCAACAGCGGTGCGCCGGACGCGGAAGAGCTGAAGATCGTCGCCGCGATCACCGATTGGATGGCGGTGAACAGCGAGGGCATTTACGGCACGCGTCCCTGGAAAATCTTTGGCGAAGGGCCGGGATCGCAGTTGGCGAAGAAGGGCGCCTTCAACGAATCCGCGCGCAAGGATCTCACCGCCGAAGATGTGCGCTTCACCACCAAGCGAAACTCGCTTTACGTATTTCTGATGGGCTGGCCGGCGGGAAGCGCTCTCATTAAGCCGCTCGGCACCGCCAGCCCGCAGGCGCCGGGCAAGATTGCGAACGTGGAACTGCTCGGCTATAAGGGCAAGCTCGCATGGTCGCAGACCGAAGCCGGCCTGAGCGTCACCATGCCGCCCGAGCCGCCGTCGCAGCACGCCGTGACGCTGAAGGTGACGCTGGGCTGAGGCGGCGCGCCGACGACTGCGCTGGGATACCTACCTGGCGTATTGCTGCTTCCATTGGTTGAACTCGCCAGCCAGCGTGGTCTTCACGCTGATGTATTGCTCATTGTCGACCTGGTTGGCGCGCTCGCCGGGATCGGCGGGCAGGTCGTATAGCTCGCTCGCGCCCTTGCCGTCATCGCGCAGAACCAGCTTGTACCGCTGCGTGCGCGCCATCGCGGTATTGCGGTACTGGCCAAACACCGTGTCGCGCCAGGGCTGCTTCTTGGGTAGATGTCTGCCGGTGGCGAGCGGCAGGTAGCTGCGGCCGCACAGGTTGCGGCTGGGGACCGCGGCCGAAACCAGGTCGCACAGGCTGGGCAGCAGGTCGTAGGCGCTTACCGGCTCCATCCGCACTTCTTGCGCCGGCACGCGGCCCGGCCAGCACCACAGCATCGGCACGCCGACGGATTCGTCGAACATGTTGACTGGCTCGGAAGCGTCGCCGGCGGCCCATAAACCGTGGCGGCCGAGCAGCGCGCCGCAGGTGGAAGTGAATACCACCAGCGTGCGGTCCAGCAGTTGCTTCTGCGAGATTTTGGTGGTCATCGCGCCCACGTTGTCGTCCATCATGGAGATCGCGGCCGCCACTTTCCGCAGGTTCGCCACGCGATCGGCAAGCAGTTCCTTTCCGCTCCGCGCATTGGCGGCGGCAGGCTCGACGCTATAGTTCTCGAACTTCTCGTTGCTGTACAAGTCCAGGTATTTCGATGGAATGTTCCCGTACGGCAGCTCGAGAGCGGAATAGCGAACGCTGAGGAAGAACGGCGCGCCATCCTTCGCCTCGTCGATCGCCGCCGGCGCACCCTCCGGCGAGGCAGTGTGGCATGCATAGCCGGCCCCGCCCAGCACCTTTTCGAGCGTCACATCGGCGGCCGAAATCGCACCCGTATCCCCGAGTTGCATCGGCGTGCGCCCCGTCATCAGAGTGGCGAAACCGGGTGCGGCGGCGGGCACGGGTGTGAAGTGGTTCAGGAAGTGCGTTCCCATTTGGCCCAGCCGGTTCAGGTTCGGCGTTTTCACTTCCTTGTTGCCGTAAGCGCCCATCATCCAAGAGGGCAGATCGTCGGCCACCAACAACAAAATGTTGGGCGGCGCCTCGACGGCCTTTTTGGCGGCGAACGCGGGCAGCGCGAGGCTGCCGTAAAGAAAATGGCGGCGGGAAATGGGCATGGCTCACTAACAAGTATAGATGGGTGACGCGGCGTCTCGCGGCGGCGGGACAGACTTCTCTGTCTCAAGGCGCCGCTCTTGCGCCGCGTGGGGAGAGCCGTCTGTCGCCGCCCCTCCCGCGGAGCGCCAAGTTAAGAGCGCGCCCTTATCCCCTCCCCAGCAGCAAATGGAACCAATTCCACTGGCTGGAAAAGGCGACGCTGTCCACGAAGATCTGCGAGCCGGCCATGACCACAACCATACCCATCAGCACCCACCACAGGAGCTTTTCCATATCGAGACGTTTTGCCGCCCATTCGAGGCCGTACAGGTAGACCAGGAAAAATGGGATCAACGTGCCGGCGAGCAGCCTCCCGGAAGTGAAGTACGGGAGCGCGCGCGAAGGATAAGACCACTCGCCGTAGTCAAAGACAATCGAGAGCAGGGCAATGTACCCGACCGAGGCAATAAAGGCGCCCAGAGCCAGCCAAAGCGCTTCCCGCTGCGCCTTGGATGCGGAGGCGAATCGTGGGAGCAACCCAACCAGAGCGGCGACGGTCAGCTCCGCCGAAGAGATCCAGTAGAAGGCGTCGGCGGCTGGCAGAGCAAGCTTTCGCAAGCCCCACACAAACTCGCCCCGCCAGTAGGTGGTCGTCAGGTCCGACCAGAAGTACATGAATCCTCGTGGTGTAAAGATCGGGTGATGCAGCCACTGGCTGACGGGCCTTCGTGTCCAGCCAAACATCCCGATTTTCGGACCCGATCCAGTGAGGTCGCCGAAGTTGTGGAGGTTCCATCGAGCCCAGCAGACGATGGGCAAGCCGGCACTGAGTAACAGGAGCGCCAGAGCGGGTGATGCGGCGCGCAACCTTCGAGCGCCAGCCAGGCGCCAGGTCTGGATCAGCACAGCCACGGCCGCCACCGCCATCAAGGGCAAGTTACTGACCTTGACCAGGCACACGGCCGCCAGCGAGAGCCCTGTCGATAAGCCGAGCCTCACACTGGGCACATCGGCGCGCAGCAATCGCACCAACCCGATGAACGCCAATCCAAAGCACAAAGGCGATAAGACGTCGTTCTGAATGGAGTAAAAGATGTCCTGCGGCAAGACGGCCAGGAGTACCGGAACGCCCAACCGCACAAATTGCGTTTCCGGGAAAACCAGGCGTGCGGCGGCAAATCCCACCCACACCAGTGCCGCGGCCAGGAACACATTCAAAAAGCGAATCCAATAGAGCAAGAAGCCGCCCGCCAGGCCGAACCAACTGCCAAGCCGCAGCCACAAGGCCGCGACCGCGTAGTACAGCGGCGCCTGCGACGACTCGTAGTTGATGCGCCTGGCGCTGGCCCTCTGCGCCATCATCGCGGACCGGTCTTCGTCCGATCGAGTCCATTCCGGAGGTGGGAACTTCTTTCCGGGAAGCTGCTCCCGCTTCACGTTGTACTCAGGCGATCCGTAAAGCGTCATGTAATTCGACGTCTCTATGGACATGCGATCCAGTTTGCGCGGGATAAGCCCGTGAGAGTATTTCAGAACCAGGTCGAAGTGCGAGTCTTCATCGACATTATTGAAAAAGGGAAAAGCGGCGGAGTAGACAAACACGCGAATCGCGGCCAAACAGCACAGGGCTAAGACCAAATGGCGCTCGCTGAGTTTTGACAGGGTGGCCGTCCGGGGCAAAGCCATCATACCTGTTGCCTCGGCGGATATGCGGGGCGTGAACGTTGCCTCACGCGCAACGTCCAAGAACTCGTGACAGTCCGCGGGAATCGCATCTTAGTTCAGCCAGCGCGATCCCGTTTACGCGCCACCGCGATGAGGGACAATCCCGGCCAGGGCATCAAAGCGTCTAACCGGCTCCAGAGCCAGACGGTCTTGTCGAAAACCTTGAGCACCAGTTTGCTGATTGTTTGTGCGCCCAGTATGCGGCTGTAAACCCACCAAGGCAGCGTGCCGGCCTTGTTGAGCTGATAAGCGCGGTCCAGCGAAAAGCCGTGGGCTTCGAGCAGGCTCGCCAATTCCTTCTTGTTATAGCGGCGCCGATGTCCCAGCTTGGCGTCCAGGCTTCCAAACAGGCTCGAAACATTCGGCACCAGCACCAGCAGTGTGCCGCTGTCCTTCAGCGCGCCGCGCAGGAAGTCGAGCAACACACCGGGCTGCTCCAGGTATTCGAGGATGTTGAGACACAAAACCGTATCGAAGCCGGTGTTCAGGTTGCCGAGCGACTCCGGTTGCTCCGGATCGAAACGCTGCACCACCACGTGCGGCGTTCGCAGGAACCGGTTGTTCAGCGCGTGCAGGTGCAGGGCGTCTTTCTCGGCAGCCACGTAAAGCGTGCGGCGTCCCATCAGCCGGCCCGTGAGATTGCCGATGCCAGCCCCGATTTCGAGCACCGTATCGCCCACGTGCGGCCGCAGTTTGCGCGCCAGCCAGGCGAGATACTGCGGCGTGCCGGTCAAATTGTTGAGCACGCCACGCCCGTAAGGCGCCGCATACAGGTCGTCGATCAGCCAGAATCTCAGGATCACGCCCAGCGCTTTGAGGCCGTCTTTCCAGCCGATCTTCTTGCCTTCCTCGTAGGTCCGCCCGTGATAGCTGATGGGGACCTCATAGATGCGCAGTTTCCGCTTGGCGCATTTCATCACGATCTCCGGCTCGAAACCGAAGCGGTCGGAGCGGATGGGAATGCTCTTCAGCAGATCGGTGCGAAAGACTTTGTAACAGGTCTCCATGTCCGTCAGGTTCAAATTGCAGAACATGTTGGAAACCAGCGTCAGCCCCTGGTTGATCATCGAGTGCCAGAACGGCAGCACGCGGCTCTGCTCGCCGGCCATGTAGCGCGAGCCAAAAACCGCGTCGGCGCGGCCGTCCAGCAGCGGACGCAGCAGGCGCGGATACTCGGCCGGATCGTACTCCAGATCGGCATCCTGAACGATGGCGAAGTCTCCGCTGGCTTTCCCGATTGCCGTGCGCACGGCCGCGCCTTTGCCGCCATTGCGCTCGTGCCGGTGGAGCTGGATTTGGGGAAACTCTGCGGCGAGCCGCTCCAGGATGGCGTACGTTCCATCGGTGGAACAGTCGTCCACAATCACCAGCTCGCGCTCCATGTTTTCCGGCATCGGCGCGGCCAGCACCTGGGAAATGCAGCGCTCCACCATGGTGCGCTCGTTGTAGACCGGCATCAGGATCGAGAGCTTCATCGAGAATACAGAGTCTAGCAGAGGTTAGGGCGCGCTACCTGCGATAATCGGAATTGGCGGTTGCCCCCTTGCGCGTCGCTCTGCTCCAGATCGACACAACCCCCGGTGACCTGCCCGGCAATGCCGAGCGGATCGTCGAAGGCGCCACGCGCGCCCGGAAGCTCGGCGCCGAGCTGGTGGTCTCGACCGAGCTGGCGCTGATGGGCTACCTGCCGCGCGACCTGCTGCTGAGCGCCGGCTTCGTGCGCCACGGCCGCGAGATGCTGGCTCAAATCGCCTGCGCCATGGCCGGTGGGCCGGCCCTGCTGGTGGGAGTTGCCACGCCCAACGACGCCGATAGCGGACGCCCGCTGTTCAACAGCGCCGTGTTGCTCGAGGACAGCCGGATCGGACCGGCCTTCCACAAGACCTTGCTGCCCACGTACGATGTTTTCGACGAGGACCGCTATTTCGAACCGGCCACGGACGCGCAGATTCTCGATTGGCATGGCCGCCGCCTGGGCATCAGCATTTGTGAAGACGTTTGGAACGACCGCAACTTCTGGCAGCGACGCCGCTATCAGCAGGACCCCATCGAGACGCTGGTGGCCGCGGGCGCGCAGGCCATCCTGAATCTCTCGGCCTCGCCGTTCTGGGTGGGCAAGCAACTCCTCCGCGAGCGAATGCTCAGCCACATGGCGCGGCGCCACGGCCTGCCGCTGGTAGCGGTGAACCAGGTGGGTGGCAACGACGACCTTCTCTTCGATGGACGCAGTTGCGCTTTCGATTCGGCCGGCAGCATGTTCGCGCGCGCCAGGGGATTCGAAGAGGATCTGGTGGTGGTCGACCTGGACGCCGGCGCGGGCTCCATCGCCGAAGACGATTTCACCGCCGAGGCGGAGATCTGGAACGCGCTCGTGATGGGGGTGCGGGATTACGCGCGCAAAACCCGTTTCGAGCGGGCGCTGGTCGGCCTCTCCGGCGGCATCGATTCCGCTCTCACGGCGGCGATCGCGAGCCAGGCGCTGGGGCCGGACAACGTGCTCGGCGTGCTGATGCCGTCTCTCTACTCGAGCCGGGGCAGCGTCGACGATTCGCTCGAATTGGCCCGCAATCTGGGCATTCGCACCATGACATTGCCGATCTCGGGCATCATGCGAACCTACGATGCCGCGCTCGCCGGGCCCTTTCGCGATCTGCCGCGCGACGTCACCGAGGAGAACATTCAATCCCGCATCCGCGGCAATCTGCTGATGGCGCTTTCCAATAAGTTCGGATCCCTGCTGCTCACCACCGGCAATAAATCGGAATTGGCGGTGGGCTACTGCACGCTTTACGGCGACATGGACGGCGGCCTGGCGGTGATCGCGGATCTTCCCAAGATGATGGTCTATCGTGTCGCGCGCTGGCGCAACCAGCGCCGGCACGACATTCCGGACAATATCTTCACCAAGCCGCCTTCGGCCGAGTTGCGGCCCGATCAAACCGACCAGGACTCGCTGCCGCCCTATGAGCTGCTCGATCAAATCCTCGAGTTGCATGTCGAACAATCGCAGTCCGCCGAGGAAATCGTGGCCCGGGGTTTTGCGGAAGACGATGTGCGGCGCGTGCTGCGGCTGGTGCGCAACGCCGAGTTCAAGCGCAAACAGGCTGCGCCCGTGCTCAAGGTAACCTCGCGTGCTTTCGGAACCGGCTGGCGCATGCCGATCGCGCGCGGCGACGGTTGACCAGCGGTAACGCCGGCGGTCTTGCCGCCGGTGCCTCGAGTTCGTAGGGGCGAGCGATGCCTCGCCCGCGCCTCCGCGCGACGAAACGCTACGCAATTGTGAATTGGAGCGCCCTAGAAGTGCAATCGCAGGCCAAGTTGAAACATGCGCGGGCCGCCGGTTCCCAGAAGCGGGGATAGGCCGCTGCCGGGACTGCCGGTTCCCAGCATCATGTTCAGCATGGAAGACGATTGGCCGAACAGCGGATTGTCCAGGTAGCGTACCGGATCGGCGAAATTCGGGTGGTTGAGCGCGTTGAATGCGTCGACGCGGAATTCGAGCGCAACCTTTTCGCGGATGGGGAAATCGCGGCTCACGGCCATATCCAGTTGCGCCATGCCGAACCCGTTGATCGAGTTACGGCCCAGATCGCCCTGCTGGCCGGTCGGCATCGCCAGGAACGCCGCCGGGTTCAGACGGCGGCCGCCGGGCGTGTTCGGGTCGCCGATCCACAGCGGCTGCCCGAGCAGCAGCAGCGGCCGAAAAGCGTTGGTCAGGGTGATGCCCGAATACTCCTCGCTTTCGAGCACGGTGATGGGAAAACCGCTGCGTGCGCGCAAAATCGCGTTGGCCGACCATCCGCCCGCCATCCGCCGCCAGCGCCGTTCCGGTTCGCGTTGCGGAACGGTGTAGCTCAGCGTGGTGGTGAAGGATTGGCGCAGATCGAAATCGGATGCGCCGCGATCGCTCGGCGCCGCGAAGCCCGCCCAAAGCAGGAAGGCATCGCTCGAATCGTTGTCGATAGCGTGCGACCAGGTGTACGATACGAGACCGTTCAAACCGCTCGTGAAACGGCGCCGGTACTGCGCTTCGAAGGCGTGGTAGGCGGAGTGGCCGTGGTTGGTGGTCAGCGCAATCCAGGAAGTGGCCGAACTGCCGGCGCCTCCCACTTCCCGGCGAATCAGATCGTATCCCGCCGAGCCGACGTATCCCGCCGAGACGATGTCGCGCTTTCCCAGCGCCCGCTCCAGCGACAGGTTCCATTGGGCGGCGGCCGGCAAGCGCAGATTGGGCAGAAACGCGTAACTGAGCTCGGAGGGATAAAACAGCCCGGCTTTGTAGTTGGCGGCCACGCTGAGCGGACCGCCGTTGATGGAATCGGCGGCGATGCTCATGCTCGAGTCGTAATACAAGCCGCCGCCGGCGCGCAGCACGGTCTTGCCGTCCCCGGTGAGACGCCAGGCGAAACCCAAGCGCGGCGCGAAGTCACGGTAGGAAGTCGGCCACAGCGGGGTGTGCGAAAACGATACCACGGTCCCCGTCGCGTAGTCCAGGAAGTAGGTGGCGCCGTCGGGAACCGGCGCGGGACTGAATTCCCAGCGCAGGCCCGCGGTTGCCGTAAACCGCGAGGAGACGCGCCAGGTATCCTGAATCCACAGCGACAACTCCGTCACTCCCGCCGATTCGTCCACCGCCGGGCTCTTTGCTACCCACAGGTTCGCCATGGGGGATTGGGCGGCCAGGGCGGAGACGTCGTCGGCGATCACGCCCAGTGCCGGCGTGTCGTCGTGGCGGATGGCGAGGACGCGGCGGTAATCCGCGCCCACCTGCATGTCGTGCCGGGCGGAATGGAACTCCATCGAACCGGTGGTTTGAAACTGCCGTTGGCGGCGGGTGCCTTCCTCTCCGGAGACCAATTGGCCGATTCCGCCGATAGTGAACCGCACCAGGTAATCGCAATCTTCGGTGACAGACAGGAAGGCGGTGGTGAGCGGCTGCAACTGGCATCCCGGCCCGGTGGCGCCGCCGCCGCCGTTCCACAACGAGGACGCGCCGGACTGGCTCTCGTTGGCGCGCACGGTGAGGATGGTGCGCGCGGTGGGATGGGCCGTCAATCCCAAGGTGAGGCTTTGGAAGCGGAGGTCGATGCGGTTCACCTGGAAAGCGCCGAACTGGTTTTCCGATGGCGCGTCGCTATAGCGGCCGAACAGCGAGACGCGGGAGCCGATGGCCTGGTCGAAGCGGGCGCTGCCCGCGGTCAGAGACGCCGGCTGCTCGGAGCGGCCCGCCCAATCTCCGATGCCCGCCGTCAGCAAGCCCTGGTTCGGAGCGGGGTAAATACCCAGCACCGGCTGCGCCCATGAGCCGGCCGTCTGGCGCGCCTCGAGCGACGGCACGGGCTGGTTCCACACGTAGGGTTGCGTCAGCCCCAGGTGCTGGAAGGAGAGGAACAGGAAGCTCCGGTTGGCGCGGACCGGGCCGCCCAGCGTCTGGCTGATTTCGTCAAGCCGCGCCGCGCCCCGGCCCAGGCTGGCCTGGTTGGCGAACCAGTCGTTGGCATCCAGAACTTCATTGCGCCATTGGTAGTCGAGCGAGCCGTGCCATTGATTGGCGCCGGATTGGCTGGTGATCGCGATCTGCGCTCCCGGCAAACGCCCCATTTCGGCGCCGGTGCTCGAGGTGCGGATGGAAAACTCGTCCACTACCTCGGGAGAGATCAGCGAATCCAGGCTGCCGAACGCGCTCACCGGCGGCAGCGTTCCGCCCGTCGATTGCGCCGGAATGCCGCCGGCGGTGACACCGTTGTTGGCGCTGACCCCATCCACCGTGAAGTAGTTCGTATTGGGCCGCTGCCCGGCGGTAGTGAATTGGCCGGCTTCGCCGCGCGTGGCGGGCGTGACGTTGGTGCCCGGCGCCGTATCGAGAAGCTGCAACAGGCCCCCGCCGTTGAGCGGCAGGCGGGCGATTTCGTCGTGCTCGAAACCGGTTTCGGGAGCGGCTTCCTGGCGGTCGAGCGGCGAGGGCACTCCTTCCACGGTGACAGTCTCGAAGATGCTGCCCACCGGGAGCACGAAATCGGCCGCCGCCGGCCGCGCTTCCTCGAGCGCCAAGCCAAATCGCACCAGGGTACGGAATCCCTCCTTGCGCACGGTGATTTTGTAGACACCCGCTTCGAGCGGGCTCACCGCGTAAGCTCCGTCGGCTTCCGATTCCGCGCTGCGGCGAAACCCGGTTTCCTGGTTGGTGACGGTCACCACCGCGCCCGCGATGCCGCCGCCGGACGTGTCGAGCACGTGCCCGGCCAGGCTGGCATAGCGTTGCGCAGCCACGGGCTGTCCGGCCACAAGAATGGCCCCGAGGACCGCCATGAGACCGCCCGCCCGCATTACTTCTACTCTAACAGCCGTCGTGGGGCATGCTTTAGCGACGTTGTAGACGTTTATCCGCGTTCGTCGATGGCTTTCGATCGCAAGGCGAACCACGCGCCGACGAGCGCCAGCCACGAGCCCAGCATCAGGTAAATGGCTGTGTGCACGCCGGCGCCGGCTGCAAAGCGAAAGCTGCTGAAGACGTACCCTCTCAGCAACATGGCGGCCACCACCAGGTTCCACAGGAAGAAGGGCACCGAGACGGTGCGGGTGATCGCCAGCAGCACCGCGGCCAACCCGAAGAGCGAAGCGGCGAGCAGCACCCAAGTGAGGGTAGCGCCGCTCCAAGGCAACATGTCGAGATGGATCGAGGTAGCCCCGGTAGCCAGCGCCACGGTGGACACCAGCAGCAAGAACAATGCCAGCAAGCCGTGGTACATATAGCTAAACAGACGCAACAGGGTTTTGACGGCTCTCACGCCGGTGGCCTCCTTGCGAGACGGAACGGCTATTCTAACGCATTCGCGCGTGCCCATTTGCGGGCATGTTGACCCTTCACTTTCAGGCGGTTAGAATCGAAGGAGGGGCAGTGTAACAGGGCAGCATGAGCCAAACCGAGCCGCTCAAATCCCGGCATCGCGAAATCCTGAATGCGATCGTGCGGAATTACATCGAAACCGGCGAGCCGGTGGGGTCTCACAGCATTTCGAGGAGCCGCAACCAGAATCTGAGCCCGGCTTCGATTCGCAACGTGATGGCGGACCTGGCCGATGAGGGTTACCTCTCGCAACCCCACACCTCCGCCGGCCGCGTGCCCACCGAGAAAGCCTTCCGCTTTTACGTGGGATCCCTGGTAGCGGCGCGGCTGGCGCTGGCCGAAGCGGAACGGCTGCACTACGAATTCAGCACCCTGCCCACGGTGGCGGCTGGTGTGGAGCGGTCCAGCCAGATTTTGACCGAGCTGACGCGCAATGTCGGCATCGTGGCCGCGCTTCCGGCGCTGGCGCAAGAGCTGGACCAGATCGAGCTGCTGCCCCTGGCCGACCGGCGCGTGCTGATGATTCTGGTTACACGCGATCAGATGGTGCGCAACCGGGTGGTGACACTGGAGGATCCGATCCGGCCCGACGAGCTGCTTTCGATCCGCAATTACGTCAATCGCAATTTCAGCGGCTGGCGGTTGGGAGATGCGCGGCGCGAGCTGCTGCGCCGCTTGCTGGAAGAGAAGGCGCTCTATGACGCCGTGATGGGCAAGCTGCAGGTGCTGTGCAGCAAGGGACTGCTGGATGTGGACACCTCGCCCGAGGTACACATGGAGGGCGCCTCGAACCTGCTGGGGCTGGACTTGCACCTGACGCGCGAGAAGCTGCGCGAGTTGCTGCGAGCGCTCGAAGAGAAGCAGCGGCTGATCGACCTGCTGGACCGTTTCCTGGAGCTGCCGCCGGGCGAGCTGGAGGTGCGGGTGGGTCTCGAAGAGGCGCACCCGGCCATGAAGGACCTGGCGTTGATCGGTATGACCGTGCGGCTGTCCAGCGGTTTGCCGGCCAAGGTAGCGGTGCTGGGCCCCATGCGCATGCGCTACGAGCGGGTGATGGCCGCCGTCATCCAGACCAGCCGGGCGCTCGAGAGAGCGCAGTTTTAGCGCTGGTTGCGGCTCGGAATGCCATCGGAGCCGCGACCAAAGGGAGCGGTCACCGCTGATTGAGGAGATTTCATGGCAGCCGCTGGAGCCTATCGGAGCCGCGGCCAAAGTGAGCGACCAGGCATCGACTGAGGTAATTTCATGGCAGGCGCTAAGCATCACCGCGGCGGGCGCTGGCGCGGCTTTGGTAAGCTGAAAGCAGTGGATACTCCAAACCCCGAACCCAACGTTTCCGGCGTGTCCGAGGACGAAAATCTGCCGGTCGAGACCGCCGAGGGGCGGATCGCGGCCTTGACCGCGGAACGCGACCAACTCGCCGGCGCCAAGGCCGATCTGGAAGACCGCATGCTCCGCGCCCGCGCCGAGTTCGACAACGCGCGGCGGCGGGCGGAACGCGAACGCTCCGAATTCCTGCAATTTGCAGCCATGGATTTAATCAAGGAACTGCTGCCGGTGGTGGACGATTTCGAACGCGCGCTGAAAGTGGAAACCGCCGACCGCGATTACGCCAAGGGCGTCGAGCTGATCTACCAACGGCTGCTCGAAACGCTCAAGAAAATCGGGCTGGAGCCGATTGATACAACGGGGCAACGGTTCGATCCGAATCTGCACCAGGCGGTCGACCGCGTGGAAACCGAAGAGGCGGACGACATGGCGATCCTGAGCGAATACCAGCGCGGCTACAATTTTAAGGGCAAGCTCCTGCGGCCGGCCATGGTGAAAGTTGCGGTGCGGCCATAACCAATTCAAATCCAGTGTCCAAGCGAGATTATTACGAGATTCTCGGTCTCGGCCGGGATGCCGGGGAACAGGATATCAAGAGCGCCTACCGCAAGCTGGCGCTCAGGTATCACCCGGACCGCAACCCGGACAATCCGGCCGCCGAGGACCGGTTCAAGGAAGCTTCCGAGGCTTACAGCGTATTGAGCGACGCGCAGAAGCGGGCCGCTTACGACCGCTTCGGCCACGCCGGCTTGCAGGGCGGGGCGGGCGGTGGTTTCGATCCCAGCCAGTTTTCCGATTTCAGCGACATCCTCGGCAATTTCTTCGGTTTCGGCGACCTGTTTGGCGGGGGCGGAGGACGGCGGTCGCGGGCGCAGCGCGGCGAAGACGTGCGTTACGATCTGGAAATAGCGTTCGAAGAAGCGCTGTTCGGCATGAGCGCCGACATTCAGGTGCCGCGCATGGAGGCCTGCGAACACTGCCATGGATCGGGCTCGGAACCGGGCAGCGGGCCCACCACCTGCCCCACCTGCCACGGCCGCGGCGAGATTCTCTACCAGCAGGGCTTCCTCAGCGTGCGCCGCACTTGTTCCACCTGCGCCGGCTCCGGCCAGATTATTCGCAACGCCTGCCAGGAATGCCGCGGCCAGGGCTACCGGCAGGCGCAGCGCAAATTGAAGATCAACATTCCCGCCGGCGTGGATGACGGCACGCGTCTGCGCCTGACCGGGGAAGGCCAGCCCGGAGCGCAGGGCGGCCCTCCGGGCGATCTGTACGTTTTCCTCAAGGTGCGCGAGCACGCTTTCTTCGAACGCCACGAAAACGACTTGCACTGCACGATTCCGCTCAACGTGGCGCAGGCCGCGCTGGGTTGCGAAATCGACATACCCACCTTTGAAGGGCCGCAGCGGCTGAAGGTTCCGGAAGGCACGCAGAGCGGGGCGCAATTCAAGTTCCGCCGCAAAGGAGTCGCGGTGTTGAACGGCGGCGGCCGCGGCGATCTGATCGTCCATATCGACGTGAAGGTGCCTACCCGCCTGAGCCGCGACCAGCGCCGCCTGCTCGAACTGTTGCGCGAGAGTCTGCCGGTTAACAATGCCCCGTCGGAAAAAGGCCTGTTCGACAAAGTGAAGGACTACTTCGTGTAGCATTGGTGGGGCGCAGCATATTCTCATCCAGGAATGAGCCTGGAGGAGGGAGCGAAGCGACCGGCCTCCAGGGCTCCTTTCTGAAATCGAAATAATTACCGGCGTGCTGAGGGAAAGTGGGCGGCCTGGTGTTGGCTCGTTTGCGGAACTAAAATCAAATCACGACGCGGCCGGCCAGCGCGGGGCGATGGCGCACGCCACCATCCGCGGCCGGACGCAACCGTCCGGCCTCAGTTGTATCCAATGATCTTGGCGAAAGAGACCTCGTAGCCCAGGACCCCCAGGTCGATCGTCCCGCCGGCGGTCAGCGGCGCGGTGAACGTCCCTTGCCCCTTGCTCCTGTCCGCAATCGCAAATAGCGAGAGCAGCCCGAAAGTTGCCTCGGTCGCATTTCCCGAGACCGCCGGCAACTGCTGGAGGATGTTCGAAGGCACGGTGAAACTGCCCGCCGAGGCCTCGGCCGTACAGTTGAATCCGAGCGCGGAATAGGTCGCACTCACGCCCGTTCCGGCCGTTCGCGTCAGCGCGGCCCCCAGAATGCCGACCAGCCCGCCTTCGCCGCCCGTCCAGGTGACGGTGAGCGGCGAGGCGCGCGGGATCGGGCTCGCAATGGTGCTTTGATTGGTCCAGACGAAGTCGCCGGGAAGCGTGACCGAAGCCGAGAAGGCGCCCACGTCGGCTCCGCCCGCGCCGGCAACGGTGTACGTGCCCGCGCCCAGGGTGGGGCTTCCGGTCGCTCCGACGCCTAGCAGGCCGGTGGAATAAAGCGTGGTGAGATAGCCTTCATTCGCTTGACGCGGAATCGGCATATTGGAAGCGTTGGGGCCATTCAATGTCAACTGCGCGCCGGCATCCAGGGTCTGCGCTGGAGGCACACCGAAGCCGAGCTGGTCAACGGTGCCGGAGCGTTGAACCAGGAAGCAGGCGCCCGGCTGGACCGTGGCCAGATTCGAGTTGGCGACCGCATCGACGGTGTACTTGGCGAACCAGCCGGCGGCGGTGTCGGTTCGCTCGCTGACAGAAGCGGTGAAGGTAGTATTGGAGGTGGCGAGTTGGATTCCTCCGGCGGTGAGAGTGCCGCCCACATCGAGCGTCTGCAACTGAGCCTGCGTCAGCACCGAATTGGCGCACGCGGCCGCACCCGCCGGCGCCACCGCGATCGACCCCAGGTTGGACGACCGGCCGCCGGCCATCACCTGAAGGCTGGCGAAACAACTGGGCGTCACAGTCGACGGAACTATGAAGTCGATTTGATCCAACCCCGGCGAACCGCTGGACCGTCCGGCGTAGAGCGGGGTCACCGCGATCCCGCCCACGATCACGCTTACCTGAGCGGTGGCTGTCTGATCGCCCGAAGTGCCGCCGGTGATGTCCGAAGCCGGGTCGGCCCCAATCCCCGTTCCCCACAGCACCATCAGGTCGCCGGGATTGGCGGGGCGCAGGCCCCACTGGCCGAGCGTGCCGGTGGTGAACCGGTTGAGAACGTAGTCGTTATAAGTCGCCTGCGCCGGGCCCTGGCCGTTGGATGTCTCCGTGGCGAACCCGAAGTTGTGTGCCACCACATTGACGGGGTAAGCGGCGCTGGGCTGCCCGCCGTAACTCACGGTGACGTTGTAGGCCCCAACCGCGGTGCTGGATGGCAACAGCCCCGCTATCTGCGTCGCGGACGTGTAGTACATCAGCGCGCTCACCGGCGTGCCGCCGGAGGCGGGCGTGAAGGCGATGCTGGTTCCGGAGAGCGCGGCCGGGTACGGCAGCGCATTCTGAACGGATAGCGTGGCCGGACCGAGTCCCGTGCCACAGACGATGAACCAGGATCCCTGGGCAACGTCGGGAAGTCCGGAACTCGCGTTCAGGACGCCGTTGGTGGCCCGGATCGCCGGTTGCGCCTCCGCAAGACTGGATGTCAACGCCAGCAGTGTCAGACAGAACAGAATCGTTGTTTTCATAAGTTTCGGATCGAGCCCAGGCGTTGCCGCCAGGCCCGCATAATTCGGAAAAGACTTCATACGAGTAACCTTTCGAACGCTGGAAAACACTTGATCCTCGCCAAGCGTGCCAAAACCGGTCAAAGACGATTCCGAATTCCCGGAGTTTCGCGCGGTTCACAAGAGCCTGCGCGAAAAAGGCGCGGAGTGCCTCACGAAAAAGGAAAAACGCGCATTCCGGAGCACGGGAGCCGGATACGCGTTTATGTGCCTGAAGACGCTAAATTTGTGACCAAACCCTAGCTGGAAAGAGCCTCCTTTCGTCTATGGCGAATAACAGGCGAATATAATAAAGCCGCCATCGTGAAGTGCTGCTTTCGGCGGAGCTCAACCCGCTGAGTCACCTCGCGGTGAAGAGCGGTCTCGCCATCTCTTCGGCTGATGTGGACTGTGGATGCTCGGCTTTCCAGCGCATGGCCGCGGTGATGCGCGTGCGGCCGCTGGGATGATCGTAGAAGATGAACTCCTCGACGGGGCCGGGATCCAGCTTGCGGTATTCTCCCAACAACATGTCCACATTCGCTTCGGCGTCAGGTTGTTGGGCCGCGTTCAGGCCGTACATGTCAGCTTCGTATTCCATGGTGCGCGAGATGGTATTGGTGACAGGCGTCAGGAGAAAGAAGTACAGCGCGAACAGGATCGCCGCCAGAGGCAGCACGGCGACATCCGTCACACTCCGCACCTCCCACTTCTCACCCCACCGCGTGAGGCTGGAGTTGATGGCCCAGTTCAGAAAAGCGAAGCCGATGACGATCAGAACTCCCACCATCACGAGCCCTTTGTACTGATGGTTGAGCACGTAGTGGCCCATCTCATGTCCCATGGTGGTCTCGATTTCGGGCAGCGTGCAGCGCTTGAGCAGATTGTCGTTCAAGGAAACTCGCAGCGTCCCGGCAAACCCGCTGACGTTGGCGCTCACCCGATTTGACTGCCGCGACGCATCGAACTCGTAGACGTTGGTGGCCGGGATTCCGTTCGCGCGCGCCATGCTGAGAATCGGGTCCCGGATTCGGCCGTCTTGCAACGTCGTGTACTTGTTGAACAACGGAGCTATGTACACCGGAGCGATCAGGTTCACGAATGCGGCAAAGACGATCGACAGAGTTGCGCCCCACACCCACCAGTTCCTCCCGAGACGCCGCACCAGCCCAAACAACGGCACCATCAGGATGGCTCCCAGCACAAGGCTGACAACGAGGGACACCATCTGTTCGCGCATCCAGGGGCCGAAGCTCTGATTCAAGAGGCCGTACTTGTGCTCGCGGACGTAGCCCTCATACACCGCGAGGGGGAAAGTGAGCAGAGACACGAAGATAATGAACTGAATCCAGTAGAGCACCGTTTCGAGCGGACGGAAGCGGGTGAGGCGCTCGGCCAGATTGCGCATCCGCGCCGACCAACCGAACCGCAGCAGCAGCCACATCGCGATTACAATCGACAGGAAATCCCAGAGCTGGAGCCAATAGCCACCCTCGAAATAGGCATCGGATCGGGCCCGTTGTTCCGGCGGCATCTTAGCCAGATACGCGTCAACGGCTCCCCTCACATCGAAGCCGGCGGCGGCCGCGGCTTGGTTTGCGGGAACCGGAGCGGAGAGAGCGCCGGGTGAGCCTGTTTGTCCGGGTGCTGCCTCGGTGAACATCAAAACAGCCAAAAGAACAAATCGGCATGCTCCAGTCATCATGGCCTCCCTCGATTGCCCAACCGGCGCCTCCAGCCAGGCCCGGCGCCGTCAGCATGAAATCGCCAGCGGTCCAACCAGGATTTTCATTCTACTCTCCCGCGTGCCCGCGCGAGAGCCTGATCCGATATTCCGGCTGCCGCGAACGGAGTCATGCGAGTCCGTATCGGCTCGTCCACATGACGCGTTATGACTGGATATCGGTAGCCCTGCGCTGCCAGCACAAGCGCATCCCTGGTTCTACTCCGGCATGTTGGCAGGCAGGACGGGCAAAGGTGTGAGTGCGTGTTCCGAGTCCGACAGGGCTTCCCATCCGTCCGGGAGGTCGCCATTGTCCGGACGGAGGCGCTTCCAATGCGGCCGTTTGATCGTGGCGAGCAGTTCCTTGCGACTCTTGATGAGCAGCGGCTGTGCACGGTAGATCTTTCCCAACTCGGCCATCAGTCCTTCGGGTAGCGCGCTGGAGAAAAGCAGCAGAGGCCAGGTGAAATTTGGCCCATTCATCTTCCGCAATTTCCAAATCCAGAGCAATAGCGACCCTACTCGCCATGCCATCGGACCCCACCAACTGTGCAGCGCGGGCTGGAGGCTCATTTTCCAGCACTTCATCATAATCTGCCACTGGAGGCGCGTCAGTTCCCGGTTCTCCTGGACACCTCGCCCCGCCGCGAGCCGAGTATCGTGCAATGGCGTAAAAATCGATGGCACGAAGAATGCGAACAGGCCCCGGCGCTCCACCTCGTAAAGCAGGTCGAGTGTGGCCCTACAATCCGCATCCGTTTCGCCCGGATTCCCTACCATGAGCGTCATGACGGGAAACCAGTTGTTGCGGTTGAGAATGGTAAGCCCCTGGATGAGCACACTGGGCCATTCTTCAATCGGGAAAGGCACCGCCTTGCCCGGCATGATCCGCTTCGCCATCCCTACCGACGCCGTCTCCATACCGATTAGGGGCGATAGGATGCGTCCTTCAGGATGTGTGCTCAATGCCGGCAGCTTCACCGGGCTCTTATCGAGCAGCACCCCGGACAACTGCTCGATGAGTTTCGGATCCACCACCGCAGGCGCCATCGTGCAGTGGCTTAACAGGTGATACCGCACCCCCGGCGTACCCACTACGTCGCGATACAGATCTAGCAGAGCTTCGCGGTTTGGGAAATAGAATGGGACGGCCGTATTCACCTGCCCCCAGATGAACATGTCTTCGGTCGCGAGCGAGACCTGGCTGTTGCCTTCGCGCACATTGGCGCGTACAGCCTCCATAATCTTCTCTTTGGGGAAGTCGATTTGTGGACACAGATCCGGCAGACAGAAGTGGCAGCGCCGGCCGCACCCTGTCGTCATCTCCACGACGCCGAAAGTCGTGCGCTTCCGCGGCGTCAGCAGTTCGTCACGTCGCCTGGGATGGCTGACTTGCACGAATCGCGGCAGCCGGTCGCCGCGGATCGCCTTGCGGAATAAATCCAGCGTCTCCTCCGACTCGCTGCGGCCCTCCACCACGCAGTCGACGCTCAGATCCTCGAAGCTGTCCGTCTGGAAAATCTGCCAGCCCCCCGAACCACCCACAATCACCTTAAAACTTGACCGATACGCGCTGTGTTTCAGCGTCTGAAACAGTTGCCGAGCGTAGTGGGAATTGATTGGTTCCCGTGAGGAGCCGAAAATGGAAGCGTACACACCAGCCGCAAACGTCACTCCCAGCGGATTGTGCGTCGAAACACCAACCACCCGCGTGCGTGTCCCGATGAACCTCGGCAGATCCTCGGGATAACAGCAGACCACGTCCTCCGCAGGAAACTGCCGTAGTATAGAGGCTTCCACCATTCGCGCACCGGCGGGCATGCAACGCGCCGAGCCGTCCTCATTGCGCTCCAATTCTCGCCACTTCGGATACTTTTGGTTAATGATCCCTTCCATGCGCGCCGGCAGTGATGCCAAAGCCATTTGGATAAAGTAGCCGGCGTGGTCGATCGTCTCCGTCAGCGGGGCTGTGAGCACGATCAATTTGCCTTCGACGGAAAAGCCAGTGTCAGGCTTCGCAGCTCTCCCATTTTCTGAAGCGGCGGGCATGAGTCTCTTGCTGAAAAGTAGTCCTAAGCTTGCTTTCCCGACCAGTTTACGACAATGCCGGACAGACAGTGACGCCCTTCTTGATCGTGGGGCGGCCGCGAGCCTTCTTCTTTGCCCGTTCTTGGGTCCGGCAACCCGCATCCGCCAAGCCGAGGTTCACCACTCCGTCCGTCCCTTGGTCCAGGATCTGCATCTGTCAACCTTCCCACGGATTCACTCTGTTGCTGGCGAGGAAACTGCAGCCGGCGCCGGCAGCAGGAATGTGCCAGTGGCGCCGCCGATGGTAA
>Ga0326727_10002200_pt1 | contig 68168 bp, 59 predicted proteins | sample MB2enrmetagenome_FD_207643 | JGI IMG/M metagenome (GOLD analysis project Ga0326727, IMG submission 207643) | Lab enriched peat soil microbial communities from McLean, Ithaca, NY, United States - MB29MY | ecosystem: Environmental > Terrestrial > Soil > Wetlands > Peat | place: USA: New York...
GCTCGAACCTTCTCCAAAAGGGCATGGACTGCGTCTTCGGGCAGAGCCATAACCCGGGCGGAGATCTTGATGGAGCGCTGGTCACTCATGATGCTAAAAGGCCGAGCCAGCACATGAGTACGGTCCGGGTCCAGAATGACCGTGCTGCGCTTTACGTCGATTTGTCTCATTGAGAGGCGTGGGCTGCCAGAGCGACTCGCTGAACGTGGTTTGCGGTGTTCTGCGTCAGCCGCATTTCCGCAAACGACAGGAGGAAGGCCAGCATCGATTCCGCTCCCTGGTTTTCGTTGCTCCGGTCCGCGTGGAGCCCATCGCGGCAACCGCCGCTCTGCGCGGCGTAGAGTTCCAGCCCGAGATCGTTCCAGCCGAGGAACCAGTCGAAGGCGCGCTGCGCCTGTTCATACCACCACGGGTCGGCTGTGGAGCGATACGCTTCCAGGCAAGCCGAGACCGTGGTCTGCGCCTCGATGGGCTGCTGGTCGAAGTCCGCGCGCGCGCCGTTACGCCGATAGAATCCGTTGCTGCCAATGGGCCGCAGTTGACCACGCTGCGAGGTCTGTACCCCCACCAGCCAGCGCAGCGCCCGTATGCCTCGCTCGTACACGCTGCTTCGTCCGGTGGCGCGTCCACTGACAATCAGAGCGTGCGCCAGCTTCGCATTGTCATAAGTCAACCCCTCTTCAAACCAGGACCAGCCGGGCTGGGCGACTTTGTCGAAGATCGCCACCAGTCGCGCGGTCAAATCTCCGCGGACATCGAAAGCCAGCCGGTCACCTTTCATGCGACGCAGGTATTCGTGAATGCCAATCAGGCTGAACGCCCAAGCCCGCGGCGAAGTGAAGTCCAACACGGCCGGCAGCGCCTGCGTGAAGAGTTGTTCGGCCATCACCTGGGAACTCCAATGCGGCGAGCGCCCCACCGCGGTGCCCAGCGCCCAAATCGCACGGCCGTGAGAATCCTCGGATCCCCGTTCATCCAGCCAACGGCGGTTAGCACTAAGAAAGTTGTGGAAACGTCCCGCCTTTGGATTGAAAGCGTCCTTCAGGAACGCGGCATAGGTGGTGGCCAGGGCCCGGACGCCCTTCGGAGCTTCTTCCAACTGGCCCAGCAGCACCGCCAGAATGAGTGCGCGGGCATTGTCGTCGGTGCAGTAGCCTTCCGATAAATTCGGCGCAGTGAAGCTCGCGTGCTGGAAAATGCCGGTCGAATCGGTCATACGGTAAAGATGATCCAAATTCAACTCCGGCGATTCATGGGGCCGATGGCCGGACACGCTCGCGGCAACGGATTCGCGAGGCGCCGCTTCCGCCTGGCGTCGTGCCGTTTCAAAGGAGCGCATGTACAGGCGCGCTGTGTTGCTCCACACCATTTCGCGGCCCAACTTATAGGCGTTATCGCTCATGGCGTTGCGGCGCGCTTCATCGCGTAACAACCCGCGCACCTCGCGCGCAATCGCTTTTGGGTCCGCGAATGGAACCAACACTCCACGCTGGTCCCTCAACAATTCGGCGGCATGCCAATACGGTGTCGAGATCACGGCCTTGCCCGCGCCAAAGGCGTAAGCTAATGTTCCCGATGTAATCTGGCCTTCGTCCAGATAGGGAGTAATGTAAAGATCCGCCGCACCAATGAACTCGGTTAATTCCTTTAACTCCACAAAGCGGTTGTGAAAGATGACGTGGTTTTCGAGTCTGTTCTTCTTAGCGATGGCCTCGAGACCGAGGCGGTAGGCTTCGCCCCTGGCGCGCAATTCGTTAGGGTGGGTGGCGCCCAGCAGAATATAAACGACATCGGGAAACTCCGCCACCACATCCGGGAGAGCATGGAGCACATTCTCAATCCCCTTGTTCGGCGAAAGCAGCCCGAACGTCAGCAACACCTTCCGGCCGGTCACGCCGAACTGGTCCTTGTAATAATCCGGGACGAAGAAGGGCACGTCGGGAATACCATGCGGGATGAGATCGATCTTGGCCGCCGGCACCTGGTAAACCTCCTGCAAGATCGATTGTCCCCGCTCCGTCATGACGACCAGCCGGGTTGAGCGCGCGAGCAATTCCTGCATCACGCGGCGCTGGTCGCCGTTCGGCGCGCGAAGAACGGTGTGGAGCGTGGTGACGACCGGCGCCGCCAATTCGCGCAACAACGCCAATAAATGGCTGCCGGCGGGCCCGCCGAAAATTCCGAACTCGTGCTGAACCGAGATCGTGTCCACGTCGCTCGAGTTCAAGAAGTCGGCGGCGCGCCGGTAAGATCCTAGATCCTGTTCCTCAATCTCGAAGCGGACGACATCGGAATACCGATAGCACCCCTCAATGTCATTGACCGGCACCGCGAAGCACCGGCTTTGCGGATGGCGCTCCGCCACGGCTTCCAGCAGGTCGGACGTAAACGTGGCGATGCCGCATTTACGCGGCAAGTAGTCGCCGAGAAACGCGATGGTTCGAACGCTGGAGGCTATTTTCACAAAGTGACCCACTTTCTTCGGCTCTTTGCCATCGCAATAACGGGCGGCGCATCTAACGACGATCGACGAGCAACCAAGACTGCCACTCACGCGGCATTGACGAGAGCCTCGCTCCCATCCATTGACTCCTGCCGCTCGCGCTCGGCAACTTCCTGGCACTGGATGCAGCGCGTCGCCCATGGCACGGCTGCGAGGCGTTTTGGACTGATCGCGTATTCGCAGTCAATGCAGGTTCCAAAGCTACCGTCGTGAATCCGCCGTAATGCGGCTTTCACCTGACGCAGCAAGGCGGAGTCGCGGTCGACGTTCCGGATCGCCAGATCTCGTTCCGACGCATACTGAATCTCGTCCATCTGGTCCGCGCTCTTCTCGATGGCGATGCCGTCCCGCGCTCGCAATACCCAAGCCAGTTCAGCCTCTTTTCGTTCGAGGATCTCTCTGACCCCGCAGTTTTCACTCGCCGCTATCTTCATGACGGTCGCCTTTCGCGCGTCGGTTGCCTACGATTCTTTGCACGGGATGGCCCAAAGCAGAACCCCTGCTGTTTGAGTACCGTTGCCGATGGGCGGGCGCGAGTGTTAGCGGAAATGTTCAGAGCCGAGGTGCAAAGCTTGCACATGGAGCGTCAAATTTGCCGACCCGCGATCGACGACGCCTGTTCTACCCGGTCAACGGGAGGCAGAGGGAGAGGCCACTTGCTCGAGGAGAGCGCCAGCAGGCGGGGCTGGTTACCAACGTGCCTTGTCCATCCACAGAATCTCCGGAAGGAGAGTTATGACACCACTTGAGGCAATGGCCCGACGCCGCACACTTCGGCACGCAACCGGTCTTGGGCTGCTGCTCCTTTTCTCGGTCTCAGCGGCATCCGCCTATTCCGTTCTCACCCACGAAGCCATTATCGATTCGACCTGGGACAGCGCGATTAAACCGCTACTGCTGAAACGATTCCCGGCCGCCACTATGGATGAGTTGAAGCAAGCGCACGCGTTCGCCTACGGCGGGTGCATTATTCAGGATTTGGGGTACTACCCTTTCGGCAGCAAGTTCTTCAGCAACCTGGCGCATTACGTCCGAAGCGGAGATTTCGTCCTCAACCTGATCCGCGATTCGCAAGACCTCAATGAATACGCTTTCGCGCTGGGGGCATTGTCGCATTATGCCGGCGACAACAATGGCCACTCAATAGCCGTTAACCTGGCGGTTCCCTTATTCTACCCAAAGCTGAAACTGAAGTTCGGAAAACTGGTAACGTATGCCGACGATCCGGCTGCCCACTATGAGACGGAGTTCGCTTTTGATGTTTATCAGGCGGCCAAGAGCCGCTACGCTTCGGCTGCGTACAAGAGCTTCATCGGTTTTGAAGTGGCAAAGCCCCTTCTCGATCGTGCGTTTCAGGACACCTATGGAATGACGCTGGAAAAAGTCTTCATGGATGTCGATCTCACCATCGGATCGTATCGCCGGGCGGTCGGGTCGGTTCTTCCGGCTGTCACGAGAGTTGCATGGCAACTCAAGAAGGAGGAAATCAGACAAGAAGCTCCCAGCGTCACGCGCAAGACGTTCCTCTACAATTTGTCTCGTTCGAGCTACGAAAAAACCTGGGGCGCTACTTATAAGCGGCCGGGAATCCGGTCTAAATTCCTGGCGTCTCTATTCCGCATGGTGCCGAAGGTGGGCCCGTTTCGAGCGCTGTCATTCAAAAGGCTGACGCCGGAGACCGAGAAGATGTACATGGCCAGCTTCAATTCGACGATTGGCCATTATTGTGAACTGCTTTCGGAACAGAACGCCGGCGACCTTAAGCTGCCGAATGACAATCTTGACATGGGGGAGATCACTCCGGCAGGCAAATATAGATTGACGGATGTCACTTACGCGGAGCTTCTCAACAAGCTAAAGGGCCACTACACGGAGGTGCCGCAAGAACTTCGAAGCGATATCCTTGCTTTCTACCATGACCTGGACCTTCCCATTTCGACCAAGACCAACGGCGGCGATTGGGCCCGGGTGCTTCAGGAACTCGGTCAATTGCAATCCGTGGACTCAGACCTACAACATCCGACGGCGCTTACCGCGGCGGGAGCGCCTCTTCGTTAACGAGGCAGGCAGGAAGTTCGACGCGCGCGAGGCGAGCGCACGATTGCCGCTCGTTTTTCGAATGACGGATGCCTTTCACCGCGCCGCCGGCGGCTCCCGGTCAGTGGGTATCCCGACCAGGGAGCGATAGAATGCAACGGCCCGGTTGATCGAGGAAGACTCATGTCCCGTAGCCAGGCGGCTCGCGTTACGTCCGGTGCGCGCGATGCTGTAGTAGCGCCAGACGGTGTCGGATTCGCGGTCCAGAAAATAGACCGACTGCACATCGCCCGGGTGAAAGAGCGTCACAAAAGAATAGCGCATAAGGCTGACGTTCTCGACATCGAAGACGAGCCGGTTCGCCGAAGCCTCTGTAATGTGCATTCGGTAGATGGCTTTGCCGGAGAGGTTGTCAACCTGTTCCAGATAGAGCACCTTGTCTTGCCGCACCTCACTGGGAGTGAAGTCTTCGCGGCGTTGAGGAGGTTGCGAAGCGGTCAAGGCGTAGGCGTCCAGAATCAGCGTGCGCCAGTGTTGGTGAGTGGTCGACCAGTAGGACATGCCCGCGAGCTCTGAAACTGCCCCGATATGGCGCAGCAAGCCCTCTTCTCCCGAGGTATAAGGAAACCGCGCGACTGTGGTGGTCAGCGTAGAGAAGCCGACTTCAGCCCAACCGGTGCATGCGGGTGGTCTCCAATCGTGGCCGAAATCGGATTCACTCCAAAACTTCACACTGGGCGAACTGTCAAGAGCAGGATAGGGCGGAACGGGTTCCTTTCCGCATGGCGGCTGCAGTCCCAGTTGCGCATAGCCGTGCGCCTGGCAGAGCAGCATCACCGAAAATGCAAACCGAATCACCGTCGTTGCCCCGAGCCTGGCTTGAACAAAACTGGCGGAACTATCGCACAGCCAAGCGTGAAGCCTGGGTTCTCCGCCAGTTGCGCCGGCAGAGTGAGCGTCGCCCGGCGTAGAGCACGGCCGATTTGAAGAACACGCCGGTGGCGCCGTCCACCGGCGTGTGGGGCTGGCTGTGAGACAGGCCTAGCGCCAGCGCCCCTCCACTAGAACATACCCGCCGTGGCGGTGAACCCAGTGATGCGCTTCCCAGCGGGCATGCGGGCGTGGAGGCTGTTCCCACCTTCCCGGGGTCCAGGCGTAAGCATTGCCATCCCAGCGATGGTACCCGGAAATCCACACATGGTTGGGGCTCGGTGGACGACCCCGATCCTCGACTACGATATGAGGCGGCGCGATTCGAACCACCACCTCGGCGGCCAGCGGGCTGAGCGCCAGCGCACCTGCAAAAACCAATCCAATCAACCGTCTAGGAAACATAACACGCTCTCCCATTCTCAATTACCAAGACCAAGAACCAATGCAAGCGGCAGTCATGACCAAGCTCCTCTCGGCCTGATGAGGGCATGATAGAGAACCACTTGGACATATCTTCACCGCTCTTCGAGTGTTAGCAGTGCACGTGCGTGGCCACGCGCAATCACCCGATACGTCATAAGCCGGCTCGCGCGGGCACCGGCAAAACCTGCACAGAAGTGCACTCTTTAACCGGGCGACTCGGCGACTCCACGGTAAGAATCCAGCCATATCCCTTGGGTCACGCGCCGGACGAGCAGGCATTTCGCTCAATGGTGGAAAAGGAAGTATCGCTCCGACGGCGATGCGAGAATGTTAATCGGCCGGCGGGAGAGTGAAATAAAATGTCGATCCCGCCCCGGGAGTCGATTCCAGCCAGATTCGACCGCCTTGCGATTCGATGGCCCTCTTGCAGAACGCGAGTCCAAGTCCGTTCCCGGGCTGTTCTTTTCCGTGCAGGCGCTTGAACACCCCGAATATGCGGCCCTGGAATGCCGGATCTATGCTAGGACCGTTGTCTTCGACGGAAAACACCCAATCGACATCCGCCCGCCTGGCTGAAATGTGAACGCGCGGAGAAGGCGTGCCGCAGTATTGGATGGCATTTCGAATCAAATGATGCAGGACCTTCGCCAATGTTTCGAAGTCTCCACACACCTGTGGCAATGGGTCATGGGTGACGACTGCGCTCCGTTCCGATATCTGCTTGTCGGTCGAGAGGAGCGCCTGGCGAAGGACCGCTTCCATGTCCGTCTGGGAGGACTGCCGGCCGCCATCGCCGGTGGCCCAGTAGTCCACCACGTCGGCGAGCAGCGACTGCATGCATGCCGCACCGTCCCGGATGCGCTCGAGGAATGTGCCGGCGTCGGAATCGAGGCGGCCGGAATGGGTCTCGGCCATGAGTTGACTGAATGAGGCCACATCCCGGAGAGACTCGCGCAGGTTGTGCGCCGCCATGGAGACAAACTCTTCAAATTCCGCGTTCGCCCGGTCCAACTTCCGCTGGACATCGAGGCACGCCCGTGTTTCGTCGTCGAGCGCCTTGCGCAAGCGCTCGATCTCGTCTGCCATGCGGTTTTGATCAGAACTGCCCATTCTCAACCAACGGGCCGCAGTCGAGTCCCTGTGCGGGGGGGGGGGAGACTTATGATCGGGAATTGTGAACTTGAACGTAGCGCCTCTCCCGGTTTCCGATTCCACCCAGATTCGTCCCCCCTTGCGCTCGACGATCTTCTTGCAAAGTGCGAGCCCAATGCCAGTGCCGGAGATTTCGTTTCCATGCAAGCGTCTGAACATGCCGAACACCCTGCCGGCGTCTTGCGGATCGATACCGATTCCGTTGTCCCGCACCGCAAACAGCCACCCTTCTCCGTCTCTTTCCGCGGAGATGTGGATTCTCGGTGTCTCCTCGCCTCTGTACTTGATCGAATTGGAAATGAGGTTCTGGAAGAGCTGTATGAGCATGACCTCTTCGGCCACCAGGGTTGGCAGCGGACCGGAGGTTACGATGGCGCCACTCTCCGCGATGGCCGCCTGGAGGTTCAACAGCGCTTTGTCGAGGACAGCGCCGCAATCGACCGAGGCGAAGCTGTCGTGTTCCCGCCCGTTGACCTCCCAATAGGTGAGCAGGGCTTTCAGCAGGGCCTCTATCCTTAGGGCCCCGTCCACGGAGTATGCGATGAATTTGTCCGCTTCTGCGCCTAGTTTTCCCGCGTACTCCCGCCCCAGGAGCTCGGTAAAGTTCACCACCATCCGCAGAGGTTCCTGCAAGTCGTGCGTGAGCGCATAGGCAAAATTCTGCAGCTCGGCATTGGTTGTCCGGAGCGCTTCCTCGGCCTGTTTGCGGTCCGTTGCGTCCTCAATCGCCAAAAGAATGGTCCGCGCCTGCGCATTCGGATTGTAGATCTCGCTGGCGTTGAGCAACATCACCTTGCGTCCGACATGTTCAAAGTCGTGCGTCACCTCAAAATCCCGGAACGTTGCGTGCGCGGGAAGAATACTCTCCAGCAGCTCGCGCAGTTTCGGAATATTCCATTGCCCGTTCCCGAGGTCGTAAATAAGATGATTCTCCGTCTCTTCCCGCGCGGCCCGGAAGGTCTCGTAAAACGTCTTGTTCGCTTTTATAACTTGCAGGTTCTGGTTGAGGATCACCAAAGGCTCCCGCACTGTTTCTACGATCGCTTCGGCAAAGTCGAGACCGCGCTTGGCGGCATCGATATCGATCAACATCAGCACGGCGCCGTCGGTCTTGCCATCCGGTCCGAGGGACGGGAGGATGCGTAGCGAGTACCAGCGGCCGTGTGAGTCGCGGATATCGCGCGGTTGCCGGCTGCCGCCCTCCATGGCATCGAGCAGCAACCGCCGCAGATCTGGCAGTTCCATTTGAGGCCGAAGATCGGTGATCGACCGTCCGACATCGGAAACGATCAGATTCAACATAGGTTCAATGGCGCGCGTAAAGCGACGGATGCGCAGATCTCGCCCGACCATGACCAGGGGTATGCTGATGCTTTCGAGAAGATTGGTCAGATCCCGGTTGACTTTGCTGAATTCCACGTTGCTGACCTTCAGCTCTTCGTTCAGCGTGTTCAGCTCTTCGTTGGCCGATTCCAGCTCTTCCTGCGCGGTTTCCAGCTCCTCGTTGCCGGCCTGCGCCTCTTCGTTCGCCGCCCTGAGCTCTTCCAGCGTGGTTGCATTATCTTCGACGACCGATTGCAGATACTCTTTGGTTGCTATAAGCTCGCGTTGCAGCCGGGCGCTTCCCCGGTTGTCCTGCGTGGCGGGCTTCCGCGGCGCCGCTGGGCCGCCGCCCGGCGCGGCGTCCTCGAACAGCACCAGGAAATAGCGTTCCTTGGAAGAGGACGAGCCTCGGAACGGGGTTACCTTGATGGTGACGTCTTTAAGCTGGCCGCCGTCTTCGATCCGGAAGCCGTCTTCCCTGGCGACGGCATTCCTTTGCCGGGCAGTTCGGATGGCCTTACCCAGACCCGCAATCAAGCCTTCGCGCGCCAGTTTGAGAAGATTCTGGGTCGGCTCGCCAGGCGAAAGCTCGAGATACGGAGCGGTGCGGCCGCGGACCTGAACGATGTTCATGCGATCGTCAATGACGGCGCCGGGGGGGCCATGTTCGGTCAGCACTAACCGGTCCGCTTCTTTCAGCACGTCCGGCCCGGTTCGGCCGTCGGCAGTTCTCTCGCGGAGTTCCGCCCGGCCTTCGCTTCGGCGGCCTTCGCTTAGGGGCAGCGCCGGCGTGCCGGCGGCCGGCCGCATGCAATAGATCTTGTGGGTCTTCTCCACTTGATGAAACGACTCGGAAAGCGTGCCGGCGCTCTCCGATGGACCGAGCACCAGAAAGCCGGTTGGCTTGAGGGCGTAATGCAGGATCGACCACACCTTGCGTTGCAAAACGTCTTCCAGGTAGATGAGCACGTTACAGCAACTGATGAGGTCCAGCTTGGAGAAAGGGGGATCCTGCGCCAGGTTGTGCCTGGCAAAAACGCACACGTCACGGACGATCTTCGCAACCTGGTACCCGCGTTCCGTTCGCTTGAAGAACCGCGCCAATCGCTGCGCCGAAACATGGGCCAACGCGGCGCCCGTGTATGTGCCGGAGCGGGCTTTTTCGATCGCCGTTTCGCTGATATCGGTGGCGAAAATCTCGAACGGCAGGCTCATTTGCGCGTCGTCCAGGAATTCCATCAGGCAGATGGCGATCGAATAGGCCTCCTCGCCCGTGGCGCATCCAGGCACCCAAATGCGGATCGGATCCTTGGGCCCTCGGCTCTCAACCAGAGCGGGGAACACCTTCTTCTTCAGTTCCTCGAAGACCGCCGGTTCCCGGAAGAACGCAGTGACGGTAATCAGGCAGTTCTCGCACAGCGCGTTTACTTCCCCGCGGTTCTGCTCGAGATCCCGGCTGTAGTCTTCCAGTGTTTCGAATCCGCGGAGGGACATACGCCGCTTGATGCGCCGCGCGAGCGTGCCGTGCTTGTAGTGGGTGAAGTCCACTCCGGTGGCGTTGCGCACCAACCGGAGTACCTTGGCCAGTTCCAGATCCCCCGGCGGCTCCGTCGGCTCCCGAGAATCGGCCGGGATCTGAAAATCGCGCGCGATGGCGACTAATTGCCGCGCGATTCCAGCCGGCGGCAGCACAAAATCGGCCGCACCGGCGGCGATGGCGCTTCCCGGCATGCCGTCGAACTTCGCGGTTCCCATTTCCTGAGCGAAAGTGATACCGCCCGCTGCCTTAATCGCCTGGAGACCCTGCGTCCCATCCGAAGCGGTTCCCGACAGAACGACGCCGGCGGCCTTGCTGCCGCGGTCCGCCGCCAGGGCGCGGAGAAAAGAGTCGATCGGCATGTTGCGGCCGCTGTCCGGCCGGGGCGGTGTCCGAAGGACTCCATCGGAAATGCCCAAATTGCACCGTGGCGGAATCACATAGACATGATTGGCCTTGGCGCGAGTCTCGCCTTCTACTTCAGAGACGGGCATTTTGCTGGCTTTAGAAAGCAGTTCCGCCAGATGGCTCTCGTGACTCGGATCGAGGTGCTGAATCAGCACGAACGCCATGCCGGTGTCGTCTGGCAGATGGCTGAGCAACTCCGTGAACGCCTCCAGCCCGCCGGCGGAGGCTCCCACGCCAACGATGAAGAGGAGTGAACTACCTGCGGTGCGATCCGCGGCGGGTGGCCGCACGAGAGGCTCCGCGGTAACGGGACTTACGGCTGCCGCGGAGGTCTTGCCATTCGCGGCCGTTCGTCGCTTGGGACGGGGCGAGTCAGGCGCACGCGGCGAACGCGCAACCCTTGGTGGCCGACGACTGGCGGTCTTCTCTACCACACCCCACCACTACCTTTCTCTCATCGGACGAATGGCCGTTATCACTGAAATGCTAACGCCACTCACTAGCACGCGGCGTGCCATTCTCGCGCCCGGATAGGCGCCGGTGACTGGCCACCGCAGCGGGTGAGCCAACTGACTGAATTGTAGCTCCGTCATCTGGCTTTGGAGGCCGCGAGCAGATCCTTGAGAATCTTGCCGATTTCCATGAATTGATCCAGACCGGAAGGCTTGGTGATGAATTGGCGAACTCCGAGGTCTTTCAGCAGGGCCTCGTCTCGCGGGGATCGGGAAGAAGTCCACACGCAAACGGGAACGCCGCCGAGGTGTGTGGCGCTTCGGATCTCGCGCAAGATGTCTTCGCCGGAATACTTGGACAGGTTCAAGTCCAACAGGATTAAGTCCGGAATTGCGGCGTCCGCGTAGGCCCCCTGCTTGCGGATGAAAGCCAGGGCTTCGCCTCCATTCAGCAGGTGAATCAGCTCAAATCGGAAATCCTGCTTATTCAGGGCCCGCTCGAGCAGGAACACGTCCGAGTCGTTGTCTTCGATGACAAGGATTAGGGCGGTGCGAACAACCGAAGCGTTTTCCAAACTTACTCCCAGTGGACCAAGCATGACTGGCCCCTCCTCATCATTCCACAGTTACTCGTGCCAGCGCCGGTGGTGACACCTGTCTGGCCCTCACGATCCAACGCTTGGGCGCCGGCCCGACGTAGTAGAAAGGGTAGCAAGTCACCAACGTCAGCACGTTCTCGCCTGACGCAGCGAGTACTCCCGTATCGTCCGGGTCCACGATCCGGAGCGATTCGACTTCATACCTGAAATCGCCGCGCGGCGTCGTGAACCGAATCTCGTCGTTGACCCTCAAATCCTTCAGCGGGCGAAAGAGTGTGTCGCGGTGTCCGGCGAGGCCCACGTTGCCCGGCTGCCCCGGCAACGCCGTGCCGGGAATATGTCCGACAACGCGCCGGAGAGTGGTTCTGCCAATCCCCTCGACGACGACCACGGAAAGGAGGAGACGGGGGATCTCGATGCGGCCGATCAGACCGTGCGTCGCGGCGCCCGGCGCGCCTTTCCGGGAAGCGGAGGGCTCCGACCGAAGCGTGCTGTCGGCCGGCACGCGCTCACCACGCAGTTGCCGGTCGAGATCGCTGCTCTCCCGCCGCTGGAAAACCCAGGAGTCCGCCAGTACAAATCCACAATAGCCCAGAAGCAAGATGGCGCAGACAAAGAGGGCACGATGGGCCCAATGCAGAGTCCGCCCGAGGGTCTCTTTCTTTACCAGGAGCCTCATTTGGCGCCACTCTCGTCGAGCCGCGATTCGCCGCCGGCTATGTAGCCGGCGCGCGTGCGCACGGACAGTCTGTCGTGGCCGTTCGCCTGGGCAACTACGCGAATGGCATGATAAGCACCGTCACGAGCGGGGTTGCTGGGAACATATCCGATCGTGTATTGATGGCGAATGTCCCGGGCGATGCGCCCGCAGATGGCGACCACTGCGCTGAGCTGGCCGGGGAAAAAGGCTTCGCCTCCCGTCGCTTGTGCCAAGCGCTTGAGCACACCCGGATTCCGGTCCGGATCATCTTCGTCGAATACACCTACGGCATAGATGATGGCGCTGGATCGCTCGGCCAGTTTCATGACCTGGGCCAAGCTGTGTGCACTCACGTTGTCGCCGCCATCGCTGACGACAATCAGCACTTTCTTATCCCGGCTGCCCGCCTGCAATTCCTCCAACGCCCTGGCGATTGCGTCGTAAAGAGCCGTCTGCCCCCCGGTGGGTCCGGCCGTGATCGCGTATTCGAGTTCGGAGCTGCTGTTAGTGAATCTGGTCGTGCGAGGCAGACCCAACGAGACCTTCTCGTTGAAGTTGACGACGAACATTTCGTCTTGCCCGTTGCTGGACCGCGCGAAAGTCCGGGCTGCAGCGGTCACCTCCGCGAGTTTTGGCCGCATGGTTGTGCTGTGGTCGACGACCAGTCCCACCGTGACCGGAATATCTTCGTTCTTAAAGAGCCGGATACGCTGCGGCACACCGTTCTCAGAGACTGCGAAATCCTGCTCGCCCAGATCGGAAACAAAGCCACCCTGCCGACCGGTCACCGTAGCGTGCAACACCACCAGAGCAACGTCCACCGAAACCCGGAAAGGCCCCGCGTCGGGTTCTTGTCCTGGCGGAGCCTGCTGTCCGGCATAACCCACCAGGGCAACCAGGAGAAGGGCCGGTAGAGCGACGGCATTCGCGACGCCGTGCTCTCCGGCCCTCGACAGCACCCTCCTCATAGCTGCTTTTTTCCTTCTGAGCTCGTCGCCGGACGAAGCCCGTTACTGTACGCGCTTTTGCGCGAGCCGGAGGGTCCAGGCCAAGCCCAGAGCCAGGAATCCGAACAGTGCGATCAGCGGTAACGAACTTGCCGTCGCGGGCAGCGTCGCCGCTGGCTGTGCCGGCTCGGCCTGCGCTACTATCGGCTCCGGAGCCGGTGGCGGTGTGACCACCTGCGCGAGTTCCACATCTTCTCCAGTGGGTTTGACCGCCACGACTGGCGCCTGCTTCAACGCCACCACTTCCGGTTCGCTTACCGTCAAGATCGGCTTTTCGACCTCAAGCGGCAAATCGACCGCGGTGGCGAGAACCGGCGCATTGGCCGTCTTGGCTAATTCAACTGCTTTGGCCCGCGGGTACACAAATTCGTCGCCCCAGACCTTGCCCGGATAGAACCATGCCCGAAGTGCCTCTGGCAAACCGGCCGGCCGCTCCCGGAAAGTCATTACGGTTTTTCCGGTCGCTTTGAGACGGTAGTTCGGGATGGCCAGTATGGTGGCGTAAACCACTGTTTCGTCCTTATTGAAGATCTGGACGATATGGCGGTCGGACTGCGAGTCCAAGAGTTTGAATACATAGGTGCCGGCTGGCAACACCCCCCACCCTTTGAGGTGGACTCCCGGAATCTCCACAGGCCCGCTGAAGGTTATCACGGTTTTGTTGTTCCACTCGTCCGCCTTTGCGCCCGGTGAAAACACCGCGCCCACTAGCGCCAGGCTGAACACGGCTGTCGTTACTGTTTTCAAAACACTCATCTGCTTCTTCTCCTTTGATCTAGCAGTCCGTGCGACCGGCTCTTCGCTCTGTCGGGCACCATGCCTTGCAGACCTCGGCTGGCCGATCACACACGACGAACCAGAAGCACTCCGAGGTCCATCGGCACATCAGTTAGCGAGAGCGCGGCGGCCGTCCCGCTCCAGGCCCGTGCTTGCCGTAACTTGAGGGACATGTGGCGCAGCGCCAAAGCTGAGAACCTCTCAAAGTCAGTGTTGCCGCCTGAGCTATCGGCTCATGCAGTTATTGCCGCACGGACCGCAGGATCTGCCGCGAATGACGGTGCAGAGATTTCCGCACCAATCTGGAAACCGCCAAAGAAAAACCGCATCGGAGCAGCTCGTTGACCACAAGGAGCTGCTGCCGATGCGGCTCGCCCAGGTTCGGGCTGGGATCCGGCGTCGGCCCGTCTGGAGTATGTTTAAGTCGATCCTGGCGACAGCCACATCCTAATTATTCCTTCGCCAGGAACGCCAGACGGCTACCGCAATCGTGATCCCCGGAGAGACTCTTATGAATATCCAGCAAAAAACCTTTGCAGCCACAGAATAAAACAGTTGAGTGAGCGGCATAGCTGCCCACTCGTCTCCGCCTGCCGGCTGTCACAGACGGCAAGTTGAAAAGATTACTTCGCGAATCCGAGCAATTCACAGCAATCCGAAGGCCAGCCAGACTCAACAGCACAAGAACGGCGAGGCTACTGGTACGAACATTGGATCCTCGATCCCGTTACAGTCACCGAGGCGCTTTGAGCCAGCATTCCGCGCCCTAATGCCGGCAGGCGCGGCGCGGCTGGTGCAGGTTGTTCCCAGCACACTCGATGCCGCCGCCCGCATGTCCGGCATTCGTACTGGCCGTGCGAGGGCCACATTGGCTCGGCGTGCATCAACCTGCACCAGAAATTCGCGATTCGCTCTTGGGTCGGTTTCATCGATCCACAGTCCTTAGCCCAGGCGGGCGGTTCCTAATTCTAAAGGCGGGTGGCAGCGGAGCTTTCGCGTCTGGATTGCTTAAGCGCACGCGACCATTCGTCGGTTTGCTTTTCGGCCACCACCTTCGCCACTCCATAACGCTCCTGAATGCGCCCGACCAACTGATCCTTTTTGCCAGCGATCGTTTCCCAGTCATTATCGGTGAGTTTCCCCCAGCGCTCGCGGGCAGAGCCAGTGAACTGCTTCCATTTGCCTTCAATCTGGTCCCAATTCATGTTCTTCTCCTGCTGCTTCCGGTTTCCCGGCTTGACTTTAGTCGTGGCACGTTTACCGCCGTTCGAATTCAAGAGGCTTATGGGGCGAGTTTGGCCCGTGTCGCCGATTGGAGCGCCCAGCGCAGCGAAACGTGCACCTTCAAGGGCAGATTCTGCACCTGCGCGGTCGAGCCCTTACGAAGCATCCCCGCGGCGAGGCGGCCTCCGGCACTTGGCCCGGCTCGTGCTTAGGCACAGATACGACACTTCCAAAAGGAGGAACAGCAAATGTCGAAGAACACATCGGTAATAGGAATTTATCCGGATCGCACAACCGTCTCGGACGCCATCAGCGTCCTCCATAAAGCGGGGTATCGGACGACGGACATCTCGGTCCTGTCGTCCGACAATCAAGGCTCAAAGGACTTCGCACTCATGAAGCGCAGCAAGGCCTTGGAAGGCGCGGCGGCGGGAGCGACAGTGGGTGCGGTGCTTGGCGCCGCACTGGCCTGGTTCGCCTACATTCAGAGTGCGACCATCGCGGGTTTAGTGCCGTTAGTTGCGGCTGGACCGGTGCTGGCTGCTTTGGCTGGCGCCGGCGCTGGCGGCACACTGGGTTGGTTCGTGGGATTGCTGGCCGGGTCGCGGCTGACAGAGTATGTCGCCAAGCGGTACGCGGGCAGAATCAGGCATGGCGGAATCCTCCTGTCTGTCCACTGCGACAGCCCGGAGTGGTGTAACCGGGCGAAGACAGCCCTAAAAGACACCGGCGCGCGGAATATCTCCTCCGCCTCGGAGACTTCGGCCGATTATGGGACGACGGACAAGCCGACGGAGAGGGCTCCGGCGGCGGTCACGCCCGCCCAAGAAGCGACAGAATACGTGGCGCACGAGAAATAGGAAGTCACCGCCACGAGCAAGTTCTTCCGTATCGGACATGCGAGGCTAGATTCGAGGTGAGTTTCGGGGACCAAGGAGAACCAGAGTGCCTGCCCTCCAACGGGAACGACACCGCACGGGACGCGTCGGCTGGCTACGCGCGGCAGTACTGGGCGCGAACGACGGGATCCTTTCGACAGCGAGTCTGGTGATCGGTGTCGCGGCTGCGCACGCGACTCACAGCAGCGTAATGATCGCAGGAATCGCCGGCCTGGTCGCTGGGGCGATGTCGATGGCGGCAGGTGAGTACGTGTCTGTTCACTCACAGGCCGACACCGAACGGGCCGACCTCAAACTGGAACGCGCGGAACTGAAGACAGACAACGAGGGCGAGCACAAAGAACTGGAGGCGATCTATGTCGCTCGCGGGCTCGACCCCAAGCTTGCCAAGCAGGTCGCAGAGCAACTGATGGCTCACGACGCGTTGGGCGCGCATGCCCAAGACGAACTCGGCATCTCCGCCACTCTCAAGGCGCGTCCGATTCAAGCTGCGCTAGCGTCGGCCGCCAGTTTCGCCGCCGGAGCGGCGATGCCTCTCGTGGTCACAGGCATAGCGCCGGTGGCCCATCTGATCCCCCTTGTCTCCGGAACTTCACTGTTGTTCCTGGCTCTCCTAGGCGGATTGGCTGCGCGTGTTGGAGGTGCACGCGTGACCGTGGGCGCGCTGCGCGTGACGTTTTGGGGTGCTCTAGCGATGGCGGTGACCGCTGGCGTCGGGGCACTGTCCGGAACCTGACCCGCAGCAACTGCCACGGTCAATGCATATTCTGCACCTGGCGCCCATGGAACTCCCGGGTCCGGCACTGCGCCGGCTGCCTAAACAGGTCGACTCAGCGGTTTGGACCTGCGGTTGCAACTATGCATCATTGAAGGAGCAAAAAGATGCTTTGGACAATCTGTGTAATTCTGCTGGTTTTGTGGGCGTTAGGAATGGCAGCCTCCTACACTGGTGGCGGGCTGATTCACATCCTCTTGGCCGTTGCTGTAGTGGTCCTAGTAATCCGCCTGTTTCAGGGACGCAGGCTTGTTTAGTGCCTAAGACACATCCGGCCGGCGCGCACCAAGCCGTCGGCTGGGCACCGGATTGCAACTTAACGATAGGAGTGTAAAAGAAAATGCCTTTAATCAACATCGTGATTGGGTTGATCGTGGTCGGCGTCGCCTTGTGGCTGATCAATAACTACATCCCGATGGCCCGCAGCATCAAGACGATTCTGAATGTGGTGGTTGTCGTCGCGGTCGCCATTTGGGTCTTGCAGGCGGTCGGACTGTGGGGGCGCGTAACCCATTATAGATTTGTGAACTGAGACAGTGCGGCTCGTCCGACGCGCCGCAGTGGTCCAAGGGAAAGAGCTCGATCCATGCGTTCGTTACTCGTTATCGGCATAGTCCTGGCGATTCCCGCGGCCGGACTTGCTCAGCCCTTCATGGCGCTGGATGTGAGCGACAAACTCGATTACCAGATCAGGCAATCGATTGGTCCGTTGGCGCTCCTTGGGGATGCGGTGTATGCCGGAATACTTCAGGAATCCGATACCCCGGCGGAATGGGGACAGGACGGGTCTGCCTACGGCAAACGCTTCGGGGTGACCGTTGCCTGCTCCGGGATCCATAGTGTTTTTGCTTTTGGTTTGGATTCAACCCTGCACGAGGATCCCCGCTATTTCCGTTCCGGCGAGGGCGGGTTCTGGCGCCGCACGGGACATGCGCTCCGCGGCACCATTCTCACGCATACGGACCGGGGAACCGAGACGCTGTCCATTTGGCGCCTCGGCAGCGCTTACGGAGCGGCCTATCTTGCGGACGAGTGGTATCCGGGCCGGCTCAACACGGTGCGCCTCGGGCTATCCGAGGGTTCTCTCCAACTCGGGTTCGATCTGGCCAGTAACCTGGCGTCCGAGTTCTGGCCAGATCTTAAACGGAAGGTACTGCGGCGAAAGCCGTGATCGGCCGCGCCTCCGCCGACAGACAAGGATGAGCCTCAGTCTACACATCGAGCAGCGGCAGAGTGAGGGCGCCGTCATTCTTGACCAATACTGTCTTGAATCTCAAACACGTCAGCGGCACTGACAGCATTGGACTGTCAGGCTGCAGTATACGACAACTGCTCCGCTGTGGCACTCTAGCGGTAGGGTGTCCTTTCCATCGTGAGGAGAACGGATCAGCGGATTCGCGCGGCGGCGGCCATTGGCGGCCTGCTGCTGTTTGGGGCGATGGCGTATCCCGTGGTGCGCGGCGACGCGATCGCGTTCGACCTGCCGGTGCGAGCGGAGATCCACGGCTGGGCGTTTCCGGCGCTGACTGTGTTCATGCGGCTGATCACGATGCTGGGCTCGGAATATTTCCTGGCGCCGCTGGCGGTGGTCCTGGTGTGGTACTGGGCGAGGCTCGGTGAGCGCAAAGCGGCTTACCTGCTGGTGGCCGGGAGCCTGAGCGCGGAAGCGGTGGCGCAGTTGCTCAAGACATTGATCCACAGGCCGCGGCCGGAACTCTTCTTTGGGCTCGTGCCCACGGAAACGTATAGCTTCCCGAGCGGGCACGCGTTTGTGCCGACGGTCTATTTTGGGATCCTGGCCGGCGTCCTGGCGGGGGGACCGCGCTGGCGCGCAGCGGTGGTGGTAATGGCGGCGTTCCTCGGGTTCTCACGCGTGTATCTGGGCTACCACTATCCGAGCGACGTAGTGGCGGGCTGGGCGCTGGCCGTGGTGTGGCTGACGCTGTGGGCTATTATCGCCGATCGCCGCACGGCTTTCGCTACCTGATCTTCCCGGGTCTTGGGGGCCCGAGTCTCTTCGCAAGCACCGGCGGAATGTCGGCCGCACTTACGCCAGATTCGCTGCCCCGTCCAAGAACGAGCGTGACCGAAGCTACTTTACTTCAATCTTGAGTAAGGCGTCTGAATGCTCGTGACGCCAATTCCAGTAGTTCTGTTGATCGTTGTCCTTGAGCTTGGAAAAATCGCTATATCTGCGATGGTTTTGTTTGGCATATATACGATACGCCTTGTCTTCTTGACCATTCCACTGATGATCGTCGTTGTGTTGTTTGTCGTGATAGGTGACAGCGGCCTTCTCGTCGGCTCGCAACACTCTCGGCGCCATTGCTATTGGAGCCATAAGAGCGGCACTCAGTAGGGCAGTACTCCAGAAACGGGACATTGTTGTTTTGTTCTCCTACACGACGATGGAGCAATTGTCGGGCCAGGATTCGCTGAATGCCGTTTCATCCGCGAACGAACCCTGCGGGAATACGCTCACATGAGCGAGGCCGGCCATACGGCCCCCTGATTTGCCGCCGGGTTCCGCCTCCTTCGCTCGGCTGGCCGGCAGCAGTTCCTGCCTTATGGGCGGCAGGACTTGCATATGGCAACTCGCCGGAGTCTGCGTGACCAACTTTGTGTCCGCATACATTTAGCTTTGGCCTTCAACCTGCACGGACCGGGATGAAAGAGGTGAGAAGTGACAACCATATTGATTATTCTTGTGGTGCTGTTTTTACTGGGTGGCGGAGGCTGGGGTTATTCTCGTTTTCGCGGGTAGCCCCAGCGGGCCACTCGGTCTGGCCGGCGTAGTGAGACCAGGAGGCGAGTGGGGGCCCAGCCGCTCTGCGATCTGGGTCAGCCAGGCTTCGTAGATAGCGGCGCGGAAGTGAAGCAGATGCATCTGAGTATATCGGCAATCGGCATAACGAAATGGGCCTTAATCATCGCTTTCGCGGGGGTTCTGGTTCCAATGGTCGCCGTGTTCTTGTCGCTCCTGCACCGAAAGCCCAAAGCGCGCACGCAACGACTCGAGCGGTATCACGTCCGGCCGCTCGTGGGAGGCGACCGAACACGCTTCCTAAAGCACTGGCGCGAAGTCCAGGCGCGTTTCGTAGACGACGATGCCGGCGCGGTTACAGGGGCGGACCAACTCCTGTGCGATGTGATGTCCACGCGGGGCTATCCGTTAGGCGATTTTGAACAGCGAACGACAGATGTCTTCGCGGATCATCCACGGGTGCTGGAAAACTACCGGACCGCTCATGAAATCGCGATTCTGCAGATTCGAAAGGAGGCCAACACAAAAGAACTGCGCCAGGCAATGGTTCATTACCAGGCTCTTTTCGAGGAACTGGTCGACGAGCCGGCGATGCCCCTGGCGAAGGCTGCATCATGAGCCTCGAGGATCACGGAAGAAGCAACTTGAGTGAAGAAAGCGTGCCGGCCGAGGATCTACAGCTTGTGTTGCGCCGTTGTCGGCCACCGCCCGGCGTCTTCTCTCGGTACAGGTGATGCGGGCTGGAAGCGCCCACAACGGTTAGAGCGAGAACCAGCCTGAAACCACTGCTGGCGCAGGTGTGAAAAGGGGAATCGCCATGTCATTCGGGATTTACATCGTCGGCTTCTTGATACTGATCGGCGGGCTGATCTATGCGGCCGTGTTGTTGCACATCGCCGCGCATTGGATCGCAGTGGGTGCAATTGTGCTTTTGGGCCTTGCGATTCTGAAGGGCGTCCAAGCCACGCGGGGAAAAGACGCTTCGTAAGAAAACGCTGCGCATTCTGCGTATGGATTTATCAAAAGGAGAAAAATGAGAACGAAAACGCTTAGACCGTACTTGTCTCTGATGGCGGCGGTGGTCATTGGGACTCTGATCGGGTGCTCGGCGACGTCCAACAAGACAGCCGACGTTTCGGCCAGCATCCGCACATCGCTGGATAAGGCAGGCTACAAAGATGTCTCGGTAAGTCAGGATCGCGACAAGGGCGTCGTGACCCTGGGCGGACACGTAGCAGCTTTCAGCGACAAGTCGCAGGCCCAATCGATTGCAAGTTCTATCGCCGGCGCCCAAGTTGTTTCGAACGAGATTGCAGTGATTCCACCCGGATCCGGGAGTGACGCCAAAAACGTGAACGCGGACCTGGACAAGGGTATCGAGAACAACCTGGATGCGGCTCTGATTACAGAAAAACTGCACGATAGCGTAGGATACGTTGTTAAGAACCAAGTTGTCACACTGACTGGTAATGTCGACTCTCAATCGACGCGCACGCGGGCCCAAAATGTCGCAGCCGCGGTTCCGAACGTGCAGCAAGTAGTGAACGAGTTGCAGGTTAAGTCTCAAAGGGCCACCTCGTCGAACTAAGACCGACGCTGCCGAAAAACGGCTGCAAAGCGAAAACTGGAACTCGGGGAATCAAGGACGACGGCTGTGTGCCGAGCCAGAAGCCGACGGCTTGCAGGCAGTTCCGCCGCTCAGGCATCCGACCCGGGAGCGACTCCGGACGACGCCGGCCTTAACTAGGCCCGCGCCCGGCGCAGATACGTCAGTAGCAGATATCCGAAAACGATGGCCGCGAGCAGCGCTGCTATTGCCCAAGTCAGGTCACCCAGAACTGCGTATAGGGACATCACGCGATCGCTGAAGAACCGCCCCAAAGAGATAAAGACGGCCGCTCCAGTGATTTCACCCAAAACGTCCCAGAAAAGAAATCGGCGCCACGGGTACGCGGCCGTGCCGCTGGCCAGGTTGATCCAGGGCCCGAGGGGACTGAGCAGCCACCGGGTGATAAAGATGCCGGCGCCGCCCCAGGCTTTCACTTTGGCTTCCATGGCCTGCAGGCTGACGCGCTTTCCAAGCAGGCCGCTGAGCTTTGTCACGACAGCCGGCCCTCCCCACCGGCCGATGGCGTAGCCGGCCTGATCGCCGAGGATGGAACCGGCGCCGGCCGCGCCAATGGCCCACCAGAGGTTCATGCCGCCTTGCGAGATCATCGAGCCGGCGACAATCAGGAGCAGCGTGATGGGCAGCGGCACTCCGATGGCCGCGATGGCCACGATTCCGAAAAGGGCCGGCGTGCCGTATTGGGAAACCGCCGCGAGAAGCTGATCGTTCATCGCGGTTGGCCGCCCGGTGGTTGCGCCGCGGCATCGATGGCGCGTTGCAGTTGGGCGATCAGCTCAGCAACGGGGCGGTTCAACTCGTGAGCGAGGTGGCGCAGTGATCGCCGATCATGCGGTTCCCGCGGATGAACCCCAATGGCCTGAAACAGCACGGAAGCGGGAACGTGGTGGGTATGGGCGACAAATGGGACCGACATCCATTCCCGGATGGGCTCATTGGCCGCGTGGATCTGCCGTGCTCGCCGGCCGGCCCTGGAGCCGAAGATGATAGTGCCCGCCATCGCCAGCACGAAGGCGAGCCCAACAGCCAGTGTGCGGCGCCACGTTTTCCCCACAACTCAATATAGCCGAGGCCGGCGAGAATCGGCGCTATTTCAGGCGGTTCTCTTTGGAACTGGGAGGCGGCTTCTTGGGACACAGACTCGCAATCCCCCGGTTTGCCCGGCGCACGACGCGCGCCCCAATGCTACATGCAGAACCGTCACGACGAGTGCAGTCTTTGCTCGGCCAGCCGGTCGTCGCACCCGCATTCCACGACGATCATCGCCAGATCCTCAACTTGCCGCCTGCGTCGCGGTTTTTACCTGAATGGCAGCGCGCGTGCTCTAACATTCCCAGCGCAACACGCGATTCCGTTGATAACGTCAGTCCCCGGAGGGAAATCATGAGGATACACTCGGCTACTACAATAACCGGCGCCGTCTTGACGACGCTTCTCTTGGCGTTCGCCGCCTTCGCGCACGACCACAGCGCTCTGAACGGCACCTGGACGCTGGTGCCCACCAAGAGCGATTTTGCCGGCCAGCCCGTCGTTCAAACCGGCAGCGTGACGATCAATGAGCGGCAGGGAGTCATCACCGTCTCGCGCAGTTTCGTGTATGAAGGCGCCGCCGAGACTTTCTTCTACCGCGACATCACCGACGCCGAGAACAACGCCACGATTCACACCGGCAAAGACCTCAAGAGCAAGACCAGTTGGGATCACGACGTCCTGAAGGTGACGACCACCGAGTACGGCGCGATTACTCTCGAACGTTACACCCTTGCGGCGGATGGCACCATGGTGGTCAGCGTGGTAAAGCCGGACCACAAGCCGATCACCCTCGTCTTCCAGCACAAGGACGATTGATGCATTCACCGTGCCGCCGGCGGCTCGTGGTTGGCGGACGGCGCCATCGCCGAATACAAATCGGACGCGCCTTTGCACCCGTCGGCAGGCCCAAGCTCCGGCCAAAGCCAGCAATCCGTTCAGCGCGAACAGAGCCGCGATTTGGATCGCCACCCCGGTTTCGAGGCGGCTTGCTAGAATATGACGTAATGCCTCGATTGCCTGCGGTCCCAGGGCGGGTCCTCATCGTTGACGATGAGGAGCGCCAGCGCATGGCCTTGGCTGCCATGCTCTCCGAATCCGACTTTGAAACGCAGGTGGCGGCCGACGGGCAGGAAGCGCTGGAGCGGCTCACTGCCTTTAACGCGGACGTCATCGTCACGGACCTGATCATGCCGCGGGTCGACGGTTTCGAACTGCTTCGGCAGTTGAAGGAACGCGGCGACCTCACGCCGGCGATCGCGCTCACCGGCTTCGGCAGTATGGAAAAGGCGCTGTCGGCGGTCCATGATCTCAAGGCATTCTGGTTCCTCGAAAAGCCCGTCGAACCTCGCGCCTTCAAGACCCTCCTGGAACGCGCGATCCGTTACAAGCGAAGCCTGCAGAAGACCGACGAGCTGAAGCGAGAACTGAGCTTGCATGGCGTACTCGGCGACTTAGTGGGAATCTCCCCGGCGATGCAGCAGATCTTCTCGCTGATCCGGCAGGTGGCGCCCACGTCGGCGCCCGTATTGATCTCCGGAGAGAGCGGCACCGGGAAGGAGTTGGTGGCAAGGGAGATCCATAAATGCAGCCCTCGCTGTGACGGGCCTTTCGTCGCGGTCAATGCAGCCGCCTTACCCGAGACTCTGGTTGAGAGCGAGTTATTCGGCCACGAGAAGGGCGCGTTTACGGGAGCCATGGAGCGTTCGGCCGGGTGCTTCGAGCAGGCTCACGGGGGCACTTTGCTTCTCGATGAGATCGGCGAGATGCCGCCGTCCACGCAGCCGAAGCTGCTGCGCGTTCTCGAGGACTTGCGCGTGCGGCGGCTTGGCGGTAAGCACGAAATCCCGGTGGACGCGCGGGTGCTTGCCGCCACCAGTCACCAACTCGGCACGCACTTGCGCGAAGAGCTTTACTATCGGTTGAGTGTATTCCAGATCGAAATTCCGCCGTTGCGCGAACATAAAGAAGATATCCCGCCGATCGCCGAAGTCCTGTTGCGGAATCTGAACAAGAAACACTCGACGCGAGTGACCGGCCTGGATGCCGAAGTGATGGATCTTTTTCACCGGCATGATTGGCCGGGTAATGTGCGGGAGTTGCGCAACGTCCTGGAGCGCGCCGCGATTATGGCAGGCGAGGGTTTGATCCGGTTGACGAACCTGCCTTCCCCTGCTTTCGGTGCAAGCCCCGGCTCGCATTCCCGGCCGGCAACGGGCTATGAGGGTCCGATCATGCTGCAGCCAGGCCAGCCACTCACAAAGATCGAGGAGGCTTACATTAAACTCACCCTCGATCATGTGCGCGGCAACCGCAAACTCGCCTCCGAGATGTTGGGAATCAGCTTGCGGACGCTGCAAAACCGGATCGCCGCACTGCGCGAAGAGGAGAAGACGGCGACTCCCGGTTCGTGAACAGCCTGCCTCATTGCGGTTCTGATCCAGTCGTGCCGCCGCGCTCGATAAATCAACCTGGGACGAACGCGTCTGTTGGCGCGAGGCCTGTCGCCAGAGCTGCGGTTATGACCCTTGAGGCGCTCTTCCGCACGAGTGTGTCACTCGGCTTAAGGCGGAACCGGCTAGAAAGCCAATCGCGGCCGCAGCTACCAGAGAGCTTGTCGGATGACGGCGAGCAAACCTCCGCAAGCCGGCGAATGCATCTCCGAGGTCATGATCTTCGATGTATGATGCCGTGGCATCCAGTCGATCGGCTGTGCGTGTAGAGCAGCTGTCGATTGCCGCGGAGCCCTCGCGCCCCGCTCTGCGAACGGAGGAGGCAGCCGAATGGAGTGCACCCCCTGTCTCGTCCCGCGCCTCATCCAGTTTCCTGCCGGCGGACCGTCCCAACTCCTCAATTGATTCTTTGGCCTGCTTGCCAAGGTCCGCCGCCGTTTCCGTTACCGTCCTTAAAGTCGTCACGATATTCCTCCAATAGTCTGGGATGGTTGGCCCATGCTTGCTCCAACCGGGAAGGTAGGGCACGTTGGCCTCCATTTGTGAATCGAGAGGGTGGACAAGCTAGGGGTCGTGCTCAAGCGGCGAAAACTGCACTATCGGAGGCATTATTTGCACCTGGCGGCACGGGCTCGCTCACGCCGCGCAGTTTCCGGCTAAATCAGCGCTTGAGCGAGACGAGAATCTGCTTGCACAAGCCCGGATGGACCTTGACCGCTACCGCGCAGCGCGGGCACGCAATGGCATTGCCAAGCAAATCCTAGATGTCCAAGAGAAGCTGGTGCTCCAGGACGAGGGCACAGTGAAGAACGACCAGGGAACGGTGCAATACGACCAGGTTCAGGTCGACTTCTGCCATATCACCGCTCCCATCGGCGGCCGCGTGGGTTTGCGGCTGGTGGATCCGGGCAACGTGGTGCAGCCTGCCGGAACCGCGACCCTTGCAGTCATTACGCAGTTGGAGCCCATCACTGTCATTTTCACCATACCGGAAGACAGTTTGGGCCAGGTTCAAGCTCGCCTAAGTGAAGGAGCCAAGCTCCCCGTGGACGCCTTCGATCGCACGGCGCAGAAGAAGATCGCAACCCGCCGCCGGCACCTAAGGCCCTTAGGTTATTCCTGCCGAGCGCTGAAGCCTTCAGGCCAATGCCCGAACGCCGACCATAGCGTCCCCTGCCTGTTTACAACTCACTCCTGGGGCGGCTGAGCCGGGTTCCCGGCGGACCGCGGCCACGGCCGATGCGTCAACCCACAGTGATTGAAAGATACACGCCGGGATGAATGGGATCGCAAAGGAAATACCCGCCGTTTATGTAGTCAACGTAAACGTCGTCGGTGTAGAGCCATGCCGCAGGCCACGGGTTAACCATGGCGAACCAAAAACCGCCATATTGAAAACGTCGCGATGAGCCCGCGAAATCGGATCGGTTCACATGAAACGTGTGGCTACGACCGAAACTCGCGCGAAAGCGGTCGTCGGGAATCCGCCCACGGGCCGGCTCCGCTCGTTTAGCCTGTTGCTGTGCGCGTTGTTGCTGCTGCGCCGGTTTAGCCTGTTGCTGCGCCCGTTGTTGTTGTTGCGCTGGCTTAGCCTGTTGCTGTGCGCGTTGTTGCTGCTGCGCCGGTTTAGCCTGTTGCTGCGCCCGTTGTTGTTGTTGCGCTGGCTTAGCCTGTTGCTGTGCGCGTTGTTGCTGCTGCGCCGGTTTAGCCTGTTGCTGCGCCCGTTGTTGTTGCGCTGGCTGAGTCTGTTGCGGCGCGCGTTGCTGCTGTTGCGCCGGTTTAGCCTGTTGCTGTGCGCGTGGCTGTTGCTGCGCCGGTTTGGCTTGCTGTTGCGCCGGTCTCGCCTGTTGCTGCGCCGGTTGCTTCTCTTCTCCGCGTGGCGCCTCCGCATAAGCACGAGCAATGGCTCCGGGAAGCAAGAAGAGACTTGCTATTGTTAGGACTTCAATTGTTCTCATTAAGGGTTGCCTCGATTGCAACTCGATTTGAGTAATGCAACTCGAAGTCCGCGCCGGATGACCTAGCGAATCCTGCCGCTCTAGCGCTCAGGCAGATTAGCAAGCGCCCGGCAAACCGAAATATGCGAATGGAAGTGGAGTCCCATCGTCAAACACCGGGTCCATATCATCTCCTTTGTCGATCATGACATGCAGGCGAGCGCAAGTCATGGAATCCTCACTGGCGAACACGGTTATATGTCAGCCAGGACCTGAGAAGCTGGCAAAGGTGTCCGTGGAACCCGCAGGTCTGACGACCGGGGCTGGCGGAGCAAAGACTGCACGTGTTGTGGCGGATTCTGCACGAGCCCTTCGGGGAGGCTCAAGATTACCGGAAGCCCCCGTCGCCGCTCGATCACGCGCGTTGCTACTACTCGACGACCACCTGCTGCCAGGATTTGTCGGGATTGAAACGCGTTATCTGGTGGCTTGCAGGGCCGTTCCGATCCTCTCTACGTGTGTTCACTTCTGAGGGACGCCTGGGCGGGCGCGCAATTCCTGAGCGGCCTGGAACCAGTCTTCTTCCGGAGATCCCTCCGGGCAGCCTCTGGCGTGCCACAGCGCATAAGCCAGCGCTGCGATGTCCTCGTGCCCGAACGTAGCGAGGCCGTGTTGATTGACAGCGTTCCGGTTCGCCATCTCGCTATGCCGGTAAGCCTGTTGGGAATGCTCAAGAGCCTGCCTGGAGCGCTCCTGCCCGGTTTGATGATCCTGTTTCTCATGGGCCTCCGCAGCGCTACGATGCGCGTGGGCGGCACTGTCGTGCAACTCGGCGGCTCGTTGATGATTTTCGTAGTGGGATCCGTTGTTATAACGAGTAGACATTTAAGTGCTCACTATCTTCCCCGACTTGTTATGGGATTTTTTGGCAAGCTTGTAAGCGTGATCCGAGTACTCCAGCGCTCGTTCTGAATGCCAGATTGCCGTTGCGTAATCCCTTTTTCGTTATGTTCGGCGGTAGTACGATGGGCATGCGCCGCAAGTTCGTGCTGCTCGGCGGCTTTCCGGTGTGCCTCGTGCATGGTATTTCCTCCTGTGGGAGCGCAGGCAACTCCCCTCACATGTGCACGAGACGGGCCAATTTCCTCTGCATCGGCATACGCCCTCGGGGGCTTCGGATTGCCGCAATCCCGGCGAGCGGGCAGCCGCGTGGCCGGTATCCGGCTCCCAATCGGCAAGCGTAAACCGGCAGAACGCTTGGTCCCCAGATGCGAACCTTGCATTCGCGATAGCAGATTATGCACCTAAATGGCTAAGGGGCTCCACCAAACTCGTTGAACCCTGTGAGCTGCGGCGGCGGGACGAGTATTCCGAATCGGAAACCAGGTTGGTGCTGGACGTGCATTACCAATGGACGCAAACACCATAAGGAGATAAGAATGTCGGAACTGAACGCAGTGGTAGCTGTCTATGGGACGCACACCGAAGCCGAAGGAGCAGTCAAGGAGTTGCAGCGGGCGGGAGTCGATATGCGCTCCTTGTCCATCGTTGGAAAGGACTCCCACACCGATGAACACGTGGTGGGTTATTACAACGCCGGCGACCGGATGAAGTACTGGGGCAAGACCGGCGCTTTCTGGGGCGGCTTTTGGGGATTGCTGTTCGGGTCGGCCTTCTTTGCCATTCCGGGCATCGGTCCAGTGCTCGTGGCGGGCCCTGTGGTGGCGTGGATCGTGGGAGCGTTGGAGGGCGCCGTGGCAGTTGGCGGTTTGAGTGCTATAGGGGCGGGGCTCTATAGCATGGGCATTCCGAAGGACAGCGTCATTAAGTACGAACTGGCGCTGAAGACGGATAAGTTCCTGCTGTTAGTTCATGGAACTGCGGCAGAAGTCGAAAGAGCGAAGGACGTGATCGAAAGCACGCGGCCTGTCCATGTGACACTGCACTCCGCCGAAATGGCGGGAGCCGCTGTTAGATAGAGCCCCGATGTGTCGATCGCCGGCGCCGAAAGCGCAGTCAGCAACTGCCCCGGAGGGCAACAGCCAATGTTAACGAATGCCACGCAATTGAAGGGTTTTGTGATCCGAGCCACGGACGGCGAGCTCGGAACGGTACATGAGTTCTATTTCGACGACGAGACATGGGCGATCCGCTACCTCACGGTAGAAACCGGCGGCTGGCTTGGCGGCCGGCAGGTGCTGATCTCGCCAATCTCAATCACCCATACGGATTGGAACGCCAGGCGATTGGATGTGGCGCTGACGAAAAAGCAAGTAGAGCATAGCCCCGACATCAACACGCATGAGCCGGTCTCGCGGCAGCACGAAACCGCATATCTCGGGTATTACGGGTATCCCAATTATTGGGACGGTCCCTACCTGTGGGGCCCAGCCTTCTACCCGGCGGGCTTGGCTGTTCCAGCCACTGCTTTTACGGAAGCACTGGCCGACAGGGTTCGCAGAGAGTCGGCGGATTCGCATCTGCGCAGCACCGAGGCCGTCACTGGCTATTACATCGAGGCGGCTGATGGTGAAATCGGTCATGTCGACGGGTTCGTTGTGGACGATGAAGCCTGGGCCATCCGCTATATCGAGGTGGCAACGCGGAATTGGTGGCCGGGCAAGAAGGTATTGGTTTCACCCGCATGGATCGAACGCGTGAGCTGGACGAATTCCAAAGTCTACGTCGGCCTCTCCCGGGAAGCCATCCAGAACGGTCCGGAGTATGTCGAGTCCGCACCGATCACTCGCGAGTATGAGAACCGGCTGTACTTTCACTACGGCCGCCCGCCGTATTGGCTGCACGACGCCGAACACAGGTCTTCGTACTCCATGCGCGGCGCCTAAGTCAGGGCGTGGCCGTTCCGATCCGACAAGTTCGTTCTTGGGACTGGAGACGAAACAGGAGAGCCGCGTGACAGGTGCAGGGTCGCTAGCGATGAATGGAAAGGAATTGAATCATGAAGAGCAGCACCCTCACACCTGAATTGCTCGGCAAGATGGACGCCTACTGGCGCGCCGCCAACTATTTGTCGGCCGGGCAGATCTATCTTTACGACAATCCGCTGCTGAAGCGGCCACTGACTCTGGCGGATGTCAAGCACATGCTGCTCGGACACTGGGGGACGACCCCCGGGCAGAACTTCATCTACGCGCACTTGAACCGGGTCATCAAGAAATACGACCTCGACATGATTTACGTCTCCGGTCCCGGACACGGCGGCCCGGCCGTCGTGGGTAACACGTACCTCGAAGGCACCTACAGCGAGATCTATCCGAACATCAGTCAGGACGAGGCTGGGCTTCGGAAGCTCTTTCTCCAGTTTTCGTTCCCCGGAGGGATTCCCAGCCACGCATCGCCGGAGTGCCCGGGTTCGATCCATGAGGGCGGCGAACTGGGTTACTCGCTCAGCCACTCTTTTGGAGCGGTATTCGACAATCCCGATCTCGTCGTCGCCTGCGTGGTCGGCGATGGCGAGGCGGAAACCGGCCCGCTGGCCACGGCATGGCATTCCAACAAGTTCCTGGATCCGGCCACCGACGGCGCGGTGCTGCCGATCCTGCACCTCAACGGCTATAAGATTTCCAATCCGACCGTCCTGGCACGCATCACTCACGAGGAATTGGAGCAGTTGCTCCGCGGTTACGGGTGGACGCCATACTTCGTCGAAGGCCACGAACCGGCGTTGATGCATGAAGCGATGGCCGCGACGCTCGACACGGCCATCGAGCGGATCAAACAGATCCAGCAGGACGCGCGCGTCGAGGGAAACATCGCCCGTCCGCGCTGGCCGATGATCGTCCTCAATTCGCCGAAGGGCTGGACAGGGCCCAAGGTCGTCGATGGGCTGCAGGTCGAGGGCACTTTCCGTGCGCACCAGGTACCGCTGTCCGACCCTGCCACCCATCCCGATCACCTCAAGCTGTTGGAAGACTGGTTGAGGAGCTACCGGCCGGAGGAACTCTTCGACGAGCAGGGGCGCCTAAGACCGGAACTGGCCGAACTGGCGCCCAAGGGCGAACGGCGCATGGGAGCGAATCCTCACGCCAACGGCGGAATGCTCCTGCGCGACCTGCGAATGCCGGATTTCCGCGACTACGCGGAGGCAGTATCGTCGCCGGGCGTGGGTGGCATCGGCGACGCGCATGTGCTCGGGCGTTTCCTCCGCGACGTGGCGAAGCTGAACAGTGAGCAGCGGAATTTCCGGATCCTTGGCCCTGATGAAACGCTCTCCAATGGTCTGGAGGCCCTCTTCGAAGTGACTGAGCGCCAATGGGACGCCGCCACCGTCGCGAACGACGAGTTTCTCGCTCCGGCTGGACGCGTCATGGAAATGCTCAGCGAGCACCAATGCGAGGGCTGGCTCGAAGGCTACCTGCTCACCGGCCGCCACGGACTCTTCAACTGCTACGAGGCGTTCATCCATATCGTCGATTCGATGTTCAACCAGCATGCCAAGTGGCTGAAGGTCACATTGGGCCTGCCGTGGCGGCGAAAGATCGCCTCGTTAAACTACCTGCTGGCCTCGCATGTCTGGCGCCAGGATCACAACGGCTTTACTCACCAGGATCCCGGCTTCATCGACCACGTCGTTAATAAGAAGGCCGAGATTGTGCGCGTTTACCTGCCACCGGATGCTAACTGCCTGTTGTCGGTAATGGACCATTGCCTGCGCAGTCGCCATTACGTCAACGTCGTCATCGCGGGCAAGCATCCTGCGCCGCAGTGGCTGACGATGGACGCCGCCGTCAAGCATTGCACCGAGGGCATCGGCATCTGGCAGTGGGCCAGCAACGACCAGGGCGTTGCGCCCGACGTGGTGATGGCGTGTTGTGGCGACGTGCCGACGCTGGAGACTCTTGCCGCCGTCTCCATCCTGCGCGAGCGTCTGCCCGATCTGAAGATCCGGGTAGTCAACGTCGTCGATCTGATGAAGCTCCAACCGCAAACGGAACACCCTCATGGCTTGAGCGACATCGATTTCGACGAGCTCTTCACCAAAGACAAGCCGGTAATCTTCGCCTTCCACGCCTATCCGTGGTTGATCCACCGCCTTACCTACCGGCGCACCAATCACGACAACATTCACGTTCGCGGCTACAAGGAGGAGGGCACCATCACTACGCCCTTCGATATGACGGTCCTCAACGAGTTGGACCGCTACCACCTCGTAATGGACTCGATCGACCGACTGCCGCAGACCGGAGACCGCGGCATCTACCTGAAGCAGCAGCTCAAGGACAAGCTGATCGAGCACAAGCAGTATATCGATAAGAATGGCCAGGATTTGCCGGAGATTCGAAACTGGAAATGGAGCAACCCCAAATGAATGCGCAACAGCTTCGAGATACCGCGACCGCGTTAGTCGCTGGCGATAAGGGCCTGCTGGCAATGGATGAGAGTAATCCAACCTGCAACAGACGATTTGCCAAGCTGGGGATTCCACAGACCGAGGAGGCGCGGCGCGCCTACCGGGAGCTGATTGTCACCACGCCCGGTCTAGGGGAGTCCATTAGTGGTGCGATCCTATACGATGAGACTATCCGCCAGCGGAAAAAAGATGGCACTCCCTTTGTCAGGGCCCTTACCGATGCGGGAATCATTCCTGGCATAAAAGTCGACGCCGGTGCAAAGGACATGGCAGGCCATCCAGGAGAGAAAATCACCGAAGGTCTGGACGGATTGCGCGACCGTCTCACTGAATATTCTCAAATGGGCGCCCGTTTTGCCAAGTGGCGCGCGGTAATTGCCGTGGGCGATGGCATTCCCAGCCGGGGTTGCACCGTCGCCAACGCGCACGCGTTGGCTCGCTATGCCGCGTTGTGCCAGGAAGCCGGACTGGTCCCCATCGTCGAACCCGAAGTGCTTATGGACGGCGACCACACCCTGGAGCGGTGCCGCGAGGTCACGGAAGAAGTTCTGCGCACGGTTTTCCACCAGCTTTACATGCAGGGTGTGATGCTGGAGGGTATGATCCTGAAGCCGAACATGGTGCTTCCGGGATTGGCCTGCCCTAAACAGGAAACTGTGGACGAAGTTGCCGACGCCACGGTGACGTGTCTTTTGCGATCCGTCCCCGCTGCCGTACCGGGAATTGCGTTCTTGTCGGGCGGTCAATCCGCCGAACTGGCTTCGGCCCGTTTGAATGCGATGAATGTCAGGTTCAGGTCCCGATTGCCTTGGGCGCTGGCGTTTTCGTTTGCCCGCGCCATTCAGCAACCGGCGCTGGAGATTTGGCGAGGCGACGATGCCAACGCGTTGGCGGCCGAGCGAGCTCTGAATCATCGAGCCGGGTGCAACCGGGCTGCGCGCCGTGGCGAATACAATGCCGCGATGGAAAAAGATGTGCGCGGGGAAAGAATCGGGGCACATCCCAATGAATGAGGTCAAGCGCAGTTCTCACCAGCACGGTACGCCGGCTCGCGACAGCGTTCATCATGAACCGGATCCTTACTGGAAGCGTGCGCATCACGATTGGCGCGTCTGGGTCGGCCTGTTCTTTATGTTCGCGGCCATCACGATCTATGTCCTGAGCAATAACTTATCGTTCTTCCCCCGCGTCCAACCGCGGCAAGCGCCGCCAAGCGCCGGTTTGAAATAGTGAAGCTCGTGAGTCAAACGCCTTCGTATCCATTGCGATTCGAGCCTATCTGTCGGTATCGGCTCTGGGGCGGAACTCCTCCGCAAGCTGCTAACTAACGAAGTAAGATCTGAGTAATGGCCGCCGCTAAGAACGTGCCGCTCTCGACCGGCCTCACGAGCGAGGAAGTGCGCCAGCGCCTCGAGAAGTTCGGTCCAAACGCGGTTCCCGACACGGCTCTGCATCCATTGCGCAGGGCGCTGACCAAGTTCTGGGCGCCGGTTCCATGGATGCTGGAGGCGGCCATCGTACTCGAGGTCGCCCTCGGCAAGTACGTCGAGGCTGCAATCATCGCAGTTCTGCTGGCCTTCAACGCGGCCCTCGGATTCCTCCAGGAAGGGCGCGCCCAGGCGACCCTTGCCGCCCTGAAGTCGCGCCTCGCGTTGAACGCGCCGGTCCGCCGCGATAATGTCTGGGCAACCGTGCCCGCCACCGGACTGGTACCTGGCGATATTGTGAAGCTGTCGCTCGGCGCCGTGGTTGCCGCTGACGTCCGCCTCACCGAGGGATCCGTGCTCCTCGATCAGTCCATGCTCACCGGCGAGTCCGTTCCGATCGAAGCTGGCGCCGGGTTCGAAACCTATGCGGGAGCGCTCGTGCGGCGCGGTGAAGCGATCGCGGAGGTTACGGCGACCGGACCGCGCACCAAGTTTGGCCGCACCGCCGAGCTGGTTCGCACCGCGCATGTCGAAAGTTCTCAGCAGAAGGCCGTTCTGCGCGTGGTGCGCAATCTCGCCATATTCAATGGCGTCCTCATCGTGGTGTTGGTGGGATACGCCCACGTTCTCAAGCTGCCGCTGGATGAGATCGTTCCGCTAGTGCTCACGGCGGTTCTGGCGTCGATCCCGGTAGCGCTGCCGGCCACCTTCACTCTTGCGGCGGCGATTGGCGCGCGGGCTCTGGCGAAGCTGGGCGTCCTTCCGACACGGCTCTCCGCCGTAGACGAAGCCGCCAGTATCGAGGTGCTGTGCGCGGACAAGACCGGGACGCTGACGCAAAACGAGCTGACGGTAACCGCCGTCCATGCCATATCCGGCTTCGACGAGCCACACGTGTTGGGACTGGCTGCCCTGGCAAGTTCCGACGGCGGCCAAGATCCGGTAGATGCCGCCATTCGGGCCGCCGCCAAGAAAACGGCCTCCGATCTGCCGCAGCTGATCAAGTTCGTTCCCTTCGATCCTGCGACGAAGATGTCGGAGGCGACTGCTGCCGATCCGGGCGGCGCCTCCGTACGCGCGGTCAAGGGCGCCTTTAGCGCGGTTGCCAGCCTTACGCCATCGGCCCCCGACGCATCCAAGACGGCCGGCGAACTCGAGGCACAGGGCTTCCGCGTGCTGGCCGTCGCGGCGGGTCCGCCGGATGCGATGAAACTCGCGGGACTCATCGCGCTCAGCGATCCGCCTCGAACCGATTCGGCGGCGCTCATTACGGAGTTGCACACATTGGGCGTCCGAACCGTAATGGTGACCGGCGATGCTCCGGCAACGGCGGCAATTGTGGCGCGCGCGGTAGGTCTCGAGGGAGCCGTCTGTCCGCCTGGACCGATCCCCGACGGCGTGCACCCCGAGGATTTCGCTGTCTTCGCGGGCGTTCTTCCCGAGGGAAAGTACGACTTGGTCAAGGCGTTTCAGAAGAGCGGCCACACTGTCGGTATGTGCGGCGACGGCGCCAACGACGCGCCGGCCCTGCGTCAGGCCCAGATGGGCATCGCGGTATCGACTGCAACCGATGTTGCCAAGTCGGCGGCCGGCATCGTGCTGACCAAGCCGGGCCTCGGCGGTATCGTCGCTTCGGTAAAGGAAGGCCGAGTGACGTTCCAGCGCATCCTGACCTATACGCTCAACTCGGTTACCAAGAAGACCGTGCAAGTGCTCTTTCTGGCGGTGGGTCTGGTGATGACCGGGCACGCCATCCTGACTCCCATGTTGATGGTGATTATCATGCTCGCCGGCGACCTCTTGGGCATGTCCCTGGCAACCGACAACGTGCGGCCGTCCCCGATGCCCAATCGATGGCGAATCGGAGAATTGACAATCGCGGGCGTCTTCATGGGAGCCTGCGAGCTGGTCTTTTGCAGTGCCGTCCTGGCCGTCGGCAAATTCTATCTGGGCTTTGGAATCGACGCGCTAAGAACGCTGGCCTTCGTTGCCATAGTGTTCGGCAATCAGGCAACCACTTATACGAATCGGGAACGCCAGCACATGGGGTCCTCTCGTCCCAGCCGGTGGCTCATCGGGTCGTCTGTACTCGATCTGCTGATCGCCTCAACGCTGGCAACTTGCGGCATCGCCATGACTCCACTGCCCACCTTCGTGGTGGGAGGAGCACTCGTAGCGGCGGCGGCATTTGCATTCATCTTGGACTTCGCCAAGGTCCCGATCTTCCAGCGCCTCAGCATCGCATAGAGAAAGCAGGCCAAGCGATTCCGCGGGTCTGGAAGACAAAATCGAAGATCTGGAGGTTCTCGCCCGCCGATCTCCAGGGGCGCGAATATTGGGACCAGCACATCGCGGCTTTCACTTTCGCGGTTCGAAGCGCACCTCAACCTCGGTACTCACTTTGACCGGGTGGCCGCCCTGGACCGGGGGCTGGTAACGAAACTGAGACCACGCCACAGCCTCACAGAGTTGCACGCCGGTTTCGAGCTCGGAGATTTTCCCGTCCGGGCCGATGACGACTTTGCAACGAACGGTTCCTCCAGCGGGCTCCCAAAGAGGTGCGGTTTGAACGGCCGGACTCGCAATCAGAAAAGCGCGTTGTTTATCCGCCGCAACCGGGACTTCGCGGACGTCCTCGCCCTCGACCGCGACGTCTTTCTTCGGTTCCGCCGAAGCGGCGCCGCTATCCGCAGGTGTCGCGGGCCGTATCCGCGTAACCAGGAATATGGGCCTGGCGGGATACCGTTTCAGCTTGGCGCTCAGCAGCGAGGTGTCCGCATCGAATTCATCAAAGGCCAGGCCGCTCCAGGCCGTCTTGATGACACGCTCGCAGCTTGATTGGAGCGGGTAGCCGTTCTTGCCCTGGTCGGGATCGCCAATCTCGTCGATGGCCTTTTGCGCGTAGACGCCTTCGGCAACATACTCTTTCCCATCGGCCACCTCAACGGCCGTCCTCAAGAACAGGCGGTAGCGACGGTCGCCTTCCTTAAGGTACACGGAAGGTCCACCCGCGTTCATAGCGGCATCGGTCGCCCCGCCCGAGTCCTGAAGTTGGACCTTTCCCTGGATTCTGTCCGGCGCGGTCCCGGCTTTTTTGGATTCGTTGGCCGGTGGCCCGCTGGAGCAACCACCCAATGCGGCAAGAGTGAGTACGAGAAAACAGAAGATGCGTGCGTTGCGGTTCATCCGTCGTGCCCTCGCTTTCGAGACGTTTCCGTCCGAATCTGAAGTTATCACAGGGCATGATCGCTTACAACGGATGCTTCGCCCACTCGTCCCCGCGCCTGCTCCGCCGGTTCGTGCGCAGTAGCCCGGACGTTCACCGAATAGTCGCGGGAGATGTTGGCAGCATCGATGCCGACTGCACATCGGCACGCGCACGCCGCATGATATCGTGACCATTCGCGGCGCTTATGACCACCGGCAGCTCCATCCTCCGAGCGAAACTCCGCAGGCTGGCAGCGCAGTTTCCGTATCTTCCGCAAGCGCTCCGATTGGTATGGTCCGCGGCGCCGCGCTATGCCTCGCTCTGGGCAGCACTCCTCATCTTCCAGGGTTTGCTTCCCATCGGCACCGTCTATCTCACCCGCTCGCTGGTCAATACGCTGGTCGCGGCGGTGCGCGCCACAGCGCCCCTATCCAGCGGCCGGTCCGCTCTGCTTTTGATGGCTGCCATGGCTGCCCTGCTGCTGTTGGCGGAGGGCGCCCGAGTGGTTGCGAGATGGGTCCGAACCGCCCTGGCCGACCGCGTGCAGGACCACATCAGCCAGCTGGTCCATCGGAAGTCCATCGCCATCGACCTTGCCTTTTACGACAACGCGGAATTCTATGACCACCTTCACCGCGCACGCTCCGAATCCGCATATCGTCCGGTGGCCCTGCTCGAGAACCTGGGCGGAATCGTTCAGAACAGCATCACGCTGATCTCCATGCTGGCTGTGCTCGTCCCGTTCGGGCTGTGGCTCCCGGGGGCGCTGCTCGCCAGCACCCTGCCGACGCTCTATGTGGTGCTGCGCCATGCGCTCGACCAGCACTACTGGCGTATGCGAACTACCTCCGATGAGCGACGGACCTGGTATTACGATTGGGTGCTCACCGCCGTCGATACGGCCGCCGAAGCCCGCCTCTTCGGCTTGGGAGAACATTTCCAATCTGCCTTTCAGGCCTTGCGCGCGAAACTGCGGGCCGAACGGCTTCGCCTGGTTGGAAAGCAGGGAGTGGCCGAGTTGCTGGCCGGATTGTTCGCGCTCGCCGCCGCCGGCGGGGCGCTGATCTGGATGGCGTGGCGCGCGTTCCACCACGAAGTCACGCTCGGCGACCTGGCCATGTTCTACCAGGCGTTTCAGCAGGGATTGCGGCTCAGCCAGTCCCTGCTCAACGACGTGGGCCAGCTCTACGCCAACACGCTCTTCCTCGGCAACCTATTTGATTTTCTGGCGCTGGAGCCGAAGGTCCTCAACCCGGCGCCGGCCCAACCGCTCCCCGCGCTACGCCAGGCGGTACGCTTTCGGGGCGTCTCCTTCCGTTACCCCGGCTCTTCCCGGCTGGCTCTCCACGATTTCGACCTGGAGATTCCAGCCGGGCGTATCACCGCCGTCGTGGGACCGAACGGCGCCGGGAAGAGCACGCTTATCAAGCTCCTCTGCCGTTTCTACGATCCCGACGACGGTGGCATCGAGATCGACGGCGCCGATTTGCGAACGGTGGATCTCGATTCGCTCCGCGCTTCGATTACCGTGCTGTTCCAGCAGCCGGTGCATTACAACGCCACGGTTGCCGAGAACATCGCGCTCGGCGACATCGCGTCGGCGCCGGACCGCGCGGCCATCCGGACCGCCGTCGAGGCTGCCGGGGCCGCGGAGATCGTCCGCGGCCTTCCCTCCGGCTACGACCAGTTGCTGGGGCGCTGGTTCGAGAACGGAACGGAATTGAGCGCCGGGGAGTGGCAGCGCATCGCGCTGGCTCGCGCATTCCTGCGCCAGGCTCCCATCCTGGTGCTCGACGAGCCGACCAGCGCGATGGACCCATGGGCCGAATCGGATTGGCTCCGCCGTTTCCGCCAGCTAGCCGCCGGCCGGACGACGGTCGTGATCACCCACCGCTTCTCCACCGCCCGCATCGCGGACATGATCCATGTCATGTCCGACGGCCGGGTGATCGAACGCGGATCGCACGATGAATTGATTTCGGCCGGTGGCCGTTACGCTCAAGGCTGGACCGCCCAAGCCCATGCTTAACTTCGAACCGCGACGTATCCGCGGGTGCGCCATTGAAAGGCGAATCCGAATTTGATTTCGGTCCGGCGAGTCTGATAATCTGGGGTGGGCCGCACCCGGCAAAAGGCGAAATCGGATGTGCCGGGATATTTCCACGTAAAACGCCTGTCACGACGCTCCGCCCCACATGGCCCGCCCAAGACGCCTGAGACCGCTCAATGTCCCCTCTCGATTCCCAGATCGCCGCCCTGAAGAGCCGTCGCCGCTCCATGATGGAATTCAACCCATGGAAGCCCAGCCCCTTCTATTACCTCTATGTTCCGATTGGCGCCTTATTGGTCTATTTCCTTACGGGTCCCCCGTGGTGGGGAGTGGGCAAGCTGGTCGCCACCGGACTTTGTTTCGTGCTCCTCTGTTATCTTCCCGTCATCTACAACCGCCTTCGCTTCTGGTTGTTTTTTCTCTGGCCGAACAAACGCCTGCAGCGAAGGATCGGATCACTAGAGGCTCAACTGGATCGCCGGAGCGGCCAGGATTCATGACCGTCCCGAACGAGACCTGGCACCTACTTGTTTTCAGTCCGTTCTTATCGGCCGATCGTCACCCTCTGACCGGCGCCTAATTTCGTTCTGCCCAGCCGCACTCCTTTGACATCCTGGCTGCTGTGACCCGCCGGGCCTGAGGTACGCGTGAATTCAGGCCACGCGCAGGCGAGGCCAGTTGCCGCCAATCGTCAAGAAAACCTGAGATCGGCCGATGAGCCCGTCAGAGCCCAAATCGCAAAGTTAGGCAGGAAGGGCGGTGGCAGAGGAAATGTGCAATGGATCGCGATCGGGAACTACTTCTGGATGAAGTGCAATCGCTTGAGATCACACAGCCTGGTCTGGCAAGCCTCTCTGATGCTGTCGAGGGCTTGTCTGCCGAGAGCACCGAAATCCGGGATCTCGTGCTCGCAGTACAGAAATGGAAGACGATCGCCGAGGAGCTTTCGCTTCAAGTGCGCGACACGGATCGCGAGCGACAAGTCATGCGCCTGAGGGTCACAGGGCTTTTCCTGCTCTCCGCGGTCCTGGCTGTGTGGGCGTTAGCGACGACGGTGCTGCTGTGGCAATAGGAATGCGACGAGGCCAGACCCGCGCGGTCTCTCTAATAGTTGTTCACGCACGCGGTTGGGAGTTGCTAACCGGAAGTGGCAAGTGAAGCGCGCCTGGGATCGACGGACTTGCCTGCCCCCCAAACGAACAGCTTCGCGCGGCCACGGTGCCAGGCGGCCAATCAGGCAGAGATGGGGTCTTCGTCCCGGTAGCCCTGGCCGGCGATGAAATCATGAATCTGGCGGTTCGTGACCGTCAACGGCAGGGACAACGCGAAAACGGACCACGCGATGGAAAGGGGAATCAAAACGGAACGGCCATTGATGTCAAAGGTCCGTTCGATGGGCTTCTCCAGGAAGCGTTTCAAGCGGGCGCGGATCCGTTCGAACGGTTCCGTGCTGGCTAACAAGGCGATGATGGCCGGGCCGGGCCAGCGGAACATGCAGTCGCCGGACTCCAACCGGCCGGCGAGATACTGTTTGAGCGCGCGCAGGACCTGATCGCCGGCCGCGCGGCCGAAACGCAGATTGATGCGTTGGGCCGAACCCAGCACAAATACGGCGACGTGCTTCTGTTCGCCGGTGCGCAGAGCGGACAGAAACTGCGCCTGAGCGGCAATCTCGCCTGGCAGTTCGGTAACCGGGTCGAGAGCGAGGTCGCGCGAGGCCGCCTGTTTGCGGGAAACGTCCAGCCGCAACGCCTCGACCATTTGGTCCGGCCCGGCCTTCGGTTGTTTAGCTTCCGCCTGTCGATCGCCCAAGCACTCCCGCAGGCGCGCCTTTTGGGTGGAAACATCCTCCACCGCGGCGACCCGTTCCAGGCCGTCGGCAACGTTCTCGATGGGCGCCAATACCAATCCTCCAACCCTTCCGGTATCGGCTGACGCACCAGCGAGCATAGCCATCATGTTCCGCATCTCGGCGCTCTGCATGTGCAGCAGGCGGGTTGTCTCTTGCGCGTAATCTCCAATCGCCTGCGCAGCCGCCCCAGCGTCCACCAGCAAGGCTTCGACAGTGGTTTCCGAGGCCAGGGCCCGGCGAATCCCGCCGATCCGTTCGCAAAAGCTCCGGCAGGCGTCGCCATCGAGGCTTATAGCGTTAGTGGCGACCGCCTCCAGCAGCATGGAGATCACCCTCCGGTAGGCGGCTTCCTCCTCCAACTGCGTCAGGAACCGTTTGACGCTCAACAATGCCATCGGCCAAAAACCTCGCTCGCATCAGTTATCGGCGGGTTCCGGGAGACTCTTTATAGGGAATCCGGGCGGCCATGCGGGAAATGCGCGACAATTCTAGTTGGTGCCGATCGCGTCTTTCCACGGCTTTGTGATGGACGGCGCATGGGCACAGCGAACAATGAAACTGACAACCATTGCAGGTTTCGCGGCGGCCTGTTACGCCACCGTGACCGCGGCCGGGGCTTACGCGCAGACCGCTTCGGACATCCCCCACCTCCGGAAACAGGGAACCGCAACGCAGTTGATCGTGGATGGAAAGCCGTTCCTGGCGTTATCGGGAGAGCTGGGCAACAACACCGCTACCAGCCTGGAGAACATGAAGCCCATCTGGCAGCGGCTGGTGGATGGCAACCTCAACTGCGTGCTGGCCGCCGTATCCTGGGCGCAGTTGGAGCCCGAGCACGGCAAGTTCGAGTTCGCGCTGGTGGACGGTCTCATCCAGGAAGCCAGGCGCAATCATCTGAAGCTGGTGTTCCTGTGGTTCGGAAGCTGGAAGAACGGGCTTTCCAGCTACGCTCCTTACTGGGTGAAGGAGGACTACCGGCGGTACCCGCGCATCCGCATCCAAGGCGGCACGAGCATCGAACTGCTCAGCACTTTCGGGGATGCCAGCCGCGACGCCGATGCGCGCGCCTATCGCGCCCTGATGCGGCACATCAAGGAAGTGGATGGCCGCGAGCACACCGTGCTCATGATGCAGGTGGAAAACGAAGTGGGCGTGCTGCGCGATTCGCGCGACCGCTCCGATGCGGCGAACCAGGCGTTTGCCGGTCCGGTTCCCAAGCCGCTGATGGATTATCTCGAAAAGCACCGCGACACGCTCGCCCCGGAACTGCGCGAGGTATGGGCGGCCAACGGTTTCAAAACCGCCGGCACGTGGGAGGAAGTGTTCGGGCCGGGAAAGCCGGCCAGCGTGGAGATGCCCATCCAGACCAACAGCCCGCCGCTGAGCAAGGAAGAGTACGAGACGGGCTGGCGCAAGCTCCACTGGCCGGTGGATGAGTTCTTCATGGCGTGGAACTACGCCCGGTACGTCGACAAGGTGGTAGCCGAGGGCAAGGCCGAGTACAACATTCCGATGTACGTGAACGCGTGGCTCCAGCAGCCGAACATGGCGTGGCCGGGGACGTATCCGAGCGGCGGCCCGCTGCCGCAGGTGCACGACATCTGGCGCGCCGGTGCGCCCGCCATCGACATTCTGGCGCCCGATCTTTACCTGGAATACTTCGACCAGGTCTGCGAGCGCTTCACCCGCAACGGCAACCCGTTGTTCATTCCGGAAACCAGCGACAACCCGGCCAACGCTCTGGTGGCCTTCGGCAAGTACGGCGCAATCGGCTTTTCGCCGTTCTTCATCGAGAGAAGCGTGAGCGCGGATAGCGAACTGGCGGCAACCTATAAGGTGATTGCGCACATGGCGCCAGTGATCGCGGCGAACCAGGGGAAAGACAGCATCACCGCCGTGCGGCTGAACCAAGGCGATGCGCCCGCCCAATTCAAGTTGGGGAATTTCACGCTGACGGCAAGCTACGTGGGGCGGGGCCGCGTACCGATTGCGCCCCAGCCGAAGCAGCCGGCGCAACCGGGCGCGCCGGCGCAGACAGCCCCGCCAGCCGCGGCCAGGCGGCCGGACGGCGCTCCAGCTCCCATGGAGGCGGCCGCGATAGTGGTCAATTCCGGGGTGGACGAATTCTATTTGGGCGGCGGCGGAATCCGCTTCGAATTCGCCGCCAACACGCCGGGGCCCTCCACCGTGGGACTCGGCATCGTGCAGGAAGGCAAGTTCGTGGACGGAAAATGGACGATCGTCCGCCAACTGGGTGGCGACGACATAGGGCAAGGCGAGATCCTCACGCTGCGCCCGAACACCATTTTGCGAGTGCTGCTCTACCGTTACGAATAAGGTTGGGGCATGCTTCAGCTTGCCAACGCCCGCTTGCGGGCGCGATTCTTTCGAAGCCAGTGATTGAATGAACAGAATCGTTGGCAGGCGAAAGCGCCTGCCCCACTTACCGCGTGAGAATCTTCAGGTCTTGCGTGGCTTTGTCGCCGGCGTGGATGGTCACGGTTTCGGTGACGGGAGCATACGCATCCCACTCGTCCCCGCCTTGCAAGATCGGGTTTAGATCGTCCTGCGCAATCACGGCCAGCTTGTACGTGCCGGGGATCACGGAATCGACCGAGTAGCTTCCATCGGCGCCGATGCTGGTATTCTGAAGCCATCCGCCGCCGGTTTCCGGGCTCTCGGGCGAAAGCACCACTTGCAGGCCGGCGGTGGATGCGCCGTCAGACTGCACCGTGCCCGAGACCGACCCGAACTGGGTGCTGATGACGATGGTGAGGGCGGCGCCCGCCGCGCCATTGCTGAGATCGAGGACCTGGCCGGCGATTTCCGACTGGCCCAGCCGCATCGATTTCACAAACCCACGGCCGCCGTTCCAATTCACGTGATACCGCCCGGGCACGACTCTCTCCACCGTGAAACCGCCGGCCGCATCGACGCGGCCGGGTACGCCCCAATTGGTCCCGTCGATCCCTTGCAGAAACACTTGCGGAATGTAGCGAGGCTGTTCGGTCCCCGCTGCGGGCTCCGGCGGCCTGGCATCGTCGTTTTCGTATTCCACCTGAACGGAGAGATCGGCCGCCGGCATCATGCGCAGCTCGACACCATCGATGTTGGAGTCGCTCATCACAATGTCTACCGGCGCGGCCGCGCTCATCTGCCCGGTGGGGCTGGTCCATTGCGCGCCGATGCGATACTGGCCGGGAGCGAGGCGCCACAGCGTGAATGTCCCATCCTTCTTCACCTGGGCGCCGCGGCTCCAGCCGCTATTCCTGGCGAAGCCAAAGGGGAAGCCCCGGTTGTTGTCCTGCCTGGTCTGGACCGTCAGGTACATGTTTTCGGCGCCTGGAGGGAGGCCGCTCACTCTGCCGCTGACCCGCACGATGGGTGTGCGCACCAGGCGAATCTGGGTGCCGGCGGCTTCGGCTCCGGCCTCGACGCTGATTTTCGCGGCGCCCGCCTCATCGACCGAGTTTGGGTAGTAGGTCTGGCTGTAATGCGCCTCCAGCGTGCCATCGGTGCGGATCTCGGGCGGACTCTGCGGTTTGTCGGGCGTGGCTTTAATCCGGTATTTGCCGGGCGCCAGGCCGCCGATGCGAAACCGGCCCTGCGCATCCGTTTGCGAAGTCTGCCCGCCGCGGGTGGACTCGGCGACGACGTTGCAATCCTCCACCGGCTCGCCGTTCGAATCCACCACCGTGCCCGAAATGGATCCGGAGGGCGTCAGCTTCAGCGTCACATCGTTCTTGTGATCGCCGGGCTTGAGCGTGAGCCCGTTCGGGCCGTGCTGGTTGAAGACAAAGATGAAGCCCACCCGGTCCGCACGGATGCCGTAGTTGCCCCCAGGCAGACCGGTGACGGAGAACTTGCCTTCCGCGGTGGTCAGGGCGCCGTAGTTGTGCTGCTTGCCGTCCGCGTAGCCATTGATGATCACGTGGGCGCGCAACACCGGCTCGCCGGTGACGGAATTGACCACCACGCCCTCCACGATGGCGGAGCTCTGATCGGCGGGCGGCGCGCTCTGTGCGAACAGCGCGGCGGAGCCGGCGAGGAGGAGAATCAGCAAATGTGGCGCACGCACTCGTAGGAGCCGCGCCGGCACCCGTGCCGACGCAGGGGCTCTCGGGACGAAAACGCGTCGAGATGAGTCTCGACGCGGCACGCATGAGTGCGTGCGCCACGGATTGCTACGGCTTGGCATCGGCGTCTCCTTTCTCGATCAGCTTCAAGTCCTGAACCTTGTGATCGCCTTCCTTGATCTCGATTTCATCGGCCGCCGCGGCGAGCGTTTCGATCGATTCCAGAAAGTCGGGACCGGCGGCGAACAGACCGGGACCGAGAGCCAGCAGCCGGTATTTGCCGGGGCGGATGGCCTGGAAACGGTAAGTTCCATCCTCGGCCCGCTTGAGAGAGCGCTCCAGGTCGATCTGCTTTGGGTCGGCCACCAGAAGCACCATCACCGTCTCGGCGCCCAGCGGCTCGCCGTCCTTGTCGAGCAGCTTTCCCGACACCTGGCCGCCGTTGCGGCTGACCACGATTTTCACCGACGATCCCTGCGCGCCGCGCGAAAGATCCAATTCGCCATCGGGAGTCTCAACGCCATCCAGGCGGACCGATTTCAGGTAGCCGTTTTCCGGCATCGGCGTCACTTTCAGACGGTAGCGGCCGGGCGCGATATCGGCGATGCGGAAGGCGCCGTTCTGGTCCGCCTCGGCGGTAGGCGGCGGTTCTCCGAAGGAGGCGAAAGGCAACGGATCGAGGGTGACGGAAAGCTTCTCCTTGCCCGGACCGCCCGCCATCTCCAACTTCCCGGTCAAGTCTCCGCCCGGCGCCAGGAGCAGATTCAGGTTGGTCACATCGGAGCCTTCCAGGCGCAGATCCAAGGGCTGGCTATAGAGGTTGGCCTTTTCACCCCACTGCCAGGCGAGCAGCCGGTATGCGCCCGGCGGCAGATTGGCGAAATGGAAGTGGCCGTCTCTGTCGAGGCCGACTGAGTGGTTGGACCTCATGTGCGCCGGGTTCTCGCCTTGCTGCAGCATCACCATGGCGCCGCCTGCCGCATCCCCCGCGCCGGCGACCACGCCGCTAATGCTGCCGCCGGGCGCCTGTCGCGCGAGGTGGATATCCATGCCCGTGAGCTCGGCGCCCGCCGCGGCTTCCACCAATACGGCTTTCGCCTTGGCCGCCGAGCCGGGGTAATACGTGGTTCCGTACATGGCGTCGACACTTCCATCGGTGCGGATCTCGGTCGGCTGGTTTATGACACGGTTACCGGCATTCGCGACGATGTAATACTTGCCCGGTGCGACGCTCAAGTGGTATTCGCCCCGCTCATCGCTATTGCCCCAGCGGCCGAAGTTCATGGCCCGCTCGGATTCGCCCTCCGCGTGAACGCCCGTCTGCACCGGGTCGCCATTATCGTCGATAACCCGGCCGGAAATGATGGCGCCCTGGGCCATCTCGATCTTGAAATCCGCGAGTTGCTGGCCAGCCTTCAGCGACACGCGCTGAAGCGGCCCTTCGCCCTTTGGCCGCATATAGAAATAGCCGCGCGCCTCGGCGTCGGCGATGTAAGTCCCGGCGGGCAGGCTGGCAATGGAGAAGCGGCCGGCGGCGTTGCTGATGGCGCCGTACGGCTGCCCATCGGCGGAGGGGGCCGTGCTGAGGAAGCGAACGTGCACGCCGGCCATGGGCTGCCCGGTGGCCTGGTTGACTACTACGCCTTCGATGGCAGCCGGCTGCGCGCCAAGACACGCGCAACAGGCCAGCAGCAGCGCCATGCGATGCATCAATTTCGAATATACCGCAGCGGCCGCAGGCTCACCGGAAGGGGAGGGTTTTGGGCCGGCGGATCGCCTGAGACGGCGGGTTTCGTGTTTGGCCGCGTGCTAGAATCGTCTCGGTTTAGCCAGCCCAGGAACGCAGAGTACAACGCTTGGCCCGGCTTGTCGCTGAACAGCCGATCGCGAGCCGGCTCGCAGAGGGCGCAAACGGATGATCCTATTCTTTTGTTTTTTCTTCTTTTCCGGTTTTTGCAGTCTGGTCTACCAAGTGGTATGGCTGCGCGTCGCGATGGGCAGCTTCGGCGCCACCACGCCGCTCATTTCGATTGTCCTTTCCATCTTCATGGCCGGGCTGGCGTTCGGAAGCTGGGCCGGAGGCAAGCTGGTGAAAAAGCTGGAGCGGAAGTCCGCGCGCTTTTTCTTGGGCCTGTACGGCGGGATAGAGCTCCTGATCGGGGTTTCGGGGGTGGTGGTGGCCCCGCTACTTCGGTTGGGACACGCGCTGTTTGGGGTGCAAACGGCGTGGGATTCGTCGGCCTACTATCTCGTCTCGGCGGGTTGGATCGGGCTGGTGATGCTGCCTTTCTGCACCCTGATGGGCGCTACTTTTCCGGCAGCCATGGCTGGCATCCGGGGCGCCTTCCCGAATCGTTCCTCGCGCTCGTTCAGCTATTTGTACGTGGCTAATGTGGTGGGAGCGATGACCGGGGTGATCGCTTCCGCGTTTGTACTCATCGAGCTGATGGGTTTCTCCAGGACGCTGTGGACTGCGGCGGCATTGAACGCACTGATCGGCCTCTCCGCATTCGCGGCTTCCAGGCGTTTCGCTTCCGCCACCAGCGTTGCACCCACGGTTACGCCTGAGCCGGCCCCCGCCGCTTCCGCGGTTTCCGGCGATGTCATGATTCTGCCGCTGCTGTTCACGACGGGCCTCGCCAGTCTGGCGATGGAGGTGGTGTGGACGCGGCAGTTCATGCCGTTTCTGGGCCCCGTGGTTTACTCGTTCGCCGCGATGCTGGCCGTGTACCTGGCCGCCACGGCCATCGGCACCCGCGTCTACCGTGCCGCGATTCGGCGCCGCGGCGGCGCCGCCGTCTCGACCTGGAACCGGGTGGTGATTGTGGCAGGCGTTTTCGCGCTCGGTCCCTTGCTCGCGGCGGACCCGCGCCTGATGCAAGTCTCGCATTGGTCTCTGCTATACGGCTCGCTGCGGGTGGCAGCGGGCATTGGGCCGTTCTGCGCGGCGCTCGGCTTTCTTACACCCATGCTCGTGGACCGTTGGTCGCGCGGCGTCCCGAACCGTGCGGGCACCGCATACGCCATCAACGCTATCGGTTGCATTGTGGGCCCGCTTCTGGCCGGTTTTCTGCTGCTGCCCAACTTGGGCGAGCGGTGGACGCTGATTGTGCTTACGCTGCCGTTGTTCGTCTTTGGTGGCTGGCGCCAAGCGGGCTCCCCGGACGGAGCGCCTCAGCGCCGGCCCGTCCGACTACTGGCTTTGGCGCTCAGCATTGCCCTGCTGTTGGCGGTATTCAGCAGGGACTTCGCAACCTTTTACCCAGGGGCACGAATTGGCCGCGATTACACTGCGACAGTGACCGCCTACGGCTCGGGAATGAGGAAGCGATTGCTGGTGAACGGCCTCGGCATGACGATACTTACGCCGGCCACCAAAATGATGGCGCATCTTCCGCTGGCCTCCCTGGCGGCGCCGCCGCGGCGGGTCCTGGTTCTCTGCTTTGGGATGGGAACTTCGTTCCGCTCCTCGCTCTCCTGGGGCACCCCTGTGACCGTGGTGGAACTGGTGCCGAGCGTGCCTCCTCTGTTCGGTTACTTCCACCGCGATGCCGGCGAGCTGCTGCAATCGCCGCGCGCCACGGTGGTGATCGACGATGCCCGGCGATTCCTCGAACGCTCCCGTGACAGCTTCGATGTCGTCATCGCCGATCCCCCGCCGCCCCCCGAGGCCGCCGGATCCAGCTTGTTGTATTCCACCGAGTTCTATCGCGCAGTCGCGCGCCGGCTTGCGCACGGAGGCATCCTGCAAACGTGGCTGTCCGCGGCGGGTCCCGCCACGGCTTCGTCGTTCGCGCAGGCGCTGGGGCAGAGCTTCCCCGTGGTTCGCTGTTTCGGCTCAGTGCCGGCGCTTGGCTTCCATTTTCTGGCCAGCTTTTCACCCATCGAAAAGCGCACCGCCGCCGAGCTTGCCGCGCGCGTTCCTCCTGCCGCGGCGCGCGATTTGCTGGAGTGGGGCCCGGAGGCGAATGTCGAAGCACAGTTTCAGGACACGCTCCGCAATGAATTGCCGCTGGAGCGGTTGATCGCCGAAGACCCGGCGGTGCCTATGCTCACCGACGACCGCCCAGTCAACGAATACTACCTCCTGCGCGACCTCGCGCAGCGGGTTCGGTAGACCGGATACTTCTTCACAAGCGGCGCTACGGTCTACCTCCGCGCGCCACGTCCTGGTAGATTTCGAGCACCTCGCGGGCGGAACGCTCCCAACTGAAGCGGGCGGCCTGGACGCGGCCACGGCGGATCAGCTCGGCGCGCAGCGGCTCGTCGGTCAGCACGTCGCGAATGCCGCGGGCGATATCGAACACGTTTCCCGGATTAACCAGCATGGCCGCGTCTCCCGCCACTTCCGGCAGTGAGCTCACGTTGGAGGTGACCACCGGAGTGCCGCAGGCCATGGCTTCGAGCGGCGGCAATCCGAAACCTTCATGGCGCGAAGGGAAGACGAACGCCGCCGCCGCTTCGTAGAAGCAGCGCAGCGTATCGAACGGCACGAAGCCGAGGAAGCGCACGGCGTGCTCCATCTTGCTTTTGAGCACGGCCTGCCGCACGGCCGGGTACTCCGAGATGGTGTCGCCGATGATGACTAGGCGCAGGTCGCCATAGACCGCGTGCGCGGCCAGTTGTTCGCGCAGCACGGCGAAGGCTTCCACCAGCCGAGGGATGTTCTTGTGATGGCGGATGGCGCCGGCATAGAGGAGAAACGGGCGGTCGATCTGGTAGCGCTCCATGATGCGGCGGCGCTCTTCCTCGCCCGCGGCCGGGTCGCGTCCGAGAAAACCCGGATCGGGCGCGTTGTAGACGCGCGTGATGCGCGCCTGCGGCACGCCCAGCAGGTTCGCGACGTCGCGCTTGGTGGCTTCGGAGACCGCGATCACACGGCCGGCGCGCATCAGGCCGCGGCGGAAACGGAAGCGGCGCAGGTGCATGTGCACGGCGGAAAGCTTCTGCTCGTCGTAAAACAGGTTCACCATGTCGTGGATGGTCACCACGTAGGGCCGGATCATCAGCAGCGGCACGCGGTTCAACGGAATATGCACCAGATCCGGCTTGAGACGCTGCAGAAAAACCGGAAAGAACAAGTGATCCGAGTAAGCGTGATCGTCCCCCGCATAGATGGCGACGCGGAAGTTATCCGGCAGCGCTCCCCACACGCGCGCCTCGCCGGGACCGGTGATCACGGTGTAGTGGTTGGCCGCATCGATGCGGCTGAGCGCATGCACCAGACTGCGGATGTAGGTGCCGATGCCGAAGTCCCGCACCCGGCGCCCGTCAATGACGATGTCCAGTGCCATGACTGGAAAGTTGGCCGCCCCGAGGGGGCCTAGCCCACTTGCACCGCGCTTTCCGGCAGCACGGCGGAATTCTCCGCCGGTCTCCGCTTCTTCCACGGGTACAGCGGGAAACGGGCCGTCAGCGCTTCGACTTGTTGCCGCACGCGCGCGATGGTCGCCTCATCGTCGATGTGCCCCAGCACTTCGCCGATGAGAGCGCCGACCTCGCGCATCTCGGCCTCGCGGAAGCCGCGCGTGGTCACCGCGGGCGAGCCGAGCCGTATCCCGCTCGGGTTCAGCGGCGGGTTGGTGTCGAACGGAATCGCGTTCTTGTTCACCGTGATGTGCGCGCGGTCCAGCGTCTTTTCGGCCTCCTTGCCACGCACGCCCTTGGAAAAAACATCCACCAGCATCAGGTGCGTATCGGTGCCGCCGGAGACGACGCGGAAACCGGCGTCCTGGATGCTCGCGGCCAGCGCGCGGGCATTGGCCAGCACCTGTTTCTGGTATTCGACAAACTCCGGATTCATGGCCTCGCGCAGGCAGACCGCCTTGGCGGCGATGACGTGTATCAGCGGGCCGCCCTGCACGCCGGGGAAAACCATTTTGTCGATGGCGGCGGCGAATTTCCGTTTGCAGAGGATCATGCCGGCGCGCGGCCCGCGCAGCGTCTTGTGGGTGGTGGAAGTGACAATGTCGGCCCACTGGCACGGGTTGGGATGCAGTCTCGCCGCCACCAGGCCCGCGATGTGCGCCATATCCACGAGCAGGATCGCTTCCACCGAGTCGGCGATCTGGCGGAAGCGCGCGAAATCGAGCGTCCGCGGGTAAGCGCTGGCGCCGGCGATGATCATTTTCGGCCTGTGCTCGCGCGCCAGCCGCTCCACCTCGTCGTAGTCGATGCGCTCGTCTTCCTGGCGCACGCTATAGGGCACCACGTGGTATGTCCTGCCGGAAAAATTGAGCTTGTGGCCGTGCGTCAGGTGGCCGCCGTGGGCCAGGTTCAAACCCATGATGGTGTCGCCCGGCGCCAGCACGGCGGCATACGCAGCCTGGTTGGCCTGCGAGCCGGAGTGCGGCTGCACGTTGGCGTGCTCGGCGCCGAACAATTCGCACGCGCGATCTCGAGCCAGGTTCTCGACGATATCGGCGTTCTCGCAGCCGCCGTAATAACGTTTGCCGGGATAGCCTTCGGCGTACTTATTGGTGAACACGCTCGCGGTGGCTTCGAGCACGGCCTCGGAGGTGAAGTTCTCGCTGGCGATCAGCTCGATCTGCGCGTCCTGCCGCTCGACCTCCTGCTGGATCGCCCGGCACACGTCCGGGTCCACCTCGGCCAGCGGCCGCTTCATTTGTCGTTCTGGCGTCATGGCTGTCGAAATCTCCGTTCCCGTGCGTCTTGCTTACGGCCGCGACATTCCTTCACGGCCGGGCGCCTGTTCCAACTGAGCGATCTTGTCCACACGGCGCGCGTGGCGGCCGCCGGCAAAATCGGTGTCGAGAAAGATGCGGGTCAGATGGCTCGCCTGCTCCTCGTCAAAATATCGGGCGCCCAAGGTGAGCACGTTGGCATCGTTGTGCTCGCGGGTCAGCCGCACTTCGTCTTCGGATACGGCTGGCGCCGCGCGCACACCGGCGATCTTGTTTGCCGCCATGGCCATGCCGATGCCGGTGGAGCAGACCAGGATGCCGCGGTCGGCGCGCCCGGCGGCAACTTCGCGCCCGACCGGAGAAGCGTAATCCGGGTAGTCGCACGATTCCGCGCTGGCTGGTCCGAAGTCGGTTACCTCGTGCCCCTGTTCGGCCAGAGTCTGGCGCAGCTTTTCTTTCAAGACAAATCCGGCGTGATCGGCGGCAATGGCTATTTTCATCGGGAAAGACTTCAATTCTACCATGCTAAGATCGGAGTTTACCCCTCATAACCATGCTCTGGAGCAAGCTCTTTATCCCCACGCTGCGCGAGGTGCCGGCCGAAGCCGAAGTTGCCAGCCACCAGTTGCTGTTACGCGCCGGATACATCCGCCAGCTCTCCGCCGGTATTTACAGTTTCCTGTTTCTGGCGCAGCGGTCGCTCGTGAAAATTCAGAACATCGTGCGCCAGGAAATGGACGCGATGGGCGCGCAGGAGTTTTCCCTCCCCGCGCTGAATCCGGCCGAGGTGTGGCAGGAATCCGGCCGCTGGGACGTGATGGGCGACAACCTGTTCCGCTTCAAGGACCGTTTCGGCCGCGACATGTGCCTCGCCATGACGCACGAGGAAGTGATGACCGCGATCGCGCGCGGCGAGTTGCGCAGCTACAAACAGCTTCCGCAGATCTGGTACCAGATCCAAACCAAGTTTCGCGATGAGCCGCGGCCGAAGTCCGGGCTGCTGCGTGTCCGCGAATTCATGATGAAGGATTCCTATACCTTCGACATGGACCAGGCCGGCCTGGATGCGGCTTACGACAAGCACTACAAGACTTACTGCCGCATCTTCGACCGCTGCGGCCTGGCATACACGGCGGTGGAAGCGCACTCGGGCGCGATGGGCGGCAGCCAGTCGCACGAATTCATGGTGGCGTCGGAAGCTGGTGAGGACTTCGTCGCGCGCTGCCCGAACTGCGGCTATGCCGCCAATCTGGAAAAAGCGGCCTCGGTTCCCACCGCGCCGGCCGCCGCGGATCCCGCCGGCGACCTGAGCCCGGAGGAGTTCCACACGCCCGGCCGCAAGACCATCGCCGAAGTTGCCGCTTTCACGGGCCTGCCCGAGACCTCGCAAATGAAAAGCCTGGTAGTGGTGGCCGACGGCAAACCGGTGCTGATCCTGTTGCGCGGCGATCACCAGTTGAGCGAAACCAAGGCGGGCGCCATCGTCAACGATCCCGAGTTCCGCCCCGCGCATCCCGAGGAAATCCGCCAGTGGTTCGGCGCCGACGCCGGATCGCTGGGGCCGCTGGGCGTGCGCAACATGGCCGTCTACGCCGACCGGGCGCTCGAAGGGCGCCGCAATATGATCGCCGGCGCCAACAAGAACGATTACCACCTGCGCCATGTGACGCCGGGCGAGGATTTCCAGGCCGAACTGCACGACCTGCGCCAGGTGGTGGCAGGCGACGCCTGCACGCGCTGCGGCGGCACGCTCGAGGTGATCAAGTGCGTCGAAATAGCGCACATTTTCAAGCTCGGCTACAAGTATTCCGAGCCGATGGGGCTGCGCGTGCTCAACGCCGACGGCAAGGAAGTCACCCCCATCATGGGCTCGTACGGGATTGGCATAGGACGCATCCTGAGCGGCGTGATCGAGCTCAATCACGACAAGGATGGGATGGTGCTGCCGCCAACGATAGCGCCTTTCGAACTGATCGTGACGCCGGCCAACAACGCGGACCCGGCGCAAATGGAAACCGCGCACGCGATCTACCAGGAATGCCTGGGGCTGGGCATCGACACCCTGCTCGACGACCGCGACGAGCGGCCGGGCGTAAAGTTCAAGGACGCGGACCTGATCGGCGTGCCCTTCCGCGTGGTGGTCGGCAAGAAACTCGCCCAGGGCAAAGTGGAACTGGTGGAGCGCAGAACCCGCACCGCCACCGACGTCGCCTCGGGCGAAGCCGCGCGCGCTGTCCTCGGGCGGCTAGGGCGCTAGGTAGGGCAGCTTCAAGCTTGCCAACGCCCGCTTGCGGGCGCATGCTTTCACAGCTTCTGAATGGAGGGTCTTGAGGGCCATGACCAGGGATGAGATCATTCTCGCCAACCAGGAATTCCTGTTCCCGGCGGTTTTCCATTACTACAAAGAGCCGCTGGTGGTGGCGCGGGCCAAGGACCAATATCTCTGGGACGCCGACGGCAACCAATACTTGGATTTCTTCGGCGGCATCGTCACGGTGAGCGTCGGCCACTGCAATACCCAAGTGAACGCCGAAGTCCACCGCCAGCTCGATACTTTGCAGCACGTCTCGACGCTGTTCGCCAATGAGCCGCAGGCTGCGCTGGCCAGGAAGATCGCCTCGCTCACGCCGGGCGGCCGGCTCACTAAATCGTTCTTCACCAACAGCGGGACGGAGGCCAACGAGACGGCCATTCTGACCGCGCGCTGCTACACCGGCAACACCGAAATCGTGGCGCTGCGCCACTCCTACCACGGCCGCACCGCGATGGGCATGTCGCTCAACGGCGTGGGCTCCTGGCGGCTAGGCCCTCCCGCGGCCGGCATCGTGCATGCGCATAACGCATATTGCTACCGCTGCCCGTTCGGCCTCACCTATCCCAATTGCGAAGTGCGCTGCGCATCGGACATGGAGGAGCTGATTCGCAGCTCTACCGGTGGGTCAGTGGCCGGCTTCATCGGCGAGCCCGTGCAAGGTGTGGGCGGGTTCATCACTCCGCCAAGCGAGTATTTTCGGATCGTCGAGCGCATTATCCGCGACCATGGCGGCATCTTCATCAGCGACGAAGTGCAGACCGGTTGGGGACGCACCGGCGGCAAGTGGTTCGGCATCGAACATTACGGCGTCACGCCGGATGTCATCACCGGCGCCAAGGGCCTGGCCAACGGCAGCCCGATCGGCGTGACCGTGGCCAAACCCGAAGTGGCCGACGCCGTCACCGGTCTCACCATTTCCACTTTTGGCGGCAACCCGGTGACGGCCACGGCCGCCAAAGCGGTGATCGATTTCATTGAAGAGCGCAACCTGCTGGCCAACTGCGCCGCGACCGGCGCCTACCTGCGCGCCGGCCTGGAAGAGTTGCAAGACAAGCACGAGCTGATCGGCGACGTGCGCGGCATCGGCTTGCTGCAGGCCGTCGAACTGGTGACGGACCGGCAGACGAAGACGCCCGCGGCCGCCGAAGCCACCCAGGTGATGGAGGCCGCGCGCGAAAACCGGCTGATCGTCGGCAAGGGCGGAATGCACGGCAACGTACTCCGCATTTCGCCGCCGATGAACGTGGGCCGTGCGGACGTGGATCAGTTCCTCTCACTGCTGGACCGCAGCCTGGCGGTGTGCGGAGACACGGCAGCTCAAGACGCCGTTGCGCGAAGCGAAACCCGCGGTCGTGGGTGATTTGCAATAGCTCATAAGGGCTAGCACGCGAAACTGTAACAACTGCTAACATGTTGTTTGCAAAACTGGTTAGTGCTTTCCACGAAGAGACTCAGGCTATCATAAGCGTGTCGAAAAACTCGGCTTTTTCGACATAGATAGAGCAACCTCTGCTCCTCCGCAGGCGTCATATAAAACTGCGCCTTAAATGGAAGGATTAGGACCAAAGCTAATGAAGATCGCGGTTTTAGGTGGTGACGGCTACTGTGGATGGGCGACCGCGCTGTACTTGTCCCGGCAGGGCCATTCCGTGGCAATTGTCGATAACTTCCTTCGGCGGCAGTGGGACCGGGACTTGGGAGTGGAAACGCTCACGCCGATTCGCGCGCTGGCTGAGCGCGCGGAAGTGTGGAATCGGCTCAACGGCAGCCCAATCCAGGTCTTCGAGGGCGACGTCACCGATTACGAGTTTCTTTCCTCGATCTTCCGCGAGTTCCAGCCGGAGGCGCTGGTACACTTCGCCGAACAGCGTTCCGCGCCGTATTCGATGATCGACCGGCAGCACGCCGTCTTCACCCAGGCCAACAACGTGTTGGGCACGCTGAATGTGCTGTTCGCGATCAGAGAGTTGCAGCCCGAATGCCACCTGGTGAAGCTGGGCACGATGGGTGAATATGGTACCCCCAATATCGATATCGAAGAGGGCTACATCGCCATCGAGCACAACGGCCGCAAAGATGTGGTGCCGTATCCCAAGCAGGCGGGCTCCTTCTATCACCTGTCGAAGGTGCACGACAGCCACAATATGCTGTTCGCCTGCCGCGTCTGGGGACTGCGCGCCACCGATCTCAACCAGGGCGTGGTTTACGGAACTGTGACTGACGAGACGGCGCTGGACGATGCGCTGATTAACCGGTTCGATTACGACGAAGTCTTCGGCACCGTGCTGAACCGCTTCTGCGTACAGGCGGCCGTCGGCTTCCCACTGACGGTCTATGGCAAGGGCGGGCAAACCCGCGGCTACCTGGACATTCGCGATACGGTCCGCTGCGTGGAACTGGCTTGCCTGAACCCGGCGGCCAAGGGCGAATGCCGCGTGTTCAACCAGTTCACCGAGCAGTTCTCGGTGCTGGACCTGGCACGCATGGTGCAGACGGCCGGGCGGAAGCTGTCGCTCAAGGTCGAAATCCAGCACCTGCCGGATCCGCGCGTGGAGGCCGAACAGCATTACTACAATGCGCGGCACTCTAAGCTGGCCGATCTCGGGTTGCAGCCCCACCTGCTCTCCGAATCGTTGCTCGATTCGCTGATGAACATCGCCATCCGCTACCGCGACCGCATCGACGAATCGCTCTTCCTGCCGCGCGTCAACTGGCGCGAACCAGTCAACCGCCGCCAGGCCAAGGAAGAGATGGTGCTCACCGCCGGCGTGCTGGAACCGTAATCTGTTCCTTGCGTCTATAAGACGCGTGGCTCGACGGCGATCAGTTGCTGAAACTCCGGCATTTGGCGGAGGGTGGCGAAATCGGAGTCGTCCGACCATGGCGCTTTGCGATCCTTGTATCCTTCCTCGAGAGACCGTCGCAGGTATTGAATCGCCAGCTCGTTGCGTCCTTGCCGGGCGTAGAGCTTTGCCATGTCGAAGTGAAAGCGCGCGCGCTCATCCACGCTGCGTTCGGCCAGAATCTGCCCCACGGCGCCGCGGCCTTCGAAAACGTCCGGGTCCAGCTTCAGCGCGGCCTGAAAGCTGAGATTGGCCTTCTCATAATTCTTGCGCGCGAACCAAGCCATGCCCAGGTTCATGTGGACCGAGGCCGTGATCTCCGAATCGGTTCCCGCCATCCCGAGCGCCTTGTGGTACCAGGAGATGGCTCGGCGGTTGTTCTTCCGGGAGTATTCGACCGTGCCCAGATTGTTGGCCGCTTCCATGTAGGCGGGCCTGAGGCGCAGGGCCTCCAGATATTCCTTGCGGGCTCTCTCCAGTTGCCCCAACTGATGGTACGCGATGCCCATTTTGTTGCGCAATGTGGGATCGTTCGACGGCCCTTGGGCATAGGTCTCCACGGCCTCGCGGTAGTTTCGATGCAGCATCTTGAGGTCGCCCAATTCCTCGGGAGTGGCGGCGGAGGACTGAAGGGCTCCATTCGTCGCGGGTGCGGCAAATTGGGCGGGAGCGACCGGGGAACCCAAGCCAGCCGCGGACCGCGCGGCATCCTGCGCCCTCGCGATTTGGCCCGATGCCGAGATTGCAAACAGGGCGAGGATGGCTACCAACAGCCTCGGCGCCGCGACGCGGCCCGGCGCGACGTCTCCGGACCGAAAGGACATCGACTCTCTGAAACATCCTGATTTCGTCATTGCGAAAACCTCCGTGAGTGAAAGTTGCGGGAAGTCGCCGGGGCGACGGACAGCTTGTTGAGACTGAGCCGCCCTCCGCGCGCGTGGAAACTTGAGCGGCACGACACCAAGCGGATTCCCCTTTGTAAGCAGCTTACGGCCGAAGTTGTATGACTGGAAGATCCATATTGTCGAATTTCTTTGGACCATTATCAGCCGCAAGAAACTCGCCCAGCCGGTTCCGGATCAACTCTCGGCGGTCAAGGTGGATGTGGCTTTCGGAGAGGCTCGGGACCAACCCCACGCTGCGTCGCGGAGCGATCTTGCGATGGCCCAAGCCGAACCCGCCAGCGCGGTCGCCACGAACAGCATGGTCCATTTCAGCCGGCTGTTGGGTTCCGCGACCACGCCCGGAATGTGAACCAGGAGCACGAATATGCCGATCATGATCGCCTCGAGCGTCGCCGCCAGGCGAGGGAAAACCGCGAACAGGATGCCGACACCCGCGGAGATATGTCCCGCGCCGGTGATGTAGGCAAAGCCCAAGCGGTCGGGGAGCCACGCTGGCACCATGCTGGCAGTGACCTCTGCATACACGAAGTGCGACAAGCCTAACTCGATGCACGAAAGGGCGAACGCGAACCTGGCAACGGGTATGGCGCCGGCGAGTTTCACGCCCAGCCGGCTTCCCGGCCCGGCCAGCGCCGCGAAAAGGATCCAACCGCCGCAGGTCAGCCAGGTGTTCTCGGCGAAGCCCATCCAACTGCCCACATTCAATGGCGCCTGAGCGGCGCGAGGGGCTTGCAGCAACACGACCCAACTCAGCATATAGATAGTCATGGCGAGCGCGGCCGTCCCGGCGGTGCGCTTCACGAGCATGCCGGCGCCGCCTGCCAGCAGGAGGATGCCGGAGGCGCGGGCGAGGCCTTCCCGCCACGGGACCCACGCTGGAACGGGCTGCCACGCCAAAGCGAAATCGCCGGAGAAGAGGCTGAGAATGCCGAGACCCGCCAGGCCGGCGGCAAATAGAAAATGAGCTAGCCCGATCGCACGCATCTTGGGAACTCCTTCACATGTCGATGGCGACACGGAGCCGCCGGATGCGGCCCCGGACAGGGAGCGCGCGTCGCCACTCTCGCAAGATATCGTCTGCCTTGGTACTATGGGCAGAGCCATATTGCGAGGTTTTTTTGGACCACCTGACGGGGAGCGCGATCGATGCCTAAGGGCGTCAGCTCCCTGGAGCTCACTCTCAACGAACGTCCGCCGGGTGTCGCACTGACACGCTGGCTTCACGAAGAACTGCGCCACGCGGTTCTCGACGGCCGGCTGCGGCCCGGCACGCGCCTGCCCGCCACGCGGGATTTCGCGCGCCAGTACGGCGTATCGCGGGGAACCGCGGTCACGGTCTTCGAGCAACTGCTGAGCGAGGGCTACTTGCGCAGCCAGGTCGGCGCGGGCACCTGGATCAACGAAAGACTGCCTGCGAATCTTTTCGGCGCGAAGGGTCCACCAGTGGCTGTCTGGAGCCGCCCGGCGCGCCTGACCAGGCTCAAGTTCCCGCACCCGGCGCGGCCGTTCCGCGCGCATGAACCCGCCATCGCGGAGTTCCCGGTCGAAGTCTGGGCGCGCATAGCAAGCCGGCGTTTGCGGCGAGTCACCTCATCCCTGCTGGCGGGCGGTGACGCGCGCGGATATGGGCCGCTATGCGCCGCCATTGCGGAGTATCTGGGCTCGTCGCGCGGCGTGAATTGTTCCCCGGAGCGGGTGGTGATCGTGTCCGGCGTCCAACAGGCGCTCGACCTGCTTGCCCGTCTTCTTCTCAAGCCCGGCGACGCCGTCTGGATGGAAGATCCCGGATACTTCGGCGCCATTACCGCCTTCACCAACGTCGGCGCCAGAATCATCCCCGTGCCAGTCGACGAGCAAGGCATCTCGGTTTCGAAGGGCCAAAAGCTGTGCGCGCGCGCCAAGGGAGCGTACCTGACTCCGGCGCACCAGTTCCCGTTGGGAATGACGATGCCGCTCGAGCGGCGTCTTGCCATCCTGCGGTGGGCGCACGATGCCAAGGCCTTCCTGATCGAAGACGACTATGACAGCGAGTTCCGCTTTGAAGGGCGGCCGGTCGCCTCGCTCCAGGGCCTGGACAAAGGCGAGAGCGTGATTCTTCTCGGCACTTTCAACAAGCTCCTGTTCCCTTCGTTGCGTTTGGGATATGTGGTCCTGCCGCAGGCGCTGGTGGATCCGTTTCTCGCCTTCCGACATGGGACGGACCTGCATCCCGCCGGCCTCGACCAGTCGATTCTCTGCGACTTCATTGTCGAGGGGCACATGGGACGCCACATCCGCCGCATGCGCGAGCTCTACGCCGGCAGGCTGGCCGCCCTCCAGGCAGGAGGCCAGCGATACCTGGGCGGACTGCTCGATATCTCTCCCGTACAAGTGGGACTTTACACGGCGGGTTTCCTGCGCAATGGCATGACTTCGAGTGAGGCGGAGACCAGAGCGACCGCGCACGGCATCGAAACCATGGCACTCGACCGGTTCACGCTGAAGCGCAAGGATGTCCACGGCTTGTTGCTGGGCTTCGCCGCGTTCGATGAGCGCCAGATCCGCCGCGGCCTGGAGGGCCTGGCTGCCGCGCTGGATAGAAGGCACGGCGAAGCGGCCGGTTGAAAGTCGCCAGCCTGCACCGTCAGAAAGCCGAGTGAATACCAGTTACCATCTTGCTTGGTCTAATCGTGTTTTTCCGTGGATAGGAAGATGGAGCCTTCGAGCAACGGTGGGCGCGTGCCCGGCAATCGCGCTTCAATCTATCTGATCGTTCTGCTGGCCGCGGTTGCGGTCTACTGCGGCACCATCGTCTCGCCGCCTTCGTTGATGGACGATGTGGACGCGGTGCAGGCGCAGATTGCCCGCAACATGCTGCGGTCGGGCGATTGGGTGACGGCGCGGCTGGACGGCATCCCCTACCTGGAAAAAGCGCCGCTGATTTATTGGCTGATCGGCGGCTGCTTCAAGCTTTTCGGCGCGTACGATTGGGTGGCGCGGATACCGGTGGCGCTGTCGGCGGTGCTGCTCTGCTGGCTCACGGCCGCGTTCGGCGGCTGGGCGTTCGGCCGCCGCGCGGGAACCCTGGCCGGAATGGTGATCGCCACATGCGCGGGCCTGTTCCTGTTCACCCGCATCCTGATACCGGATGTGATGCTGACTGCGGCCATCGCGCTCGCGATGTGGGCGTTTCTGCGCGCCCTGGACGAACAGGAGCCGCATCCGCGTTTGTGGGCCATGGCGCTGGCCGCCAGCCTGGGTGTGGGGATGCTGCTCAAAAGCACGGTGGGCGTGCTGTTTCCGGTAGCGGCGGCTTTGATTTATCTGGCTCTCACCGGGCAGTTGTTTTCGCGCGCGGTGTGGCGGCGGCTGCACCCGTTCTCCGGCGCCGCGGTGGCGCTGGCGATTGCCGCTCCGTGGCACGTGCTGGCGACGCTGCGCAGTCCTCCATATTTCGATTTCACGCTGCGCAGCCTTCCCGGCCAATACCACGGCTTCCTGTGGTTTTATTTCATGAATGAGCAGGTGTTGCGCTTCCTCAACCTGCGCTATCCGCGCGATTACGACACGGTGCCGCTCGCATATTTCTGGCTGTTTCATCTGCTCTGGCTGTTTCCGTGGAGCGTGTATTTTCCGGCGGCGGTGAAGTTGCGATTCCGGCCGGTGGATCGCGCCGGGCGGGCGCGCCTGCTGGCGCTCTGCTGGATCGGCTTCGTGCTGATCTTCTTCAGTTTCTCCACCACCCAGGAGTATTACTCGATGCCGTGCTATCCGGCGCTGGCGTTGTTGCTGGGCGCAGCGATGGCCGATGGCGGCGTGTGGGTCAAACGAGGAACTCGAGTGTTGCAGGTGCTGGCCGGAGCGGCGGGCGCGCTGGCGCTGGTGCTGGCCTGGCTCGTGCGCAACACGCCCACGCCGGGCGATATCTCGGTGGCGCTGTCGCAAAATCCGGGAGCCTACAAATTGTCGCTCGGCCACATGGAAGACCTCACCCTTTCTTCGCTGGCCTATCTGCGGCTGCCACTGGTGCTGGCGGGAGTGGCATTTCTGCTGGGCGCGTTTCTCGCCCCGGCGCTCGGGCGCTTCGGCCGAATCGGGAAAGACACGGCGGCATTTCTCGCCGCCGCGCTGATGATGATTGTCCTCCTGCACGCGGCGCGGCTGGCGATGGTGGCTTTCGATCCGTACTTATCGTCGCGCCCGCTGGCTGACGCGTTGGTGCGCGCGCCCTCGGGGAAGCTGGTGGTGGAGGGCCACGACTATCCATTCTCTTCCGTGTTCTTCTACGCCGACCGCGACGCGCTGCTGTTGAACGGACGCCGCCAGAACCTGGTGTACGGATCTTACGCCCCCGGCGCTCCCAACGTGTTCCTCGACGACGCCGGTTGGAAGGCCCTCTGGCTGACGGGAGAACGGTGTTACCTGGTGACCAAGGAAGCCCAGCGCCCGCGCCTGGAGCGCCTGGTAGGCCCGGCCGCCTTGCACGTTGTCATGTCGAGCGGCGGCAAGGTGCTGCTGTCGAACCAGGGGCCTGGGTGAGATACAGCCCCGGCCTGACACTCATCGAACTGTAGTCGTCCCGTCCCTCTCCAGTTCCAGAGCCAACTTGGGCGATGCCACGCGTCGGGAACAAGTCACGCTTTCTCGGCGTCCAACCTGTCATGACTGGGACTCTGTTCGGTAAGGAGCCTGTGGCGTCCCATTCTCGCGGTGACTTTGCGCTGGTCGCGCAGATCGCAAGCCTATTCGTCACCGGCTGCGTTGTCTGGACCGTAGTATTGTCTCTGGATCCCGTGCCGATCGCAATCGGATGGGCGTTGGGGCTCTCGTTACTGGCTTGGTTCTGTTGCGCCGGCATGTTAGCCGGCATGCACTTCCTGTTTGCCGAGCCGATCACGGCCCAAACTGTGCGCGTTCTTCTGCGCACCGCCGCGGTAGGCGTGTGGTTTACTCCAGCCGCAATGCTGCTCGCCGAGTACTCCCCGGCAGCTATGGTTGTCTGGCTAGTCTTGGTAGTCGGCACTACCCGAGTTCTTTGTTCGGAATGGAGGTTCGCACAAGGGGAACCGGAGCTGCCGCCGCCAGCGCCCAGTGTGCATCGCCTGTTCGAGAGCTACGCGCACCCTGCACCCGCTCTCTTCAGACAATTAGTTCCCCCGTTGACACTGGCCTTGTTAATCCAGGCTGGTACGGTTGCGGGCATGATGCGCTGCCCTCTGCTGGCCGCCGCCTGTTTCGCATTGAGCGCGGCATTACTGACGGGGGTTGGCATGGCTGCCGGAGTGATCTTTCAGGGAAAGCCCCGGGGATTGCCGGCTTCCGCCACAGCCTCCCTCCTAACGGTGTTGCTGGCTGCCGGTTTGACCATGGGCACTTTGACACGCTGGTCGATGCGCGATTACCACCGGTCGGGAGACATGAGTTTCCAGCCGAACCCCGGATTGCTGGGAACGGCGCGAGCCCTGCTCTCGCAGTCGCTTTACGGCCGCGGGCCACGCACGCCGCGGAAGGCATCCGGTACGCACGGGCCGGCGGCGGTGACTGTTCCGCGCTATGAACCTGCCGGCGATATTGGAAGAGTCGGCGACAACGAATTTCCCGGCGTGATCCTGTGGCCGGAGGTGACGCCTGAGACAACACTGGTCGCTCCAATTCTCTCCGGAATCAGTTTCTCCGGCCACGCCACCCGCCCGCTTGGTATTCCTTTTTCGGGCGAGTATTGGATGTTCCGAGCGCCGTACACACGGCCTCCCTACGGCTCGTTCTTTCGACGAGGAAGTCCAGCGTCGCTTGCGTTCGCCACTACGGACCACGTGCCGCTGGAAATGGAGGCGCACCACAGGCTGGACCAACCCATCGACCCGCGGTGCTGCCGCAAGATCCAGGTCGCCATCTGGAATGCGGACCACTATCCGGGAACCGTTGCCCTGGAACTCGTCCTCATCGACACCGGGCGGCGGGGACGACCTTCGCAAAGCCTCGGGACAAGCCCGGTAAGATCGTCTCCAGGCAGCCTGCCCGTTCGCGAAACCCTTGAGTTCTCCATTCCCACAGCGCCCGAGTTGCGGCGGTTCGATGAATTCGAGATTTTGTTCCACCGCGACCGCAACAAAATCGACAAGAGCGCCCACATCGAGATTGAGCGCTTTGTGCTGATACCGGTGAGCTCGATCTGATTGGCGCGCAAAACAATTTGGAACAAATCGGTTCCCGGTTCCCCGAGGGTCGAGCGCCTGGGTTTGCGACCGCGCGATGTTCTAGCCTCCCGGCTAACCGCTCCCTCACGGTCGCGGCTCCGTTCGGAGCCGGCCCGGAGGGCACCCCGTTAGCGAGCGGTGTCGTGGCGACACCGTATTTCGCGGTCAGGAAACCGGCGCCAGCAACGCCCTGGCTTCGGCCACCAGAAACAACGAGCCGGTGATGAAGATGACGTCGTCCGGGCTCGCATCTTCGACCAAGTGCAACGCTTCTTCGAGCGTGGGGGCGATCCGCAGGTTGGGATGATCGACTACGGCGCGTAGGGACTCGGGCGCGAGGGCACGGGACTGGCGCGGCGCGGTGACGACCACTTGCCAGGCTAACGGGAAAAGGATGCCGGCGATTTCGGCGGCGGCTTTGTCGCGCATAATGCCGAAGATCAGTCGCAACGGTGCGCGCGCATAAAAGCGGGTGATGTAGGCGGCCAGCGCGCGGGCGGCGGCGGGGTTGTGGGCGCCATCGAGGATGATCGCGGGGCGCTCGCGGACCTGCTCCAGGCGGCCGGGCCAAACGGCTGTCGCGATGCCGGCTTCAATCGATACCCGGTCAACGCCGCAGACAAGCAGCGCCAGTGCGGCGGTGACGGCGTTCTCCGCCTGGTGCTCGCCGGCGAGTGGGCAGCGAATCGAGAGCGGGGTATCGCCAGGAAGCTCGAAGCGGCTGCCGCGGGCATCGAGCGACAGGTTTTGAATGGGCCATTCAGCCGCGCGCGTCACGGGAATGCCCAATTCGGCGGCGCGGCGATCCAGCACGCTTGCGGCTTCCGGGCGCTCGAGCGCGAAAACGGCGGGCACGCCGGGTTTCAGAATGCCGGCTTTCTCGGCGGCGATGGATTCGATGCCGCGGCCCAGGAACGCTTCGTGATCGAAATCGATGGGCGTGATGACGGCGAGCGACGGCCGCACCACGTTGGTGGCATCCAGCCGCCCGCCCAGGCCGACTTCCAGCACCACGCGCTCCACGCCTTCTTCGGCGAAAATCAGGAACGCCATCGCGGTGACGGTTTCGAAATAGGTGGTGTGCAGGTCGATTGTCTCGCGAGCCAGCAGTCGCTCGACTACGGCGTGGACGCGGTTGAAGGCGTCGGCGAAACGCTCGGCGGAAACCACGCCCCCGTCGATGCGTATGCGCTCGGTGGGCTCGGCGAGGTGCGGCGAAGTGTACAGTCCCGTGCGCAGCCCAGCGGCGCGGAAACCGGATTCGATCATGGCGCAGGTGGAGCCCTTGCCGTTGGTGCCGGCCACGTGGACGATCGAGAGGCGGTCCTGCGGATTGCCGAGCGCATCGAGCACGGCGCGGATGCGCTCCAGGCCGAGCTTGGCGGTCTTGATTTCGTTGCCCAGCGCGTAGAGGAAATGGACCGAATCGGGGTAGTTCACTGCTGGCAGAAGAAATCGAACGCGCGGGCGATATAAGCCTTCAGCTCCAGGCGCGGCACCACGGCATCGAGCATGCCGTGCTTGACCAGAAACTCGCTGCGCTGGAAACCCTCGGGGAGCTTTTGGCGGATGGTCTGCTCGATCACGCGCGGGCCGGCGAAACCGATCAGGGCGCCAGGTTCAGCGATATTAAGGTCGCCCAGCATGGCGTAGCTGGCCGTGACGCCGCCGGTGGTCGGGTCGGTGAGCACGCTGATGAAGGGGATGCGGGCCTGGTCCAGCCGCATCAGCGCGGAGCAGATTTTGCACATCTGCATCAGGCTGACGGCGCCTTCCTGCATACGCGCGCCGCCGGAAGCCGAAACGATCACCAGCGGCGAGCGGGAAGCGAGAGAGCGTTCGATGGCGCGCGTGATTTTTTCGCCCACCACCGCGCCCATGCTGCCGCCGATGAAGCGCACCTCCATCGAGCACATTTCCACCTGGCGCCCGCAGAGCTTGCCGCGGGCGGCGATCAGGGCGTCGCGCAGCCCGGTTTCCAGACGCGCGGCCTCCAGACGCTTGGCGTAGGGCTTACTGTCGACGAAGCCGAGCGGGTCGGTGGAGTGCAACCCGGCATCGTAAACTTCGTATTCGCCGCCATCGAACAGCATGCGGATGCGGGAGACGGCGTCCATGCGGAAATGGTGGCCGCACTTGGGACAGATGTTCCAGTTGGCCGCCAGGTCCTTCTTCCAGACGATCTGGCGGCAGCCGTCGCACTTCTGCCAGAGGCCTTCCGTCTTGACGTGCTTCGATTCTTCGTCGATGGCCTTCGGCTTTTTGTCGTCCGGCCTGTCGCGCTTAAACCAAGACATGCAATCAACCAACTTACCGCGGGTAGGGATGACCCCGCAAGGTTGCGAAAGCCCGGTAGATCTGTTCGGCGAGCATGGCGCGGGCCAGCTCGTGCGGAAAAGTCATGGCGGAGAGCGAGAGCAACAGGTCCGCCCGGCCGGCCCAGGCGGGCGGCAGGCCATCGTGCCCGCCCACCAGGAAGAGCAGATCGCGTCCTTCCATTTCACTCTTGGCGACGAGCGCGGTGAAGGCAGCGGAATCGACCGGCTTGGCGGCCGGATCGAGAAAGATTTTGCGGGCCGTGGGATGACGGGCCCAGAGATCGGTGCGCTCGGGGCGGATCTCGCGCATCTCGACAGGGGCATAGCGGGCGGCGCGGCCGGCGAAATCCTGCGCCACGGCATTGATGTGCGGATCTTTGGGTTTGCCGATGAAGTAGACGAAGATCTTCACTCGGGCGGAATCTCGACCGGCTTCGCGTTGCGCCAGAGCCGTTCCAGGTCGTAATAAGCTCGCGCCTTGACGGAAAAAACGTGCACCAGCATGTCGCCGTAATCGGCCAACACCCATTCGCCCTGCTCGTAGCCTTCCAGGCTCATCGGCAGCTCGCTCGCCTGGTGTTTGAGCTGCATCGTAACTTCGTCGGCGATGGCCTGAATCTGCCGCTGGTTGGAACCGCTGCAGAGGACGAAATAGTCGGCGAAGGAAGTGATGCCGGTCAAATCCAGAACCTTGATGTCGGTGGCCTTCTTGGATTCGGCGGCGCGGACGGCAATCGTCCAGGTTGGGATGGCGGCCGGAAGGGCGGCGGTTGCTTCAAGATGTGCCTTGGTCAGAACACGCTCCTGCAAGTATCGTACTACGCCAGCCTTGAAAGTGGGGCATGACTGGCTTGCCCGTGTGTTCAGTCACGCCCCGCCCGGCCGGATGTTAGACTCGGGGTGTTCCATGTCCGAACTCACTACATATTCCGCCACCCAACAGGCGCGGCTGATTCGCGAGCGGCGCGTGTCGTCGCGCGAGCTGGTGACGGCCCACCTGGAGCGGATCGCCGCCATCAATCCGAGAATTAATGCCGCCGTGGAAGTGCTGGCGGAAAGCGCGCTGGCTGCGGCCGCGGCCGCCGATTCGAGCGAACCGCGCGGGCCGCTCCACGGCGTGCCGTTCAGCATCAAGGACTCGCTCGAATTAGCCGGCAGGGTGACAACGGCGGGAACGTTGGGCCGGAAGAACGCGGCCGCTTCCACGGAAGATGCCACGCTGGTCGAGCGTTTGCGGCGCGCGGGCGCTATCCCCATCGCCAAAACCAACCTGCCGGACCTGCTGTTCGCCTTCGAGAGCGACAACCTGATTTTCGGCGCCACCCGCAATCCGTACGACACGTCGCGCACACCGGGAGGATCGAGCGGCGGAGAGGCCGCCCTGCTCGCCGCATGCGGATCGCCCGTTGGCCTGGGCAGCGATTGCGCCGGCAGCGTCCGCCTTCCCGCGGCCTTTTGCGGATGCGCCGCCATCAAGCCGACTTCGGGCCGGTTGCCGCGCACGGGTCATGTCCCGCCGGTCGGAGGCTGGATCGAAGCCCTCTGGCAGATTGGCCCGATGGCGCGCCGCGTGGAGGACCTGATCACCGTGATGCCGCTGCTGGTTGGCCCCGACGAGCGCGATCACACCGTGGTGGACATGCCGCTCTCGAACCCGCGCTCCGTACGGGTGCGCGACCTGCGGGTCGCGTTCTACACCGATAATGGTCTCGCCGCGGCCGACGCGGAAGTTGCGGGCGTGGTGCGCGCGGCAGCGGCTGCGCTCGCCGTGGAAGGCGCCCGCGTCGAGCAGGCGCGGCCGGTCTGCCTGGACTCCGCTTACGAGATCGAGATGAAACTGATCGGCCCGGACGGGGGCGATGGCCTGCGCGGCTATCTGCGCGACATCGGTTCCACCAGCGTCCATCCGCTGCTGACCGGCTGGCTGGATAAATTGGAGCAATACCGCACGGGCATTGACGGATTCGCGCATTACTGGGGCGAGTGGTTCCGTTATCGCGCCGAAATGGCGGCATTTCTCGCCTGCGGATACGACGCGATTCTCTGTCCGGCTTATATCCATCCGGCGCTGCCGTTGGGCACTTCCATCCTGGATGAGAACTTCATCGGCTTCAGCCATACCATGGCCTACAACGTCGCCGGCTGGCCGGCCGCGGTTGTGCGCTGCGGCGAATCAAACACGGGCTTGCCGATCGCCGTGCAGATAGCCGCCGCGCCATGGCGCGAAGATGTGGCGCTGGCCGTGGCATTGTGGCTGGAACAGGCATTCGGCGGATGGAAGCCGGCCGCGGAATAACATGTCGCGGCCAAGTAGAAAGTTCCGCTTTGAGCCAAGTAGAAAGTTCCTCTTGACAACCGCAAGGTTGAAGGATGGAACGAATCGCGATGAGCCAATCGGAACGGGACGGCTTGCACTGGCTGAAGC